>ERZ795061.1710-NODE-1710-length-21086-cov-7.059531_pt1 | contig 21086 bp, 20 predicted proteins | sample MGYA00375145_ERZ795061 | MGnify/ENA primary metagenome ERZ795061 (study PRJEB30190, sample SAMN05720144) | anaerobic digester metagenome | isolation source: active sludge of municipal wastewater-treating anaerobic digesters | place: USA | collected 2014-12-22 ... | reverse complement strand
TGATCCTTTAGCATAGCTGCCACCTGGTCGTACCCCCTATTTAGAATATCCATATAGGCCAGCTGCAACTCTCCAATGCGTTGCATATCCTGATTGGCAGAGGCTACAGAAAATTGTTCCTGTACCTGCATGATCTCCGGAGACTCTTGTACCCGGGTCATTACTTGCTGCACCTGCTTAATCAAATCGTGATCCGGGGATCCTTTTATTTCCGAAAAGCCAACCGGATCGTTCCCATCCACATTGATCTCTAAATCGCTTTTATTTAGAATGAACGATATTCGTTGCCGATCATAAAAATTGAGTTGGTAATAACCAGGTTCTGTAATTCGTAGTTTTTTCTCGTAGGTATAATTGGCTGTTAATTTGATTGTATCCTTAACTCCCGTACCATCCTGCTTCAATTCCTGGATTGTTATTTGACCTGACAATGGAAAACCCACCTTTCCGCGCACGGAAACATCCCACCCTGGTTTCTCCTCTTTACAACCAAAAGCAAATACTGAAATCATCAAAACCAACACCCAGATTAACTCTCCTCTTTTCATAGCACTTCTATTTATTTAACTCAATTTTTTTATTAATAACTCAGTGGCCAATTTCGGATCAGCCTTGCCATTCGTACGTTTCATAACCTCACCCATGAACATAGTAATAATAGCCGTTTTTCCTTTTTTATACTCTTCTACCTTTAACGGAAACTCTTTAATGATTTGTTCAACGACCGGCAAAATTGAATCCGTACTACTATCCTGAATCAGGTTTAACTGTTGCGCCAACACACCCGGTGGTGTTAGCGGGTTCTTTAACAATTCTGGAAATAATTTCTGTGAGGCTACTGCAAAATTTAGCTTGCCCTCGTCAATCAATATGATTACTGATGCCACCACGCTCGCCTTGATTGGAAGTTGATTCGCTTCCAGGTTAGAATCATTCAAATAGGATTTAACGGGACCCATCATCCAGTTTGAAGCCGCTTTATAATTATGAGTATGTAAACAAATCTCTTCAAAATACATCGCCATCTCTTTGGAATCTGTTAACACCTGGGCATCGTAAGCGGGAAGCTTATAAATAGAAATAAATTTCTGTTTCAATTCCCACGGCAACGCAGGCATAGATTGTTTTAGCTCATTCAACCATGCATCGGATACCTCCAACGGACTCAAATCCGGATCTGGAAAATAGCGATAATCATTTAATTCCTCTTTGGTGCGCATTCCATACGAATTGCCAGTGCCCGGATCGTAGGTACGCGTTTCAGATACAACAGTTTCCCCTCGTTCAAGGAGTGCAAACTGGCGCTCTGCTTCATGATCAATAGCCCGCTGCACATTGCGGATTGAGTTCATGTTTTTAATCTCCACTTTCTTGCCGTACTCTTTCGCGCCTTTCAGCATCAGTGAAACATTCGCATCACACCTTAAGGAACCTTCTTCCATATTGCCATCACAGATCTCGAGGTAACGCACCAGCTTTCTGATTTCTGTAAGCAAGGCATAGGCTTCTTCTGAACTTCTCAGTGCAGGCTCTGTTACGATCTCAATAAGCGGTACTCCGGCCCTATTAAAATCTACCAGTGTATCGGTTTCAGTATCCAGGTGAATAGACTTGCCAGCATCTTCTTCGATGTGAATGCGATTTAATGGAATATTTTGTTCGCCAGCTTTGGTGGTAATGGTGAGGTATCCCCCCTTACAAATGGGAGTCCGGTCCTGCGTAAGCTGATATCCTTTAGGAAGGTCGGGATAGAAATAATTCTTGCGATCAAAAATCTGCCACCGCGAAATTTCTGAATGACAGGCCAGACCCATCTTTATAGCGTATTCGGCAGCCTTCTTATTGAGTTTTGGTAATGTGCCCGGATGGGCCAATGTAACTACCCCAACGTTGGTATTGGGCGGACTTCCATAAGCTGTTGAATCAGCGTTGTAGATTTTACTTTTCGTCAACAGCTGCGCATGCACTTCGAGGCCGATAACTACCGTATATTTTTCGAGTACTGCTTTGTTCATTTAAATTTATAAAGGCGGGTTCCTCTTCTTAAGCTCTTCGATGTCTTGCATATCAATTTCGCGAGCAACAGTTTCCTTATTCTTCAATAAATCACTTAACGAGATTATTAAAATTTCATTTCCATCGAGTTCTATTTTCGTAGCTGATTTCTTGCATTCTGAAAAAGAGGTTAATCCAGAAATCTGTGGAAGAAACTCTGTTTTAAAGGTATCGAAAGGTATTCTTAAGAAAGTCTTCTTCGAATCGAAAACAATACTCTTCAAGGTTGTGGTGTCGATCTCTAATTCATCCAACGCCTTCACCAGGTTGGTAAAATTCTCAACTGTTGGTTTATACCAAAAATCAATGTCATGGACAATTTCCGGTCGCCCCGGAAATCCAGCTCCTGAAATTCGTTGATACCCATAAAAACCAACAGCAACACCTCCAATGAGTAGATACTCTACGTGATTGTTATTGAGCGCAGAACAAGTTTTTTGAAGGGAACTTCGAATCTCGTTATTTATCATTTCTTCAGGAAACTCAATTCAATCCAATTAATACTCTTATACTGTTTTTTTTTGAAAGCGAAATTGCTCGATTTAACTAACGCACGATTAAAGTCAAGTAAGTCAAGACACCGAATCAAACTTTCCTTTGGCGACAGTGATTGGTCTAACGTTACACTTTTCTTCTCGCTTACATCTGAATACACCTGCACCTTCATAACGTTTAAATTATTGGCCCAACAATTTACGCGATTTTTCTAAGACTGCGTCCAGACCCTTTAGGTTTTTACCACCTGCCGTTGCAAAGAAGGGTTGACCTCCACCACCCCCATCGATTTCTTTGGCGAGTTCTTTTACCAGATTACCGGCATGGAATTTTTTGGTTGCCTCAAGCTTCTCACCAATCATAACGGCCACCTGCGGTTTGCCATCTACATCGGCAGCCAGTATCATCAACAGATCATCAAACTGATTTCGCAAAGCATACGCAATATTCTTAAGCACATCGGCATTGGGCACACTGACCTTCTCTGAAATCAATGTGTGACCGTTTGACTTTGTAGCTTTACGAGCTAACTCATCTTTCAATAGGTTTGCCTGTTGCTGATAGAGCCCTTCCAGTTTCTTCTCCAATGTATGCTTCTCTTCCATCAACGATTTGGCCGAGGCAAGAATATCTTTTGGATTCTTTAAAATTGATTTTACCTCATTCAGTAGAGTAAGTCCTTCGTTTACATATTGCTCAGCTCCATCGGCCGTCACTGCTTCTATTCTGCGAACTCCCGCGGCCACGGAACTTTCGGATACGATTTTGAAGAGGCCGATATTACCCGTTGCCGAAACATGAGTTCCTCCGCAAAGCTCCACTGAGAATTTTGGATCAAACGTAATCACCCGAACGAAGTCACCATACTTTTCACCAAACAACGCCATCGCGCCAAAACTCTTCGCTTTTTCAATAGGTACGTTGCGTTGTTCGTTCAATGCAACATTTTCGCGTACTTTTCTATTTACAATATCTTCTACTTTTTTAAGCTCTTCTTCTGTCATGGCTGCAAAGTGCGAGAAGTCGAAGCGCAACATCTTTTCATTAACCAACGAACCCTTTTGCTCAACATGCTTTCCTAATACCTGACGCAACGCAGCATGCAGTAAATGGGTAGCTGAGTGATTGTTCATCGTAAGTCTGCGCTTACTTTCATTAACCGAAACAAAGAAGATTCCTTCCAGGTTGGTGGGCATGCTTTCGGTATAATGAACAATTAATTCATTCTCTTTTTTAGTATCGATGACAACAATCTTCTCGTTGGCAGATTCAATTAAACCTGTATCCCCTACCTGGCCACCGCTTTCGGCATAGAACGGTGTTTTGTCAAGCACCAATTGAAACAGCTCCTTATTCTTTTGCTTCACCTTTCTGAATTTCACGATTCGGGATTCAGTTCTCAGGTCTTCGTATCCAATGAACTCGGTCTTTACATCTTCGCCCACCAACACCCAATCGCCAGTTTCTTTAACAGCATCTAACCTGGAGCGGGATTTTTGTTTTGCCATCTCCTCTTGAAACCCTTTTTCGTCAACGCTAAATCCCCGTTCACGGGCAATCAGTGAAGTTAAGTCGAAGGGAAACCCAAAGGTGTCGTAAAGTTCAAAGGCCTGAACGCCTGAAATAGTCTTGTCAAGATTCTCTATCCGCTTTAAGCCTTTGTCAAGCGTTCTTAAGAAAGATACCTCCTCTTCATGCACAACCCGGCTAACATAATCCAGCTGTTGATGCAATTCCGGGAACACCTCTTTTAATTGAGAAGCCAGGATAGGCACTAACTTATTCAGGAAGGGTTCTTTAAAATTCAAATAAGAAAATCCATAGCGCACCGCTCTTCTTAAAATTCTACGGATCACATACCCGGCTCCGGTATTGGAAGGCAATTGCCCATCGGCAATAGCAAATGCTACCGCACGGATATGATCGGCCATTACACGTATTGCAATATCCTGCTTCTCAGTTGTTGCCCCTTTTCCGGGAGTAGAACCTCCATACATTACTCCTGCCTCTTTGGCAATGAAATCCATCAACGGACGAAACACATCCGTATCATAATTAGAAGTCTTCTTTTGAATTGCCATGCACAACCGCTCGAAGCCCATACCGGTGTCTACATGCTTGTCGGGCAGTGGCTCCAGGGCACCAGAAGCAAGACGATTGAATTGAATAAATACCAGATTCCAGATCTCCACTACTTGCGGATGATCGCTGTTCACTAACTCGCGTCCTGATTTTTTCTTTACTTCCTCTTCAGATCGTAAGTCGATATGAATTTCAGAACACGGACCACAGGGGCCCTGCTCACCCATCTCCCAAAAGTTGTCTTTCTTACTTCCATGAAGGATACGATCTTCGCTCACAAACTTTTTCCACAACTCTTTGGCCTCTTCATCAACCGGAAGGTTGTCTCCTTTATCACCGCCAAATACCGTTACATATAATCTTTCCTTAGGCAATTGATACACTTCAGTAAGAAGTTCCCACGCCCAACTGATTGCGTCTTGTTTAAAGTAATCACCAAAACTCCAGTTGCCTAACATCTCAAACATCGTGTGATGGTAGGTATCGAGCCCTACATCTTCGAGGTCGTTATGCTTACCGCTTACGCGAAGACATTTTTGAGTATCGGCTATACGCTTGCTTTTAGGTACGGAGTTACCGAGAAAATAGTCTTTAAACTGCACCATGCCCGAGTTGGTAAATAGCAAGGTGGGGTCGTTTTTAAGTACCAATGGAGCCGAAGGCACTATCTTATGACCCTTATTTTCAAAAAATTCGAGGAATTTCCGTCTGATTGTAGCTGAATCCATTAAATCTAAGCCCATTTTAACTTTGTACACTGAGGTTTTTCTCTATATTTATGGGTTCTAAACCCTGATAAACAGCAAAATTAATCCCCTTGGGATCAATATGAAAGGAAACACTGAAATTCGATCATGAAGTAATGGCAGGCAGTAAGTTTCATTATAACCCCAAAACCCTCCGCTACGAGCGCGTGAAGATTTCAATCTTCAATGTGCTGATTACTTTATTCAGTTATCTCACATTTGGATTTCTCTTTTTTGTTGGATTGGTTCTGCTTCAGAATTTAATAATTGAAACACCCTCAGAGAAAAAATTAAGAGCTGAGAACAGGGCGCTAGATGAACATAAAATGTTGCTTACCGCTCAACTTCTTGTATCCAATCAGCAGCTGGCCGACTTGAAAGTAAAGGACGTTGCACTTTACCAAAAATTATTTGAAACCAATTTATCACAGGAGTCAGTACCCGTGTATCCTGAGAGAGAAGAATTATTGCTTGCCAGCTCCGGAGATTTTGATGAATCCGTTGACCAGTTAAGTCAACGATTTTCTGAATTAATACAATCCGCTAAAAAGAGCAGTCAATTCTTTCACTCAGAAACTCATATTAAGAAAGAGGATATGACTCTTCTAACTGCTATTCCTTCAATTGCTCCTGTCGATAATTTTGAAATAGCCAAGTTAGTTTCGGGTTTTGGCACCCGAATCAATCCATTCCATAAAGGGCATTATCATCACGATGGTGTTGATATCGCTTCTACGCGCGGAACGCTGGTGGTAGCTGCTGGCCCGGGTCGAATTATGTTGATTAAAAAGAGTGATCTTGTTGCCGGGTATGGTAATTATGTAGAAGTTGATCACGGGAATGGATACATCACCCGGTATAGTCACCTGGAGGACATAACCGTGAAACAGGGACAATCCATTAAAAAAGGGCAATCGTTAGGTTCCGTTGGTTCGAGTGGCGGCTCCATTGCTCCTCATCTGCATTATGAGGTTATTAAAGACGGAAAGAATCTCGATCCGATCAAATTCTTTATGGAAGGACTTGCTTCTGTAGAGTATGAGGCATTAGTCGGTTTCAGTCAAAAACAAAATCAATCGCTCGACTGATGGCTAAGGTTCGATATATCTACAATAACGAAACGTGTAAATACGAACCCGTTGTTATTTCTCCAAAAGTAGCTGGAAGAAAGCTTTTGGTTTTTCTGGGCATCTCTTTATTACTTGGCATGGCAGGATTGATTTATTTCAATTACCGTTTCCCCTTGGTTGATGAAACCCTGCAGGCAGAGAAAAATCTGAAATTAAAAACTGAGTGGAAGGTTCTGTACAAGCAATTAGAACGTACTTCGACTCAACTGAGTGCACTGGAACATAATGATGACAAAAATTATCGGGTAATTCTTGATTTGGAGCCTCTTGATGAATCGCAAAGAGAGGCCGGTGTTGGTGGTCGTGAAAAAGAAAGCCAATCAATTCCATATCCTTTGATCCGAACTGCCTACGAACAAGCAGAAAAAATTAAGAACCGATTGGACATTGAAGAGCAATCATTACAACAGTTGATGAATGAATTAACCCGCAAAGAAAAAATGTGGGCTTCAAGGCCTGCTATACAGCCTGTAAGTAATAAAGACCTTACTCATCTTCATACCATATTTGGCCTTCGCATGCATCCGTTGTTAGGTTATTCAAGACCACACAATGGCCTTGATTTTACAGCGCCTGTTGGAAGTCCCATCTATGCTACCGGTGATGGTCGTGTAAGTGCGGCTCAACATTCTGTTTCTTATGGTAACGTAGTGTACATCGATCATGGCTATCAGTTTGAGACCCGGTATGCGCATATGACACAGTATATTGTAAGGCAGGGTGAACATGTTAAGCGTGGTCAGGTTATCGGATATGTGGGCAACACAGGCCTATCGGTAGCTGCCCATCTTCACTATGAAGTGCTTTACAAAAACAATCCCATCAATCCCATCAACTTCTTTCAACGTGATCTCAATAACAAAGAATACGAAAAGTTGATTGAGGTGGGAAGTAAAGCAACTACTTCGCTGGATTAATTCATTCATCATTTCTTCTTTACTGGACTTCTCCTTTTATTTGCAGCCTTAAATTTTTGTATGACAAGGTTTGTAATTCTTTTTTTGCTTTTGGTGCAGATGGCCTGGGTACAGGCACAAAAAAAAGACACAATTACTATTATTGGTGTGGGCGATATCATGATGGGCAGCAATTACCCAAATGGCGGTGTATTGCCCCCTAATAATGGAAGTGATCTTTTTAAAGAAGTAACACCCATCCTTTCCAGTGCTGATATCACCCTCGGAAATCTGGAAGGAGTGCTTTTAGATGACGGTGGAACCGCCAAAACTTGTCGCGATCCAAAGGTATGTTATGTTTTTCGTAGCCCGGTCAGCTATGTCCAAAACCTGGTGAGTGCAGGCTTTGATATGATGAGTCTGGCCAATAATCACGCGGGTGACTTCGGAGAAGTTGGCAGGAAAAGTAGTATGAAAAGCCTGGAAGATGCAGGCATCATTCATGCAGGTCAACTCAATCAACCCTTTACCCTATTTGAAAAAGATGGAATTCGTTATGGCTTCACGGCTTTTGCACCCAACAGCAATTGCCAAAGCATTAATGACTTACCGGCTGCACGAAAGATTGTTTCCTATCTCGATTCACTGGCAGATATCGTCATTGTCTCCTTTCATGGCGGGGCCGAAGGACCGCAACATCAACATGTTCCGCGGAGCCATGAAATTTTTTATGGTGAAGACAGGGGCGATGTATACGAGTTTGCCCATGCATTAATTGATGAGGGCGCTGATATCATTTTTGGACATGGTCCGCACGTTACCCGGGCTGTGGAAGTTTATAATGATCGATTCATTGCTTATAGCTTGGGAAATTTCTGTACGTATGGTGGAATCAACGTATCGGGCATTAATGGATGGTCGCCTATTATCAAGGTATATACTAACTCAAAAGGCAATTTTTTAAAGGCACAAATCACTTCAACCATTCAAACTCCGCGATCCTCGGTGAAAATTGATTCACAAAAGCAAGTTTTAAAGCGAATTCAGCAGTTAACGAAAGAGGATTTTCCGGAATGTGCAATAGAAATAGATGACTTTGGGTGGGTTTTTAAATCCACAAAATGATGTGAATAGGTTGTCGATAAAAAAAATAGTCAACATTGCTTCAAGTTTAAAGAATTGTTACTTTGCATGAAGATCGTTGAATAAAGCGATTGAATCCAGGCCCCCTTTGTCCCTCATGGCGTATAAAGAAAAAGAAATTGAGAAGATATATTATTCTATCGGTGAAGTAGCCGAGATGTTTAATGTAGCCCCCTCCCTCATACGCTTTTGGGAATCAGAGTTTGATCTCATCCAACCGAAGAAGAACCGCAAAGGCAATCGGCAGTTTACCAAAGAAGATATCGATCATGTTCGCACTATCTACCATTTAGTGAAGGAAAAAGGCTTTACCCTCCAAGGAGCTAAGGAAATGCTTAAAAATGACAGCCAGTCAGTTCGCGATAAGATGGATCTGATGGATTCTCTTAAAAAGGTGCGCCAGTTTTTGGTGCAGATCCGCGAAAAACTCTAAAACAAATTCCAATTATTACTGAGATTCTTTAATTTCAGAATTCACGGTTTGAATTCATGGATCAGGAGCGTCTTTCTTTTCTTGCACTGCATTTTACTCCCGGTATTGGCGATTTTTTAGTCAAGCAGTTAGTAAGCTATTGTGGTTCGGCCGAACAGGTTTTTAAAACTTCCAAAGGTAAACTTCTGAAGATCCCGGGGGTGGGTGAAATCTCTGCCGAAGCCATCATCCATGAAAAGAGTTTTCACGAGGCAGAGAAAGAACTCAAAAAAGCAGAAAAAGAAGATACCGAGATCTTATTCTTTATCGATAAAAAATATCCGCAACGGTTAAAGGCCATTGACGATGCTCCCGCTCTGCTCTATTATAAAGGAAACCAAAATCTGAATGTACCCAAAACGGTGGGGATTGTTGGTACACGCCAGGCTACCGAGTATGGAAAAGAAATGGTGGAGAAAATTTGCCAGGAGTTGGTACCCCATCAAGCATTAATCATCAGCGGTCTTGCCTATGGCATTGACATCCATGCACACAAGTTTGCCCTCAAGCACGGACTCTCCACCATTGGAGTGATGGGAAGCGGAATGGATATTATTTATCCGGCAGCCCATAAAGACACGGCTAAAAAAATGATTAGTCATGGTGGGTTAATTACTGAAAATCACTTTGGCACCAAACCCGATGCTCATAATTTTCCTGCCCGCAACCGCATTATCGCAGGGCTTAGTGATGCACTGATCGTAGTGGAAGCAGCAGAAAAAGGGGGCGCATTGATTACAGCCGATATTGCAAACACCTATAATAAAGATGTCTTTGCTGTGCCCGGTAATCTTGGTCAAACATATTCCGAAGGCTGTAATAAGTTGATCAAAATAAACAAAGCCAATGTCTACACTTCTGTGAAGGATCTGGAATACATCATGAACTGGTCGGCCGAAAGTAATTCAGTTCAAACAACGCTTGATCTCACCTTTTTCGAACCCGATGAACAAAAAGTGATTCAAATTCTGAAAGATCGCAAGGCACCGGTAATGATTGATGAGTTGAGTTTCAAATCGTCATTGCCACCAAGCCAATTGGCATCGCTCCTGCTCACCCTTGAGTTTAAAAATGCAGTGAAGTCGCTGCCGGGCAAGATGTTTGCACTAAAGTAAAAGCTACTATTTATTAGGTGCCAGATCGTCTGCCTTTGCCGCATCCGCCAGTTGGCGGAGCAGGCAGGGTTAGACCGGCCTGGCGAGTTGCCAACTAATGTGGAAAAATGCGATCTGCCATAACCAGTGATTGAGCAAACGCTTCCCGGTTTAGTTCAGGAGCATCATTCTTTGAATCCAGAAAAGATAAAATTGTTTCAGTTGCCATATTTCCTACCAGATCGTCTTTAGCCATCGGGCAACCACCAAAGCCTTTTATTGCTCCGTCAAATCGTTGGCAGCCCGAACGATAAGCAGCCTCGATCTTTTCAAGACGACTGCCAGGGGCAGAGTGAAGGTGAGCCCCGAATTCGATGTTGGAAAATCTCTTTGTCAGTGATTTAAATAAAACTTCAATCTGGTTTGGGGTCGAAACTCCAATCGTATCAGCCAGCGAAACTATGTCTATCTCAAGCGTAGCGAGAATATCTGTAAACTGTTCAACAATGGCTGTTTCATAAGGGTCATTATACGGATTGCCAAAACCCATGCTGATATAAACAACCTGTTTTTTATTGTGCTTCTTACATAATTCCTGAATCTCATTGACGGTGTTAAGCGCCTCACCAATCGACTTGTTTGTATTTCGTTGTTGAAAAGTTTCGGAGATGGAAAGTGGAAATCCAAGATAAGTTATTTGCTCATACTTACAGGCTGCTTCTGCCCCCCTTAGGTTGGCCACAATAGCCAGCAGTTTGGATTTCGATTGAGTATAGTCTAATTGATCCAGTACCTCAGCTGTATCGCGCATTTGTGGAATCGCCTTCGGAGAAACAAAACTTCCAAAGTCGATGGTATCAAAACCCACCTTTAACAATTGATTAATGTAGGCTACTTTAAGGTCTGTTGGAATAAATTTTTCCAGACCCTGCATGGCGTCACGCGGGCATTCTATTAGTTTCATCTACGGGTTATAATTAAACAAAAGTAGGGTAACTCAAGATTAAGGAAAAATTAATTCAATGGTCGCCTATATCTGCCTTTTAACTGGAAAACCGATTCATTCTTCCGATTAGAAGGATTAACTTGTCGAGATAATATTTACACATGCCATTACCATCCTTTGGAGGTCCGCTTGGTTATAAAAGGGCCGCACACTTATTGCACCGGGCCACTTTTGGGCCCACCAAATTACAAATCGATTCTTTCGCTACCCTTACGGCAAGTCAGGCTGTTACTTTACTTTTTCAACAACCCCTGCCCGATCCCGTATTACCCATCGATCCGGAAACTGGTACCGAATGGGTTTTATCCGGAACCACAGATGCAAACAGTGGTGATAGTGACCTGCAGGAATTTTTTAAAGGTTGGTTTATTGGCCAAATGCTGGGAATAGGTGTTCCCCCTGCTAATTATCTGGCTTACAGCACGCGCGAGAAAATTGTTTTCTTTTTACATACCGTTTTAACTGCTATTCAATCCAAGATAGATGACAGTCGGTCGCTTTATTTTCAAAATCAACTCTTCCGGAAATTTGCATTCGATAAGACCTTAGGAGTAGATTACAATTTTAAAGAACTCACTAAAAAAATCAGTATTGACAATGCCATGCTGCGCCTGTTGGACGGCAACCTGAACGTGAATGGCAGTGTCAATGAAAATTACGGTCGCGAACTGCTGGAGTTATACTCAATTGGCCGCGGGTTAGAGGGCACATTGCCCCCGGCAACAGTACCCGGAGATTATTTTAATTTCAAGGAGCAGGATGTACGTGCTGCCGCCCAGGTTTTGTCAGGTTGGGAACTGGATACAACTTTTTCAACGCTTGATACTACTGTTGATCTGGATCTGGCTGGCACGATCAAATTGCCACGGGGTAAAGTAAGAGGGAATACGACCAATGCCAATGCGCACGACAACAGTGTGAAGCAATTCAGCGAACGGTTTGGTAATGCTACCATCCAACCCGATCCTTTACTTCTGGCCGGTACTAATGCTACCGAAGCAAGTGCTCAGGATGAAATCAGTCAATTGATTGAATTGATTTATTCAAAACCAGAAACCGCGCGCAATTTCTGCCGAAGAGTCTATCGGTTCTTTGTGTATCACGAAATCACGCAATCTATTGATGATACCATCATAGAAGAACTGGCCAACACCTTTGCTGCCAGTGGATTTAAAATCCAACCCGTACTGGAAGATCTATTCCAGAGTCAGCACTTCTATGATGCCGCTGCGGGTGTGGGTGATGATACCTTTGGCGGAATCATAAAATCTCCCCTTGATCTAATGATTGGGACGTTCCGGATCTTTAATGTTCAATTACCCGATCCGACAGCCAATGCCGAAACCTATTTCGAAAAAACAGGCGAACTCATCCGTAGTTTAGAGGATATGGGAATGCATTTTTATCAACCTTTCGATGTGGCTGGTTACGATGCCTATCATCAATACCCGATCTATCATCGCAGTTGGATTTCCACCAACTACCTCACGCGCAGGTATGAGTTTATCCGCAAACTGGTCTCTGAAAATCAAATGATGGCCGGTGCGCTTGGTGTGGATGTGGTGGCCTTCGTACAAGCTAACATCAGTAATGCGATAGCATCGAACGCTCGCAATTTAATTATTGAATTAGCTAAATATTTTTTACCACAAGCCGAGAACTTAACATTTGATCCCGCGCTGGATGACAATGCAGGCTTAACGGCTGAACGGATGAATTACTTTCTTACTGCGTTTTTGAAATCTCCCCAGATTGATGCCGATCCTGAAGGGGCCTGGGCTTTTCGATGGAATAACCCGGTAGACATGGAAGTGGTAAGAAGGCAATTGGAAAACCTCTTCAATGCGATGCTGCAATCACCCGAATATCAACTTTATTAACGATCTGAATGAAACGTAGAAATTTTATAAAGAAACTTTCGCTCGCTGCAGTTCCGTTTACATTGGGAGGCATTCCCATCCGACTGATGGCAGAGAATTCGCTTACGCGGATGGCAGAACAGAGTACCAATGATCGGGTGTTGATCATTCTCCAACTTCATGGTGGTAATGACGGGCTGAATAGTATCATTCCGGTAGAAGCCTACGATTTATATTATCGCTGGCGGGCCAACATTGCCATCCCCGCAAAAAACAGTTTACGCAAAATGATCGCGCTGGATAGCACGCTGCCGTCCGATGCACAGGTGGGCCTGCATCCGGACATGATAGCCATGAAAGATCTTTATGATCGGGGTCGTATGACTGTGGTGCAAGGCGTATCTTATAAAAACAACAATGGTTCGCATTTCAGAGGAAGAGATATCTCCTTTATGGGTGGTGGTTTTGATGATTACTTTTCTTCGGGTTGGGTAGGTCGCTATTTGCAACAAGAGTTTGCTCCTAAAGTGTATCCCAATGATTTTCCTAATGCAGAAATGAAGGATCCGCTTGCTATTGAAATGGGAAGTGACGTGTCATTGATTTTTCATCAGGATGGAAACATCCCCACATCCATTTCATTAAATGATCCGGAAAGCTTTGCAAGATTGGTGGATGAACTGGAAGGATTTACCGATGAAGGCGTTGACCCACGCGGTAAGCCACCCACTGCCTTGGATAATTCACCGTATGGTAAGGAACTTAATTGGATATTAGGACTTGAAGATAAATCGGAAGACTATGCCAACCGACTTTATGATGTATATCGCAATGCACCGGTATCCAGTGTTACTTATCCCGAGCGCTATCCATTCAATGCACCCAAGGGCAGCATGCGCAATGGATTAACTCCGCAGTTACAATTAATCGCACGACTATTGGATGGTGGTGGGCCAGGACTTGGCGTAAAGACAAAAGTGTTCCTGGTAAAAATGGGTGGCTTTGATACCCATGCTGAACAAGTGGAAAGTTATGATCCTACCATGGGACAACATGCAGCGCTGATGTATCATATCTCATCGGCAATGAAAGCCTTTCAGGATGATTTGAAGGCCCGTGGATTAGAAGATCGTGTGTTAACGCTTACTACTTCCGAGTTTGGAAGACGCGTACGGGCGAATGGTAGTTATGGTACCGATCATGGTACCGGTGCACCTGTAATGATTTTCGGTAAAGGAGTACAACCTGGTGTAGTTGGTAAAGTGCCCGACTTAAATAAGGAAAATGTAGAAATGCAATTTGATTACCGGCAGGTGTATGCCAATATCCTGCGCGACTGGATGTTGGTGGATGAGGCTAAAATCAATAATGATATTTTCTTTAAGGATTTCCTGAATGGTGCTAAAGAAGAAGGCGCTGGCAATTATGAACCACTGCCGTTAGCCACACAGGTTATTTCGGGTGTGCAGGAGAACTTTATCAACAATCGATTTGCCTTGGAGGATTGTTTCCCTAATCCGGCTACTGATTTTACTACCATTCAATTCAAAATCAATAATACCAACCTTGTGGATATAACCTTAAAAGACAGTCAGGGACGTACCCTCAAAACCCTTTTGCATGAAGAAAGACCGGAAGGCAGTCATATAATTAAGGTTAATGTCTCTGATTTGCCTGCAGGTATTTATTTTTATCAATTGAAAACAGGATTTTTCAAGGAAACCAGGAAACTCATCGTTACCCGATAATCTATGAAGCGAATTTTAGTTATCTTTCTTTTATTAGTTTTTGTCCTGTTGGGGCAAGCTCAACCCAAGAGAAAACCAGGTGGATTAGCCGCCAAACCCAGTCAGCAAAATAAGTTTCTTGAAAAACAATGGTGGCTGGGCTTCAAAGCCGGTACTAACCTTTCGCAGGCAGTACCCATCAAGCGTTATACAATTATGACGCCTACCAATTACGCTCTGGCATTGACAGATAAATCCTATGATTCATTTGGTAAACTGGGGTTTCAGGCTGCTCTTGAAGTAACTTTCTACTACAAGGGTTTTTCATTCAGTACACAACCTACCTACCGGCATAGCAGTTTCACTTACTCGAATCAATACCAGTGGACCAATTCAGAAAATCCGGCTGAAAAATTAATTCTACAATACGATCAGGAACAGAAAATCGATTATGCAGACTTCCCATTAATTGTGAAGTATGACATTCTTCGAAATAAATTGCGCCCCTATGTTCAGGCAGGTATATTTTATTCGATGCTGATCAATGCTACTAAATCCGTGAAAGTTTCAGGAACAGACTATGCTTCAGGAGGAACTAACCAGTTTGCCAACCAGGAGATCATTGTAGGGGCAAAGGATTTATTCGACAACTATTGGGGCATAATGGCAGGCGTTGGTGCTGATTATAATTTAGGCAATGTTCGTCTTGTATTGGATGTCTCTTACTGGAAGGGCATGAGCAATATTACCAATGTTGATAATCGCTTTGGCAATGATCGACTTGCCGGCATTGGAGATTCTCAGGATGACCTGGATTTAAATAATATAGTTATCTCAGCCGGAGTTCTTTTTCCGATGCGGTACCTGAGCAGCGGCTTCAAAACTTTAGATCGTTAATCTATGCGCCTATTATTCGCACTTTCGCTATTCATTGTCTTTGGTTGTTCCAATGAGTCTGATCCCGTATCCGACAAATCGTCTTTTACCCGAATCTATGACAATGATAAGTTCAATGGGTCTTTCTATCCAATAGATATAAAGCAAACACCGGATGGTGGATATTTGATCCTGGGTGGGCGCAGAATTGAAAATTCTAATTTCAGTGGTATCTATATCCTTAAAACGGATGAGTTTGGAGGTTTTATTTCCGAACAGGAAGTAGATGAGAATTTTGTTAACCCGATTGGGGCATTGTTGGAGAACGGAGACAAGTACTTTTTCTTTTGCATGACTTCGGTTGGCTTGCAAACTCAATTATTTGAAATGGATGCTGATGGCACTTTGGGAAACCCGATTGATGTCGGTGGCTCCTATCCTGCTGCTGCCGCTATGGATGGTAGCAATTTCTTGCTTTTAAGTTATGATAATTTTAATAAGCAAAGTGTAATCTCGGTTGTAACACCTACTGGTTCAGTAAGTAAATCGAAAGGGTTTAGCATTGGTGCGGGGGATGCCGTAGAGGAGCCCATCATCAATCACTTTTTACGTACTGGTAACCAGCTACCCTTTCTGGTAGGTAAAACACCGGCCGGCCAATATTACTTCAATGGCTTCTACAACTATACCTTATCGCTTGTTTTTACAGACCTGAACAATGATGAACCTCAGGGTATTGTACAAGGTCAACAAGATGATGGCGGACTCAGTCAGGTAGTTCCACAAGAGGGTGGTAAATTTGCACTGGCGCGATTTAACTTTGGTGATAATTATTATCTACCGAACACTACATTAAATACATCTGGTATCACCTCAAGCATAGACTTAGGTGGCAATCCTTTTCCCGAATTGGTTGCGAATGCACCGGTTAAAATCATGCGAATGACTCTTGGAACTAAAAAGATTGCCTTGTATGGAAGTAACACCCGAAGCAATCAAATCTCATTATATGGATATGATGAGTCAACCGGAGAATTTCTTGGTAGTCGTTACCTGGGATTCTCAAACCCCTTTGAGATCGCAGCTATAACGCCTACTTCCGATGGAGGACTGGCTATTTGTGGAACAACCTATGTGGCAGGTCGTTTTCCAAGAATCTGTCTTTTTAAGTTAGCGAATGAGGAAGTTATGGAGTCATTCCAATAATCATTTCTTTATTTCAACTGTTTTTTCGTCCTTGGTCATCAATTTGATATGATCAGGATAGAAGAAAACATAAGTCTCCGTCCCTACAATACCTTTGGCATTGAAGCCAACGCCCGTCATTTCTGCAGGATACATTCAGAAGATCAACTCATAGAACTTATTGATACGCCTATATATAAGAATGAACCCCATTTAATTCTTGGCGGTGGAAGTAATGTGCTATTCACCAAAGATTATACTGGACTCGTTATCAAAGTGGATCTAAAAGGTATTCGTATAGAGAAAGAAACTGATGAAACCATTGTACTCAATATCAAGTCAGGCGAAGTTTGGCATGAGTTAGTTATGTATTGTGTACACCATGGGTGGGGAGGAATAGAAAACCTATCACTTATACCAGGTACAGTAGGCGCAGCACCTATCCAAAACATTGGAGCCTATGGTGTAGAGATCAAAGAAGTGATTCAAAATGTTGAAGGAATTGATTTAATAACCGGTGAACGCAAAACCTTCAATAACCATGAATGTCACTTCGGATACCGTGAAAGCATCTTTAAATACCAGCTAAAAGAAAATTTTTTTATTTCAAGTGTTACTTTAAGTCTAACAAAGAAAAACCATCAATTCAATACAAGCTATGGTGCTATCACTGATACACTGAAAGCAATGAACATCACACATCCAACACTCAAGTCAATCAGTGATGCAGTGATACAGATCCGTAGAAATAAATTACCTGATCCATCATTGATTGGTAATGCAGGAAGCTTCTTTAAGAACCCTACCATTTCTTTATCTCACTATGAAAATTTAAAAAGTAGCTATCCGAAAATACCAGGATATCCTTCTGTAAATCAAGAAGTTAAAGTGCCTGCCGGTTGGTTGATTGAACAATGTGATTGGAAAGGAAAACGCATTAACAACATTGGTGTGCATACACAACAAGCATTGGTGTTAGTGAATTACGGAGATGGAAAAGGAGAAGAAATTTTTCAACTCGCAATGCAAATCTTATCATCCGTAAAAGAAAAATTCAATATCATACTAACACCTGAAGTGAATCTTATCTGATGAAATTTATGCGTGTAGTTATGATGAAAAATGAAAAAGTATCTACCTGATTTTTTTCTCTGAAAGAAAAATTATTTGCGCAAAATTTTTGTGAATTAATTTTTTATTATACCTTTCGTACAGTTTTACTTAAAACATTAAAACGTTATGGCAAAAAAACCCGCTAAGAAAGCAGCCAAGAAAGCAAAGAAGGCTGCTAAGAAGAAGAAGTAATCAAGCTTGTCTTGATACTTTTACAAAGAGAAGTGATCCAGGATCACTTCTCTTTTTGTTTTATACTAGTTCAATAAAAAATCAGACAACACAACTCTATTGATCCAATACTATCACTCAACAGGTGTTATCCTTGAAGCAAGTTCTATCTAATCTCCCATCTGAAATCTGCTTTATACACTCTATTGGCACTGCAATGCATTGAAATTCATAATCTTAAACATTCGATTGCGGAAATTTAATTGACTTCCTGCTTGTTTGCCCTGTAATAAGAGGCTTAACTTTGCATCAACACAAAAAATCAGAACTCATGACAAAGGCAACTACCAAAACAGTAGCAGTTAAAAAGGCTCCGGCTAAAAAGACTGTTATAAAACCTAAAACTTCTTCCATCGAAAAAGTATCAGAAGAAATCCTGGCGAAATTAAAAGTCTTGGATATTGAACACCAACTTCAGGCAGACATTGAATGGTGTTTAGGGAGTTACCGCTTTGATCAAAATCCAGCCGGGCTTATAGAATCTGCTAACAAAGCATTGTCTGTATTTAAGCAAGAACTTGCAAAGAAGACAAAAGGAGTAACAGCAACCCTTATTTCAGGCATTGAAAAGTCGTTAAAATAATATAGAATACCTTTTAAGAATGAAGCCGGAGTGATCCGGCTTTTTTTATATCATATGAGTTACGTTTGTAAGTGTACCCGTATACCGGTGACACTCGACTCCGAACCTATTGAGAAAATCAACTCCCTCATCAGAGGATAAGCCTTTAAATTCCGCATAGGAGTTTAGGTAAATCACCCTATTAATACCCATACTAAAAATAATCCGTGAGCAAGCCAGGCAGGGCGACAAGGTTACATATAATGTAGCTCCATCCACCGAAGTCTTATTCTTAACCGCATACAGGATTGCATTCTGCTCGGCATGGATAGCAAGTGAACAACCACCTTTTGAATCACGCGGACATCCTTGTTCAGGCCATTCTTCATCGCAATTGTGAGTTCCGGAGGGTGGCCCATTATATCCAATGGAAATAATCCGTGTGTCTTTTGTAAGTACAGCGCCTACATGTCTCTTCAAACAATGCGATCGCTTAGCCAAATTAACAGCTAGCTCCATATAGATATCATCAAACTCCGGTCGGCTCATTGAGGTAAAAATAAGAATTCAAAATAGTATATTCGCGATGAAAACAGGATTCATGTCAAGACTTCGAAGATTAATTTTTATAGCCCTTATCTCTATTTCATTCCACACACTCGCACAAGAGGCTATTAAATTCAGGCCTAGTCCAACCAGTATCGTTTCTGCCCGCTATAAAGATACGTATCTGAAAATAACCTACAGCCAACCTCATAAGAGAGGCCGGATTGTTTTCGGCAATCTTGTGCCTTATGGGCAGGTATGGCGCACCGGAGCCAACGAAGCCACGGAGATCACACTTACGCGAGACATCCTTATTAATAACACTCCACTTAAAGCTGGCACGTATTCTGTATTTACGATTCCTGAAAAGGAAAGCTGGACTATTATCATTAACAGTGACCTTGGCCTTTGGGGGTCGTATAATTATAATTCTAAAATGGATGTGATGCGTTTTTCGGTTCCAACCCAGACTTTGCAGGGTGCCGTTTACGAACCTTTTACTATTCAAATAGAACAGAAAAACAATGTAGCTGAACTCGTTTTTTTATGGGATTCGGTGCGAATCCAGATACCCATTCAATTCAATGAACCTAAGTTACTATGAAAGAACTTATAACCCTTCTTCTATTCTCCCTTGCAGCAACCGTGTATGCACAAGATGTTACCGAACTTGAGCGAAGAAACGGGTTTAAGGAAATCAAATTAGGATCTTCGATTGATAGTGTAAAAGGTGCAACTTTTAAAAAAGATATCACAGAGCGCAAAGAGTTTCCGGCCAAGATCTATGAAACTGATCATCCCGACTATATGGTGATTGGCGATGTACCAGTAAAAGAAATTTCCCTTAAGGTATACAATGGCCTGATTTATGAAATTGATGTTACCACGCCAAAAGATCCCAAGGTGATGCGAGGCCTTGAAAAGTCATTTGGAAAAGCAACGTATAGCATCCGTACTGAGAGTTATTATTGGAAAGCAGAAAGCTTAAGCCTGGTTTATAAGGGTCATCATAAAGAAATCAAACTCACTTATCGTTCGGGGCCCGTTATCAGCATGATGTATGCGGACAAAGGGAAGAAGATTGAAGAAGTTGCTGATGATTTCTAAAATAGAAAAGCCAGGTTTCCCTGGCTTTTTTTAATCAATCAAAATTTACGTCAACCTTTATACGTAATCCTGTAAATCTTACCTCCCTGATCATCCGAAATCAACAACGAGCCATCCGGCATTTGCAACACATCCACAGGTCTGCCAGTTACTTTTTGAGTAGCATCATCCAACCAACCACTGGCAAAGGTTTCATAGCTTAAGACCTTACCCCCTTCTAGTTTCACCAAACTTAACTTATAGCCACTTTTCTTTGAACGATTCCATGAACCGTGCTCTGCTAAAATAATCTGATTCTTATACTCAGCAGGAAACATTGAACCTGTATAAAACTTAAGTCCAAGCGGAGCAACATGGGCTCCCAGATTCTGCATGGGTTTAACAAACTCATCGCAGGAACGCTTGCTTCCAAATTCAGGGTCTTGAATGGTTCCACCATGACAATAAGGATACCCAAAGTGCATACCTTGAGCTGATGCCGAGTTTAATTCGCAAGGCGGAATATCATCACCCAACATATCACGGCCATTGTCCGTAAACCAAATGTCATTCGTTTCAGGGTGCCACGTAAAGCCAACCGTATTGCGAACCCCGCTGGCAAATAATTCAAGACCAGTACCATCTGCATTCATGCGATGGATAGCAGCATAGATAGGGTCTGTTGGTTCCCAAATATTACAAGGGGCTCCAACCGGTACATATAATTTGCCATCCGGAGATCGGAAGAGCACACGTCTGAACTCCAGTCACTCTCTTCCATC
>ERZ795061.1695-NODE-1695-length-21196-cov-8.416537_pt1 | contig 21196 bp, 19 predicted proteins | sample MGYA00375145_ERZ795061 | MGnify/ENA primary metagenome ERZ795061 (study PRJEB30190, sample SAMN05720144) | anaerobic digester metagenome | isolation source: active sludge of municipal wastewater-treating anaerobic digesters | place: USA | collected 2014-12-22 ... | reverse complement strand
GCGCAAGGTACGTATCGTTGCCGGCGCGGCCCTGCGCGCGCGACATCGCCGGCGGACGGCCATTCGCGTTCTGCCACAGCGCCTGCAAAGCCTCGCGTTCGCGGCCCTGCAGCGCACCGAAGCGCCACAGGTCGACCAGCCACGGCGTCACCGGATCGCCGGTCATGATATTGGTGTCGAAGTTGGCGTATCCCCAGCGCGGCAGCCAGCCCATCTGTTCGTGGATCGCCAGCATCGAGCGCGCGATGTCGCGCGCGCGCGCCGGCTTGAGGATCGCCAGCAACTGGTTCTGCGTGCGGTAGGTATCCCACAATGAGAAATACTCGTGGTACGTCCAACCCTCGGCCACGTGGATGGCCTCGTCGTAGCCGCGATAGCGCCCGTCGGCATCGCTGCCGGTCATCGGCTGCAGGAAGGCGTGGTACAGCGCGGTATCGAACACCACGCGGTCGTCGTCCGGGGCGCCGTCGATGCGTACCACGCCGAGTTCCTTGCGCCATGCGGCCTGCGCCTGCGCGCGCATGGCATCGAACGCAAGCAACTTGCCCGCGTGCTTGCCTTCGGCATCGAGGTTGCGCCGCGCGCCGTCGGCATCCACATGCGAGATCGCACTGGTCGCAGTCACGCTGCGAGAGCCGGCCAAGTCGAAGCTCAGCCACGCACCGTTGGCCACATCCCATTGCGTGCCCACGCTGTGGCGGCCACCCGGAACACCGCCCTCGCGATCCCAGGTACCGAAGGCCTGGAACGGCCGGTCGAATTCGATGCGGAACCACGTGGTGTACTGCTTGCCGCCGCAGAAGCTCCTGGTGACCAGCTTGCCTTCCACCGCGCGATCGCCGACGACGTCGATTACGCTGCCGACCACTTCGTGCTTCTCGTTGGCCTGGCCGACGTTGACCAGCACGTGGCCGACCTTTTCACCGACAGCGAAGGTGTAGCGCTCCGCCGCGGCGCGGGTCAGCGCCGTGGTTTCGACCTCGATGCCGTTGTAGTCCGTCAGCCGGACCTTGTAGTAGCCAGCCTGGCCAACCTCGCCCGCGTGCGTGTAGGCCGCGGCATACGTCTTGTAGTCGAAGGGCTTTGCCTTCGCGTCGCTTGTGTCGAAAGCGCCGCCCGGGCCGATGCGGCCGGTCACGGGCAAGGTCGCGACCAGTCCGCCCTGCTCCCAGCAACCCGCGCCGGACACGAACGAATGACCGAAGCCTCGGATCCTCGTGTCGTCATAGCGATAGCCGGCGTAGTGCTCGGTGATCGGGCTGACCTGGATCATCCCGAACGGGGCGGATGCACCGGGGAAGGTGTTGCCCTCCTCCTGGGTGCCGATGAAGGTGTTCACCTGTAGCACCGGATCGGTCGATGCTGCCAGCACTGGCATGCCGGACAGCAGGCAGGCCACCGCCAGCACGCGCCAGATCCGTGTCTGCTTCCGCATCGCCCGCCCCGGTTCGATGGATAGCGCACCCTAGCAGGCTCGCCCGCCTCGTCAACACGCTGCTAACCTGTCGCGATGACCGATGCCGACGCGATCCCCACCGACGCCCCCCTGTTCAAGCCGATGGTGGAGCGTTTCCGCGGCTACCTGCCGGTCGTGGTGGACGTGGAGACCGGTGGCTTCGACTGGAACCGGCACGCGCTGCTGGAAATCGCGGCGGTGCCGATCGAGCTGGACGAAGACGGGCGTTTCGTGCCCGGCGAAGTCGCCAGCGCGCACATCCAGCCTGCGCCCGGCACCAGCATCGACCCGAAGTCGCTGGAAGTCACCGGGATCAAGGTCGACCATCCGCTACGCGGCGCGGTACCGGAGCGCGAAGGCCTGGACAAGGTGTTCATGCCGGTGCGCGCGGCGGCGAAGCGCCACGGCTGCCAGCGCGCGATCCTGGTCGGCCACAACGCGCACTTCGACCTCAATTTCCTCAACGCGGCGATCGCCCGCGTCGAGCACAAGCGCAACCCGTTCCATCCCTTCAGCGTGTTCGACACGGTGAGCCTGGCCGGCATGGCCTACGGACAGACGGTGCTCGCACGCGCGGTGCATGCGGCTGGCCTTGAATGGGACCAGCGCGAGGCGCATTCCGCGGTCTACGACGCAGAACGCACTGCGCAGCTGTTCTGCATCATCGCGAATGCGTGGCCACGTTGAAGTCCGTCGCCGGTCGCCACGCCGGCAGCGGCTTGGGACACGCCGCAAGTACGTCCATGTAGGCTAATCGGCGCTATCCGTGGCGCCGATTGTCCCTGCGCTCGCCACCGGCATGACGCCCGTCGACTCATCGCGCTTGGGTGCGTTTCGCCTTGATCGACCGCACGATCCCGTACAGGCTCACTGCCATCCACGCTGCTTCCAGCAGGAACACGGACAAGTTGAACTTGCCCATCAACGACACCAGGATCCCGGCTGCGCCGAACAGGTTGAGCAACTGATAGACCAGGCCCGTGCCCGCGAGACGACCGGCTTGCAGCAGGAAGAATCCCAGCAGGATGGTCACGGTGCCCAGCAGGCCAACCCAGTCGTACCACGCCAATTCCAGCGCCATCGTGCTCCCCTTGCGCTTGCGCGCTTGATTACGGTTGCCGCTGCCGCACGGCTTCGAACAAGGCGATGCCGGTGGCCACGGAGACATTCAGGCTCTCGAACTCGCCCGGCATCGGGATCTTCACCAGCTGGTCGCAGTTCTCGCGGGTGAGCCGGCGCAGGCCATCGCCCTCGCTGCCCAACACCAGCGCGACGTTGCCCTTGAGGTCCAGCGCGTAGAACGAAGCCGTGGCCTCGCCGGCGAAGCCATAGATCCACACGCCAGCCTTCTGCAGGTCGCGCAGCGTGCGCGACAGATTGGTCACGCTGAAGATCGGCAAGGTATCCGCCGCGCCGGCCGAAGTCTTGCGCACGGTGGCATTGACCTGCACCGCCTTGTCCTTCGGGAACACCACCGCGGTCGCGCCCGCGGCAGCGGCACTACGCAGGCAGGCGCCCAGGTTGTGCGGGTCCTGCACGCCATCCAGCACCAGCACCAGGGCCTTGCCGCCGGCCGCTTCGACCAGTCCGACCAGTTCATGCTCGTCCCAGGTCTTCGCCGCCGCATAGCGCGCGGCCGCGCCCTGGTGGCGCACGCCGCCGGCGACGCCATCCAGCGCGTTCTGGGCGACGCGGCGCACATCGATCTCCTTGCGCCGCGCTTCCTGTTCGATCTCGGCGATGCGCGGGTTCTTGCCGCCGGCTTCCAGCAGCACCTCGCGCACGTGTTCGGCGTCGTGTTCCAGCGCGGAAGCCACCGCGTTGAGGCCGACGATCCATTGGGCTTGCTTGCTCATGGCGCTATTTTGCCTCAGCTCCTCCCCTTGCGAATGCAGGGGGAGGTTGGGAGGGGGTGCTTTTAGGTCGATGCAACAAAGGCAACCCCACCCCAACCCTCCCCTGCATTCGCAAGGGAGGGAGTAGAAGATCAGTACTTCTGCTTCGTGCGCTTCTTCGGCTTGCCGCGTTCCGGCATCGGCATCGGTGCTGCAGCGGCGCCTTCGTCGCCGACCAGGCGGAAGTCGATCTTGCGGTCTTCGACGCTGGCCTTCAGCACCACGATGCGCACGCGGTCGCCCAGCCGGTATTCGTGGCCGCGACGCTCCCCGGCCAGGGTCTTGCGCACAGCATCGAAGTGGTAGAAATCACGCGGCAGCTGGGTCACGTGGACCAAACCGTTCACCTTGGAATCGTCCAGCTCCACGAACAGGCCGAAGCTGGTCACGCCGCTGATGGTGCCGTCGAATTCCTTGCCGATGTGGCCTTCCATCCACGCCGCGCGGTAGCGCTCGTCGACTTCGCGCTGGGCCTCGTCGGCGCGACGCGAGCGCTCCGAGCACTGCAGCGACAGCGCCGCCATCTCGTGCGGCGAATAGGTGTAGGTCTCGGACTTGCCGCCGGCCAGGGCATGCTTGATCGCGCGGTGCACCAGCAGGTCGGGATAGCGGCGGATCGGCGAGGTGAAGTGCGCGTACGCCTCCAGCGCCAGGCCGAAGTGGCCGATGTTCTCCGGCGCGTACACCGCCAGCGACTGGCTGCGCAGGATCACCGACTCCAGCAGCGTGGCGTCGGGACGTTCGCGGATCTTTTCCAGCATCGCGCGGAAATCCTTCGGCTTGACCTTGGCCCATGGCGGCATGCGCAGCATGAATTCCTTGAGGAATTCCTCCAGGTCCGCGTACTTGGACTCCGGTGGCTTGTCGTGGTCCCGATACGGCGCCGGCACGCCGGACTGCAGCAGGTACAGCGCGGCCTGCACATTGGCCGCGATCATGCATTCCTCGATCAGCTTGTGCGCATCGTTGCGCTGGAGCATGCCGGCCTGGCTGACCGCGCCCTGCGCGTCCAGCACGAAGCGCACCTCGCTGCTCTCGAACTCGATCGCGCCGCGCTTCTGCCGCGCCTTGTCGAGCACCTTGTAGAGCTGGTGCAGTTGCCGGATCTGCGGCAGCAAGCCGCCGATCTTCGCCAGCGCGGCGGCGTGGTCATCCTCGGGAATGCCCTCGCCCACCGCGTTCCAGACATCGGTGTAGGTCAGGCGCGCATGCGAATGCATCACCGCTTCGTAGAACCTGGCACCGGTGACGATGCCGTCGCGGCCGACCTGCATGTCGGCGACGAAGCACAGGCGGTCGACCTTCGGCATCAGCGAACAGATGCCGTTGCTGAGCGTCTCCGGCAGCATCGGCACCACGAAGCCGGGGAAATAAACGGAAGTCGCGCGCAATTGCGCCTCATCGTCCAGCGGCGCGCCCGGCCGCACGTAGTGCGAGACATCGGCGATACCGACGATCAGGCGGAAGCCGTCCTTGTTCGGCTCGCACCACACCGCATCGTCGAAATCCTTGGCGTCCTCGCCGTCGATGGTGACCAGCGGCACGTTGCGCAGGTCGACGCGCCCGGCGATGTCGGCAGCCTGCACCTGCAGCGGGACCGCGGTCGCCTGCGCGAGGACTTCGGGCGGGAATTCGTGCGGGATGTCGTGCCCGTGGATCGCGGCCTCGACCGCCTGGCTCGCAGTGAGCTTGTCGCCCAGCACCGCCAGCACGTTGCCGATCGGCGGGCGATGCGCATCCGCCGGGGTGGTGATTTCGGCGACGACCAGTTGGCCGTTGCGCGCGTCGTTGCGGCCGTTCGCCGGGATCATCACGTTGCGCTGCACGCGCTTGTCGTCCGGCACCACGTAGCCGATGCCGGCCTCTTCGGTGTAGCGGCCGATCAGGCGGGTGAGCCGGCGTTCCAGCACCTCGACGATGGTGCCTTCGCGCCGGCCGCGCCGGTCCATGCCGGTGACGCTGGCCAGCACGCGATCGCCATGCATGACCTTGCGCATCTCGTATGGCGGCAGGAACAGGTCATCGCCACCGCCCGCGTCAGGCCGCAGGAAGCCGAAGCCGTTCTCGTTGGCGATGACCACGCCGGGCACCAGGTCCATGCGCGCGGCCGGGGCGAAACCACCGCGGCGGTTCTGCAGCAACTGGCCGTCGCGCAGCATCGCGTTGAGGCGCTTCTCCAGCGCGGCGAACCGGTCGGGGGCGGTCAGCGCCAATTTCGCCGCCAGCGCATCGGCATCCAGCGGTCCGTCGCTGGCGGCCAGGATCTGCAGGATCATCTCCCGGCTGGCGATGGGTTGTTCGTAGCGCTGCGCCTCGCGCGCCGCGTGCGGATCGCGCTCGCGACCGGGGCGCGTGGACATCACCGGCTTCGTCGCGGGCTTGGGATCGGCACGCCCCGCGGGCTTGGCCGCACCTGCGCCACCGAAGGCACGCATCAGGCCGGCATCGGGCAACCACCCGGGCAAGTTGCTGGCGGTTTTCTTCGCGCCACCCCGTCCCTGCGGTGCGCCTTCGCTTCGTGTGCCGCCGGACTTGCCGGGTGTCTTGCCGCCGCGGCCGGGGCCACGCTTGCTCGGGGGTTTGGTCATGCGGCGATGGTACAACGCGCCCGTGCAGGCCCTGTCCGCATCGGATGAAATCCCGTTGACAAGCTCGAAGTCGCACTGCAACATACGCCCCCTGCACCCTGCCCGGGTGGCGGAATTGGTAGACGCACTAGCTTCAGGTGCTAGCGGGGGCAACTTCGTGGAGGTTCGAGTCCTCTCCCGGGCACCAGGTTCAACAAACAACCCTCGCGCAAGCGGGGGTTTTTTGTGCCCGGCGTTTCGCCATCGCGCCTTCCCGGCGAGCGGGCAACCGCGCGGGTTTACCCGGGCGCATCCCGCGCGCCATGCTGTGGCGAACCGCGCGGACGCGAGGACCCATGACTTCGACCCCCGAGTGGCAGGCCATCGAGACCCTGTTCGATGCCGCATGGGACATGCCGGTGCCGCAGCGCGAGGCGTGGCTGCGCAGCACCGGCCGGCCCGCGGCCGTCATCGATGAGGTCCTTCGCCTGCTTGCCGCAGCCGATGCCAGCGGCGATTTCCTGGAGCGCGCGGCCCACGCGGATGCGCTGTCGCCGGCGACCCTGGCCGCCGGCGACAGCGCCGGCGCATGGCGGATCGTGGGCCTGCTCGGGCGCGGCGGCATGGGCGAGGTCCATGAGGTCGAGCGCGCGGACGGCCAGTACGGCCAGCGCGCGGCGCTGAAGCGCATCGCCCGCGTCGATGCCGGCGACTGGGCGCGCTTCGACAACGAACGCAGGATCGTGGCCTTGCTCGACCATCCCGGCATCGCCCGGATGATCGACGGCGGCTTGCTGGACGATGGCCAGCCCTACATGGTCATGGAGTACGTGGACGGCATGCCGATCCACCAGTGGTGCGAGCAACGCAATGCCTCGCCGCGCGAACGCATCGCGCTGGTGCTGCAGGCCTGCGAGGCGGTGGCGCATGCGCATGCGCGGCTGGTCGTGCATCGCGACATCAAGCCCTCCAACCTGCTGGTGGACCAGGAGGGGCGGGTGCGCCTGATCGACTTCGGCGTGGCCAGCCTGTCCGGCCAGGGCGAGGAGGCCGATGGCGAGCGCGCGCCGCTGTCGCTGGGTTATGCCGCACCGGAACAACTGGCCGGCGGCGACGTCGGCGTGGCCGCCGACATCCACGCGATGGCAGCGGTGCTGTATCGCCTGCTGTGCGGGCACGCACCGCATGCGCGGGACGAACCGCCGACCGCGTTGCTGGCGATGCGTGCCGCACAGGTGAACCCGCCGCGCCTTCGCGATGTTGCCGCCGCCGTGTCGATCCCGACCGAGCGTGGCCTCCTGCTGGACCTCGACGCGGTGTTGGCGCAGGCGCTGGCGCGCGACCCGGCGCAGCGCTACCGCAGCATGGATGCGTTCGCCGACGACCTTGCGCGCGCATTGCGCGGCGCGCCGGTCGCGGCCCGCGACGGCGAGCCGCGCTACCGCTTCTGGCGCTTCCTGCACACGCATCGCTGGGCGGCGACGGGTGCCAGCGTGACCGTGCTGGCGCTTGCCGTCGGGCTTGGCGCGGCACTGTTCCAGGCCCGCGAAGCCGGTCGCCAGCGCGATGAAGCGCTGCGCGAAAAAGCGCGGCTGGAAGCGGTGCAGCAGGCGGTGTTCCACATGTTCCGCAGCGCCGGCGAGATGCAGGGCAGCGATGCCACCGCCGGCGACGTACTCGACCACGCCGCGCAACGCGTCGTCGACAGTTTCGCCCGCGATCCCGCGGAAGGCGCGCCCGTGCTGCATACGCTGGGCGAACTGTATTTCCTGCTCAACGATTACCCCGCCGCGGAACCGCTGTTGCAGCGGCTGGCCGACGCCGACACCCGCATCGTCGATCCGTCGCTGGTCGCCGTGGGCCGCTACGACCTCGCCCAGGTTGCGCTGCGTGGCGGCGACGCGAAACGCGCGGCCGCGCTGCTCGCCCAGGCGCGAGCCTTCTGGAACACCGATCCCGTGCGCTGGCAGTCGCGGTTGATCGACAGCCAGATGCTGGAAGCACGCCTCCGCCAGCAGGCCGGTGATGCCGATGGCGCGATCGCCCTGCTGCAACGCGGGCTGGCGCAGCGCATCGCGCTGGATGGCGTGCATGGCCGCGAGACCGGGGTGTTCCAGAACAACCTGGGCGTGGCCCTGTTCGGGCTGGGTCGCCTCGACGAGTCACGCGAGGCCTTCCGTGCCGCGCGCGATGTATGGCGGGTGGCGGGCCTGGGCGAATCCACCGATGCCCTGAACACCCTCAACAACTGGGGTTCGCTGGAACTCAGCGCAGGCAAACCCGAGGTGGCCGCGCCCCTGCTGGAACAGGCCGTGACCTTGCGCCGGACGTTGTACGGGCCATCGGCGGCGACCGCGGCCCTGCTCAACAACTACGGCAAGTTGCTGCTGCAGACCGGACGCGCCGGCGAGGCGCTGCCGGTGCTGGCCGAGGCCGCGGCGATGGGCGCGCAGTTCGCCGGCACGGGCAGCATGCACCACGTCGCCGCACTCAGTGGGGTGGCCGAGGCACAACTCGCACTGGGCGATGCCAGGCGTGCGGAAGTCACCGCGCGCGAAGCGCTCGCCGCTGCCGACCAGCACCTGGGCGCGGCCCATCCGGGCGGTGCGGCACCACGGCTGGCATTGGCGCGCATCCACCTGGCTCGCAACGAACAGGCGCCGGTCGCGGCGCTGCTGGATACGGTCGACGCGATGGCGAAAGCCGCGGGCCCTGCCGGCCAGCGCATCGCCACGCAGAGCGCCAGCCTGCGCGCCCAGCTCAGTCCGGCACCGGCTCCAGCGCCTGGAACAACCACGCGCGCGCCTTGATCCAGTCGCGGCGCACCGTGCGCTCGGCCACGCCAAGCACGCGCGCGGTTTCGTCGTCGGTGTAGCCGGCGAAGAAGCGGCATTCGACTACCTGCTGCAGGCGCGGGTTGAGCCGGGACAGTTCCTGCAAGGCGTCATCGAGCTCGACCAGGCGTTCGTCGCTGACCCAGAACGGCTCGATGTCCGGATGGTCTTCCAGCGAATCCACGCGCCCGCCACCGCGCTTTCCGGCCAGCCGGCGACGCGCATGGTCCACCAGCACCTGCCGCATCGCCATCGCCGCCGCATGCAGGAAATGGGTCTCGTCTTCCCAGGCACCGCCGCGTTGCAGGCGCAGGAAGGCCTCATTCACCAGCGCCGTGGTGCGCATCGTTTCGCCGGCATTGACCCGGCGACGTTCGCGACGCGCGCGCCGGCGCATGTCGTCCAACAGCAGCGGCGCTAGTTCGGCGGCGGTCGCAGCCAACGTGCCCGGCTGCGGCTCGGCGTCTTCGTGCATGCGATCGATGACTTCGGCGGGGAAGGCCTGCACCTTAGCATCGGCCGATGCCGGCTTGTCCGGATCGCGTGCGCCGCTGCGTAACCGTTGCCTCCGCCCACGCTTGCGCCACCGACGGAGTTTGCGATGCCCCTGCGAATCCTCCTTGCAATCCTGATCGCCATGCTGGCATCGGCCTGCACCGCGGCCGATGCCGACATCCCGGCAGCCATCGCGCCCGTCGTGGCCGATGACACTACCGCCGTCGCGATGCCCTCGCCCGCACGCCTGCATGGCAACTGGCGGCTGGTCGCCGCGGACGATCCGCACGATGCCGCGTTGATGGCGTTCTCGATCCAGGCGGACGCCGGCGACACCACCGGCAGCGGCGACTACGTGCTGTACCAGCCGTTCTGCGATGTGATCGCCGGCCTGCCCGTCACCGGCGATGCCGACTGCGAACTGATCGGCCTCGGTGCCACGTTCGACCGCGTGTGGATCGAGGGCGACAGCATCGTGCTGGTCTCCCGCCCCACCGCTGACGGGATGGAGCACCGGCTCGAACTGCAACGCCGGGGCGACAGCCTGGTCGGCCACTACATCATCCGGGCCAACGATATCCGGCGTGCTGTCATCGCCATGCGTCCTCGCGCAGGCACGCCCTGAGCAACCGCCCCGCACCGGGGCGGGCTCGATGCAAGATCCGATGGCCAGATTCGCCACGCGCCTGCGTAACTGCCCGTGGCCGGCATTGGCGATTGCCGGGGGAAAGGGCGCGATGGATGCGCTGCGCGGGACGCCCACGCACCGCTCATGCGTGCGAATGTCCGGATTGACACCAACAACGTGAAAAGGAGTGCGGCAATGAGGGGAGTTAACAAGCAGGTGCGGAACACCTTGGCGTTGGCCGTGGTCGCGGTGATGCTGGCTGCCTGCGGCAAGGCCGGCGATGCGGCATCAACCGCCACACCCGCTTCGGGGATGCAGGCGATGGTCGACCAGGCCGCGCAGGACGCCGCCGATACGGGTGCGCTTGCGAACGGCGATGCACCATTGAAGGAAGGCCAGGCCGTGCAGGGCACGATCCAGGCCGATGTCGGCAACGGCACGCAGTCGTTCCGCTCGCTGTCGACCAAGGTCGCCGACGACATCGGCGAGCAACTGGACGAGAAGCTCGGCAGGAGCGAAGGCCAGGACGCGATCGCCGATGCCAACAAGAAGCTGGAGAAACTGGGTACCGGCATGAAGGTCGATGCCGGCGACGTGCGCGAGATCGTCGGCGGCATGGCCGGCAAGACCTTCCACGACTCGCAGGTGATGCACGTGGACATCATCAAGTCGTTGCAGGTCACGCTGAAGGGCACTGCCGGCGATGGCCGCACCCTGGACCTGGGCATCACCTTCGACGACCAGACGTTGGCGATGACCGGCAGCAGCCTGAACTACCGCCCGAAGGCGAACGCGATGTTCGATTTCTACGAGGGCAAGGGCGGCGAACAGGTCACGGTCACGATCGACCGTTTCGAGCGCAACGCCGATGGCACCTACGCGATCGCCGGCAGTTTCACGGCGAAGGACGTGCCGGCTTCGTCCCTGGCGAAGAAGCTGCCGGCAAAAACCTTGCCCTCCGCCAGCGGCACGTTCTCGTTCGACGCGCTGCCGCTGAAGGAAATGCCGAAGTTCGGCACGGGCGGTTGATGTCGCATCGCGCAGGCCCGGCTGGCCGCAGGCATCTTCGCGACTGCGAGGGCGGAGGCAGTTCTTCCGTTACTTCGCCAATGCTGCAAGCCGCGCCAATGCAGCGTCACGACCGGCACCCAGGTCCACGATGGGCTTGACCGGATAACCGGGCACGCGCAGTCCACGCTCCCACGGGGCGTGGATGGCGTCATCGCCAAGCCCTCGCAGTTCTGGAAGCCAACGACGCAGGTACGCGCCCTGCGGATCGAAGCGGCGCGACTGGGTGACCGGATTGAAGATGCGGAAATACGGCGCGGCATCCACGCCGGTGCCGGCAACCCATTGCCAGCCCAGCGTGTTGCTGGCCAGGTCGGCATCGACCAGGGTGTGCATGAACCAGGCGGCGCCCTGCCGCCAGTCGATCCCCATGTGCTTGGTCAGCCACGAAGCGACCACCATGCGCACGCGGTTGTGCATCCAGCCCTCGTGCCACAACTGGCGCATGCCGGCATCGACCAGCGGCACGCCGGTCAGGCCGCGCTGCCAGGCCTCGAGTCCGGCGGGATCGTCGCGCCAGGGCATGGCGTCGAACTTCGGATTGAAGTTGTCGTGGAGGCTGGCCGGCCAGTGGTGCAGCACGTAGTAGGCGAACTCGCGCCAGCCGAGCTCGGCGATGTACTTGTCGGCGCCGATGCCACCCTGCCGTTGCACGACGTCGAAGATGCGGCTCGGGTGGATCTCGCCGAAATGCAGGTGCGGCGACAGCCGCGAGGTGCCCTCGACGGACGGCACGTCGCGCGCATCCGGATACGCGTGCAGGCGCGGCAGCAGGTCGTCGAGCCGCGCGTGTGCCGCCGCTTCGCCCGGCGTCCAGGTGGCCCAGAAGCCCTTGTCCCAACGCGGGCGTGGCGCATCGAGCGTGGTGCGCGCGCCTTCCAGCGATGACGGGAGTGGACTGCACGCCAGCGCGGTGGGCGCTTCGCGCGGGCGATGCCGCCACGTCGGCCGCGCGGCCTTGTGGAACGGCGTGAACACGCGGAATGGCGTGGCCGACTGGGTCAGCACTGACTCCGCATCGGTCAGCAGGCGACCACCGGCGCGGCGCATGGCGATGGCACGTCCGGCCAGCGTGGCGGCGATGCGTGCATCGCGCGCGGCGGCCTTGGGTTCGTGCAAGGCGGAGATGTGCACCTCGGTGGCCCCGGCCGCGACCGCCAACGCCGGGATCAGGATTTCCGGATCACCGGCCAGCAGGTGCAATTCGCCGCCGCGCGCGCGGATGTCATCGCCGAGTTTTCCAAGCGACAGGCGCAACCACGCGCGGCTGGCGTCGAAGGGGCCGTCGGCATCATCGTCCACGTACACCAGCAGCAGCCTGTCGTGCGACTGGCAGGCACGCGCCAGCGCCGGATGGTCGGCCAGGCGCAGGTCGCGGCGAAACCAGAAGAGGCCTTGGGTCATGCGTGCGTCCGGGCGTTGGGCGGCGTGGCGGGATCAGGGTGCGGGCGCGTTCGCCGCTGCCTGCGGGACCATCCGCAGCTTGGCGGTGTCGTAGCCGAGCACGCGGATCTTCTCGATGGCGGCGGCGAGTTCGGGCGCGGGCAGGCTGGGCGTGCGCGCCATCAGCCAGACGTAGTCGCGCTTGCTGCGCCCGACGATGGTGCGCGAGTAATCCGGGGCCAGGTCCACGATCACGTACTCGGCCTGGATCGGCCACACGAACTGCATCTCCCACACCGCGTTGTTGGTGCCGGGCACCACGCGGCCGACCGGCTCCATCGTCTTCAGCGGCGCATCGGCGCTGCCGTTGCGATAACGGAAGGTGGTGCGGATCTTGCCGTCCTCGTCCAGGCGATACGACTCCACCGAATCGAACGCCTTGCGCTCGATGTAGGTGGGGATCTGGGCGATGACGTACCAGTCGCCCATGAAGCGCGGCAGGTCGACGCTGGCGACCGGCGGGATGGTCGGCGGGGTGGAGGCGCAGGCGGCCAGCAATGTGCCGATGCCGAGTGCGACGAGCAGTTTGCGGATCATGCGACCTCCTTCGAGAAGCGGTAATGGGCGACCATCCATTCGCGGCCGTGGTCGTAGCCGAACAGTTCCGCGCACGCCATCCAGAACATCCGCCAGCGCTGGAACCAGAGCCTGGCGGCATCGCCATAGGCCTCGCGCAGGATCGCCATGACCTCGTCGTGGCGGGCATCCTGGTTCTCGAGCCAATGATTGGCGGTGCGCTCGTAGTGGGTGCCATCGACCAGCCAGCGATCCTCGATGCGCAACGCATCCTGGAACCACAGCAGCGTGTCCGCCGCCGGCATCAGCCCGCCGGTGAAGAAATGCCGGCCCATCCAGTTGTCGTCGCCTGCGGTCTCGAACGGATACAACAGCGTGCGGTGGCAGAAGATGTGCACGAAGAGTTTTCCGCCCGGTCGCAGCCAGCCGCCGATGCGCCCCAGCAGCGTGGCGTAGTTGCGCATGTGCTCGAACATCTCCACCGACACGCAGCGGTCGAAGTTCGATGCCGGCAACTCCAGCCGGTTCACGTCGCAGGTGATCACCCGCACGTTGGCGAAGCCGCGCTCGCGGCATTGCGCCTCGATGAAGGCGCGCTGCGGCGCGGAGTTGCTGACCGCGGTGATGCGCGCGTTCGGATAGTGCTGCGCCATCCACAGGGTCAGCGAGCCCCAGCCGCAGCCGAGCTCCAGGATGTCCTGGCCGTCCGCGAGTTCCGCGCGTTCGCCGTACAGCGCAAGCATCGCCTCCTCCGCCTGCGCCAGGGTTTCGTTGCCGGTCGGGTAGTAGCAGCCGGAATACTTCAGCCGCGGACCGAGGCAACGGGTGAAGAACCCCGGCGGCAGTTCGTAATGCTGGCGGTTGGCGGCATCGGTGTGGATGGCAACCGGGCTTTCGCGCAGTTCCGCGATCAACGCGGCATTGCGGCGCGCGGCGGCATCGGGATCGCCGGCATGTTCATCGCGGAGGCGTTGCGCGCACATCCGGCGGATGCCGGCGCGCAGCAGCGCATCCGGCACCAGGCCGCGTTCGGCCAAGCCCAGCACGCCGTCGGCCGGGCGGTCGCTGGCCAGTTCCATCGCATCGGCGGTGGCGTTCATCGATCCTCCTTCGGGAACCACGGGAACAACATCGGCGTGCTGCGCTGGTAGCGCGCGTAGTCCTCGCCGCGCGTGCGCAGCGCCTGCGCCTCGGTGAACGGGATGCCGCTGATCCAGCGCAGGAACACGTACATCACCACGGGGCCGCTCCAGGCCAGCCAGGCGATCGGCGAGCCCACCGCCAGCAGCACGTAGGCCAGCCAGTGCAGCCATTCGAAGAAATAATTGGGATGGCGCGAATACCGCCACAAGCCGTCTCGGCAGGTCTTGCCCTTGTTGGCGGGATTCGTGCGGAACTTCGCCAGTTGCGCATCGGCCACCGCTTCGCCCGCCACGCAGGCCAGCCACGTGGCGATGCCGGCCATGAACCACGCGTTCCAGTCGGCGACGGGATTCGCGGCCACCGCCAGGAACGGCAGGGCGAAGAACGCGATCAGCAGCGCCTGGAACTGGAACATCGCGAACCACTTGCGCTGGTCGTTGCCCCAGCGCTGGCGCAGTTGCGCGTAGCGGCCGTCTTCCGGCTCGGCACGCACGCGATGCCACAGGTGCAGGCCCAGCCGCAGGCCCCAGGCGCCGCCGAGCATGGCCAGCAACACGCGCGGCAACAGCGCGCCGCTGCCGGTCGCCGCGACCAGCACCGCCGCGCCACCCACGCCGAACGACCAGACCACGTCGACGATGCCGGCATTGCTGCGCTTGCGTTGCCAGAGCCAGCCAAGCGACTGCGCCACCACTGCGACCAGCCAGACCAGGAGGAGTTGCTGCCATGGAGTCATGCGGATACCCCGGGTTGATGGGTGATGGAAGCGTGGCGGCGATGGACGATGAGCACGAACGCGGCCATGGCGATGCCCCAGCCGAGCGCCAGGGCCAGGGTGGCCTGCAGCGGCATGATGAAGACGACCGCGTCGAAGGCGCGCGACGCGCCCCAGTAGGCCAGCGGGCCGCCGATCACGCCAAAGGCGATGGCGACGGCAGGCCGCGCGATCACCCACTGCAGGGAATGCTGCAGGGTCATCGCGAACGCGACCCACAACGTGGCGATCCAGGCCGGACCCGGCAACGCCGGCAACGGCGCGGCATAGCGCAGCCAGCCGGTGGCGGCGAGCACGCCGTCCAGCAGCAGGCCGCAGGCGAGTGCCGCGCCGATCAATTTCAGGTCGGAACGACGCAGCGGCGACGTCCACCAGCTGATCGCGGCAAACCCCAGGCAGGCCAGCATGCCCGGCCATGCCAGCCCGCGCGCGGCAAAGCCGACGGCAATGAACCACGCCGCCTGATAACCGAGCAGGTTGAGCCAGAAGCGCATCAGGCCTCCAGCAAGCCGGGCAGGTAGGAGCCGCCGCGGTAGCCCGGCTTCGCCATCAGCACATGGGCGACGCCGATCGAACGCTCGCGGAAGCCGCCTTCGCAATAGGCCAGGTAGAAGGTCCACATGCGCAGGAAGCGCTCGTCGAAGCCCTGCGCGCGGACGTCCTCGCGGCGGGCCAGGAAGCGCTCGCGCCAATCGTGCAGGGTGCGCGCATACGAGGGCCCGAAGTCTTCCAGGTGCACCAGCGCGAGGTCACTGCTGCGCGTCTTCGCCGCCAGCATCGCCGCGACCGACGGAATGAACGAACCGGGGAAGATATGGCGCTTGATGAAGTCCACGCTGCGCAGGGCCTGCTCGTAGCGGTGGTCCTCGATGGTGATCGCCTGCACCAGCGCCAGTCCGTCCGGCTTGAGCAAGCGCCCCAGGGTGGCGAAGTAGGTGTCCAGGTACTGCGCGCCGATCGCCTCGATCATCTCGATCGACACCAGCTTGGTGTACTGGCCCTGCAGGTCGCGGTAATCCGACAGCAGCACGGTGACGCGGTCCTGCAGGCCGGCATCGGCCACCCGCTGGCTGGCCAGCGCATGCTGCTCGCGCGAGATCGTGGTGGTGGTCACCCGGCAGCCACGCGTCCGTGCGGCGTGCACCGCGAAGCCACCCCACCCGGTGCCGATCTCGACCACGTGGTCGTCCGGCCCCAGCCGCAGCTTGTCGCAGATGCGGTCGAGCTTGCGGGTCGATGCGGCTTCCAGGGTGTCGTCGTCGCCCGCATACAGCGCGGAGGAGTACATCAGGTCTTCGGACAGGAACAGCCGGAAGAAGTCGTTGCCCAGGTCGTAATGCGCGGCGATGTTGCGGCGCGCGCCATCGCGGGTATTGCGGCGCAGTGCGTTCCAGCCGCGCATCGCCCACCCACCGATGCGTGCGGGCCCGCGCTCCATCGCATCCAGCAGGTCGCGGTTGCGTACCAGCAGTTGCACCAGGCCGACCAGGTCGGCGCAGTCCCACTCGCCGTCCATGTACGACTCCGCCGCGCCCACGCTGCCGTTGGCGGCCAGCGCGCGATAGAAGCCGGGCCCGTGCACGTCGATGCGCAGCGGTGCAGCGGCGTCTTCCGCATCACCGGTGCGGATGCAGCCCAGCGGATCGGCCAGCACGATCGCGCGGCCCCGCAAGGCCCGCAACTGGTCCAGCACGCGGTTGCGCAGGAGGCGGTCCAGCGCGGAGAACCCGGTCGCGGGCGAGGCATCGGCACGTGCATTCATCGGGGCGATTCCATTCGGGTGGGGTGGTCGTGCACGGGCACGCGCTTCAGCCAGAGCCGCAGCGCCTGCCAGTGGATGCCGACGACCACCTGCGCGGTCATCAGCGGATAGCGCCAGAGCACACGCGCCAGGTTCGCGCCGGTCAGTGGGCGGCGTTCCAGTTGCAGGGTGGCATCGAATTCGCGCTCGCTGCCGTCGCAGACGTCCATGTGCACCTGCAGGCCGTCGCCCGGCTCGGTGAACGTCCAGCCGTAGCGGCGCTGCATCGGCAGGAACGGCGAGACGTGGAAGGCCTTGTCGAAACGCCAGTGCAGTGCCCTGCCCCGGCGCTCCGCGGTCGCCACCGGCAGCACGTAGGCATGGCGTTCCTTCCACGGCGTGTTGGTGATCTCCGCGACGATGCTGTGCAACGTGCCGCCGGCATCGAAGCAGTAGTAGAAACTCACCGGATTGAAGCTCAGGCCGGCATAGCGCAGGTGGGTGAGCAGGCGCACCGCGCCAAGCGGACGTTCGCCGGTGGCGGCCTCCACCCGATCGCGCACTGCATCGGCCAGCGGACGCGCCGGATCGCCGAGGAAGTCGCGGCGATGGAACGCGGCCAGGTTGCGCCGCCCCACCGACCACAGCCAGCGCCCGCGGAACGCCGCATCGAGCTCGTCCAGGTCCAGGTAGAGCTGGGCCATGCGATACGAAAACGCGTGCGCGCGCGGCGCATGCCGGCGATGGCGCACGCGGCCTTCGTAGATCGCACTGGCCAGTACGGTCATGCCGCGGCCTCCAGCGGCTGCGTGTCGACAGCGCCGCGACGCACCTGATCGTTCGACCACGCAACGCCCATTCCCTGCGCGACCTCCACGCCACTGCGCATGCCGTCCTCATGGAAGCCCCACCCCCAGTAGGCGCCGGCGAACCAGGTGCGCTGCACGCCCTGGATCTCGTGGCGGCGCGCCTGTGCGGCAACCGCGGCGTGCGTATGCACCGGATGCGCGTACTGGCGGCGCTGCAGGATGCGCGCGGGGTCGATGTCGTGCGTGCGGTTGAGGGTGACCACCAGCGGGGTGTCGCCGGGCAGGCCCTGCAGCAGGTTCATGCAGTAACTCACGGTGCAGGCCTGCGCCGGATCCGCCGGCAGGTGCGCGTTCCACGCCGCCCATGCCTTGCGGTTGCGCGGCAGCAGGCGCGCATCGGTATGCAGCACGGTGTCGTTGGCCTGGTAGCGGATCGCGCCGAGGATGTCGCGCTCGGCATCGCTGGCATCATCCAGCAGGTGCAGCGCCTGGTCGCTGTGGCAGGCCAGCACGACCTGGTCGAAGCGTTCGCTGCCGGCATCGCAGCGCACGCTCACGCCATGGGCGTCGCGGGCGATGCCGCGCACCGGCGAGGACAACCGCACCTGCACGTCCCAGTGCGAGACCATCGCCTCGACATAGCGCCGCGAACCGCCACGCACCACCCGCCACTCCGGGCGGCCGGTCAGTTGCAGCATGTGGTGGTTGGCCATGAACTGGACCAGGTATTTCGCCGGGAACGCCAGCACCGACTGCTCGGGCGAGGACCACAGCGCGCTGGCCATCGGCACCAGGTGCTGGTCGCGGAACGCAGCGCCATAGCCGTTGGCGTCGAGGTACTCGCCCAGCGAAGGGCCCGGGTGGTCGTCGTCGAGCAAGGCCGGTGCTTCGCGATAGAAGCGCGCCAAGTCGCGCAACATGCCCCAGAAGCGCGGCGAGGCCAGGTTGCGGCGCTGGCAGAACAGCCCGTCGAGCGAGGTCGCGTTGTATTCCAGCCCGGTGCGCGCGTCCTGCACCGAGAACCCCATCGTGGTCGATTGCGTGGCCACGCCGAGTTCGTCGAACAGGCGGGTCAGCAGCGGATAGTTGCCGGGGTTGTGGACGATGAAGCCAGTGTCCACGTCGAGCGTGCGGCCATCGACTTCGACCCGATGGGTGTCGGTGTGGCCGCCGAGGTAATCGTTGGCCTCGAACAGCACGACGTCGTGTTGGCGCGACAGCAACCACGCCGCCGACAGGCCGCTGATCCCGGAACCGACGATCGCGATGCGCATCTCAGCGACCCGCCTTGTTCGCATCGGCTTTCGCCAGCACCCACGCCGGCACCGGCTTGAGGTCACGGACCAGGCCCAGCGCCTGCAGCGTGCGCAGGCCATACCAGGTCAGGTCGATCTCCCACCATCGGAATCCCTGGCGCGCGCTGCCCGGGAAGAAATGGTGGTTGTTGTGCCAGCCTTCGCCGAACGTGATCAGCGCCAGCCACAGGTTGTTGCGGCTGTCGTCGCGGGTGTCGAAGCGCTGACGGCCCCAGCGATGCGCCAGCGAATTGATGGTGACGGTGGCATGGAACAGCACCACCGTGGAGACGAAGAACCCCCAGACCAGCAACTGCGGCCCGTTGGTCCCCAGGCCCGGTGCCCAGCGCTCCAGCGCCATGCCGGCCAGGAACAGCAGCACCGCCAGCGCGACCGGCACCGCGGTATCGAAGCGATCCAGCCAACGCAGCTCCGGGAACTTCAGCAGGTCGCCGATGCGCGAGGTGTCGGTGCGGAAGCCGCCGCGGGTCAGGAACCAGCCGGCGTGGCTGCGCCAGAAGCCCTTGCGCGGGGTATGCGGGTCGGCCGCGGTATCCGCATGCACATGGTGGTGGCGATGGTGCGCCGCCCACCACAGCGGGCCGCGCTGGACCGACGCCGCGCCGAGCAGCGCGAACGCGAACTGCACCGCGCGCGACGTGCGGAACGTGCGGTGCGAGAAGTAGCGGTGGTAGAACCCGGTGATCGCGAACATGCGCAGCGCGTACAACCCCAGCGCAACCCACAAGGCGGTAGCCGACACGCCGACCCACAACACGCCCAGGCACGCCAGGTGCATGCCGACGAACGGCAGCGCGCGCAGCCAGTCGATGCGATCATCGTTGGCCGGATCGGGGGATCCGGACTGTCCCGATGTGTCGATCCAGCGCAGCAACGCGCTGCCGCGCGGCGCGTTCGTGGAGTCAGGCTTGGGCGGCATGGCATTCCTTGGCGGGTCCCGTTGCCGGATATACGGACGGAACCCGCGTTCGGATGCAGTGCCCGGTGACCGGGTCGCCAGGCTCAGATGGACAGGATCTGGCCCTTGGCGACGACCGGGCCGGACGGCGCCGCATGCGGCAGGCCCTGCTCCGGCTCCAGGGTGACCGCGAACACCGCGCCCGCCGCCACCGCATCACGCAGCGTGGCCGGGATGTCGATGGAATGCGCCTTGTCGTTGGACACGAAGCCCAGCGACTTCGGTGCCTCGCCCGACGCGATGATCCAGAGTTCGTTGACCTTGCCGCCGGCATCGAGCGGGCGCGGCTTGGGCACCATCAGCACCTTGCTGCGGTCCGGCGCGACCCGCGCGATCCAGCCGGTGTTGCCGTCGTCGGTGGCCAGCACGGTGACCGGCAGTGCAGCCGCTTCGTCGGTCGCGGGCGGTGGCTGCACCACGACCACAGGCGGCGGAACGGGTGCCGCCGGCTCCGGCGTGCGCCATACGCCGATGGCCACCGCGAACACGCTGGCGGCAACGGCCAGGGCCGTGGTCCCGCGCCAGAACGCGGCGTTGTCCCACAGGCCCTTGCGGTGGCCTTCCACGGCCGACCACCCCAGCGAGGTGCGGATCCTTGGCCAGACCTGCGCCCCGGGCTCGACCGCATCGACCCGCAGCAGCCAGGGCGAGAAATGCGCATCCCAGCGCGCGACCCGGGCCGCGAAATCGCGGTCGGCGTCGATCCGGCGCTGCGTGGCACGGCGCGCATCCGGATCGAGCACGCCCAGCGCGTACTCGCCGGCCAGCAGGTCGTCGTCGTCGATCGGGGGCAACGCGGGCGCGATGTCGTTCATCGTTCCAGGCACGCCTTGAGTTGCTGCAGGCCGCGACGGATCCAGCTCTTCACCGAGCCCAACGGCGCTTCGGCACGAAGCGCCAGCACGTCATAGGTCACGTTTTCGAAAAACGCGGTGCGGATCAGCGAGCGACGCTTCGGTTCAAGCTGATCCATGCAGTCGTCGAGTTGCGCACGCTCGAGCGCGGCATCGATGCCGGCGGCGGGCGTGGGCGCCTCGTCGTCGGCCAGCTCATGGTCTTCGATGGGTTCGTGCAACGCAGGCGACGGGCGGGCGCGCACGCGATCGATGGCGCGGTTGCGGGCGATGGTGCCCAGCCAGGTCATCGCGCGCGCGCGCTGCTGGTCGAACTGCGCGGCCTTCGACCACACCGCCACATAGACTTCCTGCAGCACGTCCTCCGCTTCCTCGCGATCCCGCAACACGCGCAGGCAGATCCCGAGCATGGTCGCGGAGGTCTGCCGGTACAGGCTTTCGAAGGCGTCGCGGCGCCCCTCGGCGACCTGCGCGAGCAGCGCGGCCAACGGATCGGCGCTGCCGTCCAGGGATTGCTGCAGCGGTATTGCACTCATGCGGTGGTCCGGCTGGCGGGCATGCCGGCTGGCGGCGGGCCGTCGATGGAAACGAGCCACCTTATGCCATGCAGGGCGTGAATGCGGCAAGCCGGAACCCACGTGGAGCGCGCTGCAACTCGCCGGCCTCGATCGCCTCCGCCGGTTGCGCGAAATCGATCC
>ERZ795061.1694-NODE-1694-length-21211-cov-8.097845_pt1 | contig 21211 bp, 15 predicted proteins | sample MGYA00375145_ERZ795061 | MGnify/ENA primary metagenome ERZ795061 (study PRJEB30190, sample SAMN05720144) | anaerobic digester metagenome | isolation source: active sludge of municipal wastewater-treating anaerobic digesters | place: USA | collected 2014-12-22 ... | reverse complement strand
TTAGCTCAAAGAGCGGAAGTTTTTTAAGAAATAGCTTCTGCTTCGTAAAACTTGTTGGGAGATTATTTTCAAAAGTTGACTGATTGGTAACCTGAAAAACTTCCGCAAGATCCTTTCCTGATTCATTTAAACGTGCATATTCATACCCAAGCTGAGCCCGGGCAATATCATCTTCCGGATTCAATAAATATTTTAGTGCACTGGCTAACAGGTTCACACTATTAGCGCCATCCAATTGCAGCGATTCATTTGAAACAACATCATAGCGGCAATCCGCCTTTGCTTTATCTGAGTTTTTATATTCAAGCAGATGTGCAACAATCTGCTGCCCCTCATCATTTCTTCGCACCAGAATGGCAATGTCTTTTAAAGCAGCCCCTAGTTGCTGTAATTTTTCGAGGTGATGCGGCACCTGACTCAGGGCAACTTCATTCCACCTTTCTTCCTCGGTGTTGGAAATAAAAGATACCTGTACAAAGCCCTTTTCCTCTTTGACCAGGCCCTGGCTTACATCTCTATAGGCATCAATGGTTATCGATCCTCCGGTTTCAGCCTGCACCCACTCGGCAGCCGATTTGAAAATTGCATTATTAAATAAAACAATCTCACTGGCACTTCGATAGTTCTTGTCGAGTTCCTGCGTGTACGTACGGTGAGCTCCAATCTGATCGCGTACTTCTTGCTGCAATAATGTTAGATCACCTCCACGCCAGCGATAGACTGCCTGTTTTACATCGCCCACAATAATACTGGGATAGCCCTGATCCAGACTATTGATCAGCAGCGGCATAAAATTTTTCCATTGCAACCCGGAAGTGTCCTGAAACTCATCGATGAGAAAGTTTTTATAGAACGATCCTACTTTCTCATAAATAAAAGGCGTATCGCTATCACCAATCACTGTGTTTAAGAAGAAAGGTGCATCGGCCAGCAACATGAGGTTATTCTCACTTTTATATTCTTTCAGCTTACGCGAAATATCCGCGATTAGTCCGAAGGCATAGAAATTATTTAAAACAAGTTCGGCCGACAGCGCATTGGTGCGATGATTATCCCAACATGCTAAAATTTCATTTAGCAATGGAATCAATTGCGTCTCGGCTAAACGGATGATGGTTGCACTGTGGATTGTTTTGGGAGAAGGCCAATTTTTTGAAACTTGAAATTCGCCTTGTGGGCGCGCACCTTTCTCTTCATAATCCTTCACGCTCTTCAGGTTTATTAGTTTTTGAAAATATCCAAAGGCACCCCCCGATTTTCCGTGTTTAAAATCAGAAATCTCCAGATTATGAGAATGAATGATTTTCATTGCCTCTGCCGATCTTGATTTTACCAATCCAATAAACTGGTTTCTGCTTTTTTGTAGCTCTTTTCGCAGGTCTTCAAAGAAATTCTTTGCTGACGTAGTTTGTATAACATCGGCTTCTATTGCTCGAAACTCTTCTTTAAAGATTTCTTCCGAAAATTGCATCAAGGCAGGGCGCACGTCCCAACTGATGTCTTTCTCCAGGTTTTCACTGGCAAATTCAATCACCCATTTGGTTAAGTCATCATTGACTCCCAATTCATCCATTAGGTTGTCAATTACCTCTTCCATCACCGGGTCATGCTCAACTTCCAGACGATAATCACCGGCCAGACCCGCTTCGCGCGTAAAGGATCGGATTACGCGCTGAAAAAAAGCATCGATGGTGCTGATTGAAAACTGGGAATACTTGTGCAGAATTTCACCCCGAACTTCCTCGGCATATTCCTTAAATGTGGAAACATCCAGCCCCAGTTCCTGTTGTAACTCACTCGCCAACTCAGTTGACTTATCATTCGAAAAGTCATTCAGGTAAGCAAGGATTCGGTCCTTCATTTCCTGGGTAGACTTATTCGTAAACGTAACCGCCAGAATATGTTTGAAATAATCGGAGCGAAAGCGCAATGCCAGTTTGAGATACTCTTTAGCCAACGTACGGGTTTTGCCAGAGCCTGCCGAAGACCTATAGATTGAAAAAGTTTTATCCAAATCCGGAATGAATTAAAGAATACGATTTACGAATTTTGGTTCATACCACATAGTTTTTAGAGATGATCTAAATTTCATATCTTGAAGGGTCTACCCCATGAGAAAGCTTTACTTCTTCATCCCCAAACTCTATTACTCATTTCCGATTCAGCTGCTGCTGAATAACTTCAGGCGTAATCACGTTTTAATCCTGTGCTGGATCATTCTCTTTGCCATGATCACCGGAAACTTTGGAAAATACCTGGGGATCCCGTACCTCTTTCTTGACCCGGAATACCTGAACAAAGTAAGCTTTGCCAGTTTTTTTATGATGGGCTTGCTTACGGCAGGCTTTACCATGGCCTTTCATATCACCTGCTATATTTCTGACGGCCACAGGTTTTCATTTATTGGCTCGCTATCTAATCCGTTTAAAAAATTCACCGTCAACAATAGTATTATACCCGCCACCTTTCTCATAACCTATGTCTATCAGATTATTGGCTTCCAGCTAAGCAATGAGTATAGCTCAAACTTCGAGTTGATAAGGAATTTAGCGGGTCTGTTTAGCGGTTACATCACCATGACGCTTTTATTCTCCATCTATTTCCGACTTACTAATAAAGACATTTTTAAATATGTCGTTTGCCGGATCGATGAGAAAATCAAACAGAACGTAACTGTGACACGGGCCAGCGCCATGAAAAAACTGGACATCGTTCGGAAAAAACAGGAGCGCGTTGACTATTATCTAACCGGCTACCTTCAGGTTAAGCCAGTTGAATCAACTTCTTTTTATGATCGGGCCACCATTTTGCAGGTATTTGATCAAAATCACTTCAACCTGGTAGTAATTGAGCTTTTCATCTTTGCGATGATTCTTGTGTTGGGAGTTTTCAAGGACTATCCTGTCTTTCAGATACCGGCTGCCTGCAGCGCCATGATTTTTCTAACAGTTTTCGTTATGCTTTCAGGAGCATTTTCCTATTGGTTTGGCGGGTGGTCGGCTACCGCCAGTTTGATCATCTTTCTGTTTATCAATCACCTGGTGGGCGAAGATTTCTTTACCAAAAAATACGAAGCCTTTGGATTGGATTATGGAAGACTCCCTGCTGAATATTCTATTGCCTCTTTACAAAATCAACTCGACAGTTCCGCGATGGAGAATGACCGGCAGGCTGTGTTGATGCAATTGGAAAACTGGCGAAAGAAATTTGATCCGGCCACGAAACCTAAAATGATCTTTCTCTGCGCCAGTGGCGGAGGTAAGCGCGCTTCGTTATGGACACTCACCGCACTGCAGAAAGCCGATAGCCTTACTCAGGGTAAACTGATGGAGAGCAGTGTTTTGATTACCGGAGCCTCGGGCGGACTGATTGGGGCGAGTTACTTTCGCGAACTAAAGTTGAGAGAGAAACTTGGCGAATCCATTCAACCCTATGCGAACATTCATCGTCAAAAGATTTCAAGCGACAATTTAAATCCGCTTATCTTCAGTTTACTGGCGAACGATTTGTTTGTAGGCTTCACGAAAGTTGAATATGCCGGAAAATTATACCAGCGCGACCGCGCCTATACGTTCGAAGACCAACTCAATCAGATCACTGAAGGTCTCATGGATAAACCTATCCGGGAGTATGAAGAAGCTGAAAGCAAAGGAATTATCCCGATGATAATCCTCACTCCTACTGTAGTGAATGACGGCCGGAAAATCTACATCGCATCGCGACCAGTTTCATTTATGAATAATGAAGTCTTGAATTTCACGGATTACCACCAGGTAAAAGTAAGTGGCATTGACTTCCATCGGTTCTTCGAAACACAGGATTCAAAAGATTTGCGGTTTCTTTCTGCCCTGCGAATGAGTGCAACGTTTCCCTACATCACACCCAATACTACGTTGCCTACAGATCCACCGATACAAATTATGGATGCGGGCATCTCAGACAACTTTGGCATGTCAGATGCCGTTCGATTTTTATACGCCTTCAACGAATGGGTTTCGGCAAATACCTCGGGTGTTATATTTATCTCGATCCGAGACTCGCCCAAGTTAGGAACTATTGTTGCGCGAGCCGGTCAGACAATTATTGATGACATGACTCAACCCATTAGCAGTGTTTATAATAACTTCGAAAACTTCCAAGACATTACCAGTGATATGCTGATTGGACAAGCACACTCGTGGTTGCGGGTACCCATTGATCGTTTAGACCTGCAGTATCAGGCTGAAAACTATGTGCCTATTCTACAAAAGATGGATAGCATCCGCCAGAACAGTGCCCGGGCTTCATTAAGCTGGCGCCTCACTACCCGCGAAAAGGATGGCGTAATCAGCAACATCAACTCGCCACGAAACAAAGAAGAGTTGAAGAAACTGGTTAGGTTATTGGAAGAGTAACTGGAAGTTGGAGTTTGGAAGCTAGAAGCTGATTACAAAATAAATTAGCAACGCGATAGTGGCAATATGTGTAATACAGATAGCTGGATGTTGCCGGCAAACCAAAACTACGTAGACAGTGAAGACTAATTTTAAACGGACAAAAATGAATGACCTTTGCCGGAACCATGGCAAGATTCAAACTTTCGGATAACATCAGTAAAAGCAAACGAATGGATAACCTTTGAAACTAGATATGGAAAATTTATCTGCACAAATTTTGCCGTGGAATATTTATAAACAAATTGCCTTTCGTTTCGTATTTATTTTTTTCATTCTGTTTATCGTTCTTCTTGACTGGTCTGTTAGTCCTGTTTTCTCGTATTTCTACTATGAGGGAAACCTCGCTGAATTTTTAGATTGGGTCATTTCTTGGTTAGGCAAATATGTATTTCGTATTCCCTACACCATTATATCACCCTATGACGGACAACATAACGACAGAACCTATATTTATTTGCTTTACTTCGCTATGACTGCGACTGCTGCAATTGGAACAGTTCTCTGGAGTGTATTGGACAGGAAACGCACAAACTATGAAACGGCATATTATTGGCTCACTAGTATTGTTCGTTATTATTTAGCATTTACATTATTCCTGTTTGCATTGGAGAAATTTTTTAAAATGCAATTTCCAGATCTTGGACTTTATACACTGACTGAGCCTGTTGGAAATTTGTCGCCAATGAGCTTGGCTTGGGCGTTTTTTGGATATTCTTATGGTTACAATATTTTTATAGGTATAGCTGAGAGCGCGGCATTATTACTGCTCTTTCGCAGAACAATGGTTTTTGGTGCAGTGCTCACTTTAGTTACACTGGGTAATGTGATGGCGGTAAATTTCAGTTATGATGTTCACGCAAAGATGTATCCGACTGCCTTATTCATGATGACTTTTTTCCTGTTGCTCCCCTATTTAAACAGATTAATCAAGTTCTTCTTTACTAATCAAGCGACTTCACTTCCTCAAATACAAGCTCCTGTGTTCAAGAAGCGGTGGATGAACATTTCAAAGAATGTGTTTAAATTTTTGCTGATAGGGTATTTCACAATTTTTTCGGTCAAAGACTATTTTGTGAGCAAACAAAAAAAGAACAACAAGGAGATGAGCAAGTCTCAATCCGAACTAGCTGGAATTTTTGATATTAAGAGCTTTGTTGTTAATAATGACACTTTATCAGATGGAAACCCACAACGGTGGAACCAAATAGTAATAGGAGGTTCAAAGGGACGAATCCGCTTTTGGGGTGATAGCGTTGCTTATATGTTTGTGTCAGTGGATAATAGAGAACTTTTGGTTTACAAAAACCAAAAATATTTATCTACCAATGAACAGGAGATATTCAATGAGTATGGTTTTGGTCAAAGTACAATCATGAACATAGATTCAATATTGGTTGCACGGCAAGTAATGAGCAGGTTTCAATTCAAGTTAGCTGATTCCGCTATCCTTATGTTAAATGGAATTATTGATCATAATTCCGTTTCCATCACCGCTAAAAAACGACCAGTCGAAATGAAGGATTTCCGACTGACAAAGAACGGCTTTCATTGGGTAACGGAGTAACTTTACACTCCAAAGACAGTTTCGGTCAACAAAATTTATGTAGGCAGTTTACAGGAAGAACAAAATTTTTTAAAGACGCCCTCACGGACAGGTTTGACCAAGGCGTCATGGTTCAAAATGTAGTTCGGTCACGGGGGACAATTTCACAGCAGGTCGGGTAGAACATTCCGATGCTCTCCATTTTTAAATCCTTCTACTCCCGCAACTAAATAAACACAAAAACGTTAGAGATCATTGCTGTGAGTGCAACCATACTGACCACAAATTGATAAGTATGACACCAAGAATTGAAAAAATAAGCGAGAAGAAATTAATAGGCAAACGGCTGACAATGAGTTTAGCCAACAACATGACAGGCCAACTTTGGAAAAGTTTTATACCAAGACGTAAAGAGGTTGTAAATAACTTGACAAACGATATGATTTCTATGCAAGTTTATAAATCGACACACTTTACAGACTTCAAACCGACAAATGAATTTGAAAAATGGGCAACCATTGAGGTAACTAATTTCGACAATGTGCCGGATGGTATGGAAACATTCACATTGACAGGTGGGTTATATGCAGTATTCGATTACAAAGGTCTAAGTACCGAAGATAGTATTTTTCAATACATCTTTGGAACGTGGTTACCAAATTCAGACTTTGATTTAGACGATAGACCACACTTTGAAGTTTTAGGGGAAAGATACAAAAACAACGACCCGACATCAGAAGAGGAAATCTGGATTCCTATTCAACCAAAGAGAAAATAAAGAACAAATAAAAAAGCTACGAACCGCTAACACTGTGCATGCGCCATCGCACTCATGCTCTAGCAATAACTTGATCCTTAACCGCGCTATTAATACGTGTCGTATTCAGCCAGTAAGATTGTCGCATTTATACTGTTATAGTACAATCTTTGTTGGCGAAATTTACCTTGCCCAGCTCACCCGGAAGATAGTTCGGGAGTCGTTCAGGCGAGTCGCATAACAAAAACAATAGTCAAATGTCATGAGAAAAATAATTGTTCTATCAATGATCACATTGGATGGAGTAATGCAGGCGCCCGGTGGAACTAAAGAAGATAGATCAGGAGGTTTCAAGTTTGGCGGCTGGACTGCATCGTATGGTGACGAAGTTTATGGTAAGACAGTTCAGAAAGAACTCAAACAACCTGCAGATTATTTGTTGGGCAGAAAAACATTTAAAATTTGGGAAGACTACTGGCCTGAACATGCAGATTTTTGGTCAGGCATTAATGATGGCACTAAATATGTCCTTTCCAAAACCCGTAAAAAGTCAGACTGGAAAAATTCGGTATTTATAAGAAACGTGACAGACATCAGGAAACTCAAAAAATCAAAAGGCTCTGACATTCAAGTTTGGGGTAGCAGTAAACTCGTTCAGCTGCTACTTAAGAATAATTTAGTGGACGAACTCTGGCTCAAAATTCATCCATTGACGCTTGGCAAAGGAAAAAAGTTGTTTGACAATGGCGCAACCCCGGCAGCATTTACATTAATGGAGAGTACCGTTACATCAACCGGGGTAATTATTGCCAAATACAAACGGGTCGGAAAAGTCAAGACAGGCACTATAGGATCATAATGAGAAGTAAATCCGATAGCGAACTAGAATCCACATTAATTTCCTTAATTCCTTCTCAACACACTACCACTTCGCACCCCGGTATGCTTGCCTTGATCGACCACTACTTCTCCATTTACAACCACATACGCAAATCCTTTTGAGTAAGCATGTGGATTAGAATACGTAGCCGCATCACCCACTTGCTTTTCATCAAAGATTACAATGTCTGCTGCCATTCCTTCGCGAATCAATCCCCGATCGCGCAAATTAAATTTTTGTGCCGGCAACGAAGTCATTCTGCGAATAGCTTCTTCCAGGCGGATGGCTTTGAGTTCATTAACATACCGACCTAATACTCTTGCATTCGTTCCATAGGCGCGTGGATGTGGCATGCCGGATCCAAATTTTGCAATGCCTGCATCTGAAGCTATCATGTTGAATGGATATTGCAGAATACGAACCAGATCTTTTTCGTCCATGCTAAAGAAAACCATTTGTGTTCGGTTTGTTGCGCCTACCATTTCAAGAATGGTCTCGGCTTCGTCCATCGGTTTGGCCTTACGCCCTTTCAATTTATTGATCTCCGAAATGTTTTTACCATTATAGGTCGTATCCGGTGGGTAACGGGCAACCTGTGCATAACTATAATTCTTTAATTTCTTCTCTTTAAGATTAGTCGCCATTTCCTTTTTTATTTTCTCTCGCAGGACGGGATCATTAATTCTTATTTTCATCGAATCGCGCCCACCGGCAAACACCCAGGTAGGAACGGTTGTATCAAGCGTAGTACTGCTGGCAACATATGGATACTGGTCAATGGTTACATCCAATCCTTCCAACCGCGCTTTCTCAATCAGTCCAATAGTTTCTACTGAACGACCCCAATTGGGTTTGTACGTAACCTTAAAATGTGAGATCTCTACCGGAATTTTTGCATCGCGGCCGATAGCAATTGCTTCGTTTACAGCATCCGTTACTTTATCCCCTTCATCGCGAATATGCGAAGCATAAACACCATTGTACGTGGAGGCCACTTTCGCCAGATTCACCACTTCTGCAGTTTTGGAATAGGTACCCGGCACATAAATTAATCCGGTAGAGAACCCTACCGCTCCTTCCTGCATCGCTTTTTGTACAAGCGCTTCCATGTTAGTCTGTTCCTCAGATGTAGGATCGCGTTGCAAATCGCCCATTACCGCTCTGCGAACAGTATTATGACCAATCAGCGTTGCAACGTTGATGGAAGTCTTAACAGAATCCAATCTTTTAAAATAGGCAGCTATATCTAAATTAGAACCTCCGCAGTTTCCGGTAACGACAGAAGTTACTCCATCATGAATAAAATTATCCGCGGTGGGTGTGGTTAACTCCCCGCCTTCAATGTGAGCATGGACATCGATAAACCCAGGCGCTACAATCAGTCCTTTGGCATCAATAGTTCTTTTGGCTTGCGTATTATTTAATTTTCCAATAGCAGCAACTTTGCCGTTCACAATTCCGATGTTTCCATAATACCAGGAGTTGCCTGTGCCATCAATGATTTTTCCATTCGTAATGATAACATCATAGGATTGTGAGAGAACGGATTGATGCATAAAGACCAGTCCGATGAGCAAATATCGTAAGCGCATGATTTTTAGTTGGAAGATATACATTCTTTACAATACCCAAAAGCGATTTTATTCAAGTCATAAGTACCTTCTCTGTAAGGTTCGTTGTTGAAGTGGTTTGGTATGTGTAGCTTGACCAGTCAATACGAAATAGTATGGCATTTATTTTTACCCTTAAGTTTTTAAAAATTGCAGCAGTATCGTTGCTTATTTTTGTTTTGCTTGATTTTCTATGGTTGGCGGTGGTTGCTTCTAAAATGTATCGTCAATCCCTGGGCTACCTCGCTGAATTAGACCCCGATGGAAAAATAGTCTTTAATATTCCTATGGGATTATTGGCGCAGTTTGCAATTTCTATAACCCTAAGTGTTTTTATCTCGCTCGTTATACAGATTGATAACCGGCTGGTTGCGGCATTGGGTACCGGTGCTTTTTTGGGCTTAATGATGTATGTAACCTATGATTTTACCAATCTATCCTTTGTAAAAGGGTGGCCGCTATGGATTAGCTTAATCGATGTAACCTGGGGAGCTGTACAAGGTGCGCTTGCCGGATTATATGTGTTCTATTTTACCCGTTGGTTTTAAAAGGGATCTCCTAGTTTGGTAATGTTAAAAAAAATCAGTCATAAAATTGAATTGCTCTACCGGTGGGCCAAGAAATCCCTCACCGAAAGGGTTATTAATCAAGGTCGTTTTAGTCTGATCCAAATCCTGCGAGCCTTTTATCGCATCAGCAATGTATTAATTCCGCCAACAACCTTGATTGCTTTTGGATTGGTTATCTACGATTTTGGTTTCAATCCGTTTTATAGCCATTCGCCTAACCTATATACGGGCTTTCATCTTGTACTGCTGAGTTTCAAAATATTATTTCTAATTCGCTTTTTTTCAGAATGGGTTGAACCCATAAAGTTTAAAGCTCATATCTATAGTGTGGCTCTTTTGATTCTGGTTTACTACCTGGATCATGTCGGTAATGCACTCATCGTGTCAGAACCTGGTCCTTCTACTGGCTTTCTGATGAACAAGCTGCTTCTATATGCCGGGCTCATCTTTCTCTTTCTGACCGAAGCCTCTAGTCTATTAAAATATGTGCATCACAAACGACAGAACCCGGCCTTCCTGTTCATCCTTAGTTTTGCAGTAATCATCATGGCAGGCGCTCTCTTACTTATGCTACCCAAAGCAACGGTTCGGGATATTACTATAGTTGATGCCTTCTTTACCTCGGCCAGTGCCGTGTGTGTTACAGGACTTACCGTAGTTGACACTGCTAAACACTTTACAATTGTTGGCAAAATGATCTTACTCTTTCTTATTCAAATCGGTGGATTAGGCATTATGACATTTACGGGACTGCTCTCCTACCTGGCAGCCGGGTCCGTCTCCTTCCACAACCAAATGGCGCTCAAGAGTATTGTTAGCAGCAACCGGTTGAGCAATGTGATAACGATTATCGGCAGAATCATACTCGTCACTCTCTTCTTTGAAGGTATCGGTGCCTTCTTAGTTTATATTAGTATCGACAAAACCCTTTTTGATAAGAAAGTTGATCAGGTCTTCTTTTCCGTCTTTCATGCGGTATCTGCCTTTTGCAATGCCGGATTTTCAACATTCTCTAAGGGTTTAAATGATCCGCTGGTAAAATTCAACTATTCATTACACATGATTATTGCTACTCTAATTATTTTGGGAGGCATGGGGTTCCCCATCGTATTTAATATTTTCACTTTTATACGATCCAAAGTATTGAATGCGGTAAATCGGTTGCTCAGGAATCCTGCTCGCGAAACTTATACGCGCATCATTCAACTGAATTCAAAACTTGCCCTTAGTACTACGTTGATCCTGCTGTTAATTGGTTTTGGCTGTTACCTTTTTCTTGAATGGAATGCTTCTCTTAAAGAGCACACATCCTGGATTGGAAAAATTGTGACCTCCTTTTTTGGATCGGTTACTCCCCGCACCGCTGGCTTTAACACAGTTAACTTAAACGCACTTACACTTCCAACTGTTTTAATCTACTTACTGCTTATGTGGATAGGTGCATCGCCATCCTCCACCGGGGGTGGAATAAAAACGACAACAGCAGCCATTGCCTTTTTAAATCTACGAACCATTGCTCAGGGTAAGAATAGAATCGATGCTTTCAGAACCCAGATAAGTGAGCCCTCCATCAACAAAGCATTTGCTGCAATAATTATTTCACTGTTTATTATCGGGCTCTCTATTCTATTGATTTCATTGAATGATGGCAAACACGGACTTTTAAAAATAGCATTTGAATCATTCTCTGCGTTCAGCACCGTAGGTCTAACCCTGGGGATTACACCCGAACTATCAGAAACCAGCAAAATAGTTTTAATTATTGTCATGTTTATAGGCCGGGTTGGAGCACTTACTGTGCTTATCGCGTTTGTCAACCGAGCCAAACAGCAAGCCTATCACTACCCTGTTGAAGAAATTATGAATTAACTATCAATCCTATGAAATTCATTGTATTTGGAATCGGAAATTATGGTGCCTCTCTGGCTGGTAAGCTAGTCGATTTAGGTCATGAAGTGTTTGGTGTCGATTCATCATCCGAGCGAACAGAAAAATTAAAGAACCGTATTACGTATACCATTGCCATGGATGCCACCAATCCGGAAGCTATACAAGACTTACCCCTGAAAGAGGCTGATGCAGTTATTATTGCCATTGGTGAAAATGAAGGTACAATTATTCTTCTGGCAGCCTTACTTAAGCAAATCGGAGTTAAGCGAATTATTTGTCGCGTAACCTCTACCCTACAAAAAACAGTTCTTGAAACCATGGGGCTTTCAGAATTCGTTTATCCTGAACAAAACTCCGCTGAGCGCATGGCCCATCAATTAAATTTTAGTGGCGTTTTAGATTCGCATCGTATCTGCGAGCGTTACCAAATTGTTGAAGTAAATATTCCGGGCAGGTTAATTGGCAGCAAAGTGAGTGATGTTGATTTTGTCAGGGATTATGAGATTCAGTTAGTTTCTATTAAGCGGGAAGTTGCCGAGAAAAATATTCTCGGTACCATACGAAAAACAAAACAGACTATTGGAATTTTAGCACCAACTACAGATTTGCGCCACGGTGATACACTCATTCTTTTTGGTGACTCAAAAAAAATCAAAAACTTTCTGATGCTCTAATGAGTCAGGATCAATTTGCCACCCACGTTCTTCAATTCTTCACTTCACTGAAACTAACCGCTTCATTGCCACGGGGCGTTCAGGTATTGAATCCCTATCAGGATAAACTTGTCTTCGAACTCTGTCAACAGTTTTATACTCAATACTATTCTGATACCAACTCACGAAGCATGATTATCGGGATCAATCCAGGAAGATTCGGTGGTGGACTTACCGGTATTCCATTTACCGACCCCATTAAACTTGAAACTATTTGCGGTATAAAAAATACGCTTACGAGGAAGCAAGAACTTTCCTCTGACTATATCTATAAAGTGATTGATGCCTTTGGAGGACCCGATATTTTCTATAAGAAATTCTATTTCACCTCAGTTTCTCCCCTTGGATTTACCCGGGAAGGGAAAAATCTCAACTATTATGATGATGTAAAACTCACCGAGCGATTAAAACCCTTTATGCTTGCGTGTATGCGCAGTCAACTGGATTTTGGTATAGACAAGAAAGTGGCTTATTGCCTGGGCGAACGTGATAACTACAAATTCCTGTCACAATTCAATGAACAACATCAATTCTTCGAAAAGATTATTCCCCTAGCTCATCCACGGTTTATTATGCAATACAAAAGAAAGAGTCTAAATCAGTACATCGAAAGCTACCTAAAGTCCCTCTCTCAATCTTCCTGAAAAGGACGTTTCTTAATCATACCACCCTTTATATCATTCACACTATTTTCCACCATAAAGGCATCTGGGTCAATCTTGATGATCTCCGTTTTTAATCGTTGCAATTCAAGGCGGGTTACAACAGAAAATATTACATCCACGTCCGTACTTCGATGACCTTTCTTTCCAAAGCCACTCTTGCCTTTCAATAAAGTAACTCCACGACCCATTTTATTTACAATGGCATCTTTAATCTCATCACTTTTATCTGAAACAATCATCACACTGGTATACTCCTCAATACCATGCACAACAAAATCGACTGTTTTGGAGGCGACCAAATAGGTGAGAATAGCGTAGAGAGCCGTTTCAATATTAATAATATAAGCAGCCGTTGAAAAGATTATGATGTTAAGAACCAGGATTACATCCCCCACCGTAAGGGTTGTTTTTCGGCTGGAATAAATTGCTAACACTTCAGTGCCATCAATCACGCTGCCGCCACGAATGGAAAGGCCTATTCCTGCACCAAGAAAAAATCCTCCAAAAACAGCAATCAAAAGTTTGTCATCGGTAATTGTTGGGAATTCAATAATCGCGAGTGTAACCGCTAACAGAGAAATTGCAATTAATGTTTTAAAAGCAAACTTTTTAGAAACTTGGGTATATGCGATAACTACAAAGGGAAGATTGATCATCACAACCAACAGCGACAGGTTAATACCCGAAATAATATTAACCAACAACGAGATCCCCATCACGCCACCGTCTAAAAACCGATTGGGTAACAAAAATCCTTTCAGTCCAAAAGCTGCTGCAGCTACACCGAGCAAAATAAACACGGTATCCTTAATCATTCGCTCTACATTAATTCTGCGAATGCGTAGTAAATTAAGTTTCTGCAACCGATCCTGAGTACTCATGGCATCAAGGTAAATATTTTAACAATGTAGTATACAAATTTTTATCCCAGAGTTTACCCATGCATCTTTGCGGTTAATGAACAGAATGAATTCGAGGGAACAACTACAAAAAACGCTAGACCTGATTAAGCTGGAGCGGCAAGCCGACCTGGAACAATACAGGCAAAAGGTTTTACTTCGATCACTTACACAACGTGTAAAAGAAGGGGTTACCTGGTATCCAGTGCGACTGATACGCGATTACATTGGAACGGGCGAACGAATTATTCTTGAACTTCAGCGCGTACATCAACTCGATCAGCCCCATAGTTTTCAGAGCGGCAAATTAGTGAGCTTGTTTTGCAATGCTTCCGGCAAACCGGAAAAGGAACATCTCAATGCAGTGATCAATTATGTTCAGGACAACACGCTGGTGATTACGCTCAATGGTGATGACCTGCCTGATTGGATTGAGGATGGTCAATTGGGTGTGGATGTAATGTTCGATGAGATGACCTACAAGGAAATGGAATATGCCTTGAAAGCCGTGATGAAAGCGGAAGACAACCGGGTTTCTGAATTTCGGGAGATTTTCCTGGGAGATGCCAAAAATAAAAGAGCTGAGAAAAATCAAGTCATAGCATCCAGTATTGAGTATCAGGAATCGATTAAGCTATTGAATGAAAGTCAGGCAAAAGCCGTTGATAAAATTCTGGAAACTGAAACTGTTGCCTTCATTCATGGCCCGCCCGGAACCGGCAAGACCACCACGCTGGTACAAGCCATCGTCCTTACCAACAAACTAGAAGGCCAGGTACTTGTGTGTACACCCAGCAATGCTGCTATTGATTTACTCGTGGAAAAACTTACAGACCGGGGCCTGAATGTAGTACGCATCGGACACCCGGCACGGGTAACAGAACAAACCTTAAGCAAAACATTGGATGCACGCATTGCTACACACGCCAGCTATGGAGAACTACGGGCCTTGCGCAAAAAGATGGAACAGGTACGCAACCAGGCCTCAAAATACAAACGCAACTTCGGTTATCAGGAAAAAGAACAACGGAGGTTGTTGAAAGAGGAAGCCCGCACGTTGAAGTCAGATGCGGACATGCTTGAGTTTTACATCATCAACGATTTACTTCAAGTGGCAGACGTGATCTGCAGTACACTGGTGGGTTCCTCCCATCCAGTACTTCGTGGAAGAAAATTTAAAACCGTTTTTATTGACGAAGCCGCCCAGTCGTTGGAGCCCGCCTGCTGGATTCCTTTGTTAAAATCACAGCGGGTGATTCTGGCTGGAGATCATTGTCAGTTACCCCCCACCATTAAATCAACTGACGCAGCCAAAGAAGGATTGGCTGTTACGCTCTTTGAAAAAGGAATTGCCAAACATCCGGAAATGGCTACCATGCTTCGGGTACAATACCGAATGCATGAGGCCATCATGAAGTTTTCTTCCCGCTACTTTTATAACGATGAATTAGTAGCTCACGCATCCGTTAAGTCAGAGTTATTAAGACCCAATCAACTTCCGGTTGATTATATTGATACAGCCGGATGTGGCTTTGCAGAACAACAGGATCCGGAAACGCTAAGCCGGTATAATATTGAAGAAGCTTCTTTACTAATTCGACAGATTGAAAAACTGGTAGAAGAAATCGGATTGGAAGTTTGGCTGGAACAAACCATCTCCATGGGAATCATCACTCCCTATCGGGCCCAGGTAGATCATCTTCATAAACTGGCCGATGCTTCGCCTATACTAGAAACGTTGCAAAAGTTAATCACGATCAATACAGTAGATGCCTTTCAAGGTCAGGAGCGCGATGTGATTGCGATCAGTTTTGTGCGCAGCAACGAAAAAGCCGAAGTAGGATTTTTAGGCGACATCCGCAGAACCAATGTGGCCATGACTCGTGCCCGGAAGAAACTTATTATGGTAGGCGATAGTGCCACCCTCGGCTCGCATCCGTTTTATGTTGACCTGTTGGAATATGTGCAGACGAATGGATTCTATCGGAGTGCGTTTGAAATCTAGCGCCTGAATACCAGGCCGATCTAAATCAAATAATCGAGCAGCCATCCAAGTTCAAATATTCATTAACTTTATTACAAACCTCAACCTATGCCCTTTACCCTCGCGATCTCGCCAGAAAAGACCCCATTAAAAAGCAATCGCAGGTTACAACTATTTATCCTTGTATTTCTTGGTGTATGGGGCTCGACTCTCATAGGCACCACCGACATGAACAACTGGATACTGGAAAATATGTTGGTGTTTATCTTTATTGGTTTTCTAATTTTCACCTATAAGAAGTATCAGTTCAGCGATCTCGCCTACCTGTTAATATGCATTTATCTGTGCCTCCATGTATATGGGTCCAAATACACCTATGCTGAAAACCCATTTGGCTATTGGCTGAAGGATGCGTTTGATATGGAGCGTAATCATTATGACCGCATCGTACATTTTAGTTTTGGGTTTCTGCTGGCTTACCCCATGCGCGAAATGTTTTTGAAGTGGCTTAAATTTCCAGTATGGGTGGCATGGGTGCTTCCGATTGAAATTACACTATCGATCAGTGGGTTTTATGAATTGATTGAATGGGCTGTGGCCGATGTATTCTTTCCTGCCCAGGGTGATGCCTACCTTGGTACGCAAGGCGATATCTGGGACGCCCAGAAAGATATTTTTCTTGCAACACTAGGCGCGGTGATGGCTACCTCTATTGTCTCGTCAATAAAAAGTATTTTTAAAATACGATAATCCAGCTTTACTTAGTTATCTTCCTTAGAAAATCAAGCCACATGAAAAAATTGCTTATGATTTTGGTGGCCTTGTCGCCAATCACTTTGTTACATGCCCAACGGGAGCATAGCGGATTCTATTTTTCTTTGGCGGCCGGACCTGCCTGGGGCACGGTTAACGGCTATGATAACCAGGGTAGTTCTTTCACCTTAGAAGGTACTGGTGCAGAAATTGATTTACAATTAGGTGGCTCGGTTATACCCGGTTTGATTGTTCACGGAACCTTAACAGTTAAATCGGTAGTGGGTCCAGAGATCAATGGAGTAATTGTTCCTGATGATTATTCCCTCAGCGAAACGATGTATGGCGTTGGTATCACACATTATACACCCCGCAATTTCTTTCTTACGGGCAATTTTGGAGTTGGCAAATTTGTGTTTGGTGACAACACCAGCAACATTTCTACAGAAGGAGGATTCTCCTTTTTACTAAAGGCAGGTAAAGAATTCTGGATCTCAAAAAAACTTGGATTGGGAGCCGCCTTTACATACGGCAAAACATCCTTAACCAATACCGAAGGCAGTTATACAGAGAAATGGAAAAGCAATCGTTTAGGCGTTGTGTTGCAACTCACCATTGATTAAACTATACCTAATCCTCTAAATCAGATTTCCAACACTCTTGCAACCTGCTTTTCATTTACCCAATCGGGAATAAGTCGAAAAAGCATATTCCTAAATTTCGTCAGCACCGGATTTTCCCATTGCGCCAATTTTCCCAACCGAAAACTTGTGTTAACAATATATTGTGCCCGCGGTACTCTCTTTTGTTCAAAAGATTTAAAAGCGTTTACAATATTCTTTGGTTGCCTATTGATTTCTTCGGCCACAAAGAGCGCGTCTTCCATGGCCATGCAGGCACCCTGACCAAGATTAGGGGTTGTAGCATGAGCAGCATCACCCAGCAACAAAATCCGGTTAAAGGCATACTGCGAAATGGGTTTCAGATCTACAATATCGCTCAAGATTAAATCGGCATCGGACGTGTCCTTCAAAATTTCAGGTATGGGATACGTGTAACTTTTAAAATTATCCACCAGGTCCGAGATCCTAAACAGACTCATCATCTCATCTTTTATTGGTGCGTTTTTACAAGCAAACCAATAGACCTTATTATTGCCAATGGGTACATATCCAAATCTTCCCTTCGAACCCCAGGTTTCAACTGCGTGATGTTGGATGTTCCATCTATTTTCAACCACACCCCGCCAGCAAGTATACCCCGAATAACGTGGACTTACACCTGGCAATAATTTTTTACGAAGACCCGAATGTATTCCGTCAGCAATAATAGCGGCACTGCCCTGCTCCTTGCTCCCATCATCAAAGAATATAGTAATACCCCCGGGTTCTTCACTAAAATCAATTGCTTTCTTTCCGGTAACAATTCTATTAGTATCAATCGAAGTTAGCAGCACCTGATGGAGATCCGCACGATGTATCGCTACGTTATCCAATCCATACTCACGGCTTAGCTTTTCTGCATCCATGATAGAAATGCGTTTGCCTTTGTCATCTTCAATAATCATGGAAGAAATCAAATGCCCTCTTCTTTTCACTTCTTCATCTACACCCAACTTCGTCAGTGCCCTCATCGCATTACCCGCAAGACTGATTCCCGCACCCACGGCTTTAATCTCCGGCACCGCTTCAAACACGATAAAGTCGAGATTCGTTTTTTGCAAGGCCAGAGCCGTAGTAAGGCCGGCAATGCCACCACCAATTATGAGTATCCTGTTTTTCATAAACTAATTTTCCGTACAGGGATGTATACGGGAACTACTACATCATGCTTTTTACATATGTTAAATTCATGGCTTATTGCTTGCCGGCTCGAATCCGGCTAATACTAACCTGGGTAACACCCAGATAAGAGGCAATGTGTTTTAACGGGGCCCGGTTAGTAATTCCTGGATATAATCTTTCCAGTTCCTCGTATTTCTCCCGGGCAGAAAAAAAACGAATGCTCTCAATGCGTTTTTGCCCTTCAATCATACCAAAGATTGTCATTTTACGGGCAGCTCTTTCCAGATCGTGATGTCGTTCGCAAAGCTTATCAAATGTCGCATAGGAAAAATACTCAACGTCCGAATCCTCCAACGCCTCAATGGCCTTGTGTGAGGGTTGCCGACTGAATAACCCCGGTAAAGCGCCAATAAATTGGTTATCGATAGCAAAGTAGTCGGTAACATCCAACCCCTTCCGAACGTAGTAGACCCGCGCCAACCCTTTACTGACGAAGTAAAAATTTTCAGGCACCTGTCCTACCCGCACCAGCAGCTCACCTTTGCGATAATGCCTTTGCTTAATGATGGCATCCATTGAGTCTATCGTTTCTTTTGACAGAGGCTGAAGACGTTGAAGTACGGATATAATTGGACTCACAAAATTTCTACTATTAATCTCTTACTAACAAATCTCAAAAATCTATCGTATAACTGATTACCGGAATAATCGAAGTATTAAAGCCATAGGCGATCGTGCCATTCCAGCGATCAAAATACGGACGTTGCGGATTTTGATAGTTGGTCAGGTTCTGAATATCCAACGATAACTTCCATGACAATTTCTCAGCATTTTTACGAAGCGCTACCCGGGCATCCACGCGAAAATAATTTTTGTTTTGCGATTCATAGGCTTGTGAGTAAACGTAAACAGGTCTGCCGGTAGCAATCGATTCTTCTGTATTAAAAGGAGTGTACCGCATGCCCCCGCTCCACAAAATCCGTCCACCAACCTCAAGGCGTTTTACAGTACTCAATGCCCATTCCTTGCCGAAGGTTAATGCTGAATTGAAGTTGGAATTATACTTGGTATTGTAATACTGATCTGCGCCTCCGTTATTGGTTTTAAATTTTGAATCATACACAGAAGCACTCAACAAAATGAAAAGCTGGTTACTGAATGATTTTTCAAAAGTCAATTCAACTCCTTTATTATATCCGTTTCCATCGTTGCTTAGACTATCCGCAAAGAAATTGCGGTCTTGATTAATCAGAGAATACGTACTCCAGTCATGGATACTTACAGGTACATTAAACAGGTACTGGTAATAAGGCTCTAGTTTTAACCTGACATTTCCTGCAAATCGTTTATTCAGACTAATGGCAAAATGATGTGCCCGCCAAATGCCAAGATCGCGATTGGGCTTTCCGGCATAAGCACCTGTCAGCGAATCTGTGGTAACTGCTTCATAGGTCTGAAAGGGTAAAACCTGACTGTGCATGCCATACGCTACATCGACTGTACCCCTTGGCAATTGAAATTGCACGCCTACTCTGGGCTCCAATACAAAGTCTTTTGTATAATCAAAATACATACTATTGAGTCCGGCCTGAACGGTTACCTTTGAATTTAACTGCGAACGAATTACTGCATAGGGTTGCATAAGCCACGTGTTTCCGGCACCGTCCATCTGCACCCGAAAATCAGAAATTACATTATCATAATCATCGCGAAAGACATTATAGAATAAATAACTCGCCTGGAAACCGGTTTTTAAATTAGTAGACTGACCAATCTTACGATTATACGACCACGCTGTGTTAATCCGTCCATTCAGATAGCTTTCATTTCTGATTCTCGTCTTAACAAAATCATAGTTAACAGTGTCATCATTCTCCTTTATATCATTCGCACCCACACTCACCACCCCATACAAATAGGATTTATCATTAATCAGATAGGTGTAGGTAAGCCCGGTAACACCCAGCTTCGTATAAAAATCATAGGCATAGACTTCATTATAACTTTCCCATTTTGAAGTGTCGGATTCTGGTTTCTTATTCTCAGAACTAGCTCCGCCAAAGGCAAAAAAGGTAAGATGTGTTTTTTTATTGATCGGAAAATAAAGATTGAATGACAAGTCATGAAAGGAATTACTGGTAAGCGGATTTACCACGTTAACACCCATTTTGCTTAAAAGCCCCAAGGTTGAATACCGGTAGTTGAATAAATAAGAAGCCGATTTTTTCTTTTGCGAAAGCGGACCTTCAGAAGCAAAATCCAACCCGATCAACCCGGCTTGAAAACGAAACTCACGATTCTCGCGATTTCCCTTTCTGAATTTAAGGTCCATAACTCCTGCAAGTGCATTTCCATACTCCGGTGGAAAGGCACCGGTAAAAAAATCAGAGGCCCCTAATACATAAATGCTTAATGCGCTGATACCTCCTCCACTTGATCCCGCTTCTGCAAAATGATTGGGGTTGGGAATTTCAACACCCTCTAGTCGCCAGCTTAAACCAATGGGTGAATTAGCGCGAACCACAATAGTATTCTCATTGTCCTGAGTTGAAATTTGTGTACCCGGCAAACTCAAGGCCATTCGACCCGGGTCGTTAATGCTTCCGGCAAAGCGTTGTGTTTCTTCGGGCGTGAATGAACGTGCACTTACCAGGCTAAATTCATTGCTGGCCTCACTGGGGGTTCGTTGTGCTCCAACAAGAACTGCATCCTTCATGGTTACTGCCTC
>ERZ795061.1692-NODE-1692-length-21213-cov-15.905237_pt1 | contig 21213 bp, 21 predicted proteins | sample MGYA00375145_ERZ795061 | MGnify/ENA primary metagenome ERZ795061 (study PRJEB30190, sample SAMN05720144) | anaerobic digester metagenome | isolation source: active sludge of municipal wastewater-treating anaerobic digesters | place: USA | collected 2014-12-22 ... | reverse complement strand
ATCCTAAGTGAAGACAGTCCGGAGGACATCTAGATGGAGGCGAAAGAACAACATGAACGTGACTTCTGGCAGGACAGTGCGGCTAGGGACCATGCTCGCCACGGTGCTCGTTTCGGCGCTGGTGGTCGGCCTTGCGCTGGGCGCGGGCAGCACATTCACTGCATCAGCAGCTGAAGCAATCGAGGTCTCAGCGGAGGAGAAGGCGGGCCTGGTCTACATGGTGGAAGAAGAGAAGCTGGCGCGCGACGTGTATGCCAAGATGTCCGAGCTCTGGGGGCTCGGGATTTTCAGGAACATATCCAATGCTGAGCAAAGGCATATCGATCATGTTCGCGTTCTGCTGAATGCGCAGGGCATAGGCGATCCGACGGCGTCGGCCAAGCCCGGGGAGTTCACCGACGGGCGTCTGCAGGAGCTGTACGATGATCTTGTCAAGAAGGGATCGGCATCGCTGGAGGCTGCTCTTTTGGTAGGGGCGGCGATCGAGGACATAGACATCAGCGACCTTGAGGCACTGAAGGCCCAGACCACAGATCCCGACATCGTGGCTCTCTACGACTCTCTCATCGCCGGTTCCGAAAACCATATGAGGTCGTTTGCAGGGCAGCTCAAGGCCAGGGGATTTGAGTACAAGCCAGAGCACATATCGCCCGCAAGATACTCCACGATTCTCACGGGCTCCAACGGGCATGAGGGCGGGAATGACGGTGGGCATAATGGCGGGCATAATGGCGGAAATGACGCATGTGGCCCGGATTGTGACTGCGAGGCCGGCATGGGCACGACGGGCGACACGAGGAACATCGGGCGCAGTCTTGGCCGCAGTCTTGGCCGCAGTCTCGGTCGCAGACTAGGTCGCGGTCCGGGAAAAGGCCAGAGGAACGGTGAGGGCCACGCCGTTTTCGCCAATTGCCCACTTGCGTGAGGCTATAGGCGCCTTCTCTCGGCTAGGGTCATGAGCCACCCGCATATCAGCAGCCATATACCTGCAGCGACAAGCTCCGCAGTCGCCTCCGATAGCCATGCCAGCCCAAGGTAGACCCATGCGAATGCGCTGGAGGCTATCAGTATGGACGCTGCTAGGACCAAGACCGGGCCGAGAGAGGCTGCGGTGGCTGTGTGCCGCTTCAAGATGACAGACAGCATGCCGTAAAAGCAGGCGGATACCAAGAGCCCTCCGGCCCCGGCGCTTCTCGTAAGCAGCTGGGGCAGGCCTGATGCTGCCTCCGGACCGGGGATGGTCTGAGTCAGCCTGGTGAGGATGGCTAGCCCAACCGATCCTGATACGCATGAGATCAGAGCGGCGGTGTGGATGCGCCTGAAACCGCGAGGGCGCGACATGGACAGGACTACCGCGAGCCCAAGTCCGGCGAACACCGCTGGATACGAGGTCACGAAGGCTGCGCCCGTGAGCACTCCGGTAAGGACGGGATGACGGATCGACTGAATGGCCAGAGCTACCTGTGTGTCTAGACTGCGAATGACGGGCACGCTGCCTGACGCGGCAAGCTCCGCGAGTTCTTCCATGAATATCAGCAGGAAGATGAAGCCGGCCAGGAGGTAGATGAGCCACTCAGCGAGGACGTTTCTTCGATGGCTGCCGAACTGCGCTAGCGGCTCCGGCAGCCTTACCCTCGCGAACCTGCGATCGGCAACTGCGCTCGCTCCGGCCGCGGCGCCCGCTCGTCTCTGCGCTCTGCCGAGGGAGACTGCGAGGGCGGTTGCGACCAGTCCCACTAGAAGGGTGATTATCTCGAATCTCGGGCCGATCATCTCCCTGAAAGCTTCGCCATACCTCGCTGCCAAAGCTGCTTCGAGGAAGAAACGACCACCTCGCCCGATGATAGAGGCTGTGAAGAACGGAGTGAGTCGCACACGGAAGATCCCCGAGGCGATGGTGAACACCTTGTATGGGATGGGGGTAAAGGCGGCTATGCCCACAGCCCAGCCACCGTACCGGTCGAAAAGCCTCTGAACAGTGCGCAGGCCTTGATCGTCGGTGAACCTCAGCAGCAGAGGGCGACCGCCGCGCGCTCCTACCAAATACCCGAAGGCCGCGCCGAGCACGGATGAAGCCGTAGTGATGACCGCATACAGAACCGCCGCTCGAGGATGGGCTATACACATGGGCAGGAGCATCACGTCAGGCGGAACTGGGAAGAAACTTGATTCGGCGAACGCCACCACGAACAGACCAGCGGCGCCGAAACGTCCGAACACGTCCAGGGCCCATTCCATCAACGCACTCATAGCATGCAAGCCTTCTATAAGTCATTCTTCGGTTGGGGCAGATGCCCCTTCCGCGTACTCCACCAGTTCGCTGAGGATGCCGGTTTTCCGGTTTTCGTACCTGACTAGCTGGTGCGGAGGCGCGACTGCGATCCACGCGGACTGGTCCGTTCCTGCGATCTCTACCTTCCATGTTTCGAAATGCCCTGCCTGAACCGATACACTCTCTCTGCCGCGGACTCGGAGGATTAACTTGTCTTGCGCCCCGGCCCGCGTCACGACGCTCCTGATAGTGCCCCGGAAGCTTTTGGAGAGGGGGAGGGCTCGGATGACCATGAGGAGTTGCTCGTCGTCATAGAACGGGCGCTCGGGCAGCTGCATCGTGGCTTCCTCATGGCCTAGTGGGATGTCGGCTCTGATAGTCACGTCTTCCGATCCGTATTCTGCCACGTAGCTGATGACATTCCCCTGGGCAGACTCGCGTTCAAACTCGGTCCTTGTGGGGATGAGTGTGTGGGGATCGGCGAAGACGGTGGCGCGTTCGCGAAAGCCCGCTGCCTCTCGATCTGTGATAAGGACCGTCTGCGATCCGTGGGACTCTACGTTCAGCTGCCACGTAACCAACACGTGGCCGCCGGGATCGCGCGCCTCAAGACGGCTGATCTCCCCGGGTTGCCACGGCGGGTCAAGCCGGATTGCGCGCCTGGGGTCGCCCTCTGTATAGGCCATTATCACTACACCGAGCGCCATCAGAGTCAGCAGGATGGCCAGGGGCGATCTGGGCTTTAGGACCCGCTGAAGCCATGCCGGGCCGCCGAGCACTGCAGGCTTCTCCATGATGTCGTGGATGTCCGGATGGCGATCCGGGCCATGAGCATCGTCGCAGGGCGCCCCTGGAGGCCTCCAGTCGCCTCTGTTCCTCTTGTCACGCATTAGGCAATGCTCCTCTCTCCGGAGACGGAAGATGCGGCAACTGCAGCGGCAGCTCTCATACTTCATTGGTTCGCCACGGCTCGCGCCGGAACCTTCACCTACACCATTCACATTCTCAGTATGCCCGAGACCCGTCTTGGCGGCGTGGGTTGTGACAGAATGGCGCCGCAGTCGTGTGATATGCTTTGCACACCAAAACGAGATGGGAGGCTGACCAGATGGCTCAGGACATCGCCATAGCGGATCTGTTGACGCAAGAAGGTTTCGACACTCTGCCTGCCTTTCAGTCGGCTCGTGAGGTGCTAATAAGCAAAGGACTGACGAATGCAGGGAAGACAAATATCAGCGCTGCCAAGCTGCCACGTGTCCGAGAGGTGCTTGCGGGAGAGCTATACCGCGCATGCAGTGATCCACTCTGCCAGACCATGGCTAGGCTCGAATGCGGCTCGCGGAAAATCGTACCAGTCTCGTCCGCCGGCTGCAGGATTTGCGGAGGCAAGACCTTGCGAAGGTGCATGGAGGCTGCAAGCCGCCTGCTTGCGCAGCACGGGATCTGCCGGGTTGTCATAGTCGGTGGGACCAGCGCAGATCATGATGAGATAGCGAGGGAGGCGCGAGGCAAGAGCGTGAAGTTCAGGTTCGTTGACGGAACCAGGGCGGGCAGGGCAACAAAGCTCGCAAGGGCACACATCAGTTGGGCCGATCTGGTGGTCATATGGACCAACAAGCCGCTGAAGCATTCAGTCAGCAATACATACACGGGCAATCGCAGCATGGCCGGGAGAATCGTATACGCTAACCGCACAGGAGTGGCGGCGATGATAAGCCAAGTTGCCAGGCAGATAGCCTGACAACTTGGCCGCCCAGCCGATTTCGCGCCGGGGCCCCCCGTTTAGCCGGGAAGGCCCCGGTATCTTCGTGGTTACGTTCCCTTCCTGCCGCTGTGTTTACCTACGTGTGTGCCGCCGTGCCCTCCGCGGGGTTTCATCGTTCCGCAGCAGGTTTCCGTGGATGTGCTGGCAGCGGAGGCTGAGTGCGTGCCGGTGGTCTGCCCGGGCCGGATCACTGTCCCAGGCTCGTCGGCGATTTCCATCCGCGTCGAACCCGTAACCCCGTGGCCGGGGCCGGACACCATATTGTCGCGCACCCAGATCGAGTCAGCCCGACATACCTGCCCTTCGCCCCAATACTGGCATGTATCGACCGAGCATCTCACTTGAGTCATACCGTCACCTCCCGGTTTCATCGGTCGGTGATAGTCTGCTCAGATGGAGGACTTTTCTACCGTGCCTCGAGTGGTGGCGGCCTGGTTTAGGGGATTACCTTCTCCTTCCACGGTGGTGGGGCATGCCCTTCGCGTATTCGTTATCGACTGTCCCAGTTGGTGGTTGATGCTGTGCCTAGCTGGCCCAAAAGGAGCAATTCTTACACTTGTAGCGCTGGGCAGGGCCTCGCTTGCCATAGCGGACTACCAGGAGGCTCCGGCAGCGGGGGCATTCTGGGCCGCTGGGCATGAGCGCGTCGACGATTTCGCCGACGTACAGCTCCTGCCGAAGGCCTCTTGAAGGTAGCTCGCCGAGCCGCCCGTGCGAAGGATAGGGCCTGGCGTATGCAGAATCATCAGAGTGTTGTGCGCGTGTGGCGCCGGGGCTGGTTATCCGGCAATAACAGGACTGTGCAATGGGGGAATGAGATGTGGAACGCTATGCGACCATTGTGGGCACTGGCATGTATCTTCCCGAGATTGAGGTGTCGAATGCGCATCTTGCTGAGCACTTCGAGAAGGTGATGCCCGGAGCGGGCATGGGAGCGGTGGTCGGCAAGTTTGAAACTGCTACCGGCATAAGGCGCAGATGGTATGCGCCGCGTGATTGGGCTACGTCCGATCTTGCGGTTCGCGCGGGCCGGCGGGCGCTGGACGCAGCGGGCTTGGATCCTTGCGACATCGATCTCATCATCTTGGGCACCGACAGCCCAGACTACATTACCCCTGCTACGTCGGTTGTGGTCCAGCATAAGCTGGGCGCGCGCGGCGCAGGCACGTATGACGTGGGCTGCGCATGTGCGTCTTTCCCTACCGCGGTCGCTGCCGCTGCCGGGCAACTGGTTACGAATACTTGGATGAAGTACGTCCTCGTGATTGGCGCCTACATGATGAGCAAGCTGGCCGCTGACGACGATGTGACGCGCTTCTACTACGGGGACGGGGCCGGAGCGGCGGTGATGGCCGTCGATAGCAAGCCTGGATTCATAACTGCCTCCTACAACGCCGATGGTGCCTACCACAAAAACTGGGGTATCTACTCCGGCGGCACTTTTGAGCCTGCTACGTGCGGGTCTGTTCAGGCCGGACGGACGCAGGTGAGGTTTGTCGATAAGTACCCGCCTGAGGTGAACCACGAAGGATGGCCCAAGATCGTTCGCCACTTGGCCGAGCGCGGCGGCTTTCAGCTTGAGGACATAGATATGGCCATCTTTACACAGGTCCGCTTGGCGTCCATCAAGGTGGTCATGGACGATCTGGGCCTTCCCATGGACAAGGCTCACTGGATCATGGAGGACTGGGGTTACACGGGTTCTGCCTGCGTCCCCATGGCGCTTGACGATGCAGTGCGCAAGGGCAGGATACACTCGGGCGATTTGGTGGTGCTCGTGGGATCGGGTGTGGGCTATAACCAGGCGGGTGTGGCGCTGCGGATGCCGTAGTCCGCTTCAAGAATGATCGGAGGTGCACTTATGGCAATGGGCAACCTAGAGGGTGTTCATTCGGACTTCATTGACCTGGAAGGCGCGAGGCGCATCAGGTTTCATGTGCTGACTGCCGGGGAGAGCGAAGGCGAACCGGTCGTGTTCATACACGGCAATGCGTCATCCGCAACCTTCTGGCAGGAGGCGATGGTCCGCCTTCCGCGGCGGTTCCGATCCATCGCCCCCGACATGAGGGGCTATGGCCTTACCGAGCCGCTGCCTGTGGATGCCACGCGCGGAGTGCGCGATTGGTCCGATGATCTGCATGCGCTGATCGAGTCGATGAACTTGAGGCTTGTTCATCTCGTGGGCTGGTCTATGGGGGGCGGTATTTCGCTCCAGTATCTCCTTGACCACCCGGAGATGGTGGCTAGCGTGACATTGGTCTCTACGGTTTCGCCCTATGGGTTTTCGGGAACCCGTGGAGCAGACGGCGAGCCGTGCTTTCCGGATTATGCAGGTGCGGGCGCGGGCGGGGTCAACCCCGAGTTCATAGCGCAGATGAAGGCGGAGAACCGGGAGTCGGGTGACAGCCCCATGCTGCCGCGGAATGTGCTCAACTTCACGTACTGGAAACCTCCTTTCCGGGCCGCGCGGGAGGAGGAGTTCCTCACGTCATTACTTCAGACGGCTATCGGGGACCGCAACTACCCCGGTGACTGGGCTCCCTCACCCAATTGGCCTGGGTTTGCCCCCGGGCCGAATGGCGTGCTCAACGCCTTTTCGCCCAAGTACTTCGATGTCAGCGGGATCTGGGATATCGCCCTCAAACCGCCCATACTGTGGGTTCGTGGCTCTCGTGACCAGCTCGTGTCGGACACGTCTTTGTGGGATATCGCTTACCTCGGAAAGCTGGGATTAGTGCCCGGCTGGCCCGGTGATGATGTGTACCCGCCACAGCCCATGCTGGCGCAGACGCGAGCGGTCTTGGAAGAGTACAAGTTGAAAGGCGGTTGCTATTGGGAAGTGGTCTTTGCCGGCTGCGGCCATTCGCCGCATGTAGAGAAGGCCGATGAGTTCGCGCGGGCTCTGACGGAGCACATCAGCGCGTGCCCGCGGGAGACGAATCAGTAGTGGAGACTCTCGCGCAGTAGGCCCGAACTGGTCAATGCTGCTTCCACTTCGACCTGAACGGGCACGTCGGGCAACAACTCGTACCAACGTTCGCCGACGCCTGCCCTCCAGACCTGGGGCAGGCGCCGGTAGATGGCGTTGCCGAGGCCCACGAAATCCGACTTGTACTGTTTGGATCGGGCCAGCGCGTGCTCGATGTCCTCCCGGACGCATTGAGCCAGGCGCGATCGCAGGTGTTGTAGGGATTCCGGGTCGGCGAAATTGACCCCGGCCTGTCCCTGGTCCAGCCCGGTCTGGGCCTGAACATGTCCTTCTACCTTGGCTCTGATGAGCATTGACACGTCTCCATCTACGCAGCGCGGGGTGATGGTGGACTCAACATGGGTGATGTGTATGCTCACAAGGCCTCCGGCAGGCGACTGAACTGAGATCGGAGCGTGCTGGCTTCTGCTCCGGGCGAAGTTTGCGCCCCGCGATTCGTGGCCGTCGAGCCATCCGATCATCTTGTCGCGATGGAAGGCTGCCGAACCCATATGAGTCACTGGGGATCCGGGGGATGTAGAGTCTGTGCCGGACTCGGAACCTGCGCCAGCGTTCAGCCGGAGCACGGGCATCAGTAGGTCCTGGCCTGGCCGCAGCATGTCGGCGATACTCTGAAGGAGACCGGGCGACATCGCGGAAGGGTCGATGAAGTGAATGGGGTTGAGCATTCGCTGAATGGCAAGGGCGGGTATGGGATCCTCAGGGAGCTGCGATTCCAGTAAGGACTCTAGACTTCCGTCGACGACAGCAGCGCTGACGGCAAGTCGAAGCTCGTTGTCGCGAGCTACGAGGTCCATGATGGGGGCTATGCCGCGCCTTGCCAGTCTTTCTGAGATGAGGAGCACTTCTATGTTCGACACTGTCATCTCCCGGCTGAGCGCCGGCGATAGGTTCGATAGGGCATCGAACGGAGTACGGCCTTTGGCGCAGTTGGTCCAAAAGGGCGCTGATCCGGCCGGTTGGGAGGTGGGCCCGACGCCGGCCTTGGCAGCCATGGGGTTGGCGAACTGCGCGATTGCCACGTAGTCCCCATCCTCGTCTATGTCGAAACCGAGCGCCACGGCGAACACCATATCATCTGGTTCCTTCCGGTCCCAGCAGCCTGCGGCAGAAAATGCCATGAACAGCGCAGCCAGCGCGGCGATGAGTCTCATCGGCCTTGCCTCCCGAAGTGGCGACGTACCAGATGTCTTGCGACATGGGAGGCCCACATGAGCGCGTACGGAACTCCGGCGGTCAATGCGATGAGCAGGGGAAAGCCAGGTGGTCGAAAGAAACCGACGAGCTCAAATGCGTCTTTGTAGGCGTACATCGCGTGCAACGCCACCAGCGCCCCGAATGCAGGCACTACCTTTCGCGACTCCTGGATCCTGAGGATCTGCGCCATCGCCCGGCTTCCGCAGTACACCATGGTGGACCCCCCGGCAAACAACCCTAACCCCCATGCGACCGTGCCCAGAATCTCAATCCGCTCGATGGTACGGGTGGGCTTGACTGACCGTGCCATCTTGAGGAATGGAAAGAGCGATTTCGAGCTGAGACTGGTACCGAGCACGCCCACGAGCACGGCTGCGACTACCGCGAGCACTGCGCTCGACACAGCCGCCGCCACGACCGCGCTGCGCACTCTCTGGTCTTTGGGTGTAAGCTGTGGAAAGAGCATTCCCACCGACACCCACTGAAGCCCGATGCTAAGTGGTGTCCATACGCTGGAGAAGATGGGGCCGGGGCCGCGGGCCAGCGCCGGCTGGAGGTTCTGTACATTGACGCTGGGCGCTGCCCCGAGCAATGTGAGCGCGATGAACGCTACGAAGAAGGGCAGGAATGCTTCGGCGGCGCGCCCGATCGGCTCGATACCGAACCACGCAGCCAGAGAGGCCAGGAAGACCATGGCCAATGTCGTGAACCAGATGGGTGTATTGGGCATGAACGCCACACGCATCAGCTCGGCGTAAATGCGGATGTCGGTGGCTGCAATGAGCAGGAAGTGCCAGGAGATAGCGAGAGAGACGACGGTTCCGAAGAACCGCCCGAGCAACATACGCGAGTAGTCAATGACGGTGAGCTTCGGATACCTGGCCGCCAGGCCGGCAACGACCCATGCTGCGAGCGTGAGCAGCAGCCCTGCGATTAGCCCGGCTGCCCATGCGTCCTGGGCGGCGCTGCCCGTGGTGATTAGCGGGACAAAGGATATCACTACGGTCGTCCGCATCATGAAGAGTATGCCTGCAAGCTGTCGGGTGGACATGACCTCTGTTGTCTTTGCCATTCTCATTGTCCCCTTGTATTGTCGCTGGGCCCCTCAGGCTTCATCTGCTGCAGCCCCTCGCTTTCGGGGCTTGCGCCGGGGCGCGGCATCTGCCCTCGTGGCGCGCGTATGGGCTCGCGCCCGCCCACAAGCTTGGGCCGCATCGTCTTTGCCCAGTGCCAGGTGCGGAATAGGTAGTCTCTCCAGCCCCCCCTGACAAACGGGGCGACCGGCGAAAGATAGGGGTGCCCGAAACTGCGCCGGCTGGCTAGGATCAGCACAACCATGATGATGCCATATTGCACCCCGAACAGACCGATGCTGCCTCCGGCCACGATAAACGCAAATCGCAGCAGCCGCGCGGATATGTCGAAGGAGAATGTAGGCAGGATAAACGAGGCTATTGCCGTAGTGGCGACCACGATTATGACCGAAGGCGATACCAGCCCTGCATTGATGGCGGCCTCCCCGAGCACAAGCGCTCCGACTATTGTGACAGCCGACCCCACAGCGCGCGGGAGGCGCAGGCCGGCCTCGCGTAGCAGTTCGAAGGTGAGCTCCATGAGGAAGACTTCCACGATTACGGGGAATGGCACGCCGGCCCGATCGCCTACGATTCTGAGCAGCAGCGATGTAGGTAGAAGTTCATGATGGAATGTTAGGATCGCTACGAACGCGCCTGGAAGCAGGATGGATGCCCAGAACGCGACTACTCGCAGCACTGAAATGACGAACACGATTGGTACCGGTTCGTAGTAGTCGTCGGCTGACTGGAAGAGCATGCCATAGTCTGTCGGCGCCACCAGGGCGAACGGGGAGTTCTGCACCATGATCGCAACGCGCCCCTCCAGCAGGTTCCCAACAACCCTATCAGGCCTTTCGGTGCGCAGTATCAGCGGGAAGAACGACAGATGGGTGTCTTGTATAAAGTCCTCCACAGGCCCGGTACCTAGCACTGAGTCGGTTTCGATGCGCTGGATGCGCTGACGCACTTCGGCCAGGAGCTCCTCGCTTGCTAGGCCCTTGATGTAGGCGATCACCAGTCTAGTGTGGGTGAGATGCCCCAGGTTGGTCTCTTCAATCCACAGATTGGGTGTGCGGATCCACTGCCGGAGCATGGCGAGGTTGGTTGTGAGGTCCTCTATGAAGCCTTGCCGAGGTCCGCGCAGTGTTGTGTCGGTGGGCGGTTCTTCGATGGGCCGGGTCTTGAACGACTGAGCGCTACAGGCCAGCCCCTGGTTGTGGCCGTCTGCGAGGATTACCGCAAGCCCGTCGCTAAGCGCGCCCCAAAGTTGTGTGAAGGACGCAACTGTCGCGACATGGGAGGAACGGAGCAAGCTGGCGCCGAGCTGGTTGATCAGGTCTTGCGCTCGGGTGGCGCCGGCCGACGACAGGGTGCGCACGACGCCTTCGACGCGCTCCTCGTCGACGATGCCCTGAAGGTGAATGACAGCGGCATAGAGCGAGGCATCGGTCACGATATGCCTGACTGTGATGTCCGGCGACGGCCCGGCGGCTAGTGCGAGGATGCGCAAGTTTTCGGCCAGGCGCCTGTCGAGCGTGAGCCTGTCGGTGACGGCTTTGCGCGCCCCCACATCCAGAGAGTCGTCGGCTAGCAGCTCTGGGTCGATTCGGTTTCGGCCGGAGGAGGGGGACGAACGGTCGGTCGACGCGCCAAAGCCGCCGTGTCTGCGGCGTCCTTTAAGGCGAGATATGAGTGCCCGGACGAGGTCAGTCGCCAAGCTCCGCCCGTCTCCTCCCTTGGGTGCGCTGATCGTGCCTCAGCTTAGCGTCTCCAATGGAGTCGGGCTGCTATTCAGAGATATCTGTCGATGCCTGTATGGGCGGCATTTCCGCGCTATCCCAGCCACCTTGGGTCGAGATAGGTCTTTCCGATGAGTGCAGGCACTTTCTGGTACTCCTTGACCATCACCTTGTAGTTCAGGGACATTATCGCCGTGCGCCTGAGCCAGGCCAGTTCGGCTTGTTCTGCGTCGACGCCAACGATGAGGTAGTCGACTCCATGGTCGATGGCCATGTTGTTGGCCTGCGCAAGCAGCGACCTTACCTCGTCTTCGCGGCCTGGGCCAGTCACAAGGTCCAGTACATTCCAGACAGTGATGGCCTCGCCCGGAGAGGGCACTTTTGGCAGAGGGACGAAGCGCGAAAGGCCGCGCACCACCGAACCTGCGAGTTCATACCCACGCGGCATGGCGGCGACCCGCCTAATGTAGTGGCGCGAGACGTCCCAAACCTTAAGCGACGATTCTCCACACTCAAGGCGTGCCACAAGATAGTGATCGTAGAGACTCTGCATATGATCGAAGTCATTCACGATCGGTAGCAGGTTGAAGCCGGCATAATGCGTGCTGAGGGCTGTGTACTCCTCGCGCGCATCGATCCTGCGCGCGGCCTTGACTTCCCGGAGCGGCCTTCTGCGGCGGAACGTCGGGATCGTGAAGAATCGTTTCTCACCGCGGCCCTCGGCGCCCATTCGCGAGGCGATGCTGTAGGAACGACTATTGTCCTCTTTGATCAGGCCGAAGACGAACTCTATACCCTGGTCCATCAGGCGTTCTTCGAGACCCTTCCATAAAAAGAACATGGCTCGGGATAAGCCCTTGTTGGCCTCGGGGTTGGAGCGCAGGTCGAACATATAGGCGCCCAGATGCTCCTGCCCCGCCACGATCAGGCGCTGAACGGCTGCCGCCACGACCCCGTGCAGTGCGCCTGTGGCCTCGTTCTCGCCCACTAGCAGAATGGTGTTGTCAAATTGCCGCGCGCGACTGAAGAAGCTGTCGCGCTCGTCTATGAGGCGGACTCTGTCGCCTTGCCCTGCCATGGATTCTATGCGGAGCAAAACTTCATCGTCTCTGGGTTCGGCAGGCCTTACTATCACGCAGGATCCCTCCTCTCGCGGCAATCCGGGTCGCCCCGGCCATCGTAGTCATCTGGCGAAGGCCGCATAGGCAAGCACGCCCACATAGAACACGAAGAGCGCGATTTTCACGATGGGCGAATAAAGCGCGCCTACTTGATACTCCGGCCGCCTGCTCGACGCGGCTCTAGCTCGGGCGAGCACGAAGATGGGGAGCACGGCCAGAACCACGCCTCCTACGGCGCCTGCCGACTCAATCATGTCGCCAAACTCGAGCCTGCCCAAAAAGACCAGCACGAGCGAGGGGGCCACGGTGACCCCGAAGGCTGCCAGCCTGGTGCCTACATTCCACTCAGAGTCTGCCCGCATGATCTCAACCACGTTGCCCATGACCGCGCCGGCGCTGGCCCAGAAGGATGTCAACAGCGCAAGTAGGGCGAACAGATTGACTGTGAGGTATATCGTGGGCCCGAGCGTACGGCCCCAGGAGATGGTCACCACTTGCGAAATGGCGTCAGGGTTCTGCAGGCCAAATATTGCCACCGGGAACAGGAGCAGAAAGAGGAGGTTGATACCCAACCCCCACTTGATGGCCCGAACGATCGACTTCGGATCGTGGGCCAGCCCGCGGACTACTTCAGGCACGATCGACTGCGACATCGACGTGAACACCCCAACAGGCAGAGCGGCAAGCATGGGCGAGGCCGCGAATCTTGTGAGCCTCGACACCTCGAATTCCGGGTGAATGGCCGACACCAAGGTGAACGTGAGCAGGACACCGCCCATCAGAAGACTGGATACTCCCTGCGCGGCGCCGATCGCCTTCAGCCCGACCCATACCACCGCCATGCCGGGCGCAAGGAATAACAGACCGCCCAGCCAGGACGGAATGTGAAGCAAAGATGCGATGATCTGGCCTCCGCCCATTACATAGGCCGTCAGCGATGGGATGGCAAGGCCGACAGTGAGCACCGAGACGAGCGCTACGTAAAGCCGACCGAACCGACCGCCGAACATGTAGGTTCGAATCAGCCCTACTAGCTGCCCGGGACTCCTGGTGCGCAGCATGATCTCAACGATATAGAGATGAGAGATGACTGAGAACAAGGTAGTAACCAGGGAGATCAGGACAGCGCCGAAGTAGCCGGACGCCCTGGCTGCGTATGGCAGCGACAGTATGGCTGCTCCTACATTTCCGCCCACGATTATCATTACTGCTTCTGTAAAGGTGAGTTGCCGGAAATGCAGAGCGCCTTGCTGAAACTCGGCCTCCAGCTGTGCCGACATGTGTCCGCCTCCTGTTTGACTATGAATATGAGCTGTGTAGATGTTCAGGCATCATACTTGTGAGATTACACAGACTTCGCAATTATCCTGTTAGGCGATATTGGCGTTTCGTGCATTTCCGGGCATTATCCCCAGATGCGCTTGACGCTTCGCCATAGTAAACATGCAACTCTATGAATACCGAGATTTATCGCGCCAACGGCACCGCAAAATGTCGGTTAATATGGAACGATTTAGTTGACACTCACGGGAGAACCTTGTTATGCTTCGAGTGAACTCTTAATTGCTCAGCAGTTGCCAAGCTCCCACCTTGTCGGCCTTTCAGATGGCATTGGAGGTATGTGGGATGTTCCATTTCGCCATGTCCACTGTGTCGATGAGCGTGTGCATCACCCTGACAATTGCTGTAATCGCTCACGCAACGCTGAATTATGGGACGCCGGCGCCACGCCCGTTTTTGATCTACTCTGGCGCGGTTGCTGCGGCCAGCAGCGTTACAGTCATCGGCCTGGCGCTGGTGGCTCGCCTGTCGATTACTCAGACGCTCATGCTCACTATGGCATTCGCAGTCGTACTTGCCCTGCTATGCGAGTATGCAGGCGTCGATGTTCGTGTGGCGCCCGTCTACTTGGCCGCCCGGGCTGCCGGAGCCGGCGAGAAGTACGATCGGGTAGGCATGGTCAACAGCGTTACCTGGGCACCGGCGGCCATCAGCGGCTCGGCTCCCGAAAGGCCGGACGAAGATGGCGATTTGCACACGGACACGCTGTTCGACTACGCAAGATTGCCGGCCATTAGCTGTGAAGAATGCGAGCTGCTGGCCAGGGCCCAGCGAGAAGGGGCAGATCTGCACGAGGTAGATCGGGCGCTCGCAGTGTTGATGAGGCTCTTGATCCATCCGACCTTGGCCCGCGACCCGGACCTTACGCGATACTTAGTTGATTTCCAGCGGCGGCTGCATGCGAGGCGTGCGGTCTTGAGCATGCAGGCGTCTGGCCAGGGTGACGACATCGGGCAGTCTGCAGTGCAGGCGCAGGTGCAGGCTAGGCTGGCGCGACTCTACTCTTCATTGAGGGAGGAATATTCTGATGATTAGGGCATATGAGCTTATGGGGCGGCCAGTGATAACGGTCGACGAGGGCGTAATCGTTGGCGAAACCGCCGGAGTAATCATCGATACTGCATCGACCGATGTTGCCGCTCTGATTGTCAACGTGATCGGCAGATTCACTCCGCCCAAGGCAGTGCCGTACGCGCTGATACAGGGGATTGGCGATGACGCGGTGATCATTGAGAACGCATCCTCTTTGGCGGATTTCGGGGCGCTGCCTGAAATCCTCGACATAGGGCGCCCTGATAGCGAGATACGCGGAATCAAGGCAATAACGCGCACCGGACGTCTACTCGGGATTGTGGTAGATCTCATGATAGATCTGGATGCCGGTAAGGTAGTTGCCTATGAGGTACAGGACGGCGCGGATGCTGCTCTGCTGGTCAGGGCTGAGCAGGTGATCACTGTGGGCAGACAGGCGCTGATAACCACTGCGGAGGCGTGTGCGCATATAGCGGAGTGAGGGATTTGAGTGTATCGTGCATTGCATCGTACTTGTAATCCGGTTTCGACCGGGATTTCACGGGGATGCGTGTTTGTACTCCTCGCGGCCGCCATTGCAAATGCGGTGTCGATCGGGGCTCTCGCATTTGTGCAGATTACACTGTATGTGAACAGCCGGGAAGTATTTTTGCCGTTCGGTGCCCGAGTCTCGCAGGCACTAGCTGCGGCTGGAGTGGAACTGACGGCCGGCGACCTGATCGACGCGGATGGGGTGGTTCTGGAGGTTGGCGGCGGCAACCCGGCCCAGCTCACATTGAACGGAGTGCGATGCACTGTTGCCGACCGTGTCGCGCCGGGCGATCATGTCGAGGCGACGCCGGGCACACCGATAATCGAAAGCATCGTTGTAGAGACCACCGAGACCGCGCAACCTCTCGAGACTCGCGGGTCGGGCGCGTTTGTCAAGGTCCAGTCGCCGGGAGCGCCCGGAAGGGTTACAGTCAAGAGAGGCTTGATTACCGGGCAGATCTTTGAATCCGCGCGATCTCATGAGCCAACTGCGACCATCGTCGCGAGATTCCAATATGCGGTCTCGAAGAAGCTGATCGTCCTTTCCTTCGACGACGGCCCGCATCCCGTGTATACCCCGCAGATCTTGGATGTGCTGCGCAGTGAGGGTGTACACGCGGTGTTCTTCGTGGTGGGGGCGCAAGTCGCGTCGTACCCAGCCATTCTCAAGCGGATCCATTCTGAGGGCCACGAGGTAGGCAATCATACATACTCGCATACTCTCACCGAATCGTCGTCTGAATCCGATATATTGTCTGAGATCAACGACACGTCGCGTCTGGTGGAGGAGCTGACCGGAAATCCGACTCGGTTCGTGAGGCCGGTGGGCGGTGCCCTCAGCCTGGCATTTGTGCATGCGGCGGAATCGACCGGACACAACATAATCTTGTGGAACGTGGATACCCAGGACTGGCGGGCCGCCCGGGGCACGGGGCGATCCGACGAGATCAGGCTGAGTGTGTCTGACACTCCCCTGGCTAACGGGTCCGTCATCCTCATGCATGATGGCGGGGGATACCGCGGCGCCACCGTGCAGGCCCTGAAGGCCATAATTCCCGCCCTGCGCGAGCAGGGTTACCAGTTTTGCACTCTCTCCGAACTCTGGCATTTCCTCGGGCTAGACGCTTGACAGATACATTGTGATACAATACACTAATTATCGATAGGATCTGGACATACTGTAAGCTGGATGAAGGTTTCGGGAGAGGACCCCTAGGGATGGTAATCCCAGAGCGGGCGCCGAAGGAGCAATAGCGCCGCGAGTTACCGCGGCGGCGCTGCAAACTCTCAGGACAAAGGATCGAGACTGGACAGCGTCTCTGGAAAGCTTCCATCGGACACCGAAGGAGTAAAGCTCTCAGGTTCCCCAGACAGAGAAGCGTGCGGCGGATGTGTATTGCCGTATCGTTTTCTCTGTTTTTTGTTTGGCTCAAGGGGCCTATAACTGCCCGGTGTGTTTGCGGCCGCAAGGCTCAAACTAAGAGCGATCATGTGGCGAATGTCTGGGGGCGATTTCCCTGTCGTCGTATTGCTACACCATCGTTACCAACAACCCGCAGGTAGCGGCCCGGTGGCCCCATGTATCGGAGTGGGTGGACGGCGGAGCGCGAAGTGTGCTCGTTCGCGTGCGCGGGCTGGTTCACCTTGGCCACCATCTTCTTACTCATCCTCTGGCGGGGAGCGTGAAACCCGATGAAACCCCCTATCGCTCCGTGATCGTCTCACAACACCCAGATGCCACAATCCACTTTGACTCGCTGCGCATCATCGAGGGCGCCCTCACCGTCGTCGAAAGATGGGGGGAGCCTCGTTACCACACGATGCCACCGCATGTAGACGCCGATTTCCAGCTGATCGACTGCACGCTCATGGAGAGCGCAGTCGAGAGTTTGCGCGCGCAGTGCGGGTGCGGCGCGCGTGAGATCTGCACTTGAAGGGAGCATTGAGCAATGGCTGTTAGGGAATGCGATGTAGTCATTATAGGCGCCGGCCCTGCGGGTCTCGCTGCGGCATTGTACGCATCGCGCGCGAGGCTTCGCACTCTGGTGCTGGACAAGGGGACTCCGGGAGGACAGGTGCGCACTACTTGGTCGATGGAGAACTACCCCGGGTTTGTTCGCGGGATGACCGGCCCGGAACTGATGGACCGGTTTGCCGAACATGCAAAGGAGTTCGGCGCCGAGATCATGCGGGGCGATGTGACCGAGGTGGATTTCGGCGCCGACCCGAAGATCGTAAGGACGCACGGGGGCGAGGAGTACCGGGCCAGGGCGGTGATTGTTGCGCCGGGCGCCGAGCCTCGCACTCTGGGACTTCCCGGCGAGCGGGAGTTGCGCGGCAAGGGCGTCTCTTACTGCGCTACATGCGATGCCGACTTCTTCGAGGACCTCGACATAGTGGTGATCGGCAATGGCGACGCTGCGGTCGAGGAGGCCATGTACCTAACGAAGTTCGTCAACTCGGCCACAATGATTGTCGTACACGATGAAGGCATTCTGGACGCGACTGCAGTCATACGCGACCGTGCGTTCAAGAATTCCAAGATGAAGTGGGTATGGAACTCAGTGGTCGAAGCGATACGAGGCGACGGGATTGTCGAGTCGGTCGTGATCAAGAATATCAAGACCAATGAGCGGACTGAGCTTGAGGCCAATGGTGTTTTCGTGTTCGTGGGCACTGTGCCGAAGACGGACTTCCTCCGCGGCCATGTTGAGTTGGACAGACGTGGGTATGTAGTGGCCAACGAGCTCATGGAGACGTCGGTCGATGGTGTGTACTGCGCTGGCGACGCACGCATCAAGTATCTGCGTCAGGTCATCACGGCGGCGGCTGATGGCGCCATCGCGGCGGTTGCTGCAGAGAAGTACATCCATGAGGAAGAGGGCTTCCGCGAGATGGTTTTGGATCCCGAGGAACCGGTGATGGTGGCCTTCTGGAGCCCCGCCAGCCAGGCTTCGCTGGACTTCCTTCCCACGGTGGAGCGTGTTGCCGAGGGGCGCCGGGGCAAGCTGAACCTAGTCAAGATAGATATCTACAAGAACCAGCGCGTGGCCGGCAGATATGGTGTAGCCGAAGCGCCTACCATGGCGTTCTTCAGGGGTGGGCAGCTGGTAGAGAAGGTGTGCTGGCCCACGAATGAGTCGGAGCTTGCCGCCGTGGCCGACAAGGTCATCGGTGGGTGAGGTTGTTTCAGAGTGCGGCGAAGGAGGTGAACAGAGATGCTCGAGGTGAACAAGGAGAACTTCGAAGCCGAGGTGCTCGGGGCCGCCGGCCCGGTGCTAGTGGACTTTTGGAGCACTAAGTGCGAGCCATGTATGGCCCTAGTGCCGGAAGTGGAGGCGCTCGCCGAGAAGTACGGCGACCGGGTCAAGTTCTGCAAGCTCAATGTGCTGGAGAACAGGCGCCTCTCCATTGGCCAGAAGGTGCTGGGTCTTCCCACTATAGCCATCTACAAGAGTGGAGAGAAGGTGGCAGAGCTGACCAAGGACGACGCGACCGTCGCCAACATAGAGGCGATGATCAAGGAGCACGGGAGGTGAATGTAATGCGGTTGGAACTTGGTAAGATTCGCATCAAGGATGTCCAGTTCGGGCCGGGGACCTGCGTGCGCAACGGCGTCCTTTACGTGGATCGTGCGGAGGTTGAACGAATCGTCCGCGAAGACGAGAGGATTGCCGGTGCCAGCGTGGAGCTGGCTCACCCCGGCGAGGAGATCCGGATAATCCCAGTCAAGGACGTCATCGAGCCGCGTGTCAAGGTGGCCGGCCCCGGAGGGGTCTTCCCGGGGATGGTCAGCAAGGTCGATACCGTGGGCGAAGGACGCACACACGTGCTTGCCGGGGCGGCGGTGGTCACCACCGGCAAGATCGTCGGATTCCAGGAAGGGATCATCGACATGACTGGGCCGGGCGCGGAGTATACTCCGTTTTCCAGGCTGAACAACGTTGTGCTGGTGTGCGAACCCGTAGCGGGTCTTCCTCAGCACGAGCATGAGGCGGCGATCAGGATGGCGGGCCTCAAGGTAGCGACGTATCTGGGCGAAGCCGGACGCGATGTGGATCCCGATGAGGTCGACGTGTATGAATGCCTGCCATTGCTTGATCAGGCGGCGGCGTATCCGGGCCTGCCGAAGGTAGTCTATGTGTACATGCTCCAGAGCCAGGGTTTGCTACATGACACTTACGTCTACGGAGTCGACGCAAAAAGGATCCTGCCCACCCTCATATATCCCACTGAGGTAATGGACGGGGCCATTGTCTCCGGCAACTGCGTGTCGGCGTGCGATAAGAACACTACCTACCATCATCAGAATTCCCCGGTTATCCACGACCTGCTGGCGCGGCACGGACGCGATTTCAACTTCATCGGCGTCGTGATCACAAACGAGAACGTGACGCTTGCCGACAAGGAGAGGTCGTCCAACTACACTGCCAAGCTCGTGGAAATGCTGGGCGCGGATGGCGCCATCGTGTCAGAGGAAGGTTTCGGGAATCCCGACGCCGACCTGATAATGAACTGCACCAAGCTGGAGAAGAAGGGCATACGCACGGTGCTGGTCACTGACGAGTACGCCGGCCAAGACGGCGCGTCGCAGTCGCTTGCCGACGCGAACCCGCTTGCCGATGCGGTAGTCACGGCAGGAAACGCTAACGAGGTCATCACACTGCCGCCTATGAAGAAGGTAATCGGGCATCCTGAGGCTGCCAACGTGATAGCGGGCGGCTGGGATGGATCGCTGGCCGCTGGTGGCTCGATCACCGCGGAGATACAGGTAATCACAGGCTGCACCAACGAGCTGGGCTTTTCGCACCTGGCTGCGCGCGAGATCTAGCGAAACAGAAAGGAGATGCGGCAATGATTCTCAAGGGCAAGAAGGTCATCGCCCTGGGCGACCGCGACGGGATCCCGGGCGGCGCCATTGAGGAATGCGTCAAATCGGCCGGCGGAGAGATCATCTTCTCCGTCAGCGAGTGCTTTGTCTGAACGGCCGCCGGCGCCATGGACCTCGAGAACCAGGCCAGAGTGAAAGAGCTGGCCGAGAAGTACGGGGCTGAGAACGTAGTGGTCGTCATAGGAGGCGCCGAGGCGGAAGCCTCCGGCCTAACCGCCGAGACGGTCACAGCGGGAGACCCGACTTATGCAGGTCCTTTGGCGGGAGTCCAGTTGGGACTGAGCGTGTGGCATATTGTTGAAGACGAGATTAAGGCAGAGATTGACCCCGCGGTATACGAGGATCAGGTCAGCATGATGGAGATGGTCCTCGACGTCGATGCGATCAAGGAGGAGGTTAGCACCATCCGCGAGCAGTACAGCAAGTACTAGTCTTCTGAGGCTACAAGGCGGATTGTGTGAGCTAATCCCTTTCAAGGGGGGAAGCGTAATGACCAGGAAGATACGGGTTGTCCACTACCTCAACCAGTTCTTCGGGCAGATTGGGGGAGAGGACAAGGCCGGCATGCAACCTATGGACAAGGCGGGCCATGTAGGACCCGGAATGGCGTTCGCCGCGGCCCTTAAGGATCAGGCTGAGATCGTCGGGACCGTCATATGCGGCGACACCTATTTCGGCGAGAACATGGAGACGGCGACGAAAGAGGTCCTTGACCTGATTGCCAAGTACGAGCCCGACCTTGTGATTGCGGGCCCGGCTTTCAACGCGGGACGTTATGGAACCGCCTGCGGCGCTGTGTGCTCGGCGGTGGCGGACAAGCTCCAGATACCGGTGGTCACCGGGATGTATCCGGAGAACCCCGGTGTGGACATGTTCCGAAAGCGCATACACATAGTCGAGACTTCCGATAGCGCTGCCGGTATGAGGCAGGCTGTTCCGAAGATGGCCAAGCTCGCGCTCAAGCTCGCGAATGGCGAGCCGACGGATTCGGCGGTGGATGGGTATCTGACCCGCGGGATCCGCAAGAACTACTTCGCCAAGGAGCGGGGTTCGGCGCGAGCGGTAGAGATGCTCGTTCGTAAGCTGGGCGGCGAGGAGTTCGTCACTGAGTATCCCATGCCCCAGTTCGACCGGGTCGATCCAAACCCGGCAATACGCGACATGGCGAAGGCAAGGATCGCGCTCGTCACGTCGGGCGGCATCGTGCCCAAGGGCAACCCCGACCACATCGAGTCGTCGTCGGCGTCGAAGTACGGCAA
>ERZ795061.1689-NODE-1689-length-21232-cov-7.563536_pt1 | contig 21232 bp, 17 predicted proteins | sample MGYA00375145_ERZ795061 | MGnify/ENA primary metagenome ERZ795061 (study PRJEB30190, sample SAMN05720144) | anaerobic digester metagenome | isolation source: active sludge of municipal wastewater-treating anaerobic digesters | place: USA | collected 2014-12-22 ... | reverse complement strand
ATTGCCATTTTTGCCCCTTCGATGAAAAATTTAGCGGCCTTTAAGTCCTTAATCAGCCAACCAAAGCGGGTCGTAATCACTACCCATTTTAAACCAGATGCCGATGCTTTGGGCTCTTCCCTGGGTTTGGCCGCTTTTCTGAGAAAAAAGAAACATCAGGTATCGGTAATAACCCCAAGCGATTATCCCGATTTTCTTGCCTGGATGCCAGGAAACAGTTCGGTACTTGCTCTTTCTAATCAACACCCCGAAAACGAACAAAAAGCTGCAGCCCTTATTCAAAATGCAGAAATCATCTTTTGCCTTGATTTTTCAAGCTTAGGTCGCATCAACAGTCTGGGAGAAATGATAAAAAAATCAGGAGCAACCAAAGTGCTGATAGATCATCACCTTGAACCTGAGGCTTTTGCTGATTTTGAGCAATGGAATACTGCTTCCGCTTCTACGGCCGGACTTATTTTTGAATTGATTGAAGAGTTGGGAGAAAAGGATCTCATCGATAAAGATGTTGCAACCTGTCTTTATTCAGGGGTGATGACAGACACAGGTGGATTCAGACACAATAATACTCGCCAGCGCGAATTTCTTATAGCTTCCGAGTTGGTCAGTCATGGTGCCGATCCGCACAAAATTGCACAACAGATATATGATACCAATTCACTTGAACGTCTACGCCTTACAGGATATGTGCTGAGTCAAAAGCTAGTCGTGTTGCCTGAATACCGAACCGCGTATATGACGTTGAGCCAGGATGAGTTGAAAAGTTACGGGGCTCAAACTGGCGATACAGAGGGGTTGGTCAACTACGGACTTTCGATCAAAGGCGTTACTATGTCTGTACTGATGTACGATCGCAAAGAGGAAATAAAATTATCATTTCGCTCGTTAGGAGATTTTTCAGTGAATGAACTGGCAAGAAAACATTTTGAAGGCGGAGGACATAGAAATGCATCAGGGGGTTCTTCTAAACTATCATTAGAGGAAACATTAAAAAAATTATTGTCTGTGCTTCCGGAATATCAAAGTCAATTAATAAAAGAGTAACTAAACAATTTAAATCTATACAATGAAAAATTCAGTTTTGCTGTTCGTCTTGGTGGCGATGTTAAGTGTGGCATGTTCCGATACGAAAGAGACCCCATCGGGTTATAAATATACTTTGTTGAGAAAGGGAGATGGAGTAGTTGTTAAACCAGGCCAGATATTAATTATGGATTTTCTTTTCATGGATGGAAAAGATTCAGTTTGGAATGACAGCCGTAAGGCAGCATTCCCTACCATGGTGATGGCCCAGGATTCAGTACCGGCAGGGGATGGCGTACTTGAAATATTTCAATTGCTTAGCAAAGGGGATAGCGTAACGTTTAAAATTCCTGCAAAAATGCTTTTTGAGAAGACCTTTAGATCACCTCCTCCTCCAGGAGTTGACTCTACAAGTTCATTTACCTTTCATATCGGTGTGACTGATATAGTTTCAGAAGAGAAGGCCCGCGAAATGCAAAATGCAATAGTGGCCAAGCAAAATGAAAAGGCTATGCTTGCCGAGACTGAGCAATTGGTTAAAGACACTACACTGATTGAAAATCATCTGAAAGAAAAATCGTTGGTTGCTCAAAAAACACCTACTGGCATCCGGTACATTATTACAAAGCCCGGTAAAGGAGAAAATCCCAAGACAGGTCAATCAGTAAAAGTAAATTATACCGGCTACCTGTTGGACGGAACTTGTTTTGATAGCAGTGTGGAATCTATTGCTCGTGCAAACAATGTTTTTAACGAAGCAAGAAAGCCCTATGAGCCATTGGAAGTAGTATTAGGGTATCAGCAGGTAATTCCAGGGTGGGAAGAGGCTCTTGGATTGATGAATAAAGGAGCCAAGATGACCGTTTATATTCCCTCTACGCTGGCTTATGGTCCACAAGGAAGAGGTGAGGTTATTGTGGGAAATTCGATTTTGAAGTTTGACATGGAGATGATTGAAATCAAGTAGTTATGAAAAAAATTATCCTTTTATTATTTGTAATTGTTTTAGGATCGGTAGGTTGTTCAAATACCGATGAACCACTCAGTTTTGAAGAACAACTTCAAAAAGATACAGAAGCAATTGACTCTTATCTTACTACCAATAATATTATTGCCTTACAAGATCCTTCAGGATTGCGGTATGTGATAACCACCCAGGGGACGGGTACAAAACCCACCTTAACCAACTCTATCAAAGTTAAGTACAAGGGCACGTTGCTTTCGAATGGACAAATATTTGACCAGGCAAACAGTGCAGTTATTTTCAAACTGAATTCACTGATAACGGGTTGGCAAATTGGCTTTCAACTATTGCCAGCGGGTTCTAAGGCAACCCTGTATGTTCCCTCCGGACTAGCCTATGGAACCAGGGCAGTTGGATCAATTCCTGCAAATTCAAATTTGATTTTTGAAGTAGAGTTGTTTGAAGTTATCTGATATGACTATTTGCTTTGCTACCAACAATGAGCATAAACTAAAGGAGATCCGCGCTCTTTTAGGTAATGAGTTCAGGCTGGTTGGCTTGGCGGAGGTCGGCTGTAACGAAGAGTTGGCCGAGGACCAGACTACACTGGAGGGCAACTCACTTCAAAAGGCTGAGTATGTTTTCCGGAAATCCGGAACTTCTTGTTTTGCGGATGACACCGGACTTGAGGTAGAGGTTCTGAATAATGAACCCGGAGTGTTTTCTGCGCGCTATGCAGGCGAGCAACGAAGTGCCGAGGATAATATGAATTTGCTTTTGAAAAATCTTAGCGGAAAAGATAACCGAAATGCAAGGTTTAGAACAGTGATTACTTTAATCACACCCGAAGGCATTCGGCAATTTGAAGGCGAAGTGCATGGAAAAATTATTGATGAAAAGCGAGGCACAGAAGGATTTGGGTATGATCCGATATTTTTACCCGATGGATTTTCAAAGACGTTGGCCGAGATGACGTTGGAAGAAAAGAGCGCAATCAGTCACCGCGCCCGGGCGTTCAAAAAGTTAATAGCCTATTTAAAAGGTCGCAAGACATCATCTGTGCATCATGAATAAGCCATTCACCATAGGGATTACAGGCGGAAGCGGTTCAGGTAAAACGTATTTTCTTCAAGGCCTGTCTTCTTATTTTAAGCCTCATGAAATTTGTCTTATCTCACAAGACAACTATTATAAATCGCGCGATCAGCAACCTATTGATGAAAACGGAGTCAAAAATTTTGATTTGCCGGTTTCAATTGACCGTGAAGCTTTTCAGCAGGATTTACTGAAACTGAAAGCCGGGCAAAATGTTATCAAAACGGAATACACCTTCAATAACCCAACAGCCGAAACTAAACTACTGGAATTTAAGACTGCACCCATCATTGTAGTAGAAGGATTGTTTGTTCAGTATTTTGAAGAGATCTCAGATGAACTGGATCTGAGGGTTTTTATTGAAGCCAAAGATCACGTGAAGTTGGGCAGACGAATAAAACGCGACCAGGTAGAGCGGGGTTATGATATTGATGATGTATTATATCGATACCAATATCATGTTATGCCCGTGTACGAGCGCCTTATTGAACCCCTTAAACATAATTCAGATCTGGTAATCCCCAACAACAGTAAATTTGAGCGTGCGCTGGATGTTTTGGTTGGGTATCTTAAATCCCGGTTAACAGGTGTTGCAAATTAGTTTCTAAACCCTACTTTTGTGGTCTTCCAAATTTAAAGAAGTGCGAAATAGATCTATTTATAGAGGTTTTTTGATAGCGGCAGGCCTGTTGGCTGTGTTGGTTATCATTTTGTCTCATACCTATATCTTGCGCGTTGAGGAAGGAAAGCAGACAGCCACAGAACAGGCGGGGGAAACAAAGGAAGGAAAAACAGTACTTACAGTTCCTGCAGAAGCCTTAACTCAAGGAAGCCTGGTTCGTGTAGATGAGCAGGTTCCGGTCAGTGTGATTGAAATTCTTGGGGAACCTCAGAAAATTCAAAATTTTGTACCTCGATCAGAGGTTATTTTCAGCAATCTTTTTAAGACACTCTTCAGGGTTCTTATTGCGCCTAACGCGCCCTAATCTATTTCTTTCCTTTATTTCTTTTTGATTTGCGAGTTGGATTCGCAGTCAAATTCTATTCAACAGTTAACAATCAAATTCTAATTAATTTTTATGCGTAACAAAGGTGTAGTTGTTTTTTTGGGCATAGTCATAACATTGCTCTGTTTGTATTATTTATCCTTCACATTCGTCTCACAAAGAGTAGACAAGGATGCTATTAAGTATGCTACTGATCAGAAAGGATCGTTGAATCTTGCCAAGAAGCAAATCTATCTGGATTCCATCTGGAACCAGCCTGTGTATAATCTGTTTGGTGCGGAGTACACATATAAAGAAGTAAAAGAAAATGAATTGAGCCTCGGCCTCGATTTGCAGGGTGGAATGCACGTGGTTTTGGAAATTTCACCGGTTGATATTATTAAAGGCTTAAGCGGAAATAACCAGGATGAGAGTTTTCTGGCTGCTTTGCAAAAGGCCAGAGAGATGCAAAAGACCAGTACTGATAGTTATGTAAGTCTTTTCTACAAAGCATTTAAAGAGGCTAACCCAGATAAGTCCCTTGCATCACTTTTCACATCAGCAGCCAACAAAGACCGCGTAAAGTTGACCGATAGTGATGAAACAGTATTAGCCTTCTTGAACACAGAAGTTGATGGTGCAATTGATCGTTCCTTTACGATCCTTAAAACCCGTATCGATCAGTTTGGAACTTCCCAGCCCAACATTCAGAGACTTCAGGATAAAGGAAGAATTCAAATTGAAATTCCTGGTGCAGATAACCCACAACGGGTACGCAAATTATTACAAGGCGTAGCACGTTTGGAATTCTGGGAAGTGGTAGAAGCATTTGATCCACAGTTAGGTCAATCCCTTGCGGGCATTAATCAATTTTTGCTGAATGAGCAGAATCAAAAGAAGGCCCTTGCGGTAACAGATACCAAAAAGGAATTGACCCCCACGACTCCTGCTGACACAGCTAAATCAGCTCTTGAGAAGCAGCTAGGTCAGCTTCGCGACAGCTCAGTAAGTTCATTGGATTCTCTCCGTCTTGCAACATCGTCACCCATCTTTGCTTTAAGCAATCCGAATGCTCCATTCTTGTATCAGATAAAAGATACAGCTGAGATCAACCGTATTTTGAGAAGACCAGAAGTAAGAAATCTGTTGCCACGCACCATCGGTTTCTTCTGGGATGTAAAATCAGATCCAAACGTAACTCCTGGTGTTGAGGACATTCAATTGAACTTTGTGAATCTGGGACGTAACGGCAAACCGTTGTTGACAGGTGAAGTAATCAACGATGCGCGCCTGGATTACGATCAGTTTGCACGCCCTGCAGTAAGTATGACTATGAATGCTTCCGGTGCCAGAAGCTGGGCTAAAATAACAGCTGCTGCTGCCGCCAAGCAGCCGCAAGGAAGAATTGCTATTGTACTTGACAATTATGTTTATACAGCACCCAACGTACAGGGCGAAATTCCAAATGGTAACTCACAGATCTCCGGAAGTTTTGAATTGGAAGAAGCGAAAGATTTGGCCAACGTATTGAAGGCAGGATCCCTTCCAGCACCAACCCGTATTGTTGAGGAAGCTATTGTTGGCCCAAGCTTAGGGAAAGTTGCACAGAATCAAGGCTTAATTTCCATGGGCTGTGGATTGGCTCTTGTAGTGATATTCATGGTTGCTTATTATTCAAAAGGTGGTTGGGTTGCCAACATTGCGTTGTTGTTCAACATCTTTTTTATTCTTGGAATTCTTGCACAGTTTAATGCAGCGTTAACATTGCCCGGTATTGCTGGTATCGTTCTTACCATGGGTATGGCCGTGGATGCAAACGTTTTGATTTATGAGAGGATTAAGGAAGAAATGCGCCTGGGTCGCAAACTCAGAGAAGCTATCAATAAAGGGTATTCACGTGCCTTCACTACAATTCTTGACTCAAACTTAACTACGTTCATTACGGCAGCGGCACTATTCATTTTGGGCCAGGGTCCATTAAAAGGATTTGCTATCGTATTGATGATCGGTATCGCGACCTCTTTCTTTTCAGCTGTATACATTTCCCGCGTTATTATTGAGTGGATGGTGCGTAAAGGCGATGAAGCTAATGTTTCTTTCGATAGCGCATTAGGAAGAATGGTTAAAAAGAGAAGAGAGTTTGACTTCATTGGATTTCGTAAAAAAGCGTACTTGTTTTCAGGAGCTATTGTGGTGATTGGGTTTATCTTGATTGCAGTACAAGGCTTGAACATGGGCGTGGATTTTAAAGGCGGTCGCTCATATGTAGTAAAATTCAATCAAGCGGTAGTTGCCACGGATATGAAAGTAGCTTTAAGTGAGAGCTTTGAAAATACTGGAGTAGAAGTGAAAAGTTTTGATGGGAATAACGTGATGAAAGTAACAACAGCTTATCTGGTGGATGATGAATCGGATGGAGCCGATGACAAAGTAAAGAGTGCCTTGATTCAGGGAATCAAAAAATTCAATGGATTAGAGTATACTGAAAACGATGCCCAGGTTGATGATGGACATTTCACTATCGCTTCATCTTCAAAAGTAGGAGCAACCATAGCTGATGATATTAAAGGTTCAGCCTTTGAGGCGGCTATTGCTTCCCTGGTTTTAATTTTCCTTTACATTTTGGTCCGTTTCAAAAGCTGGACCTATAGTGCGGGTGCAGTTGTTGCAACGGTTCATGATACCCTATTTGTAATAGCTTCATTTGCAATTGCAGGAGCATTTGGAATTTCTTTTGAGATAGATCAGGTATTTATCGCGGCTATATTGACGGTTATAGGTTATTCAATCAACGATACGGTAATCATCTTTGACAGGATCAGAGAGTATCTGGGCTTTGGGGCAAATCATGATCGCGCTAGGGTGTTCAATGATGCGATTAACAGCACGTTGAGCAGAACCCTGTTAACATCTGGTACTACTTTAATTGTGGTGATTATATTGTTAATATTCGGTGGCGAGGTCCTTCGCGGATTTTCATTCGCACTTTTTATAGGTATTGGTGTTGGTACATTCTCATCTATTTTCATTGCTGCTCCGGTAGTTTTGGATTTGGAGAAGACTCCAGCCATTGCGAAAAAACAGGTAGCTAAAGCGGCCTGATTATAAGCATTTAGTTCATCGGGGAGGCAGACTATTAAAGTCTGCCTCTTTTTTTTTGTAAATTTGATGTGAGCCTGATTTAATCCAATTCTAATCTGGATTGATATAGGCTCCTGTAATTTTGAATGATGAAGATTCTGCTAATTGAAGATGAGAGAAAAACCATTCAGTTTATCAAGAAAGGACTGGAGGAGAATGGATATAAGGTAGATGCGGCAGAGGATGGGAAGGCAGGTAAAAATCTTGCTTTTCGAAATCAATACAACCTTATTATTACCGATGTTATTTTGCCAGAGTTAAATGGACGTGATCTTTGCAAAGAATTACGCACGGCAAAAATCGAAACTCCCATACTCATGCTTACAGCGCTGGGCGATACAGATGATGTAGTGGCTGGTCTGGATAGTGGAGCGGATGACTACCTGGCGAAGCCTTTTGAGTTTAAAGAATTATTAGCGCGAATCCGTTCACTTACCAAACGGCAACCCCAGGTACAACTTAATGAGAATCAACTTCGCATTGCAGACTTGGTTCTGGATATTAATGATAAAAGCGTTGTCCGGGCCGGAAAAAGAATTGATCTTACTTCGAAGGAATTTTCGTTATTGGAATATTTTTTACGAAATCAGGGTCGCGTAATCCCCCGCGCTGAACTTTCCAAGCATGTTTGGAATGTAGATTTTGATACCGGCACTAACATGGTGGAGGTGTATGTAAATTACCTTCGAAAAAAAATAGACAAGGATTTTAACGGTAAACTCATTCATACCCAATTTGGAATGGGTTATATTTTAAAAGAAGCATAGTGCAAATCAGAACCCGGCTTACGTTGCAGTTTACAGTGCTGGTAAGTACCATCGTACTGTTGTCCTTTTTTGCTATTTATTTTTTCACCAAACAATTTACCCAACAGGATTTCTCCAGAAGGCTAAGGGAGAAAGCAATAACCTCCGCTATTCTTTTGATTAAAGTTGAGCAGGTCGATACTATTCTTCTAAAAATAATTGACCGTGCCAAACGCGACAACTTGTATCGCGAAAGTATTAGAGTATACGATCAGGGAGGAAAGGAGATCTACTTTAGTGGAGATACAGTAAAGTTGGGAATCAATGAACAAATTTTCAATGAAGTAAAAGCAGAAGGGGAGAGAAGTTTATTACATAAGGAATACACGGTAGCCGGCATACCATTTAGCGATGGAGATAAGGAATATGTAATTATTGCTTCCGCTGAAGATGTAATTGGATTTAACCGATTGGTGGATTTGCAACGACTCCTGATTGCTTTGTTTATCATCTTAATTGTACTCGTTGCTATTTCCGGATGGGTTTATGCAGGCCGAGCCTTGCAACCGATCAAGAGAATTATCAATGATGTACAAAACATATCTCCGCAAAATCTTAGTCAACGATTGGAGGAAAGCCAGCATCCGGATGAGATGGGGAAATTGATTTTTATTTTTAATGGGTTACTTGCTCGTATTGAAAATGCTTTTCAATTGCAGAAAATGTTTGTGTCCAATGTTTCGCACGAACTGAAAAACCCGTTGACCAACATTACATCTCAGTTAGAAGTTACCTTATTGAACGAGCGTACAAAAGAGGAGTATCGGGAAACCATTGAATCCGTTTTAGATGACATTAAGGGGTTGAATCATTTATCAAACAGTTTGCTGGATTTAGCACGACTTACCCGTGAGTCAGATTCTTTTACGATGTCCCAGGTTAGATTAGATGAGATACTTTGGGAAACCCGGGAAAGTGTAGCTGCCATCGATTTAAATTATAAGGTGGAAATTGAAATTTTGGATATGCCGGAAGACGAAAAGCTCCTTTATGTAAATGGGAATCCATATCTGCTTAAAACAGCATTTCAGAATATCATTGAGAATGCCTGCAAGTTTTCAACGGATGGAAAGGCCAGGGTAAGCCTTTCTTGCCAAAAAGATGATTTAATTGTAAGGGTTACAGATCGTGGACCGGGGATAGAAGAAAAGGACCTTGAGAATGTATTTCAGCCATTTTTTAGAACGGATGCAACTTCAAAAGTGCGAGGGTATGGGGTTGGGCTTCCGCTTTGCCAGCGAATTATTTCAATCCACAAAGGAAAAATCAGTATAGAATCAGTTCCGGGGGCTGGAACTGCTGTTATTGTTGTTTTAAAGCCTGCCCTGGGTTTCTAATCGCTTTCTAATGATTTTTAGGTATAACCATTAACCTACCCGGCTACATTTGTTACATAGTTTTTTTCAAGGTTGTTTGAGTTTAGAATTTAGTTTACAGGTTTGGAGGAGGAGATAATTGCTAATCAAACGTAAGCCAACTAATGATTAAATCTCTTCTGAAGAAATGGGGCCCACGGGCCCCATTTTTTTTATGGGTTCACTGTTTCTACCCGGAGACCGACTGCTAAAATCCCTGCTAATGTATCTTGCCGGTTAAATTGATCTAGCCTAAAGTGATAAGTTCCCTCTGTTTTAAAAGATTGGTTTTCAATCAACAAAAATTGATTGTCCGATACATCGCCCAGGCCACTTCTGCCCAAGGGCCTTCCGGTTTTTTGATCGAAGAGAAAATTTGAAGCTAATTTTTTTGCAAGTTCTGTTCCTGTGGAATCAGTTAAGGAGTACTGAACAAAGATTCGGGCATAAGGATACCCCAAAGAGTTACGCACATTGTAATACAAATTGTATTTTTTTGAAATGTCTTTTATTTGAAATTCAAAGACGGCAGGATCATTCACTTTCCATGTTCTGTCACTGAATTCTTTGTAATCTTCAAAGACACGATTCGAATCACATCCCGCTAAAAATAGCAGCGTGAAGAAAAAAAAGAAAATGTACTTCATTCTTTCTTAGGACCTTTAGGATTGTTGCGGGGTTGTGGATTTCTATTTTGCTGATTCGGGTTATTCCTGTTATCGCGGCCGCGATTTTTATTTTTCTTTTTTCTGTTTTTCGATTTGTCCTGAAACTTTCTATCCAGGTTCTCTAAATCGCTATTGAGTTTGGCTAGCGGAATTTTAGCTTCCTCCTGATTTATTTCCAGGCTGGCTGGTTTTTTGCCCTCCCGGTTCATTTCAAGTATTTCATTCACCCGATCAATGTTGAGTGGAAACCAGTTATTATCTTCTTTATAGCCAAACCACATAATCCTTCTGAAGATATCCGTCTTCTGTAGCCTGGCTTCGCCACGTTCTGTTAACAAGGGAGTCTCTACTTCCGGTATTCCCTTCAACGCCTCCATATAGGTTTCTAATTCGTAGTTCAGGCAACACTTAAGTCGTCCGCATTGACCAGAAAGTTTACTGGGATTTAGCGATAGATTCTGATAGCGTGCAGCACTGGTGGCAACATTTTTAAAATCGCTCAGCCAGGTAGAACAGCAAAGTTCGCGACCACAAACTCCAATACCACCAATACGTCCAGCCTCTTGCCTTAAACTGATCTGACGCATCTCTACTCTTACTTTAAATTCGGAGGCCAGTAGTTTTATTAATTCGCGAAAATCTACTCGATCTTCTGCTGAATAGAAGAATGTAGCTTTGGTATTATCGGCCTGGTATTCCACATCCGAAAGTTTCATTGCCAGTTTTAACTGGTGAATGATTTCGCGGGTACGGTAGAGTGTCGGGAGATCGCGTTTCTTTATCTCTTCAAATTTTTCAAGGTCTTTTTGATTTGCTAGCCGGTAGATTTTTCTGATCTCATCATCATTGGCTACTTTCTTCTTCTGCATCTGAAGCCGTACCAGTTCACCCTGTAACGAAACATGACCTAAATGATGACCGGTTGAAGCCTCCACAATAATGGCATCACCCGTGGTTAACGAAAGATTCTCGGTGTTGCGATAAAAATCCTTGCGTCCGTTTTTAAACCGTACTTCAACAATTGAAAAACGGTCCTTTACCGGCATATCCATATTGGAAAGCCAGTCGAACACATTCATTTTGTTACACCCACCTGTGTTACAAGCCCCGTTATTATTGCAGCCAGATACTTTGCCATCCGTTTTTGTTCCACAGGCACATCCCATCGCGTATTATTAGTCGGTTTAAACCTTAAAGTTATGTGGTTAGTAGTGTATTGACAAACGGACTGATTTTCAATTCCTTAGCATGCTTTCAACCTTAGCAAGATCCTGACTGATGTCTTTTCTGAAATAGACACCTTCCCAGCGAATTTGAGATACAGTAGCATAAGCATTTTCAGAGGCTTCCATCAAAGACTTTCCTTTTCCGGTAACAGCCAAAACACGCCCGCCATTTGTTACGATCTGATGGTCTTTCTGAAGGGTACCTGCATGAAAGATCAGGGATTTCCCGGACTCAGAAAGCCCGGTGATAGACTTGCCCTTTTCGAACTGATCGGGATACCCTCCGGAGGCCATCACTACAGTAACGGCATAGTCGGAAGCAATGGCAATATTCTTATCTCTTAATCCCCCCTGAGCACACGCAGCTAATAATTCAACTAAATCGCTTTCAATGCGCGTTAGTACTGCCTCCGTTTCCGGATCGCCCATGCGTGCATTATATTCAATCACAAAAGGTTCCCCCTTCACATTCATCAGCCCAATGAAAATAAATCCTTTATAAGAAATGCCCTCTTTCATTAATCCTATAACTGTGGGTTTAATCACCCGGTCTTCAACTTTTTTCATAAAGGCAGCATCGGCAAAGGCTACTGGAGATACTGCCCCCATACCACCCGTATTGGGCCCGGTGTCACCATCACCAATACGCTTATAGTCTTTTGCCTCTGGTAAAATCACATAACTCTCGCCATCGGTTAATACAAAGACGGATAGCTCGATGCCATCGAGGAATTCCTCAACCAAAACTTTTGAACTTGCCTCGCCAAACTTTTTGTCCTCCAACATTTCTCTGATTGCTCCTTTGGCTTCTTCCACTGTGTCCGTGATAATCACTCCTTTGCCGGCAGCGAGTCCATCGGCTTTAAGTACGATGGGGGGCTTGCATGAATCCAGGTAATGAACGGCCTCCTTACTTTCATGTGCGAGGAACGTGCGGGCTTTGGCAGTAGGAACCCCGTTGCGCACCATAAACTGTTTTGAGAAATCTTTGCTTCCTTCAAGTTGTGCACCTTCTTTGCCAGGACCAACCAAACCGATTGCCCTTAACGTTTCATTATTCTCAAAGTAGTCGCGAATGCCCTTAACAAGTGGCCCTTCAGGACCTACTATCACTAAATTGATATTCTTAGTAAGACAAAATTTTCCGAGAGCTTCAAAATCGTCTACTGCTATTGGTACATTTTCGCCAACCAACCCGGTGCCGGCATTTCCCGGTGCTATAAAAAGATTCTTGCATAAGTTGCTTTGACGGATTTTCCAGGCGAAGGCGTGTTCACGACCACCATTTCCAATTACAAGTATATTCATTGCGATATCCAAAGAGCCAAAGATACTATTAGACCCAATAATTCACTAAACTCGGTTAGCAAGTTATTGGGCCTTTAGAAAGTACTCTCAGTAGACGATTTCTGAAACCAGAATTAGTTTGCGTATTCGCTCAAAAATTTGACACGCATCAGCCGGAGATTATCCTCTGTAAAATCTGAATCTTCATCCTTCAGGGCATCCACGGCATCTTCAATACTATCCGTTTCTGATTCTAAAAAATAATCGTAGATCTGTTGCTGCTTATCTTCATCAAGTACCGAATCGATGTAATAGTCCAAATTGAGTTTGGTGCCTGAGTAACAGATATTTTCGATTTCGGTTAGAAGTTCATCAAAGGTTATGCTCTTGGAATCGGCAATCTCATCTAGTTCAACTTTTCTATCAATTTGCTGAATAATGAAGATTTTGATTTTGGATTTGTTAACAGATGATTTAACTACAATATCGGAAGCAGTCTCGATCTCGTTTTCATCCACATACGTTTGGATAAGGTCCAAAAATTCTTTTCCGAATTTATTAACCTTGCCCATTCCCACACCATTGACAGAAGCCAGTTCGTCTTTGGTAGTCGGGTAGGTAGTAGCCATTTCTTCTAAGGATGGATCCTGGAAGATTACATAAGGGGGTAGATCTTTCTCTTTGGCTACTTTCTTACGAAGCGTTTTTAGCATTTCGAAGAGTTTCTCATCGTACGATTTCGAGTTAATAACAACTCGCTCTGATGATTCTTCGTCTTCTACATCGCTTGTGAAGTCGTGGTCGCGGGCCAGTTCAATGGCATGCGGTTTCTTCAGAAAGTCAAATCCCTTTTTCGAGATTTTTAAAACGCCAATGTTATCAATGTCTTTTTCAAGGTATTGGTAAATGAGGGCCTGACGGATAACTGACTTCCAAAAATCAGGATCCTGCTGATCACCTTTTCCGTAAATTGGTAAGTCAAAATGACCATAGCTCTTTACATACTCATCTTCAGTGCCGCGAATCACATTAACTAAATGAGTTAAATTGAAACGCTCGTTAGTTTGTTTTGCTGCTTCCAGTACAATTTTTACAAACTCAGTTCCGTCAAAACGTTCGCGAGGATGTACACAGTTGTCACAAGAACCGCAGTTATCTTCTTTATACTCTTCACCGAAATAATGCAATAATTGTTTCCGTCTGCATACAGGTGACTCTGCATAGAATTCCATTTCCTGCAATAGTACCCTGGCATTTTCCCGCTCTTGTACGGCTTTGTCTTTATTAAATTTCTCGAGCTTGGAAAGATCGTTGTGGCTGTAGAACATCAGACATCTTCCTTCTAGACCATCGCGTCCGCCTCTTCCTGTTTCCTGATAATAGCCTTCGAGGGATTTGGGCACATCGTAATGAACAACAAACCGTACATCGGGTTTGTCAATACCCATACCAAAAGCAATGGTTGCAACTATGATGTCTACTTCTTCATTCAGGAAGTCATCCTGATTTTTCATTCTAACATCTGGATCCAATCCTGCATGGTACGGAGCAGCTTTGAATCCATTGACGTTTATCAATTGAGCAATCTCTTCTACTTTTTTTCTACTAAGACAATAAATAATGCCTGACTTTCCTTTATGCTCCTTTAAAAAACGGATGAGTTGTTTCTTCGTCTCTTTCTTAGGCCGGACTTCATAGTACAGATTCTTACGATTGAAAGAAGAGATGAATACATCGGCTTCTTCCATTTGAAGGTTCTTCTGAATATCTATCTGAACTTTAGGGGTAGCAGTAGCGGTAAGCGCAATCACATTCATGTCACCCAGTTGTGCAATCATGGTTTTTATCTTCCTGTATTCAGGACGAAAATCATGACCCCATTCAGAAATACAGTGAGCCTCGTCAATAGCCACAAAAGATACTTTTACCTTTTGAAGAAATTCTATATTCTCTTCTTTGTTGAGTGATTCGGGTGCCACATAGAGGAGCTTGACCGCTCCGGTAACACATTCCTTTTTCAGTCGGGTTATTTCACCCTTACTGAGTGTTGAATTAAGAAACCGGGCATTGATTCCATAGGCATTCAATTGATCGACCTGATTTTTCATCAACGCAATAAGCGGTGAAATGACAATCGCCAGGCCATCTTTGATCATAGCGGGCAATTGATAACACAATGACTTGCCTGCCCCTGTGGGCATAATCACAAATGTATTTTTGCCGCTTAATATGTTTCTAATTACGACTTCCTGGTTTCCCCGGAATTGGCTATAACCGAATATTTCCTTGAGTTTTACCTTCAATTCATCTTTCTCTTCTGCCACTACCATGATATCAACTAATAAAATTTTGAATTACCTATCTTTGTCTCTTTCTTTAACCTCACAAGGCATTGAATATAGCAAAAAATATTAAACAAATCGCCAAGGATGCACTATTAAATGAGGCCCGGGCGGTTGAAAATCTCATCAATTATATCGACAACGATTTCGAGGCTTGTGTAAGGGAAATACTCCAATCCAAGGGACGCGTGGTGATCACCGGCATCGGTAAAAGCGCCATCATTGCCAATAAAATTGTTGCCACGATGAATTCTACCGGCACACCTGCACTTTTTATGCATGCGGCTGATGCAATTCATGGGGACTTAGGAATGATTCAGGAACAGGACATTGTTATATGTCTTTCCAAAAGTGGAAATACTCCTGAAATCAAAGTATTAGTTCCCCTTTTAAAACGCAGAGGCTCCAAACTTGTTGCTCTGGTAAGCAACAAGAATTCTTACCTGGCCGAACATGCCGACTTTGTTCTTAATGCGACCATTGCCGAGGAAGCGTGCCCCAACAATCTTGCTCCGACCACAAGTACTACGGCACATTTAGCAATGGGTGATGCGTTGGCTATTTGCCTTTTGGAGCTACGAAATTTTTCAAGTGAAGATTTTGCGAAATATCATCCTGGTGGGGCCTTAGGCAAACAGCTCTATTTAAAAGTGGAGGACGTGTTTTCAAATAATCAGGTACCCTTAGTCACCGCTAATACAGCGCTGAAGGATGTTATTCTTGAAATTTCTTCTAAGCGATTAGGTGCTACTGCAGTAGTTGATGAAGCTAAGAACCTGCTTGGAATTATTACAGACGGTGATCTTAGGCGAATGCTGCAGAAAGAAAGTAATATTGCACTTATTAAGGCTGCAGACATCATGACTCGTACACCGAAAATGATTGATAAAAGTGAATTTGCCGTGAAGGCGTTGCAGATAATGCAAGAGAACAACATCACACAACTGGTTGTAAAAGATGGTGCTCGGGTAGCCGGGTTCATTCATCTCCATGATTTGCTCAAAGAAGGCATTGTTTAATAACTTTCATTACTCCGAACCTGGAGAATAACTCATGAACAAAAATCTATATGTAGTACTGATGGCAGGTGGTGTAGGTACCCGGTTCTGGCCCTACAGTCGTAACTCTCAGCCCAAGCAGTTTTTAGATGTTTTGGGTACGGGAAAAACACTTTTGCAGTCTAGTTATGATCGATTCCTGCCGCTCTGCCCCAAGGAGAACATCTTCATCGTGACCAGTGATGAACATGCAGAGATCACGCATGAGCAGATTCCTGATCTTGATCGTAGTCAGATTCTCACCGAGCCGATGAGAAAAAATACAGCACCTTGTATTGCCTATGCAGCCCACAAAATCTCGAAGCTCAACCCGGATGGGGTTATTGTGGTAAGCCCCTCAGATCATCTCATTTTGAATGAAGCCGATTTTCAACAGACGATTGAGAAGTGTTATGATAAGGCTAAAGATCAGGACAAGTTGATTACTCTCGGAATCAGACCTACTCGTCCGGAGACAGGCTATGGATACATCCAATACATAGAAGGAAAACATGCACTTAAGAGAGTAAAAACATTTACAGAAAAGCCAGAGCTCGCATTGGCAAAAACTTTCCTGGAGAGCGGAGAGTTTGTATGGAATGCAGGGATTTTTGTGTGGGGAGTAAAAGCTATTCATGCTGCTTTCCATAAATACTTACCAGAAATGGCTGAAGTTTTTGATGAAGCGGCTACCCGTTTTGGCACCCCTGAAGAGAAGAATGCACTTCAAAGCGCATACCTACAAACAAAAAGTATTTCCATTGATTACGGAATTATGGAAAAGGCCAACAATGTATATGTGTGGCTTAGCAGTTTTGCGTGGTCCGATTTGGGATCGTGGAATTCATTACACGATAATTCTATTAAAGACAGTAACAATAATGCAATTAGTGCCGACAGTATGGTCTACGAAACCCGTAACAGTGTTATCAAAGGCCCGAAGGATAAGTTGATTGTAGTGCAAGGTCTCAATGGCTACCTGGTAGGTGCTTTCGATAATGTATTTATCGTTTGCGAAAAAGATAAAGAAGAATGGTTTCGCAGGTTCGTTAACGACCTGAAAAGCAGGCCGAATGGTAATGACTATTTGTGATTTTTTTGTCGGATAGCCTCATAGATTGAGATACCGGCAGCTACAGAAACATTGAGTGAACTTATCTTTCCCTTCATGGGAATTTTGGCAAGATAATCGGCTTCTTTTAATAACTGGGGTGAAATACCATCTTCTTCAGATCCCATCACCAAAGCGAGCGGGGTGTTCAGATTAATTTCGTAAAGCATCGAATTCCCTTTCTCTGTGCATGCAATTATTTGCACTCCATTCTCCTTTAAAAACTGAATGGTCTTTTTCATATCCTTAACCCTGCATACCGGTAAATGACTAAGGGCACCGGCCGAAGTTTTCATGGCATCACCCGTTATAGGAGCATTGCCAGAATCCCCTAGAATTATCGCATCTAAACCGGCACATTCTGCAGTACGTGCAATCGCTCCAAAATTCCGTACATCAGTAACCCGATCAACAATAAGAAGAAAAGGTTCGCGCCCCTCGCTATAGGTTTTGTCAATAATATTCTCAAGGTTAGCATATTGCACTGCTGCAAGCTGACAAATAACCCCCTGATGATTTTTTGTTGAAAGACGATTTAGTTTTTCCTGAGGGACAAACGTAAAAGGAACTCCATTTGCCTTAGCTACCTGAATTAGCTCTTTGATCAAGTCATTGTTTAAACCTGACTGCACGAAAATTTTTTCTATTTCCCGTTTGGCTTTAATAGCTTCCATTACGGCACGGGTGCCGAAGATCATTTCCGTTTTTTCCATGAAGTAATTTTCTCAAAGATAGGAAAACCCCGGACTGCTAAAACCGGCTCTTCCTCAATAGATCGACTTTACTAAACCAGGGTTCCATAAATCGTTTATCTCTTAGGAGAACATAATTCTCAGGGTCATACACACTTCCGCTTTTTACGAATGTAAAACTCTGTTTGGTAGTTTTATAGAACCAGATTTCAGTGCCATCATTCATACTTACTTCATCGGGTACTCCAAAGATCAGGTAAATCATACCGCGGTCAGTTTTCCATCCCTGTTTGAATGAACTGAAATAAATGTTGGCCAACTCCACCCTGCGAAAATAATTGCGGATAAAATTTTTAGCCCGGTCCTGATCTGCGGTTATATCCAGAATGACTTTATCAAATTTTGCTTTTTCACCCTGCGTATTGAGCAAGGCCGTATACTCGTCTTGAGTTGTAATAAAAATCATTGGTCCAATCAGGTCGGAGATCTTAGAGAACTTTGGATAGATTTCGTTCACACACCGAAAAGCAAATCCCTCGGCTGCATTAGTATCTCGTTGAAAAAGATATAAGCCCGGCTTTTGAGGAGTGAACTTGGCGCCCGGATCGACCCTAAATGAAGAATCATAAAACATAAACCGATCTGGTTTATTTTCAGGATCAGCAAAGGGGGGAGAGGCAGCAGGAAAATCGGCTTTATAGAATGAAACAAAAAGAGAACTGGAACCTGCGCTTTGTACCGTATATTCTTTATTGATGATTACATATTTCTGAGCAACTCTTTGCTTGTTGATTTCGAGCCATCCGTTAACGGGATATTTGGGTTCTATTAATTTTACATAAGTCCAGCTTATTTTACTTTCCGTATTTGTGATTTTAGCCACTAATAACCAGGGTTTTGCAGGGATTTCAAATGTAAAAGCCCCACTCTTCAATTTATCAGATGTTGTTGATCCTGTGCTATCAGGCTTAGCTAGGGCAGTACCTTGTTGCTGGGTAAAGGCATCTCTTTTCTCCCACGAGAGTGAATATTTATCAACCGTAAATTGTTTGGTCTCCAGGAGGTAGTAAACCTTGATTTGAGTTGCCTCCTTAACAACTTGAAAAGAAAATTGAACTTCGCTATCCGGATTATACCACTCCCGAAAATTCAGGCTGGTAAGTGACTGAGAAAAGGCCATTGAAAGGGGCAGAATCAAAAGGAAAAAAAAAGAAAGCCGTTTCATACTTCGTTTATCAACATTTAAAGGTAAAACGATAATTCTAATAGATTAAGTTATTTTTGCCCGATTAAATTTTGCCATGGCTTCGGTTTACACAACAGAAATAGCATCCGAATCTATCCCTTCGGATAACCCCATTCACCAGCGACTTCTAAAAGCTTATGTGCTGGCTACGGATTTGGTTAAAGGTAATCTTTTAGAAGTCGGGTGCGGAGAAGGCCGTGGAATTGACTGGCTTTTGCCTAAAGTGACTAGTTACACTGCGATTGATAAAATTGAGCCTGTAATTGATGGACTAAAAAAGAAATACCCTCTTGCAACCTTTTATAGCGGAAATATTCCTCCGCTCTCAGTTTTTTCTGATAACAGTTTCGATTCAATTGTGAGCTTTCAAGTGATAGAACATATTGAGGATGATAAACTTTTTCTCAAGGAAATTCACCGCATTTTAAAGCCGGGCGGAGTTGCATTATTAACTACGCCTAACCGCCCTATGTCCTTATCGCGTAACCCTTGGCATATTAGGGAGTACACTGCAAAGGAGCTTACCAATTTGGCAGCGCAATACTTCCCGGAGGTAACGATGAAGGGAATAACGGGGAATGGAAAAGTTATGGAATACTATGAACGAAATAAGAAATCGGTGGCTCGTTTGATGCGCTGGGATATTTTGAATTTGCAATACAGATTACCAGCTTCGCTGTTGCGGATGCCTTATGAGTTTATGAACCGACTGAATCGGAATAAATTAAAGGACAGTTCCGATGAACTGGTTGTGAGTATCAGGCATGAAGACTACCTCTTAACTGAGGCAGCCTCCGAAGCACTTGATTTATTTTTGATCGCTCGTAAGTAATAAGTTTAACCGCTAAAGGCGCGGAGACGCAAAGCCCGTCTTAGCGGTTCTATTAAACATCAAATCAATATTGCCCTCTTTCAACTTGACCTCCAATCTGAAGGCTGCTCAGATGTTTGTTAAATGCATCTTCATATTTCTTGCCTAACTCCATTTCACCATTTTCGTAAAGAGTGCGTTGCAACGAGTTGAGAATGAAAATATTTCTTCTGAGCTCTTGAGAAAGTCCCGAGTTCTCTTCAATTAAATAGGTTGCCATTTCATCTGCCCGGTCGCCTAATATTTTGGCGATTTCTATCGCTTTTTCCTTTTGACCCACCTTGAAAAGCAAATCGATGGTGGTAGCTGTGGTATGATCATAGGGAATAACACGATCGGGCATTTTAGTGAGGGAAAACTCCACTACCTTATTGGCCTTCTCCATCTGATTTTCATCAATCAACGCTTCCGCCAATGAATTCATGGCGCTCCTATGATTTAACACAAAGCCTCTATAGTCCTCGGAAAAATAAAGTTTCTCATCATCGAGCCCCCGGTATCTAAACTTATTAATCATGTTGTCATACGCTTTTTCAGTATCTACCAGGTATTCGCGATCCGTGCGTGGATTGCGAACAGGTAAAATGCGATAGGCATTGCCCTCCTGAACTGCGTAGGGACTAAGATCAATATTGATTTGTGATAACGAAGTATTGTTAAGATAAAGGGGACGCTCCCAATTGTTGGTTACCAGAAAATCTAAAATAGCCAGATCTTTTTTCTCGAGCGCTCCTTTCAATAATCTGATTTGCATCTGATCTACCACCAGGCTATCCAGATTTTTAGGGATTATGCCACGAGCTCTGAGATCTTCTTTATTAATGTTGATCGTAAACAAGCGCGTGGGTACTACGTTGCGATCGCCATCACGCAGCTGTGGATAATCCTTTGCCAATAGATTGATGAACTCCTTGGCATCGATGCTTTTTAGTTTAAAATCGGCAAACGGTAAATAATCATTGGGGCCACCTTGCCGGTATTGTTTAGCTGTCAATGTATAAGGAATTGGTTTGGATTCGTATGCAGTGCGCATTGTCTGCTCGATGTACCAATCGGTATTATAGTAACTCAATACCACGGCACGCATATCGGTTCGTATGCCTTCTACTTCCTGGGCATACCAAAGCGGGAAGGTATCGTTATCACCACCTGTATAAATTACAGCCTGGTCACCGCAAGAGTTTAAGTAGTTGTAAGCAGAATCCACCGAAAAGAAACGATTGGCCCTATTGTGGTCATCCCAGCCCTGGGCTGCCATTAATGTAGGAGCAGAAAGTCCAATTAACGTTGCTGCAATAGCTGCTGTTTTACCGTTTTTGAGAACGGAATTGATCATTTCGAAAATTCCAATTACGGCTAATCCAATCCAGAAGGCGTAAGCA
>ERZ795061.1685-NODE-1685-length-21247-cov-7.926435_pt1 | contig 21247 bp, 18 predicted proteins | sample MGYA00375145_ERZ795061 | MGnify/ENA primary metagenome ERZ795061 (study PRJEB30190, sample SAMN05720144) | anaerobic digester metagenome | isolation source: active sludge of municipal wastewater-treating anaerobic digesters | place: USA | collected 2014-12-22 ... | reverse complement strand
GTTTTGCCGGCAGAGAGAGCCGTCCGCGTGCCGAAGAAGGGTGGGCGTAAGGATTGACCGCGTGTCTCCGAATGAAAGCACGGGCGACGCCGGGTGTTTCTGGAAATGGATGCCGTCGGAGGAGGTGGCCAGCCCCACTTTGAACACGCGCCCCTCAACCGTGCCGCGTGAGCCGCAGCACCACATGCGGAAAGGGCCGTTCTCGAACGCGACGCACGGCGCGAAGATGTGCGCGTCGTCAAATGCGCCAGGCGGCCCCAGTGACACGCAGGGAACGTCGGAATCGCGCTGCCAGGTTTGCGAACCGGGCCATTCCATAGCGCCGCCCTCCTGTTTCCGGGGAAGAGGTCAGGTATCCTCTTCGCCCAGAAGCGTAGAGCCCTTCGCCAAAACCTCCGCCATCACGTCGTCTGGCAGTCGTGCCGAGAACTCCGCCCGACGGGCACGCCAGTCGAGGCTTTTGATCTGATCTGACAGCACAACTCCGCTGACGGGCAGGCCGTCCGGTATGGCCACCTCAAACGGATAGCCCTTCCTTTGGCTCGTGACCGGGCAGAACAGCGCCAACCCCACGACGCGGTTATAGGCCTCGGGGGAAAGAACGAGTACGGGGCGGCGGCCTGCCTGTTCGTGGCCCGCCTGAGGGGAGAAAGTGAGCCAGACGATGTCCCCGCGTCGCGGCACGTATGGATCCGCCACTACCACGTTTCCACGCCTACCGCGGGACCGGTCGCTGTTTCGCCGTGAAGGTTGTCCGGTGTTACGTCGCGAAGAAGATCCGCGAGCATGACCTTTTTGGCGCAGACCGGTTCAGCTATCAACCGACCGTCGGCAGTCGAAACCTCGACGACGGTCCCGGCGGTAACACCCACGTCACGGGCAAATGCGCGGGGTATACGCAGGGCGAGGCTGTTGCCCCATTTCTGTACCGCAACCTTCATCGTCCGGTCCTTCTCAATGTAGATACAATGAAGATACCTTCCCGCAGGGCGCCTGTCAAGAACGTGTGGAGCACACGGCTGGTCTCCGAGTGACGTCCGCGAAACAGACGGCGTACCGAGGCGCGTGCACTCCCGCCTAAGTGGCCTGTGCCGCCAGAATCGCCTTCACCACCTGTGTGCCGAGAACACGTTGTCCGGCTTCGTTGAGGTGCACGCCGTCGCCAGAGAACAGCTCCGGCCGGTCCACGACGGCGGCGAACAGGTCGTTGACCGGCAGATTCCTCGCAGCGGCGATCCCGGCGGCAAGCCGGTTCCGTTCGCGCACGCGGTCGGTCCTGGCGTCGAGGCCGCCTGAGCCGTCCGTGCGCCGGAACACCGTTGAGCTTGACCAGATCAGCCTGCTTTGCGGGCTGCGCGTCAGGACGAAGTCCAGCACACGTGCCAACCCGGCCGCATACTCCGCCTCATTGTAACCGAAGCCGTGCAGGCCGTTGTTGAAGTGGATCACGGCAAAACGGTAGTCGTCCAGCAGGAGCGCGAGCTCCTTCTCCATTGCGGGGTCGCAGACGCTGGTGGAGGTGGTCAGCCGGGCACACAGGAGACGGCCCCGCAATGCCGCCTCAACGTGGTCGTAGTAAGAGCGGGCGATGGAATCGCCCACAAGGAGCACGCGGGGCGTGGTGTCGTCATCGGCGCCCATGACCCAGATATCACGCCATTCGATGCGCTCGTGGATCGTCATGGTATCGCTTCTCCTTTCGCGATGCCGAGAGCGGCACGGCACGTACCGCTCTGCTCCGGCAGTATGGCGCAGGCGCGCCAATCCAGACGATAGAAAGAACGACGCGCGGAACACAACCGGTCATCGAGCGGCGGCTGACGCGCGGCGGAAGCCGATGTATCCAGGTGACGGGGCGGAGACTGTCCGAACCCTCCGAACCGCTTGCCGGTGCATCTCGATACACCGACTGGCGCTTCGCCACGCTTCCCGCACGGTTCCTGAGCCTGTCGAAGGGCACGCAGGCTCAGCGACCAGTTCACCACTCGACGACCGGCAGAGGGCGCGGGCAGACAGGAGGCGCGCCCGACCGAAAGGACCGGACAAAACGGATCCCTCCGTCCACGTCGGCAAACAAAGAAAGGGGCAGGCTTTCGAGCTCGCCAACGGCGGGCCAGCCTGCCCCATTACCCTGTCAGGAATTCGAGCGATCTACTCGTTGAACAGATATTTGAGCAGTTTCTTCCATTCGAGGAAGTCGGGTATGACGATGTCGGCGCCTGCCTTGATGAGCCGCTGACGTTTGTGCGCGTTGAGGCCGCGCCGGGCTACTTCGTCGGACGCCACACCTACCGCGATCGCGCCGTTGTCCTTCGCGTTGCGAATCTCCACGGGACCGTCCCCCACCACCATGAGTTCCGCGCCGTGAAGGTTGTTCTGGGATATGATGTCCTTCATCACTTTGTCTTTGGAGTAGTCATCCACATTCCTGATGGCGCCCCAGATGCCGCCCGTGGCCCACTGATCAATCTGGCACGCGTGAGCTTCGTTGCGCACGTCCTCCTGATCGGTGCCGCTGGCGAGGTAGATGCGTACGCCCCGATCGTACAACGCCTTGAGGAACTCGCGCGATCCGAACATCGTCACGTCTTCCAGCGTCTTCTCGCCGCGTTCCAGCGCCGCGATACGCTCGCGCACCGGTTTCATGAGGGCCTCGTTGTAGATAGCCTTATAACCCCATGCGTCGAGGATTTTGTCCTTCGGCACAAGGCCGAACTCCTCGACCATATGCACGAGCCCTTCCATCTGGAAGAAGGTCTGAATGCCGGTAGTCTCGTCAATGAACTTCTTGCATCGCTCGACGATTTCAGGCGTGGCGGGGTGGTCGCCCCGGATCGCATCTACCATGACGGGCAGCATGATGTCCGGCCAGCCCTCACGCAGAACGCTGACGGTACCGTCAAAATCGAACACGGCGTGTTTGATGTGGCCGCGGTCGATCTCCGGGTTCACGATCTCGATTACCGAACCGGGGAGATACGTCGGCGTTTCAGGGACCGGATACACCTTGTTGACGATTGTTTCGGAATGTTTGCGCAGCATGAACAGCTCCATGAGGAAAAGGGTTTCTCGCCAGCAGGGGCCGCGAAGAGGGCTCTGGCCGTTGTTGCGGCTATCGTGAAAACCACGTCACGCGCGGCTGGAACACACTACTCAAATTTCCGGAATTCCCCTCTCCGGACAAACCTTCCGGCGTTCTGCATGATCCGGAAATCATTCCCGCTCCGCGTGCAGACGTCGTTCCGTGGTTCCGCTTCGCCCGGCGCGGCAGGCTCTAGTCAGCAGGACCAAACACGTGAACGACCCCTTCCACCGTGAGGGTGAGCAGGTCGGTCGGGTCGGTGTCGATACGGATTGGACTGCCGCCGCGCCCGACATCACGGTTCATGCGGTCGCCCCAGACGCGACTCAGCTCTGGCAATCGTTTCACCAGGCGGCCGTAGCCGTCGAAAAAGAGCTGCGCGTCGCGTGAGGTGTTCGTCCAGATGAGTTTGTGCCCCGCCTTCCCCCACACCACCGGCGTCGCCCCCTGCCCGACGTAATCCGGCTGAATGGTCCACAGGCGCTCGCCACGCCCGCTGAACAGGGTCAGAATCCCGTAGTTGCCCCATCTCGTAACCGCCAGCACCTCCGTGCCCGGAAGGTCGGGCCGCAGCTTGCCGATACTTCGTCCCTGCGCGTGTCCGATACGATGCACCACTCGCGTGGCGCCGGTAAGGGCATCCACCACGTACACCCCCGCGCTGCCCCCGCAGAGGAACGCGACGGGGTCGTCTTCCTCCTCGCCGGTGAGGTTGCCCATCACCACCGCGTCGTAGTGGCTCGCTCCATGCACCCGGCGCATTTCATCTGCGCGGTCGTGCGTCCACAGGACGGTGCCATCTCCGCGGTACAGATAGCCGCCGGCCAGCATCTCCTCGCGGCCGCATCCGTCCACATCGAAGAAATCCAGCGCCCAGTGATGGCCATAGTGCGCACCGGTCTGGACGTGCTCCCAGAGCAGGTTCAGGCCCCGGTCGTACGCCCAGAGCCGGATCCCACCGCCACCGTGGTCATCGCGCCACTCGCGCAGAACGATGTCGGCGCCGTCTCCGTTCGTAAGCGAGGCACTTCGGGGTGACCAGTCGAAAAAACGCTGCGTGGGAACGTTTGGCGGCAGTTCAGCGCGGGCGAGGATGGCTCCGGTACGCCCCTCGATCACTACCATTTCATGTTCAACCGTGAGCACGCTTTCCCCGCCGGCGACGTCCTTCGCGCGGCGCTCCTCCCGTTTGCCGGCAAACCCGTAGATGAGCCTCCCGGCCGGGCCAACATCCCGGGAGAAGACGCACCGGACGATTCTCTCCGGCACTTCCCAGATGAGGGCGCCGTCAGGCGTCAGCGCACGAAGGCGCGGGCCTTCCACAAGGATGTCGAAGCGGCCCGGTTCGATGAAATCCCTGAACACGGGATTTCCGCCGAGATCGGGCGTGCGGTACGTGCGCACAAGGGTTGCGTCAGGAATGCCCGCGCCCCGTTCCGCAACCTCTCCGTCGAAACGCGCGTGTCGTGATTCGTCGCGCCGCCGCTGTCCGGGGGTCTGAGATACTTCGAACCGCCGCAGACGTGAGGAGTTGGCCGATCGGAAACCCACCTTTCCGGCGCCATACACGGTGTCGCAGACGTGCATGTCCGCGCCCAGTTCCGGACACGTGCAACGAATGGAGTCGCCGTCCAAGCGGACTCCCAGTGTCACGTAGCCGGAAGGGGCGGTGATAGCCTGCTCGGCAAGCAACGCGAACTCGTCGTCGTTCCGTCGGAACAGCACCAGACGGCGTTTCCCCTGGATGCCGAACTGGTAGTACGCACGGGATGTCTGGAAACGAAACACGATGCCGACAAGCGCTTCGGTCTGAACCGGACTGTCATCGTTCGGGAGAGCGTTCGCGGCGAGCGCTTTGACCTCGGCAACGATGGTGCCGTCCCGCAGATCACAGTTGCGTGCGAGAATTGCGCGCTCATGGCGCTCGCCTTCGGCAAATTCGAGCACCGGCGTTCCGGCCTCATCCACGCAAGCAAGCCCGGCACCGACGTCGAACCCTCCCCACGGGGAAAGCGGCGTCTCCCATGTGGAGAACAGCCCGCGCTCGGCATTAGGGACGGGTTCCACCGGCCGGAGGACAGGGCCGAACGGAATGCCCGAAAGATCAAGCCGGGCAAGGACAGTCATCTCGGGTTCTGTGCGTTTCATTCGCTCCCCCGGCACGTCAGTGATTCAGTTGAGGCGGTCCCCGAGCCACCCGTGCTCGACGCGGTCCGCCAGTTCGGTGGAAACCTCGGCGATGCGTTGATCCGCGTTGCGTGCGCGTTCCAGCTTCCCGACGCCGCGTACTTCGCAGTTCAGGGAACCCACCAGGGTTCCCGCCATGGCGGCTTTCAGCGGATTGCCTGTGCGGAGGTAGTGCCAGAAGGTGCCGGTGCTGAATGCGTCGCCACATCCCGTGGCATCCACGAAATTCCGAACCATGACGGCGGGGATGATGCAGCCGTATTCGATCCCCTCACGACGGTGCGCCAGCGCCACGCCCGCCGGCCCCATCGTGATGACGACAGCCGTGGCGCCCGCGGCCAGAACCGTGTGCGCCGCGTGGAGGAACTCCCTGGGCGATGAGGGCGAGGTGTGCAGGACTTTTTCGCATTCGAATTCGTTCATCTGCACGAAATCGAACTGCTCCACCCACTCCGGCCACTCGACAAAATCCAGATACTGCTTCTTTCCGTCGGCATCGAACCGCACCATGATGTTGTGCATGTCGAGGTAGAGGGCCGCCTTCGTTCGGCTCCGCAGCGCGCGCAATGTCGGAAGATCGAGTTCGGTCCCGTTCACGAAATTCATCATTATGCCGTCCGCCCCGGCGGCGTGTTCGAGCCGCTCCACCGTGAAGGGTGGCATCATGTTGCGGACGATCTCCTCGCGGTAGTTTGACCCGTGGTAGATCAGTTTCGCGTGAGTGCACGGCGTGTCGGTGCGGAGAAGCTGGCTCGTATCCACATGGTCCATACCCGCCATGAGGGCCAGCACCTGATCGTACCGGTCGAACCCGACGTTGGAAACCGGCAGCACGACGCCGTCCTCGATGAACGAGGACAGCGCGGCGACGTTGTACACAATACCGCCGAACGACTCGATGCGCTGGCCGTCATGCGCTATGATTTCGTCGTAAACAATGGCGCCCAGAATGGCGATTCGCGTTGGCAAGAGAGGCCCTTTTCCGTGTGAAAGCGGTCAGCGAAGGCAAATAGAAAAGATATGGGAGCGGGAAGGGAAGGGCAAAGTTGGACCGCGAATTGCGAAGTAGAGACTCTTCGGTTCCGCCAGGCGCAGAGGGCTATTGACGGGAGTTCCCGGCCGTTCTCCGTGTTGCCACCATTCCGCGCAGGCAGGAATGACAACCCGTTACACGCTGGATGCCGTGTCCGGTCAACTGAGTCTTCACCCGGGTGCGCCGCTCCAACAGGGCGGACCGAACCAGCAGCCAGATCGCGGGTGGCGCCCCCGCGCTACAACGGTTCTGTCCCCTCGTTCAGAATCGCAAGATACGCTTGATACACGAACACGCGGTTGCGGCGGCGGCCGGTTTGCTCCCGAACAATGCCCAGTCGTTGCAATGCGCCCATGCTTTTCGCCACGGTGGGGAATGAGAACCCGGTCATGTCCCGAACGACGTTCAACGTAGCAACGGGCCGTTCGCGCAGCGCGTCCAGAAGGCTTCGCGCCGCCTTGGCTGACTGCCCGAGAACATCGAGGCGTGCCATGTCCTCGTCAAACAGAGTTGCGAGGCGCTGCGCGGCGTGAATGGCGCCGTTGGCGGTAACTTCCACCCCTTCGAGGAAAAAGTCCAGCCACGCTTCCCAGTCGCCGTCCGCCCGCACTTTGTCGAGCAGCCGGTAATATTCCGAACGATGGAGTTTGAAGAAGAGGCTGAGGTACAACAACGGCTGCTTCAGCGCACCGTGGTTGTGGAGAAGCAGGGGGATGAGCAACCGCCCGACGCGCCCGTTGCCGTCGAGAAATGGGTGGATTGTCTCGAACTGAACGTGGGCAAGAGCAGCGCGCACGAGCGCGGATCCATCGGGTTTCTGCATGAAGCGTTCGAGGCTGCCCATGCATCGCTCCACGTGGTCCGGCGGAGGAGGAACGAAGTGGGCATTCCCCGGGCGCGTGCCGCCGATCCAGTTCTGCGTCCGGCGGAACTCGCCCGGCAGTTTGTCACTCCCTCTTCCGCGCGACAGCAGTGTCCGGTGCATCTCACGGATCAGGCGGTTGCAGAACGGAAAACCGCCGCGCATGCGATCCACACCATGGTGGAGGGCCACAACGTAGTTGGAAACTTCGACGACATCCTCGACCGGCAGCCCGGGAACCGCATCCAGCTCGAAGAGAAGAAGATCGGACAGCGACGATTGCGTCCCCTCGATCTGGGAGGACAGCACTGCTTCTCGCCGGACATACGCGTAGAGGAGCAGATTGGCGTTGGGCAAAAGCTCACCGGCTTTGTCCAAGCGCCCCAGAGCCAGCGTCGCCCGCTCCAGCAGCCTCTGCCGAGCGGGTGTCAGATCCAGCGGCGGATCGGGTGGAAGGGGAGCCGGGATGAACGCGTGGACGCTCTCCCCGCCAACCGCGCGTGTTTCGTAATGCCCTGTTTTCCGTTCCATGGTTGGGTGGCCGGGCGATGCTTTAATAAGAAGTGGAGTTATTAAAGAATATAGCCAGAAATGTTAATAACGTGCAACCGACTCCACACGCTCCGCTGAACCCCCTCAAAACGCTCGCACCGCCTAAAATCCCACCCCCCGCCGATTCAGATACCTGCCGAAATGCCGGTCGAGCTTTGAGGTATGGTTCACCACCCAGTCGATTAGAAGAATCTGCGCATGGAAGAGCAGAAAGTTCCGCCGTGTCCGAAACCCTTTCCGTATCTCCTCCTTGAACTTCTCGAAACGATCCACGAAACGCTGATGTTCGGCGATCTGGAGCGGCAGGAAGGGGTAGTCATGTTCGGCCATCAGCTTTTCTTCCGCCGTGAAATGCTCCGCCACGTAATTGTCGAGGAACGAAATCGCGGTTCTGATTTCGGAGAGGTTGCGCGTCTTCTGGATAGCCTCCACCAGCCCCTTCACAAAATCGAACAGCGCCCGGTGCTGCTCATCTATTTCCTCGCAGCCAACGGCGACGGCGGGGCTCCACTCGATCGCCAGGTCAAATTCGCCGCTGCTTTCGTGAACACCAGTTTCCATGAAGCGTTCGCACCGCGCGCGGTAGACCTGTGCGGCGGTGTCGTCAGGTGCTTCTGCCAGACACTGGGCGAGCAGATCCATGGCCGCGTGGACCTCTTTCATGTGATACCGGGCCAACGCCTCCTCAAACAGCGCCTTCGTTCTCCGTTTCGCCTCGCGCAGGAGAGGCGGATCGGCGTCAAAAACCTCATACACGGACTGCGGCTGCTCTTTGCCCTTGACCTTCACCCGATCGATGAAGCGCGTGTCGTGGTGGCCGATGTTTCGCGTTCCGTAGTACGTGTGCTCGCTGATCAACAACGGTGTCCCGTAGCTTTTTGTGAGTGTTTCGATGCGCGCCGCCAGGTTGACGGCATCGCTGATGACCGTGCTTTCGAGATGGGCGCGCCCGCCAACCACTCCGAGCATCGTGAGCCCGGTGTTAAGCCCGATGCCGATCCGTATCGGAGCCTGCCCGGTTTTTCTCTTCAGGGCATTGTTGAACCCGTTGAGCCTCTGCAGCATCTCGAGGGCGCAGTGGACCGCGTCATCCGCACCGGTGGGAAACAATGCCATGACGGCATCGCCCATGTACTTGTCAATGATGCCGTTGTGCCAAATGAACACCGGTTCCATCCGCCGGAAGTACGCGTTGATGAAGTCGAAGTTCTCGGACGGACTCATTCGCTCGGAAAGCGGAGTGAAGTCCCGGATATCCGAGAAGAGAATGGTCATCGTCTTTTCAACGTGGTCTCCCGCACGGACATCGGTAACGCAGCTCTTGCCCAGCAACCCGAAGGCTTCGGAGGGAAGAAAACGGCGGATAGCTTCCTGCATCTCGCCCTCCAGAACATCCCGCCGCGCGCCGCTTTTTCTGCGCGTCAGTTCTGCGACCGGTCTCCGTTCAGGCATGCCCGATCCCTCCTCCGTTGCCTGCGCGCCACAGCCCGCCGCTCTGCAACCACCCGCCAGATGGCGCAGGAAGAACGCCGGAATACTGGTCCCGACACGTCAGCGACAAACAACCGTGTGGCGGCGCATCCATCGCGCAAAAATATACGCGAATTTCAGAACTGGACAAGCTGAACAGATTGAAGCAGTCGGAATGCGGGCGTTACACACTGGCCGTCAGGTCTGCCATGAATACCCTTCGCCGTCCGTCAGGACACGCGTTGAACACGATCCGGCGAAACGACCCGTCCCATGCGGGGTGCGGGTCCACCCGCAGGCAATCCATCGGCCCTTCAACCAGCGGCATCGTGCGTATGCGCGCAAGCATCGTCTCCTTCCCGCTCTCAATGTTGACCCACCGCAGCGGCGTGGTGCCGTCCCCGAACTCCGCGTACTCCCGCGTGTACGCATCGGTGAGAACGTGCCGGTTATCAGGATGCAGCGTGGGATGGCCGCCGCCTCGAATGTCCACGTGGAGCGCGCGGAGGTCGGTGCCGTCATAGCGGTACGAGGCGAACCGAAGCCCGGTTCCGAACAGGTTCAGGTTCTGAATGATGTGTTCACCGTCGGGGCACCAGTTCGGGTGGTGGCCACCTTTCGCCCAGACTTCCGCGGGCAATGCGAGGCGGATATCGCTGCCGTCGGCGTTCATGGTGACAACATGGTTTTTCCTGAACGCGCCTTCCCTCCGCCCGAACCCGTCCGCCCGACGCCAGCGGACGACGAACATGAGCCGCGTTCCCTGCGGATTCCATTTCACGTGAAAACCGTACAGCGCACCCGGATGCCCCTCGAGCGGCCGCCGCATCTCAGGGAGCTCATCGACAATCTCCGCAAAAGACACCAGCAGCCTGCATTCGCCGGTGACTGTATCTGTGATGTACAGGCCGTCATTTTCGTCTGCGAAGCGATTCAGCGGCAAAGCCACGTGGGGCGCAACCACGCCGTACCCCGCCTGGGTCAGCCCGGTGCGCAGGAGGCAGGGGCTGGCCAGCTTCGTGCCATCGGGCGAGACCATGTAGACCGTGCCGTCGAGTTCTTTCCTTTCGCCTGAGAGCGGATCGAGCCGTACGGCGAACGGCCGCCAATGTTCGACGTCCATGTCGTTGAAATACAGATCCCGGTCGCTGCGCCCCCACTGCGCCTGAGCGCCAAGCTGCGTATCCCACCCGCGGGAGTGTATAGACCGGAGACATAGTATACGGGTGTATGGGGACATGGTATACGGTTCATGTTGCTACCCCATTGCGCAGATCGATTTGCGTGATGCGGTGATGGAGATAGAAGACGTCGTGTAGGCCGTCATGGTTGGTCGGTCTCAGTGCGATCCGTTTGCCACGGAACGCCTTCGGCGTGGCACGCAACTCGGTTCCCTGGACGCTGATCCGACCCTTTTCGCCTACCACCCGCACAATATCTCCTGGAAGATACTCTGGCTCGCCAATGGACTCGCGATACTCCCGGGAACTCGGGCGATACCGTGCTGTTGGCGGCTGCATTCCGAGCGCCTCGTGTGGCCGGTCGAGATTATACGTCATGCGCCACTGCTCGAACGAGCGCCGACACTCTGTCAGATCAGCGAAGGTGCGACATCCTATCAGCTCGGTTTCCAGTGTACGGTGGAACCGTTCGATCTTGCCCTGAGTCTGCGGATGATACGGACGCGAGTGGGTCATCTCCACGCCCTGCTCGATGAGCCAGACTCGCAGAGGCGTATACTGGTGTTCGGCATCAGAACCCCACGGACTGCCGTTATCCACCAGTACCCAACCCGGCAGGCCGTAACGCCGAAAGACGCTCGTCAAGGCCTCACGCACCGTACTGGTCCGCTGATCGGCGCATGCGTCAACGGTAAGGCAGAATCGTGTGCAGTCGTCCAGCAACGAGAGCGGTTGGCACAAGCCGCCTGACAGAAGCCGGATCGGACCTTTGAAGTCCATCTGCCAAAGCGCGTTCGGACAAGGCGCCTCGAACCGCTGCCATGGCCCTTGCGAACTCGGATGCTCTTCACTCAGGCAACCGTGCCTACGCAGGATCTCCGTGATCGTACTCGCGCTTGGTATCCGTTCGTGTCCCCGATCAACCAAGACTCGACGAAGCTTTCGGCCACCCCACGCGGGATGTTCCGCCCTCGTCTCGAGCACCAGCCGTTCCACGTCGCTGGATGTCCGCCTCGGGCTGCGCAGCGGACGACGGGAACGATCTACCAGGCCCCCGCGACCCGCGTCCGACCACCTCCCAACCCACTTGTATGCGGTCTTCGGACTGATCCCGAACCGACGGCACAGCTGCCGCACGTTCGAACCCTCTTCGCACGCCAGCCGTGCAAACTCCTCCCGAAGTGACATGGTATCCCACTCCTGCCAGGGCATCACGTACCTCCTTTCCCCGAGGCCTATGATACCCAGCAAAAAGTGTATACCATGTCTCCTTACGTCTGTTTACCATCTCACCGGTCTATACACCGGCGACCTCACCACGCAGACATGGACGAGAGCCAGAAGCCCGTACCGCGTCACCGGAAAGGTGACGGTGCTCTCTGGTGAAACCCTTACCATTGAACCCGGTGTGGATGTTCTTTTCGATGCCGATGTGCAGTTCCACGTTCGAGGACGTATTCTCGCGCTCGGAGCCCCGCTGGACAGCATTCGTTTTCTGAGGGGATTCGCTTCCAAATGGGGCGGAATGCGCATTGTGAAGGCTGATTCTTCCGTGTTTTCCTACGCCCGTTTCAGCGATTCCCACAGGCGTGACGCCAGCGGAAAATGGGAGGACACCAGCGGTGGTGCGCTGTTTGTAGATTCGTCCGCCGCCCTGACGATATCGAACACCGTGATCTCGAAAAACATCGCCGACGGATATGGAGGTGGAATCTGCATCGCGCGCACGAAGGTGACACTTTCGGAATGCACGATCGCGGATAATTCGGCCGCCGAGTACGGCGGCGGTCTTTCGAACAACTACGCCACCGCATCGTTGACCATGACAAACTGCCTCGTCGTGGGCAACACGTCCGTGAAATACGGCGGGGCGATGGAAAACTGGGGGGCGAAGGCGGATATTCAGCGGTGTGTATTTTTTGGTAACACTGCGACCCAGTCCGGCGGCACATCCGGCGGGAGCATGCTGATAAGCTGGGGTACCAACCCGACGCTGACCATGCGCAACTCGATCGTATGGGGTAACACGCCGACTAACGCCATCAGAGTGGACGCAGGCACAGTTACAGCGACGTACAGCGACGTCCAGGGCGGGTACGCCGGCACCGGCAACATCAGCGCAGACCCGCAATTTGCGGGTGCGGCCGCACGCGATTTCCGCCTCGCGCCAGGCTCTCCGTGCACGAACACGGGTGATCCTTCATCGCCTTCCGATGCGGACGGTTCGCGGGCAGACATGGGGATCGACTGGTCCTCCCACCGGGTATTGTACGGTGATGTCAGCGGGGACGGCACCATCAGCGCCAATGACGCTTCGCTTGTGGTCCGGCGTGTCGTGGACAATACGGTTTCGCTGGCAGTGCCGTTGGCCGGGGACGTGACTGGCAACGGCTCTCTGAGCGCATACGATGCCGCACTGATTCTGAGAAAAGTCACCGACCTGACGTACCGGTTTCCCGTGGAACGCGGTAGCATGAAACCGGCGGCACCGAATTCCGGTGCGCGGTACATATGGTTCGAAGCATCGGGGGGCTCATGGGTGCTCCGCATAGATAACCCGTCCGATGTCGTCGCGGGCGATCTGGTGCTCTCCCTTCCGGACGACGCCCCCGCGCGTGTCGAGGGTGCGGCGATGGTTTGCACCCGGCAGGAAGGCCGGACTCTTTTTGTATCGTTCGCGCGGCAGGACGATGCTTCCCCCGTGCTGATTTCCCTTCCGATTGGTTCGGTTACGCCGCCGGTGGTTGCCAGATTCCTGTGCAACGAGGGCACGATTACGGTGCGTTACGGGCAACCGACGAGCCTCGCTCTCGAACAGAACTTCCCCAACCCGTTCAACCCGACAACCGTGGTCCGGTTCGCCATCCCCGAGGCCGGTGACGTCCGCCTGTCCATTCACGCGGCGAACGGCCAGCTGGTCCGCACGCTTGTAGATCATCCCCTTCCTTCCGGGAACCACGAAGTGGTGTGGGATGGGAAGGACGCGCTGGGTCGTGAGGTTGCCAGCGGAGTGTATGTCTGCCGTCTCCGAACGGAACAGGCGGAGGCAACCCGGCGGATGACACTCCTTCGCTGATCGGGCGCACATTCTCCAGAGGTGTTCACATTCGGAGCGCGGCACGCCCGTTGCGCTCCGCTCTTTTCCCGGCACCGTGTACCTCTTCCCCGTTCGCGCAGGAACCGCTTTTGCGTACCTTTTACCGGTGAACTCCCCGCAGCCGCCAGGAGGAGCCACCATGGTGAGGAATACGCGATGAATACATGCCCGGTGCTGAAACGGGCCCGCGCAGTCGCCGCACTGGTCGGCCTCGTCGCTGTCTCTGGAGGTTGTACACCCCAGACACGCGCCGCGAGGGTCCCTGAGCAGGATCTGACGCCCTTCGAGCAGCTTGTCCGACAGTGGACGAGGGAATACCGGTTCCGGCGAACAACCGGCGGGAGTGATCTGGTGAGCTCGCAGGGGGCCATCGTGGAACGCCCCACACACGAAGAGCACCTGGTCCTGGAGGCTACCCTGTTCTCCGATACGCTGGTGGCGGCGGATATCGCCCGCATCTGCGAGTACGATTCCTCTGGCACCCGGTGCGACAGCATCGGCATTGCGTACAGAGCGCGACACCAGATACCGGAGCAGTTTCGTATCGAACTTGCGGCGCTTGCGAATCTATCCGCGCCCTTCCGACTCGAACCTTTGACGATTTACCTCACCGATGAGGACGGAATCGATTACGAACCGCGCCGGAAAATCCTCTCCACGCCAGTGACAGCGCAACGGACCTATCTCGACCGTGAGGTGACGAGGTACGACCCGTACACGTCGTGGGAATACCAGGTGTACCAGTACATTGCCGGGTACGAGTTTCAATCCACCGGACGAGCGACGCTCTACTTCGACCGCGTGAACATCATCGGAAAGGACCTCCTCGGGCCCGGAGCGAAACTCACGCTCAAGTTCCGCCAGAACCGAACGGAGCTGGGGAAAATCACGTGGGACCTGGACGCCATACGGGCGGGCAGCGCGGCGCGGTGAGGAAAGCGAATCTCGAACGATGCGTGCTTCATTCCTGTCCTCCTGCGTTCTCCTGGGAGCCCTGCTGTTCTGCGCCGGATGCGCCGGATGGCTCGAACGGTACGCCATAGTCGAGAACTCGCCGGTGGTGGTGCTGTACCAGGATGCCGACGCGCACGCGGCGCAGCAGAACTACCCTGCGGCGCTCGGTGCCTATCGGGAGGTAATTCGCCGGTATCCTGCGAGCGCGTATGCAGAAGCATCGTATCTCCGCATCGCCTCCATCTACCTTGACCGAGCCGCTCCCGAGCGAGGGTGGAACGGCTGGGAAGGCGCCGATTACGCGGCCGCACGGGATACGCTGATGGCGCTGCTGCAGAAGTTTCCACGAACCCAGTACCGGCAGGAAGCGCGCAACTGGATCAAAGTGCTCGACATGGCGCTGGAAGTGGATTCCCGCACGGAAGTCGTGAGGGATACGGTTACCGTGCAAGTACCTGTTATCACGGCCGATACGTCCGATTCCTCCGCGGCGTGGCAGAGTGAACGCGCCCGTCTCCAGCGAACGATCAACGTCGTCACCGCGGAACGCAACCGGTTCCGCACCCAGCGGGATACCTGCAGGGCAGGCCTGGAACGGCTGCGCGCGGAAAATGCCGACCTGGACGCTCAGTTGCGCAGAACGAAGTCTGAGATGGAACGCATGCGGCGCATGCTCGTGGACCTGGAACGGCGGTCCGGCAACTGACCGCGGATTTCTTGTATCGGGAAGTCGCACCTATGGGAACGTGCAGCCAGTTGATCAGTTACATCGCGCCGGGAGCTCCCGCCACGCGGCGGCCCGGCACGGGGAACGAGCCGTTCCTCCGCCCCGAAATCGGTTTCACTCCCCGATGGTACCGCGAGGCGCTTGGGATCGATTTCGGGGAAAGGTGGCATGCCGACCCCGCATACCGGCGTGAAGCCATTGTCGCCATGCGCGGCGAATTGCGGCGCCGGTTTGGCGGGACGGCAATCGGCGGAATCGATCGGCCCGATGAGCCTCTGGATCTGCTTACCGGAACCTACGGGGCTTCCACCGTCGCGGCGATTTTTGGTGTGCCGATTGTGTATTCGAGCGATAACTGGCCCAATTGCGAACACCGGTATCTCTCCGACGACGAGATGGACGCGATCGCACCCCCCGATCTCGACAGAAATCCCCATTTTCAGGCGCTTATGAACCAGGTGGAATGGATCGCCGCCAGGGAAGGTCGGGTTCTGGGTTACATCAACTGGCAGGGAGTTCTCAACAACGCACAGCGCCTGCGCGGCGAGCAATTGTTCATAGATATGATGGAAGAACCGGAACGCTGCGCCCGTCTGTTCGACGCCGTAACCACCACGATGATCGATGCCGCGAAACGTCTGCACGCGCGCCAGAGGGAATCCGGCGTGGATGTCCGGTTCTTCACCGTCAGCAACTGCCTCGTGAACATGGTGTCCAGCCGGGCGTACCACGAACAACTGCTCCCCTTCGACAAACGGATTTCCGAGGCGTTCTGCTGCATCGGCATCCACAACTGCGCGTGGAACGCCAATCCTTACCTCGACTCGTACGCCGAGGTGCCGCGGGTGGCGTACATGGATATGGGCATCATGTCGGACCTGGAGCGCGCCCGCCGTTTGTTCCCCGATGCCAGACGCGCACTCATGTACACCCCGATGGACGTTGCGGACAAGTCTCTGGACCAGATCCGCAACGATTTTCAGCACATCGCCGACACGTACGGGCCCTGCGATATCGTCCTTGCCGACATCGAAGCGGGCACGCCCGACGAGCGCGTCCTCTCCCTGGTGGAGGTGTGCCGCGCAATAAGTGCCCGATTTTGATGGTGAGCGCACCTCCCATGGCGGAATCCTCCCGTGCGCGATGGTTGAAAAGGCTGAAACTCGCCTTCACGATCATCGTGTTCGCGGTTCTTGTCGTCAGCGTGGACCCCGTTGCCATCGCAGCGACGTGGCGGCGAACTGACCCGCGGTGGATATCCCTTGCGCTTGTCCTCATTCCCCCCAATCTCTTCTGCCAGTACCGTAGAATCGTTGCGGCGCTGGCGCCGGTATACCCGGCGATTTCGTTCCGTGCGGCGATCCGCCCCCTGCTGGCCGGCCTTGCGATGGGGGCCATCACGCCCGGCCGCGTCGGCGAACTGGGGCAGGTGATGCTGTTGCCTTCCGGGGGGCGCACGAAGGCCATCGGAACGCTGACCTTGATGAGAGCCTACGGGTTCCTTTCCGTCGTTGCGCTCGGTCTTGCGGCGTGGATGGCGAACCCGGCTCTCCTGCGCACTGATTCGCGTACGGCGGTGTGTTCCGGCAGTGCGGTTCTGCTCGTTCTGGCAGCGCTGACCGGAGTCGCCGAGTGGTATTTCCGCCGCGAGGAACACTTTGCCACCGGCAGGCTGATCCGAAAAATCCGGGGAGCGGAGGGAGTATTCGCGGGCGTGAAGACGCTTTCCGGGAAGGATCGCGTGCGTTTCTGCGGATGGTCCCTTGCCCTGTCCTTCGTCTACCTGACACAGCTCACGTTCTTGATGCGCGCATTCGGCGCCGCCGTGCCATTGTGGGATGGCCTGCTCGCGGGCGCTGTCACCACGGGAATCGTCGCGTTGCTACCTGTTGCCGCAGGCAACGTCGGGGTGAGGGAGACGGCCGCGGTGGTGGTCTGGAAACAGGTGGGAACGAACGCGGCAGCAGCATTTAACGGCGCATTTCTGCTGTTCCTCATCAATGTCGTGCTTCCCGGCCTGGTGGGGATCGTCTGGAACTGGTGGGAGTCATTTCGCGCCGAGGGCTCCGCTCGGAGGCGGCCATGAGCCAGCCATTCCTGCCGCTGTGGCGCATTGATACTGACGAACCGGTGTACGCGCTCACGTTCGACGACGGCCCGCACCCCGAAATCACTCCGAGGCTGCTGGATATACTGGACCGCAAAGGCGTGCAGGCAACGTTCTTCCTCCCGGGTGAGCGGGCACTGGAATACCCCGGGCTGGTCGCACAGATCGCCGAACGCGGACACGGCATCGGTTCCCACGGATTCAGGCACTCGTGGAACTGGTGGAGAACACCCGGTGCGCTTGCGCGGGATCTCGACCGATCCGAGCGCATTCTGGCGGGCGTTCTGCGTGAGCCGAAGCTTTGCCGCCCACCGTACGGAATGGCGAGTCCCCAGTGGCTGTCCGCCGCACGTCGGCATGGGTACCGCACCGTCCTCTGGAGCCTGGGCTCCGGGGACTGGAAATACACCTCCCCGGGAAGGATCGTGCGCCGCGTGCGGCGTCGCCTGCGACCCGGTGCCATAGTTCTGTTCCACGAATGCAGGGCCGAAACCGGGAGTGGCTACTGGCACACGCTGGAGGCGGTTGATCTATTGCTCGAAAACACTCCGGGGCTCCGTTCAACAAGCCTCCACGCGCTCCTTGAGCTTTCGGATTGAGCACCCCGGCGCTCTTTCGGGGATTGCCGGAATTTCGCCACGCGCCGTACTTTCAAAGGAGCTTCCCGTGCCATTTCGTCGGCTGACCATCCACACTCCCGCTCTCCCCTCGTCGAAACGCTGCTCTGAATGGCGCAACTCACCGCTGCGACGCGACATGAAGGTTGAACCATGGGCATAGAAACCATAGGAACCCCCACGTTGTGGATCGGGTTTCTTCTTTTCATTTTCGCGATTCTGGGCCTTGACCTGGGCGTCATCCACCGGAATGCCCACGAAGTGAGCCTGCGTGAGGCCGCCATCTGGAGCGTCATCTGGGTTGTGTTGGCGCTCATTTTCAGTCTCGGCGTGTATCACTGGTTCGGGCCTGTTCGCGGCTTGGAGTTTCTGACAGGCTACGTCGTCGAAAAAGCCCTGTCAGTGGACAACATCTTTGTGTTCGTGTTGCTTTTCACCACCTTCCGGGTCCCGGCTGCCTACCAGCACCGCGTTCTTTTCTGGGGAATCCTCGGTGCCCTTGTGATGCGCGCCATCTTCATCGGCGTTGGAGCAGTTCTCATCGCCAGTTTCCACTGGGTCCTTTACCTGTTCGGGGCATTCCTCGTGGTTACGGGTGCCAGAATGTTGCTGAACAAAGGCGCGGAGGTGGATCCAGCCCACAGCACTGCGTTCGCTTTCTTCAAACGCCTCGTGCCTGCGGTGAACGAGTACCACGGCGCGAGATTCCTCGTTCGGGTGAACGGCAGATGGTTCGCAACTCCCCTGCTTCTGGTTCTCATCGCCATAGAACTGACGGACGTCATATTCGCCGTGGATTCAGTTCCCGCCGTCTTCGGGGTAACGGAGGATCCCTTCATCGTGTTTACCTCCAACATCTTCGCGATTCTTGGGTTGAGAGCTCTCTATTTTCTGCTTGCAGGCGTCATGAACAGGTTCCGTTTTCTCAAGACAGGCCTCAGCCTGGTGCTCATTTTTGTCGGCCTGAAGATGCTGGTAGCCGGCTTTTTCAAGGTTCCCATCGGAGTCAGCCTCGGGGTGATTGCCCTGCTCGTCGGCGGGGCCGTGCTCGCGTCCTTCATTTGGCCCACAGCAACGGAGACAGAGACCGAGTCCGGGGAGCGCGTGCCCTGTACAACGGACGATTGAAGCACGGTAACCTGCCATTTTCTCTCTGCCCGCGTTCCTGCAACCACGCTCGCACACGACGAACGGCCCTTTCCGGGGCGGCCTGCACTTCCGGCCAGGTGGTTCGCTCATTCGACGGCAATTCTTGGCGGTGCCCCGCCCGCCTGCGTACGCTTATGAGAGACGATCTGCATCCTGTTTCTGCGCCAAGGAGTTTTTCCCCATGCCGGTTCCATTGATTTTCGACCTGAGCAAACCCGGCCGGGTCGGACACAGTCTTCCGGCCTGCGCGGCCCCGACGAAACCGACTGAGTCCCTTATCCCGGCGAAATTCCTGCGGTCGGCGCCGCCGCGCCTGCCCGAAGTGAGCGAAGGGGAGACGGTGCGACATTTCGTGAACCTCTCCGCGCTCAACCACCACATTGATCGCGGCATGTATCCTCTCGGCTCGTGTACGATGAAGTACAACCCGAAAGTGAACGAGGTGGCCGCCCGCCTTCCAGGTTTCGCGGAAATGCACCCGCTCGCCCCGTCGCAGACAACGCAGGGACTCCTGCGGTTGATTCATGAACTGGAGCGCATGTTGTGCGAAATTACAGGGTTTGCCGGTGTTACGCTGCAACCTCCTGCCGGGGCGGCAAGTGAGCTCACAGGCCTTCTCGTCATGCGGCAGTACCACCGGCAGAAAGGGAACCGCAAGACGCACGTGCTGCTTCCGGATTCCGCCCACGGCACGAACCCCGCGTCCGCCACCTTCGCGGGGTACGAGGCCCGTCAACTTGCCAGCACCGACGACGGCCGGCTCTCTCTCGACGCTTTACGCGCGGCCGTGAATGACGAAACCGCGGGCCTCATGATCACCAACCCGAGCACGCTGGGGCTCTTTGAAACACATATCCGCGAAATCGCCGGCATCATCCACGGGGTGGACGGACTTGTCTACATGGACGGTGCGAACATGAACGCCCTGCTCGGAATCGCCAAACCGGCGGCGATGGGCGTGGATATATGCCACCTCAACCTGCACAAAACCTTCTCCACCCCCCACGGAGGAGGCGGACCGGGCGGCGGATGCCTTGCCGTGCGCGAAGACCTGGTGCCTTTCCTCCCCGTGCCCCGGGTTGAGATCACAGACGGGGACTACCGGTTCACCTGGGACAGGCCGGAAAGCATCGGCAATGTCCACGCATTCTGGGGGAACGTTGGCGTAATGGTTCGTGCATACTGCTACATCCGCATGATGGGAGGCGACGGACTCGAGCGCGTCTCGCGCACGGCCATTATCAACGCCAACTACCTTTATGCGCTGGTGAAGGACCTTTTCGATACGCCTTACCAGGGCCCCTACATGCATGAGTTCGTCGTTTCCGGCGATCGGCAGAAAGCGCGCGGCGTGAGGACGCTCGACATGGCCAAGCGGCTCCTCGACTTCGGCGTGTACGCCCCGACAGTCTATTTCCCCCTCATTGTCAGCGAAGCCATGATGATCGAACCCACGGAGACAGAATCGAAACAGGCCATCGAGGAATACGCAGCACTCCTCCGCCAGATTGCGCGCGAGGTGGAGGAGGAGCCGGAGACGGTTCTGAAGGCACCTCACGCAACGCCCATCGGCCGCGTGGACGAGGTTCGCGCGGCGAGGCAGCCGGATTTGCGGTATGCGTATGATGGGTTATGATGCGGGGACGACGGCAACTCAAATCCTGCCGGTGTCTCGTTGATGCCAGACGGTGTTCGTTGGAAGAGGACTCGGACCGGGTTCGGAGGGGCACGCTCCGTCGTGCCTGCACAACAACCAGATAACTGGTCTGGCGCAGGACCCGACAAAGCGGGTCCCTCCAAGGTGTTGGCGACCCTGACCGTGCCTTCATACCTCATGGCGGACGTGGGTATTTTGTGGAGGGGCACGCTCCGTCGTGCCCGCACTGGCGGCCGGGGCTGGGTATCGGCTGCACTGGATTCCCGCCTCCGCGGGAATGACGGTTTCTCCAGAAGAACCACGGAACCCGACGAAGAACGCACCGCGTTCTTAGCGGGTCCCTTGATCAGAAAGATGGGTTGATGATGTATCCGTCCTATAGGATCCATCTGTCCTCCGGTGAGCTCTTCCGCCGTGCGGAGGAAGCCCGCAGATATCTTGCCCCCTGCCGCGTATGCCCCCGCGCGTGCGGCGTAGACCGACTGGCGGGAAAAACCGGGGTATGCGGTATCGGGGCGAAGGCAACCGTTGCAAGCGCGCTCGCCCACCACGGTGAGGAACCGGGGCTCAGC
>ERZ795061.1675-NODE-1675-length-21299-cov-16.257202_pt1 | contig 21299 bp, 20 predicted proteins | sample MGYA00375145_ERZ795061 | MGnify/ENA primary metagenome ERZ795061 (study PRJEB30190, sample SAMN05720144) | anaerobic digester metagenome | isolation source: active sludge of municipal wastewater-treating anaerobic digesters | place: USA | collected 2014-12-22 ... | reverse complement strand
CTCTTGTTCAAACGCCGGGCAAAATTGTTGGGGAAAAGTCCGACAGGCTGCTAGACGTGCGCTGCCTCCCGCCTGAATCAGTCGAGCGGCGGTGGGCTGCAGCGTGATGTTCCGGTCCACAAGCTCGATGACCGCCCGGACATGGTCCTCGCAGTGTCCCCGACAAGCCAGACCCTTGGTGAGATCGACAGCGCACTCCGGACACAGTCCCTTACCGCATGATTTGCAGGTGCCAATTGCCTCTTTGTCCTGGTGGTAGAAACAGCGCATAAAGGGCGCTCCGTTGCATGACGTGGACGCGCTCCGGGCCGCGCGGCCCGTTCACTTGCGTCACGCTCCGACTTTAACCGAGACCCGGGCCTTGCTGCAAGCTGTCGCTGACGTGGGGGGATACCCGACCAACCTCGTCGCTCGTTTGCTTTACGGCAGCGGGTTGCGTGTGATCGAACCCCTGAATCTCGGAACCAAAGTTAGTGAATCATAACGTACTGGCTGTCTCTCAATTCTCGCTGGGCAGGGGAGCCGCCGGCTCCGACTCGAACGACTCCGCGTACACCGGAATCCTCTCGACAATATTCCGCGTCACCTTCCGCTGCCGCCGGTCGTAAAGCCTTGTGGTTCTCGGGTCTGCGTGGTTGGCCAGAATCTGAACGTCTTCGAGCGGAACGCCTTGCGCGAGCAGATTCGCGATGGCCGCCACACGAAAAGAGGAGGGCGATAGGGTCGTCGCCGACATCCCGCGGCGTAACCCAGAGAACTCATCGGCACATTCGCCTCCACAAGCGCGACGCAAGCGACGCAGCGGCCATGAAGCCGCCCATGAATGCGCTTTGAATTCCGGGACCGCAACATCTTGTCCCGTGAGTAATCGACCAGGTACAGCGGCGCGGATGGTTTCTCCGAGCGCGCGCTGAATGCGCCGCGCATTGAACCCTCGTAACAACGCTGTCACTGGCGCGGGGGCCGCCCTGTTCCAGAAAGTCATGATCGAGACGGCGGAGTTGCTGGTCGAGCAGGCAGTTGGCCTGGTGGATCAGGCAGATGACAATGCCCGAGATGCGGCTGCCTTCGGCGCTGTTTTTGTTGCCGCTGCGGGCGGCCTGCACCATCTGGTCGTGGGTCCGGGATTCCGGGCTGATGAAGCGGTCGCAGAAACGCACGGTGGCGTCGCAGATGATCTGACTCTTGGTGCAGGCAAAGAGTCTCTCGCAGCCGCCGTGGGGTGGGATGAAGCCTTCATGAGACGAATGGGACGGAGGCGACAGACGGCGGCCAAACCCGTCCGTAGGGCCATTGCGCGTCACGTCCCGGGCGGGCGGCGCCTTTTTTGCTTGGAAGGGAGGGGCTGTGGCCGTAGCGTGGCGGCATGTCAGATGTCGCAGCCAGAAAGCGCAAGATGGCCCTGTTGCTGGGCCTGGGCCTGGATTCGGACGGCCACAAACGCATTACGACCGGGCCGAACTTTGCGCTCATCGGCGGCTCGGAGGCGACGCATGAGCACATGACGGAGAAGGCGTTGAAGATCAACGAGAAACTGGCCGAGCGCGGCAAGCGTCTCGAAGACGTGAGCGCGGAGGAGTTTGACGACATTGCACACGACGTCGGTCTCCGGCGAAAGTCATCCGAGCAAAACTGAATCAATTGGAATCGGGATTTAGTGTCGCGCATGCCGTCCGCACCCCACCCTTACCTGTTTCTCGCTCTGATGTTGGCGGTGGGTTTGGTGTTTTGCCTGGGGATGCTGGGTCTGGCGAGATTGTGGGCGGTGTGGGTCTCCCCCCCGAAGCCAGGTCTCACGAAGGGTGCGGCCTACGAATGCGGCCTGGCGCCGCAGGGCGATGTCGGCATCCGGTTTCAGTCCCAGTACTATCTCTACGCGATCATCTTTCTGGTGTTCGACGTCGAGACGGTCTTCCTCCTGCCGTTTGCGGTGTCGTTCACCGGTTTGGCGCCGGGGGCGTTTGTGGCGATCATGGTTTTTCTGTTGTTGCTGGTCGAGGGGCTGGTGTGGGCATGGGGGAAGGGGTTGCTGCGGTGGCGCTAGCCCGCGTATTGCATGGTTTTGTGACCAGCGCGAAGCCGAACACTCCAGAATGTCGACCATGGATGAAGGATTGCGCAGCGAGTTGAGCAGACAGGGCATCTTCGCCACAACAATCCAGGACCTTTACAACTGGGGGTGCCGCAACTCGATTTGGCCTCTCAACTTCGGTTTGGCCTGCTGTGCCATCGAGATGATTGCAGCCTCGATGGCGCGGTTCGACATCGCGCGGTTCGGCGCGGAGGTGTTCCGCCCCTCGCCGCGGCAGGCGGACCTGATGATTGTGGCGGGGACAGTGACCAAGAAGATGGCGCCGCAGGTGGTGCGGCTGTACAACCAGATGCCGGAACCGAAGTACGTGATCGCGATGGGGGCGTGCGCCATTTCGGGCGGGCCGTTCAAGCGCGGCTACAACGTTCTTAAGGGCATCGACCGGTATGTGCCGGTCGACGTCCATATCCCAGGGTGTCCTCCTTGCCCGGAAGCGTTGCTGCACGGGCTCATCGCCCTCCAGAAAGAGATTGCGTCGCAGAAACTGACCGGACCCTCCCGCGCCCGGGCGTTTCAGGAGGAGGCTCCCGGCGAGTTCCCGGTGCCTGAGTATGGCCCTTACGACCTGGTCCCGGCCAAGAACACCGACCTGTGGCGTCCGAAGCCGATCATTCGCGACGAGTAGATCACATTCACTGACCAGGCGCCGCGCGCCCAAACCGAGCCCGTGGAGACACTCGAACAAATCAAGTCCCGCCTCGAAGCCGCAATCCCCGGTCTCGGGCTTGAGATTCAGTGCAACGGGGCGGTGCCGGGCCAGGCGTCACTGGTTGTGCCTCCGGCCCGCGCGATCGAGGCGGCTCGATTCTTGCGGGACGATCCGCGGTTGGCGCTCGACTACTGCTCGAATGTCAGCGGGGTCGATTGGCTGGACCGGGTTGTGGAGGAGCATGCGCGTGTGACGCGGGTGATCGACGGGCGGGAGAGGGTGTTCGACGAATGCCGGGAGCGGCGCGTCCCCGGGTATCTTGAAGCCGTGTATCACCTCTACTCGATGCGGTTGAAGCACGGGCCGGTGATCCTGCGCCAGCGCACGGTCAACCGGGTGGACCAGGCGCGCGTAACCTCGCTGACGCCGGTGTGGCGGAGCGCGGAATTCCAGGAACGCGAGGCGTACGATCTTTTCGGCATTGTTTTCGAGGGGCATCCGGACCTGAGGCGAATCCTGATGTGGGATGAGTTCCGGGATTATCCGATGCGGAAGGACTACGTGGAGCCGGACGATTACGAATACGAGCCGACGCCGCACGACGATTTGAAGGAGAAGGCGCGGCGCCATTATCCGATCGAGGCCGACGCATGAACCGCCGGATCCCCGAAGACGTGCTGATCGAGGCGCTGTCCACCGGCGATCTGGTGCCGGAAAGTCCGTCGCACGCGGCGGTCTTGCCGCGCCCGGAGGGGGCGCCGCGGACGGCGTCCGAGGCGAAGCCGCATCCGATCGCACTGGGCGACTCCGAGGGGACGCTGCTCGAAGTGGCGGTGGGGCCGCACCATCCATCGACGCACGGGGTGTTTCGGATGGATGTCGTGCTGGACGGGGAACGGGTGGTCCGGCTCAAGCCGGTGTTCGGCTATCTGCACCGGAACCACGAAAAGCTGGGCGAGGGGGGGGCGTATTTGGCGGCGATGCCGTACACGGATCGGCTCGATTACTTCTGTTCGCTGACGAATAACTGGGCCTACGCCCTGGCCGTCGAGCGCCTGGCCGGGATCGAGGTGCCGGAGCGGGCGGAGCACATTCGGGTAATTACGGCCGAATTGACGCGGGTGCTCAACCACGCGTGCCTGATTGGGTTTCTCTTGCAGGAACTGGGGTCGATGGGCACGCCGATCATGTACGCCTTTCGCGAGCGCGAGAAGATTCTCGAGTTGATCGAGGCCCTGACGGGCTCGCGCATGATGTGCAACTACATGCGTTTTGGCGGATGCCGGTGCGATCTCCCGAGCGGCTGGATCGAGGCCTGTCGGGACGTGGTGGAGGCCTTGCCCCGGTTCCTGGACGAGTTCGAGAACCTCCTGTCGACCAATGAAATCCTGATGGCGCGCACGCAGGGAATCGGCGTGCTTTCAGCCGAACAGGCGGTGCAGGCCGGGATGACGGGACCGATGCTTCGGGCTAGCGGCGTGAACTACGATCTGCGGAAGGTGGATCGGTACGGGGTCTACGACCGATTCGAGTTTGGCGTGCCGCTGGGGGCGCACGGCGACGTGTACGATCGGTACATGATCCGGATGCTCGAGATGCGCGAATCGGTGCGCATTCTGCAGCAGGCGCTGCGGGCGGTGCCTGCAGGCCCGATCATCAACCCGAAGGCGCGGCTGCGCGGGTTCAAGCCGCCGGCGGGCGAGGTGTACGGGCGCATCGAGGCGCCGAAAGGCGAACTCGGCTTCTACTTGATCAGCGACGGATCGGCCAATCCCTACCGCTATCGGATTCGTCCGCCCAGCTTCATAAACCTGACGATTCTCGAGGACATGTGCCGGGGAGCGACCCTTCAGGACACCGTGGCCATCCTGGGCGCGGTCGACATCGTGATGGGGGAGGTGGACCGATGAATCTGGGCAAGGGCATTCTCAAGGGCCTCGTCGAGACAGCCCGGAATTTCGTCGGCAGCTATTACGACCCAGCCCGGCTGGTCACGATTCAGTACCCGGACGAACGCCGCGCGTTGCCGGAGAAGGCGCGCAGTTTCCCGATGCTCGTCTACGACGGCGAGGACCCCGAGAAGGGCCTGCGGTGCGTGGCCTGCAAGATCTGCGAGAAGGAGTGCCCGCCGCAGTGCATCTATATCGTTCTTGATCGGGACGAGAAGGGCCGGCCACTGAGGCGTCCGAAGATCTTCGACCTCGACATTTCGGTGTGCATGAGCTGCCAGATCTGTGTCGAGGTTTGCCCCTTCGACGCGATCAAGATGAATACGGAATTCGAACTGAGCACGGCCGACCGGTTCGGGTCCCTTCTCCTGCACAAGATGGATCTCGCCAGACCCGCCTCGTACTATCTCGGGCTCCATCCCGTCGAGGCGGGGGAGGTGAACGCCCGGCTTGCGGCGGGACCGGGCCACGCCGAGACGAAGGCCAAACCGGCGGCAGGGCCGGCGCCGGCGGCGGGAACGACGTCCGGGGCAAAACCTGGCGATTCAGACAGACCTTAAGATGCGCGTGGCCAGCCAAACCATTCCCATTTCCGGAGCGAACGCCCTTGATTGCGGGCGTGCCGCCTTCGGCAGCCACGATGTTTGAGGCGCTCGATCAGCTTTTTGTGAGCCTGAAGCACTGGCTGGTGGGCCAGTTGCCGCCCGCTTGGCAGTCTTGGGTGTCGTTGGCGATTTCGGCGGCGGCGATTCTCGGTGTGTTCATGACCCTGTTTGCGCTGACTGTTCTGATCGAGCGCAAGGGACTGGGACGCATCCAGAACCGGTATGGGCCCAACCGGGTGGGTCCGTGGGGGCTTCTCCAGCCGATAGCGGATTTGATCAAGATGCTGACCAAGGAGGACCTTGTGCCGAGCGGGGCGGACCGTGTCGTGCATTTTGTGGCGCCGGTGGTGATGGTGGTGCCGGTGCTCATGGCCTACGCGGTCATACCCATCGGACGCAACATGGCGGCGGTTGATTTCAACGCGGGCCTGTTGTTCTTCTTTGCGGTCGGGGCGTGCATCGAACTGGCGGTGTTCATGGCGGGGTGGTCCAGCCGCAACAAGTACTCGCTCCTGGGCGGCATGCGGGCGATTGCCCAGATGATCAGTTACGAGTTGCCGCTGATTCTCTCGACGCTGCCCGTCGTCATGCTCGCGGGCTCGCTGTCTCTGGTGGATATCACCGACGCGCAGGCCGGGCATTCTGGCGGATGGCTGGCGCGCTGGCATGTGTTCACACCGTGGGGCCTGGCCGGTCTGCTGCTTTTCACCGTGGCGGCGACGGCCGAGTCGAATCGCGCCCCGTTCGATCTGCCGGAGGGGGAATCGGAGATCATTGCCGGGCACCTGGTCGAGTACTCAGGAATCAAGTACGCCCTGTTTTTCATTGGGGAGTACCTCGGAATGTTCGCGGTGAGCGCGCTGGGGATCACGCTGTTTTTGGGCGGGTGGCGCGCCCCGGTCATCTGGCTCGAGTGGGTGCCGTCGTACATGTGGTTCTTCCTGAAATTGGGTGGCTTTGTCGCGCTGTTCATCTGGCTGCGCGGGACGCTGCCTCGTCTGCGGGCCGATCATCTGATGAATCTGGCCTGGAAATTCCTCCTGCCGCTGGTGCTCCTGAACGCGGTGTCGGCCGCGCTCTGGCACTACACGGCGCCGTGGACTTTCGTCGGCGCCGGGCTGGCCCGCTGGCTCCTGTGCGGGAGCCTGGTGGGTGTGCCGTATGTCCTGCTTGGGCGGCGGCTGTTTGCCGGACAACACATCGGTCCGCGGACCTACCGCATGGCTGCCTGAGCTGGACCTGACGATGGACATCGCCTTTCTCATCACAGCAGCGGCGATTCTGGCCGGCGCGGCGGGCGCGATGGCCGCGCGCAGCGTGGTGCACTGCGCCCTGTGCGGAGTGGTCGCGTTCGCGAGCCTGGCGGTGGCGTTCCTGCAACTGCGCGCCGAGTTTGTCGGCTTCGCCCAGTTGCTGGTCTACGTCGGCGCCGTGGCGATTCTCATTGTCGTCGCGCTGTTGCTCACGCGGAATTTCGAGGCCACGCACGAGGCGCTGTCGTTCAGGCCATGGGCGCTTGGCTTGGCCATCGCGCTGCTGGTGTCGGGCGCCGTCGTCTCGGCCATTCTGGGGAGCGGTCTGGGCGTCGGCGCGCCACCCTCTGCGCCGCCGCCGACCGTGAAGGCGATCGGGGATTTGCTCATGACGCGATACGTCGTGGCGCTCGAAGCGATGGGGGTTCTTCTCACCGTGGCGCTGATCGGGGCGGCGCTCGTGGCGCTGAGGGAAAACGGCCCTGGGCGGCCGGCGAAGCCCGGGGAGCAGGGATCGGTCGCGGGGCGGCTCGAGGAGTGATCTATGGGAGAACTCGCGCGCTATCTGGTTCTGGCGGCCCTTCTGTTCGGGATTGGGCTGGCCGGCGTGCTCACGCGGCGCAATGCAATCGTGGTCTTGATCGGGATCGAGCTGATGCTGAATGCGGCGAATCTCAATTTCATTGCCTTCTGGCGGCATGGTCCGCACCCGGAGGCGCTCACGGGCGTGATGTTCGTGCTGTTCGCGATCGCGATTGCAGCCGCTGAGGCGGCGGTTGGCCTGGCTCTGGTCATCGCCGTGTACCGGCATTACCGGACGACCAACCTGGATCAAATCGAGGAAATGAAAGGGTGAACGCCATCACGCCTTATCTCTGGTTGATCCCGGCTCTTCCGCTGGCTGCGGCGGGGGTGATCGCGCTGCTGCGGCAGCGGCGAAAGACGCTGGCCGCCGGTCTGGCCGTCGGTTCGATCGGGCTCAGTCTGATCCTGTCGTTCATCGCCTTCTGGACGACCCTGGGCGGGGCGAGCCAGGGGCATGGCGGGCCGGCGCACGACACATCCAGGTTTGTTTGGTTTGCGCTGGGGCCGACGAATCTCGAGTTGGGCTGGGTGCTGGACCCGCTGGCGGCGTCGATGCTGGTCATGGTGACATTGGTGGGGCTGCTGATCTTCGTCTACAGCGTGGGCTACATGGCGCACGACGAGAACTTCACGCGCTTCTTCAGCTTTTTGGCGCTGTTCGCCGCGGCGATGCTCGGTCTGGTGATTGCGAACAACCTGCTGCTCCTGTTCATTTGCTGGGAACTGGTGGGGCTCACATCGTATTTACTGATTGGATTCTGGTTCCACAAACCGAGCGCCGCCGCCGCGGCGAAGAAGGCGTTTCTGACCACCCGGGTTGGCGACATCGGCTTTCTGCTCGCGATCGTCTGGCTTTACGCCCAAACGGGCACGCTGCAGTTCTACGACGACGGCGCGGGCTGCCTCGAGCATTCGGCCCTGACCCGGTTGGTCACCCAGACGACCACGGGCGGGCTGGGGGTGGCGACGGCGATCAGCCTGCTGCTTTTCTGCGGGGCGATCGGCAAGTCCGGACAACTCCCGCTGCATGTCTGGCTGCCGGACGCGATGGAGGGGCCCACGCCGGTGAGCGCCTTGATCCATGCGGCGACGATGGTAGCGGCCGGCGTGTTTCTCGTGGCGCGCGTTTATCCGTTGATGGCGGTGCATCCGGATGGGGCGGCGGAGGCCACAACGGCGCTGCAGGCGGTGACCTGGGTGGGGGCGTTGACGGCGGTGTTTGCGGCGTCGATTGCGGTGGCTCAGACCGACATCAAGCGGATTCTGGCCTATTCGACCGTCTCGCAGCTCGGCTTCATGATGATGGGATTGGGCGTGGGGGGCGTGGCGGTGGGCATGTTTCACCTGATCACGCACGCGTTTTTCAAGGCGCTGCTGTTCCTCGGGGCCGGCTCGGTCATTCACGGCGTCCACGAGGAACAGGACATCCGGCGCATGGGCGGACTGCGCCGCTGGATGCCGGTCACGTTCGCAACCTATGGCGTCGGCATGATGGCTCTGGCCGGCGTGCCCTTGTTCTTCTCGGGATTCTGGAGCAAGGACGCCATCCTGCACGCCGCGCACGGCTGGACGGTGTCGGCGGCGCCGTTCTATCTGGGTTTGTGCGGGGCGCTTCTGACGGCGTTCTACATGACGCGCCAGGTCTGTTATGTGTTTGGCGGGGCGTACCGGGGCGGCGCCGGGCGGGCCGCGACGGCCCATGCATCGCGGCGCGACACGCCGCACGAGAGTCCGGCTGTGATGACGGCACCTTTGATTGTGCTGGCGGTATTCGCGGTGGTGTTGGGATTTGTCGGGACGCCGGTCTGGCCATGGTTTCAGGGCTATTTGACGGGCGAATCGGTCGAGTTTCACGCGAGCGCACTGCTGTCCCGGGAGCACTGGCCGATGATCGCCCTGTCGGCGCTGATTGTGCTGACCGGTTTCGGGCTGGGCTGGTACTGGTATGGGCGGCAGCCGATCACGAGCCCGGAGGCCCCGGACGCCATCGAGCGGTATCAACCGACCTTCTTCGCCGTGCTCCGGGGCAAGTACTATGTGGATGAGTTTTATGCCCGCACGGTTGTGCGCTGGCACGCGGCCTGGGCCTGGACCTGCGATACGTTCGACCGCTGGGTCTGGGGCGGGGTCGTTTACGCCATCAGCGCGGTTGTCGTCGGGTGCGCCTGGCTGACGCGGGCACTGGACGACTACGGCATCAACCTGGGATTCGACCGGGCCTGTCGGCAGATTGCCCGCGGCGGGCAGGCCGGCTCGCGCTTTCAGAGCGGGCAGGTGCACGACTATTTGCGCGCGCTGGGCATGGCGCTGGTGGTGCTGTTGCTGTTGTTCATTTGGGGCGATTCATGATGAACCCGTTTGGCTCCATCACGCTCCTGACATTGATCCCGCTGGTGGGCGGGTTGGTCGTAGCCGCCCTGCCGGCCGGGCAAAAGACACTCGCCCGGCGGCTGGGCCTTGGCGTGAGCTTGCTAGCCCTGGCTGTGGCGGGGGCGCTCTGGTCGGGATTCGACCGGGATTCGACTGCGTTGCAGTATGTCGAGCGACGGGCGTGGGTCCCGACGCTGGCCGTCGAGTACTTTGTGGGCGTGGACGGCATGGGATTGCTGATGGTGATGCTGGCGGCGCTGCTGGTGCCGCTGGCGCTCCTGGTGTCGTGGCGCATCGAGGAACGCGTCCCTCTCTACTTCGCGCTGGTGCTTTGGCTCGAAGCCGGGCTGTTCGGGGCGTTCACCGCGCTGAATTTCTTCCACTGGTTCCTGTTTTGGGAATTGAGCCTGATCCCGGCGTTCTTCCTGGTCAGGCTCTGGGGCGGTCCGGACCGCGGGTCGGCGGCGACGCAGTTCTTCATTTACACCATGGCGGGCAGCGTGGGTCTGCTGCTGGCCTTTCTCGCGCTGTTCCTCGCGACGGGCAAATTCGATTTCCTCGAACTCGCGGACTTGGGTCGGACCCATCAGACGGCGGCGCTTCTGCACGCCCACCTGGGCTGGTCCGGGATGTCGGCGGACGCACTGGCCCAAGCCGTCTTTTTCGGGGCGTTCCTGGGATTTGCGGTAAAGGTTCCGGTGCTGCCGTTCCACACGTGGCTGCCCTCGACGTACGCCGCGGCCCCAACGGGCACGACGATGCTTCTGACGGGGGCGCTGTCGAAGATGGGCGTGTACGGTTTCCTGCGGATTCTGCTGCCGATCTTTCCGGACCAGATGCGCGCGTGGGAGACGCCGCTCTTGGGGCTGGCCGTGCTGACGATTGTCTGCTCGGCGGCGGCGGCGTTTGCGCAGCGGGATGTGAAGCGGATGCTGGCCTACTCGTCGGTGAACCACCTCGGCTACTGTCTGCTGGGAATGTTCGCCGCGCTGCGGGTGACGGGAGAAGAGGCGCGCTGGGCGGTCGAGAAAGCGGCGGCCCTGAACGGCGTTCTGCTCCAGATGTTCAATCATGGGCTGACCGCCGCGATGCTCTTCGGTTTCGTGGCGCTGATCGAGCGGCGGGCCGGCGGCCTGCGCGGACTGGACGACTTCGGCGGGCTGCGGAAGCCGGCGCCCGTGCTCGCCGGTCTGATGGGGGTGGCGGCGTTTGGATCGCTGGGGTTGCCGGGCCTGAACGGATTCGTGGGCGAGTTCCTGATTTTCAAGGGCACATTTGCCCTGGCGCCGTGGGTCGCCGCGCTTTCGACGGCTGGGCTTCTCATCACCGCGGTGTTCCTGCTGACGTTCCTCGAACGGGTTTTTCACGGGCCGTTGCCGGCGCGGTGGGCGGCCTTCCCCGACCTGAGCCGGGCGGAGATCTGGATGGTTGCGCCCGCCACGGCGCTGATGTTCGTGCTGGGGATTTACCCGCAGTTGGTCATCGGCGTGATTCACCGTACCGTGCTCCTCTGGGTCGAGCGCCTGGGGCCTTGCTGATCATGTTCGCCTGGACAATCTACATTTCATTTGCGGGCGTGGCGGTCCTGATGCTCCTGCCGCGGGACCAGGGGGGGCGGGCGCGGTGGGTGGCGCTCGGCACGGCTCTGGCCGGGGCGATTGCGGCATTCGGCGGGGCATTCCAATACCAGGCGGGAAGCGGTCTGCAGACCATCGCAAGGACGAGTTGGATTCCGTCCCTGGGCATCGATTATCACCTCGCCGTCGACGGCATCAGCGTCACGCTGATCCTTCTGACGGCGGTGGCGGCGGTGGCGGGGATTCTCTTCTCGTGGAACATCACGGGGCGCGCGAAGGAGTTTTTCGCGTTCTACATGGCCCTGATTGGCGGAGTGTACGGAGTGTTCCTGAGCTTCGACGCGTTTGTCCTGTTCGTCTTCTACGAGATCGCGATCATCCCGAAGTACTTCCTGATCGCGATCTGGGGTTCGACCCGCAAGGAATACGGCGCGATGAAGCTGGCGCTCTACTCATTCGCCGGAAGCGCGCTGGTCCTGATCGGCCTGATCGGGACGTTTGTCGTGGCGCGATCCCAGACGGGCGTACCGACATTCGATCTGACTGCTCTGGCGCAGGTCGACTATCCGGAGAGCTTTCAGCGGTGGGCTTTGCCGCTGGTCTTTGTGGGCTTTGGGATTCTGGCGGGTCTGTGGCCGTTTCACACCTGGGCGCCGACCGGTCACGTGGCCGCCCCGACCGGGGCGTCGATGCTTTTGGCGGGGGTTGTGATGAAGCTGGGGGCGTACGGCTGTCTGCGGGTTGCCATGACCCTGTTCCCCGCGGGTCTGAGGCACTGGCAGACGGAGATCGCGGTGTTGGCTGTCGTGGGCATCGTGGCGGGTGCGATGACGGCGTTGGTCCAGAAGGATTTCAAGTTTGTGATCGGCTATTCGAGTGTGAGCCACATGGGATTTGTCCTGCTGGGGCTGGCCACGCTGAACGAGGTGGGGCTCAGCGGCGCCGTGCTGCAGATGTTCTCGCACGGCGTCATCGCGGGCCTGCTCTTCGCCGTTGTGGGCCGGATGGTGTACGACCGGACGCATACGCGGCAGTTGGACGAACTCGAAGGGATGCGCCTGGCCCGAGCGATGCCGTTCGCAGCCGTCACGTTTGTGTTGGCCGGCATGGCCTCGATGGGGCTGCCCGGTTTCAGCGGGTTCGTGGCCGAATTGCAGGTTTTGATCGGGTCGTGGCGGGCGTTCCCGACCGCCGGCCTGGCGGCGGGCGTGGGGATTGTGCTGGGTGTGGCGTATCTGTTGCGGGCGCTTCAGCGCGCCTTCTTCGCCGATTCGGCGGGTGACGCGCGCGGCGAACCGGCGGGAGAGGCGATCGAGCCCATTTCGCTTCCCGAGCGGGCGGGGGCGATTCTGCTCTTGGGGGCGACGTTGGCGATCGGACTTTATCCGCGGCTGCTACTGGACTTCATTGCGCCGAGCGTGACGTCCTTGATCCAGGGCCTCGAGAGGGGAGGTGGATCGTGACAGGCGTGGGTTACAGCGATTTGCTGGCGGCGTTGGCGCCGGAGACAGCGCTCGTGCTGGCGGCTGTGGCGGTGCTGTTTGTCGACATGGGGCTCATGCGGTCGGCGCCCCTGCGGCAGCGGTTTCTGACGGCCTGCGCGGTGGCGGGACTTGGCTGTCTGGTGACGTTGGGGATTCTCGCATCGAGCGGGGCGCATCTGCGGTTTCTGGACGGGGTGCTGGTGGTCGATTCCCTGACCCAATGGGTCAAGGTCTTCCTGGTGGTGCTGACGCTGTTCACCGCGGGCATCTCGGCGCAGGCGGAGTTCACCGAGCATGTGGGCGAGTATTTCGCGCTCGTGCTGCTCGCCACGGTGGGAATGATGTTCCTGGTGAGCACCGAAGAGATTCTGATGATCTTCGTGTCGCTCGAACTGACCAGCCTCTCGCTCTACGTGCTGGCGGCGCTGGACAAACGAACGCGCCATGCCAGCGAGGCGGCGCTGAAGTATTTTCTGTTCGGCAGCGTGGCCGCCGCATTCACCCTGTTCGGATTGAGCCTGGTTTACGGGTTGTCGGGAGCGACCAACCTGACCGGGATCGCGGCCGGCCTGCGGGCGCATCGCAGCGATCCGCTGCTCGCCGTGGCCGTGGTGATGGTGATCATGGGATTCGGATTCAAGGTGGCCGTGGTGCCGTTTCATTTGTGGGCGCCCGACGCCTACGAAGGCGCACCCGTCCCGGCCGCCGCCCTGATCGCGTCGGGATCGAAGGTAGCGAGCTTTTTCGTGCTGGCCAAGATCGCCGTGCTGGGATTCGCGGGTGTGGAAGGCAGCGGCGCGTGGGGACAGTTGCGCGCGGGTTGGCTGCCGGTGCTGGCGGTTTTGGCCGTGGGCTCGATGGTGTTGGGCAATCTCACGGCGATTGCGCAGGGGCATCTGCGGCGGCTTTTGGCCTATTCGGCCATTGCGCATGCGGGCTACGTCCTGCTCGGGCTGATGGCGATGGGCTATCCTTCGCAGCGTTCCGCGGCGCTGGCCGCGGTCCTGTATTATGTGGCGACGTACGGGCTGACGACCGTGGGAGCATTCGGTGTGGCGTCGGTGATCGAGCGGGTATTGGGCAATGGACGAATCGACGCGCTGGCCGGGCTCAGCCGGCGGTCGCCGCTGCTGGCCTTGTGTCTGATGGTCTTCTTGTTGTCGCTTGCCGGCATTCCACCCCTGGCTGGGTTCTTCGGGAAGTTCGGTTTGTTCACGGCGGCCATGGGCGCCGACCCCGCGGGCCTGGGCCTTTTGTGGCTGGTCGGCATCGCGATCGCGATGAGCACAGTGTCGTTGTACTATTACTTGCGCGTCCTGAAACAGGCGTATGTCGTCGCGGGCGACGAAGAGGCCTCGCGGATTGTCGTGCCGTGGACTGACCGCCTTGTGCTGATCGCGGCGGCGGTCGGCGTCTTCCTGTTGGGGGCATTGCCTGAGTTGCTGCTCGGTCCCCTGGCGCGTGCAATTGCTGGCGGAAACGGCTTCTGATCCGCCACGCCCGAAGCAACGGCAGCAAGACGTCTCAAGCCGCCGGTGGAGGCGATTCAGACCGGCGCTTGACGCTGCGTGCGGATTGCCAACAGACTGGCCGTCATGTTCAAGATGATCGGTGGCGACGGCCGCGAGTACGGTCCGGCGACCGTGGAGGAGTTGAGCGTATGGATTCTGGATCATCGGGCTAATGGCCAGACGATGGTTCAGGTCGAAGGCAGTTCGGAGTGGCAGCCTCTGTCCACAGTGCCTGAGTTCGCGGAGGTTTTGCGCCGGGCGTATCCCGACGCGGCTGCCGGCCCGACGCGATCCGAATCGTCGACGCATGGAACTATCGGGACAATCGAGGCGTGGAATGCCGTGCCGGCGGCGACCCTCAGTGCCGGCGATTGTTTGGGGCGCGGGTGGGTGTTCTTGCGCCGGCATTTCCTGCTGGTGTCGGCGGGCTGCGCGCTGGTTTGGGCCATTCTGACCCTCAGCGCGATGGCCACATGCATCGGGGGCGTGCTCGGCCTTATCCTGAGCGGCGCGCTTTATGGCGGGTTGATGCTGCTTTACCTGCGCTTGATGCGGGGCCAACCGGCGTCTCTTGGCACTCTCTTCACCTGCTTTGGCCCGCGGTTTGTCCCGCTCATGCTCATCGCGATCGTGACTCAGGTGTTCAGCCAAATCGGCCTGCTCTTCTGTCTGGTCCCCGGTCTGATCCTCAAGGTGATCTGGGCGTTCGCCCTCCCGCTGGCTGCCGATCGCGGTCTGGTTTTCTGGCCGGCGCTGGAACTGAGCCGGCGCACCGCGCAGCGTCATTTTTTCAATCTGGCGCTGTTGATGTGCGTGGCGTTCCTGCCGCTACTGGTTTTCGAAGTGTACGGTGGCCTGCGGATGATGACGTTTCTGACCGATGTCCTGGGGCCGCCGGGCACGTGGACACTCGATGCCATTCAGGACAAGAAATCTCAACTCGGCGAGTTCATGATGACCCTGGGTTTGCAGGAACAACTCGTTGTTCTGTTGAGCATGCCGTTTGGGTATGCGGCGTTGCTCCAAGCGTATGAAGACCTCTTCGGACCGCGCCGGGCAGGAGCCGATCGATAAGCCCACGGCCTGGGCCTGCACGATCACGAACGCGGCCGCTCTTCCCGGCCTGGGCACGATCGCCGGCGGCTGCAAGGTGGGGTATGTCCAGGCCGCGTGTGCGCTCAGCGGCTTTGCACTAAGCCTGGGCGGCCTGGTGGCGCATCTGCGCGTCTGGTTTGACACCGGAGAGATGCCGGAAGGGTTCACCCGGGGTCTGATGGTGGCGGTGCTTGGGTTGGGGCTCTTTGCGTCTGCGTGGCTCTGGGCCCTGGCCAGCAGCATCCGCATGCATCGCCGAGCCGCGCGCCCCTCGCCGGCGCCGAAATCCAATGACGCCCCCCATTCTCCAATCCCGCCCCGACTCTGAGCCGGAAGGCTGGACTGGCCCCTGGCCGGCATGGCTGTTTCTTGGGCTCCTGGGCCTGCTTGTCGGCGCGCGTTTTGCCGAACTCTGGCGGCTCCCTCTGCCCCATTGCTGGTTCAAGACGATCACCGGATTGCCCTGCGCCTTCTGCGGCGCCACGCGCGCGGCGTCCGCTGCCGCCGGACTGGACCTTGCGACTGCGATCCGGCTCAACCCTCTGGCGTGCGCGTTGGGCGCGGCGGTCCTCGCCCTGTTTGTCGCGTGGGGGGCGGATCGGTGGTTGGGGACGCGCTGGGGTCTGTGGCTGCGGGGCCGGGCGTCTTGGCCCTGGTACTGGATTGGCCTGGCGGCCCTGGTCCTCAACTGGATCTACCTGCTGGCCGCCAGGGACGGTTGATGTCCGGAAGTCGGACTCCGCGAAGCTTTGTGAAACACCCGGGCTAAGGCGGCTCTCGATCTCAGTCAGAAGAACGGATTGTGCGCCCTCTCCTCCGCCACGGTCGTGAGCGGGCCGTGGCCGGGACAGAGGAGCGTGGCGGGCGGCAGGGTGAGGATGCACTCGCGGATTCTCTGTTTGGCGAGAAGCGCCTGGCCGGTCGCCCGGCCCATTGACCCGGCGAACAGTGCGTCGCCCACAATCGCCACGTGCGGCGCGTCGTCCGGCCATGTGCCAATGACGTAAGTCACACCGTCCTCGGCATGGCCGGGCGTGTTGCGATGCGTGATGCGCAGGCTGCCAAGTTGAAGGCACTCGTCCGGGCGGTTCCGTTGATCGACCGATGCGGTCCGTGAACTCGAGTGCAGGCGCATTTTGGGAAAGCGTGCGCGAATGGCCGGCAGGGCGGCGACATGGTCGACGTGGCCGTGCGTGATGAAAAGGTGGCGCATCTCGAGACCGTGCTCCTGGATCAGGGCAAAGACCGGAGCCGGATCGAAGCCGGTGTCGAACAGGGCGGCGTCGCGCGTCACTTCATCCCAGGCGAGGTAGGCGTTGACGCTCATCTCCGCTGCGGTGGTGATGACCCTGAACTGGCGCCATGTGTCGAGGTTTACAGGCCGCGGATTCCAGCCCTCGGCAATGGCCCGCAGTTTAGGCGCATCGAGTCCGACCAGGGCGGCAAGCGCCTCGAGGTTATAAGGTCTGCTGGCGGCGCCGCTTTCTTCGAGTGTTTTGAGTTCGGGGATCGTGAGACTGGCGGCGGCGGCGGCCGGTTCGAGGCTGATGCCGGCATGCAAGCGCCCTTTGCGGAGGATATCGCCAAGGTGGTCTTCGAGGTTCATGCGCGGAAGTCTAGAGGATCCCAAGCATGCTGCACATTGGAATCGTACCCGACAGGGTCAGCCCTTAAGATATTAGAAACGCCGGTGACAAGGACCGGGACTTTTGGACATCGTGATCCGCAGGGTTTGCGGAATGGCGCGGTTGCGGCTTTATTGGTTTCTGTGGATACCGATGCCATACGGACGAGGTCCGGTTTCTCAATCACAGGCATGACGTGCCAGGGTTGCGCGCGCAACGCAACCCAGGCGATTCAGGGCGTTGCAGGTGTGGCCAACGCAGTCGTGGATCTGACGGCGGCCCGGGCGACAGTGTGGTGGGAGCCGGGCCGGACCGCGGACGATAAGGCCGTGGTCGCCGCCGTCCAACGAGCCGGGTTTGGCGCGACGGCTCTTGACGCTGAAAACGTGGATGTGCCGGGAACATCGGGCGACCGCGCGAGCCACGGCATCGAGGTCTGGTCTCCGCTGGCGGGTTGGCGGTTCAACGTCGTGGTGGGCGGGGCGGTGACCTTGGTGCTGATGGTTGGGGAGTGGGTGTTGGGTCTGGGGATGACCCGATGGTTCCAGTGGCTCGCGTTCGGTCTAGCCCTGCCGGTTCAGATCGCTTGCGGATCGCGATTCTACCGGGGCGCGTTCAACCAGCTGCGGGTTGGAAAGGCGAACATGGACATGCTGGTGGCTTTGGGCTCGACCACGGCGTTCGTCTACAGCACCTGGGGCCTGTTCGCAGGCGCCCCAACGCATCTGTACTTCATGGAGGCGGTGGGCATCCTGACCCTGATCAGCCTCGGACATTGGCTCGAAGCCGCCGCCACGGCGCGAGCGTCCGCCGCCCTTCGCAGCCTCATCGAGTTGGCGCCGCCCAAGGCCCGGCGCCTTGGCCCGGACGGCGCGGAGTCGGCTGTCCCGGTCGCCACATTGGTGATCGGAGACCGCATTCTGCTTGCACCAGGCGACCGCGTCCCGACCGACGGCGAGGTTATCGACGGCGAGTCGGCACTCGACGAGTCGATGCTGACCGGCGAGTCGATGCCGGTCGAGAAGAGGGCGGGGGCGAAGGTCTACGCCGGCACGATCAACGGCAGCGGGCGATTGGTGGCGCGAGTGACGGCGATTGGCGAAGACACCGCTCTGGCGAACATCATCGCGGTCGTCCAGCGGGCGCAGAACAGCCGGGCCATGATTCAGAAGCTCGGAGACCGGGTCAGCGCCGTGTTTGTGCCGGCCGTGGTGCTGGTCGCGATCGCGACGGGTTTGTGGTGGGGACTCGATTACGCGTCGGCCCAGGAGACTGCCGGGCGGGTCATGGCCTGGTTATGGGCGGTCACTCTGCCAGCGACGCCCCTGGCCGCGGCATTCATCCATGCCGCGGCGGTGTTGATTGTCGCCTGTCCCTGCGCAATGGGCCTGGCGACTCCGGCCGCCATCATGGCCGGCGCCAATGCCGCAGCGCGGCGCGGTCTGCTGATCCGCGACGGCGCGGCGCTCGAGAAGAGCGGACGCATCACGGCCGTGCTGTTCGACAAGACCGGCACACTGACCCAGGGCAAGGTGAGCGTGGCTGCGTTTGCGGATTTGAGAGCGGGCTCGGGACGGGATGGAACCGCGCAGGCGCTGGCAGCCGATCTGGCCGAGCCGTCGCGGCACCCGCTCAGCGTGGCAATTGCGGCGTGGGGGCGCATCCGGCCCCAGGCGAGGACGGTCGGATTGGCCAAGGCGCCCGCTCTCGAGAATTGGCGCGAAGTCCGCGGATGCGGAGTCGAGGCGCGCCGGGACGGAGCCGTTGTTCGACTGGGATCGCTTCGCTGGCTGCGCGAGGGCGGTGTTGATGTCACGCCGGCAACGCGATTCATTGCCGAGTGGACGGAGCGAGGCGCGACCGTGTTGGGGGTGGCGAAGGGCGGCGCTTTGGACGGGATGATGGCATTGACGGACACGCTGAAGGCCGGAGCGGAGGACGTGGTGGCAGCGATTCGTTCCCAGGGAAAGGAAGTGTATCTGGTGACAGGCGATCAGGCGGCGACGGCCGCGGCCATCGCGCGACAGGCTGGGATCGATCCAACACGCGTTTTTGCCGAGGTCCCGCCCGAGCGGAAGGCGGAGATTGTGCAGCGTTTGCAGGAGCAGGGACAGAGGGTGGCGTTTGTTGGCGACGGAATCAACGACGCCCCGGCGCTCGAACAGGCGGACCTGGGGATCGCAGTCAGCCGAGCCAGCGATGTTGCGCGCGAGGCGGCCGACATCATCCTGCTGCGGTCGGACATCGAGGCGATTCCGGAGGCGATGGGACTGGCGCGGGCGACGCTTCGCACGATCCGGCAGAATCTGTTTTGGGCCTTTTTCTACAATGCGGCGGCGGTGCCGCTGGCGGCACTCGGGTTTCTCAGTCCGCTGGTTTGCGCGGCGGCGATGGGTCTATCGGATGTTCTGGTAATCGGCAACGCGCTGCGTCTGCGGCGTTGGCGATATCGCAACTGGAATCCTTGATCCCTTCAACGCAGCTCAGAAACTTGATCCGTCTGCAAGGCGTTTGACCGGTCGAGGATTCTAACTGCGCGTCAACTGGAGGCCGGTCTCGGAGAGGCTCAGGTTTACGAACCGCGCCCGCGAGTTGGGCGGGGACTCGATCAAGGAGCGGCGGACGCGCTTGGCGGCTTCCTCGTCTTTGGCGAGCATGAGGAAGAAGCCGCCGCCGCCGGCGCCCAGGAGTTTGGCGGCCGCCAGCCAGTCGCCAACCTGGTCGAGGATGCGCTGGGTTTCGGGCGGGTTGGTGCCGGCATCGAGCCGCTGGTTCAACTGCCAACTGCGGCGGATGACCTCGCCGAGCGCGGCATAATCGCATTGCTGGAGGGCATCGCAGGCGCGCGCCGCGTTGGCGCCGATATCGCCAATGGTGGCCAGGTGTTCCGGCGAATTCAGGAAGATGCCGCGCACGATCTCGTGGAGGATGCCTTTGGCGAGCCGGGTCACACCGGTGTAATAGAGCAGCATCAGCGTGTTGGCGTAGGCGGGCTCGAACAAATGATGCGGGAGCCACCGCACTCTCGGCTTCTGCGCCAGGCCCGGCGTGGTCTCGACGAGTTTGAGTCCGCGGAAGATGGCCCCAGCCTGATCCTGCCAGCCGCCGCCCGTGGTAAGCATTTGCTCGAGGGCGAGCGTTCTCGAGGACAGGACGTCGCGGTCCCACCCAAGTCCGCACAGTTCGCCGACTGTTGCGAGCAGGGTGGCGGCGAGGATGCTGCTGGTGCCCAGCCCGGAGCCTTTGGGGACAGCGGCGAGCATCGAGATCTCGATGCCACCGCCAAAATCGAGCAGTTGCTCTTCCAAGGTTGCGAATCGGCCGTGGGCGTGGAAGCGGGGGAGGAATCCCACGAGGGCCAAGGCGGCTTTGGCGAGTCCGAATTCGCTCCCCGGTTGGCCGCAGGTGTCGAGATCTTCGTAGCGGCGGATTCGTTGCTCGACGCCCAGGTCGATCGAGCGCAGGACGATTTCAGGCCGCGGACACAGCTTGCAGAAGACCTGGATCGGCGGCTGTCCGTTGAGGTCCACCGCCACATTCACCACCTGGCCTCCGAATTCCAGACAGTAAGGCGGGGTGTCGGTCCAGCCCCCCGCGAGATCGAGCCGCACCGGGCTGCGTCCCCAGATGATCTGGTCTTCGAGGACGTTGCATCGTGGGAGCACAGGCTGCAACTGAACCTCCTGAACGATCAACTCGCGAAGCCGGGCGAAAGCGCTCTGTTCGAGTTGTTCCCAGTCGCGTTGCCGGCGATGGCGCATCACGGACGATCGAAACATCTCGTCGTGGACGCGATGGAGCGGTTCGACCGGCTGGGCCGCATCGGCATTCGAAGGCTGTTCTGGGAGCGGGTCGGAGGTCTCGGCGAACATCCTGGCCGTTGCTTCGAGGTCGAGCCGGTAAAAGACGCTCCAGCGCGAGTTGCGCAGCATGGGGAGCAGGCATTGGCGGCGGCGCTGGGCCCGCTGCCGGTAGAGGCGCTCGAGGTTGACCTGCTGGCTGAGGCCTTCAGCCGAGAGCCGCCGCGCCTCGCGCCAGAGAGTCGCGAATTCGGGCTTGGGCACGGGGTCGGGTGCGCAGAGCCACTCGATGAAGCGCGGGGCCAGCGCCTCGGGTCCGAGGACGGGGAACAGGGGCGCCTGCTGGACATCGGCGTTTGGATCGAGGCCTGCCGCGCCCAAATCGATTCGTCGGCGGGCGAACCAATCGGGCGCCGGGGCGCCCAACCAGAGGGTCAGCGGATTCCCGACCGGGCCGCGGAACTCGTCGTTGATTCCATAGAACCGCACTGCGAATGCGCTGTCGCTCACCGGCACGAAATCCAGACAGACCCCGGACTCGAGCCGCAGATCCCAGGCGTTGTCGGGGATGCCGGTCAACACGTGCTCGGAGCCGAGGTTCCACGTCCGCGGCACGACGCTGTTCTCGACCCAGAGGGTGTGGTTCTTGTCGAGACCGATCGGCAGGTCGAATCGGCAGTTGAGGCGGTAGATGTCCGGATGCC
>ERZ795061.1661-NODE-1661-length-21411-cov-6.258709_pt1 | contig 21411 bp, 11 predicted proteins | sample MGYA00375145_ERZ795061 | MGnify/ENA primary metagenome ERZ795061 (study PRJEB30190, sample SAMN05720144) | anaerobic digester metagenome | isolation source: active sludge of municipal wastewater-treating anaerobic digesters | place: USA | collected 2014-12-22 ... | reverse complement strand
GCAATATCTATAACGCGAGCTTCTCTTTCAATCTGGCCCCGTTTGTCAGCCGCAGGCATATTGTTCCGGACCGCGTTTTTTTCAACGCTTCCGGTACACCGCAGGAATTCCCGACCTCGACCACCCCGCAGAGTTTTACACAATGGCATACAACCTACCATCCCGCCACCTGGCAAGATCCATGGAAATCTGCTGACCTGGCTTCGGGCTCAACCTTTAGTTACCCCCAGATATTACAATTGCCGCAGACATTGACGGCCAATCTGCCTGCTAGAACAGTTCTAATTGCAGCCATGAACCTTGCTTCCAGCTCCGATATTTCTCTGAGAGCATACACAACTGAGGCAAACATTTTAACTTCGCCCGCAGCTGGATTTCCGATGATAATTTCGTCGCCCGAAATTCTCAAACCCTTTTCTATGCTGTATAGCGATGGGAAAGTATTTTTTTTCTACGTTAATTTTTCCGATAGCCGCATTCACATGAAAACCTACGACGGAAATGTGTTGAGCGAAAAAGCATTTTCGAATTCCGACTTGAATGTTGCATTTGGCGTAGCTGGCTGCACGTTTCTGCACAACAATGAGGAATACATAGCACTGACCTATGCCAAATCGTCATCAGAAGTATCAATCGTAACTTTCAAGCCAGAGGAATTCCCCAGCACCGCCACATTTACCATAGACATCGGCACATTTGGTTCCCTGTCCGTCCCAATTACGCACAATCCGAGAACCGGTGATTTCATCCTTTCATGGATGGACCCGACGGGCGAAGGCCGTTACTGCTCCGGTTCCATGTCTTCTCCAGGTAATTTCAGCTTTGGGTCAGTCAATGCATTTGGGAGCTTTGAGAGAACTTACAGCAACAGCGTCGTCAGCCTGAGCAATTTTGAAAACAGTCTTGTGCTGCCTTCAAAAGCCGCAGCCAATAAAATGAGCAGCTATTTCCTGCATGGGTCCAATCCTCCGACTCTGGCGAAAGACTTTACAACCACTGGTTACACGGCCCAGTTTCCCTACTTCAGCGACGGAACGCATTATCTCGGCCTGCTCAGGCTGACCGGCTTCAAAACCTTTAATCTGCACCGCAGGCCGCTGCCGTTTCCGACCGACAACTGGTGGCAGATAGACAACAAAACGCTTCACATCGAGGGCCCGCCGCAGCTGAATTCGCAGGTCACGATTGAAGTGGATTTTGCGAATGTCGACGTCGCTGAATCTACTGCAAAAACTGTAAATGCCGGAACAGTAGGCGGCTTCAGGTCGCTGACCAGCGGTTATCGAGTTCTCAGAGATACTTCAAACCAGTTCAGAATCAAGTTCGACAAAAACATGCGGGTTGCGAGTTATGCTGAGATAATTGGCACCAATACTCCGATCAGACTGCTCGATGCGGCCAATAACCCGGTGAGCATCGTTCCTGACGGTGGCACCAGTAACGAGATATACTTCAAACCTTCAGCCAATCTTGATTTCAACGCCACATACACCATAACGATCGCCAGTGATGTCATCGATGCCAACGGGTCGCAGATCTACGAAGACCGGCAGATCAGTTTCGTTACGCAAACCACCTCAAGTCAGGTCGCCACAGACGAAGTCGCCAGCATCTCGCTCTACACCAGCTCATCTTATGACGACGCCAGTCGTCTGAACAGCGGCGACGAGATCAACGCCAGCGCCACCATCTACATTTCGGTCGAAACGGCAGTCGACCCGGCGTTCAACACAATAGACACAACCACGACCAGTGTTTATCTGAATGGCTCAGCCACGCCTCAGGGCACCGTAACCCTTACAGAAACCGCCGCAAATTCAAAGATATTTCGTGGCAGCTATACGGTTTCGACACCGACCGGCGGCAACCACGTCTTTCGTTTTCAGACAATAAAAAACGATGTCTATCTTGATCTGAGCTGCGGTTTCCCGACCATCAGCTCGGTTTCTCCCGCTGCGGCAGCGATTGGAACACTTATCAACAGCCAGCCCCAGATCATTTTCTCTGAAAACATCAAGGGCAGCACAGTCAATGCCAGCAATATAAAACTGACAAGATCTGGAACTCTGGCCGGATACAGTGTCAGCGGCTCAGGCAACAGCATCACCATCGACCCGGACGACACAATCGAGGGTCTGCTGCGCACCGAAACCCAGTATCAGATCGAAGCTGGTTACGGCATCACCGATCTGGCAGGGAACCCGTTTGTCAACGTGCCCGCGACCTTTACCAGCACCTTCACGACGCAGGCTTCACAAACCCAGCCAATTTCGGTCAACACCGTCAAACTCTACTCCGACGCGGGCTTAACCAGTCAATTAGCAGCAGACGCTGATTATTACGGCACCGGCACCGTTTACATCAAATTTGAAGCATCAGACGGACAGGCGCTGACCCGCGACAGCACGACCGCCACGCTCTCGACTGGCCAGACGGCGATTCTCACCGAAACTGCTTCAAGCACCGGTATTTTTGTCGGGCAAAGCAGTTTTTCAGGGCTTACGCACAATTTTCAACTGAAAGTCTCCTCGACAGTAACGCCTGCAGCAAGTGCATCGCTGCGAATCACCTGGCCAGGCTTGACGCCGCTGACACCGGCTTCAGCCGCAATCAATGTTCCGCTCGATTCAACCCTGCGCATTCAGGCTGACGAAGCATTGAACAGCACCCTGGTTACTACCGGCAACATCATTACCAGGCAGAATGGCAGCATTATCGCAACCAACGTCAGCTACAACAGTGCTCTCAGAGAGATCAGCATTGTGCCGACAGCGCTGTTCGAAAGCGACAAAGTCTATACCGTCGAAGTACGCAATCAGACCGATCTTTTTGGCAACCCACAGAGATCGGCCCTGCTCTACTCATTCACCACCGAAGACAAGATTTCGCCGACGCTCACATCATTCTACCCGGCAAATGCAGCTACCGGCGTCACCATCGACCAGCAGCCATTTTTCATATTTTCAAAAAACATTCTTGCGGCGTCGGTCAGCAAAACCTCGGTAAAACTGACCCGTGGCGGGGTTCTGGCCAGTTACACGCTCGCAGTGAGCGGCAACCGTATCACCATAGACCCTGATGACGCCGCCGACGGCTGGCTGAAAACCGAAACAACCTACAGTATCGAACTCAACAACGGCATAACCGACCTGGTTGGCAATCCCTTTGTCAATGTGCCGGCGGTTTTCACCAGCACTTTTACCACGCAGGCTTCGCAGACCCAGCCAATCCTGGTAAGCAGCGTCTCTCTTTACTCAGATGCCGGGTTCAGCAGTCTGTTGTCGCCAGATGCCGATTATTACAACACCGGCACAGTTTATATCAGATTCGTCGCCCAGGACGGGCAGCCACTGACCCGCGACAGCACGACCGCCACAATCTCGACGGGCCAGACCGCCGTTCTCACCGAAACAGCTTCAAGCACCGGCATCTTTGTCGGACAAACCAGCTTTTCTGGCCTTACACACAATTTTCAGCTGAAAGTTGCCTCGACAGTAACGCCGGCGGCGAGCGCCGCGCTGAAAATCACCTGGCCAGGGCTGACACCGTCGGCACCGGCTTCGGGCGCGATCAATGTTCCGCTGAATTCAGCCCTGCGTATTCAGGCAGATGAAGCGCTGAACAGCACCCTGGTCACTACCGGCAATATCATTACCAGGCAGAATGGCAGCGTTGTGGCAACCAATGTCATCTACAACAGCGTTCTAAGAGAAATAAGCATCGTGCCGACGGCGCTGCTCGAAAGCGAAAAAACCTATACCGTCGAAGTTCGAAATCAGGCCGACCTTTTTGGCAACCCGCAACGATCACTTCTGGTCTACTCATTCGTCACCGAAGACAAGACGCCACCGACGCTCGTTTCTTTCTACCCGGCAAATGCGGCTGCCGGGGTCACCATCGATCAGCAGCCATACTTCACGTTTTCAGAAAACATACTTGCGGCGTCGGTCAATAAGACCTCGGTTAAACTGACCCGTGGCGGGGTTCTGGCCAGTTACACACTCGCGGTCAGCAGCAATCGCATCACCATCGACCCGGACGATTCACCTGACAGCTGGCTGAAAACCGCAACCAGCTACAGTATCGAACTAAACAACGGCGTGACGGATATGGCAGGAAACGGCCTGGCCAATGTTCCGGAGCCTTTTCAGACGAGCTTTTCAACGCAGCCCACGATAACACTTCCGACAGATCTGGCCAATATAAGCCTTTACAAAGATCCGCTGCTGATCACCAGCTGGGGCATGGCAGAAAAAATACCGGCCTCAGCAACGGTTCACATCAAACTGACCGGAACCGACGGAGCCACCCAGACGCGCGACCTGGCCTCAGTAACCCTCAAAACCGGCTGGGGAAGTAATTATGAGTTTGCGGTGCAGGAATCAGCGTCGAATTCAAGTGGCATATATATCGGCAGCTTCTCTTTCAACTCTATTCCGCTCTACGGTGTCCCGACTCCGTTGCCGACAGCCAGCAGTGGCAATTTGAACTTTCTGGCAACACAAAAACCGGTAACAGCTGCTACACTGTCTGTAGCTTTTCCCGAGCTTTATGGCTCTGAGACCACTGTCACCACAACGTCAGGAACAGCAACCGCCTCAGGAACCACGAATGTCCGCGTCGACTCGGCCATCAATCTGAGCTTTTCCGAGCCTCTCGCCAACGCGGGCAGCAATGCAGCATTGAACCTCAGTTCAGGCGGCATGACGGTTCCGGTTGCGAGAAGCCTTTCAGCTGACGGGAAACAGATCACTCTGACTCCGGCCGCACCGCTGCCTTTTGGCTCAGAATTTCTGGTTTCGGCAATTTATTCTGACTCCGGTCTGAAATCGACGCTCGGCAATCCCCTGTTCAGACCTTTCACGTTCAAATTTACAACCCAGGCAGCCCAGGCACAGCCCACCAGTGTAAGCAGCATAAATCTCTACCCGACCGCAGACATGTCGCCATTGAGCCTGTATGTGACCGATCAGGATTTTAACGCCACCGGAACCATCTATATTGAAGCAATAGGGGCAGACAGCTCCGCCAATACTGTCGATAAGACCTCAGTAACCGTTTCAACCGGTCAGACGATCGTTCTTACAGAAACGACCGACAGTTCAGGCATTTTTCAAGGCTCGCTGGCATACAGCAATCTTTCAGACGGTTTTGTCATGCGTGTGACCTCTCTGGTTTCGCCTGAAGCAAGTCAGAGTCTCACCCTTTCGTTTCCGAAGCTGACCCCCTCATTGCCGGCTTCTGGAGCAACCGGAGTTTCATTTGCCACGCCGGTCAGGATTCAGGCCAGCGAGGAACTGGACAGCACAACAGTGAACAGCGGCAATGTCAGGTTGTTACAGGGCGGAAACGCAATAGCAGGAACAGTATCGTATCTCGGCGCCCAGCGCCTGATAGAGTTCACGCCAGTCCAGAACCTGGAGTTCAGCAAAACTTACCTGCTGCAAATCAGCAACATCAGAGATCTGGTCGGGAATCCTGTATTAATACCATTCGCCATGAGCTTCACGACACAGTCGACTTCGGTGCCGCCAACCAGCGTCAACACCATAAAAATCTTTTCAGACAGCGCCTATCAGAACCAGCTGGCTGAAGGTTCTCTGGTCGCTCCAGCCGCGGATGTATTCATTGAAGTCACAGCCGGAGATCTTTCGGCCACAACGATCGATACAACAGAAATTTTGATGACTACCGATATTTCAGCCAATTCTCGAACGACAACGCTTCTGGAAACTGCGGTTAATTCAGGCATTTTTCAGGGCATGGTAACAGTTTTTACCGACGAAGATGCCACTCTGACTTTCTCTTCAACCACCACCCCGGCAGTCAGGGCAACACTTAAAACCCTTAAAATGCCGAAATTCACCAGTCTGACCCCGGCATCAGGCAAGACCAATCTCTTTCTCGACAGTGTTTTTTCGATCGAAGGCAGCAAGCCATTCGACGCGGCAACCATAAACAAAAGCAATATCATTCTTGCCGGCAGTTCGGGCCCGGCATCATTTTCAATAACGCAGCCAGCACCGAACAGGCTTTCTCTGAAAACTTCTCTCAGCATCTCTGCGGAGCTTTTTCTCAAACTCACTTCGGCAATCAAAGATACCGATGGGCTGCCCTACCCGGAATTAATCGCCAGCTATTCAACGCTCACTCCAACCATCAAAGAGCTCAGGCTGTATGCCGACGCTGCCATGACGCAGCCACTCGCAGCTCTGGCCGAAGTTGAAATGGGCAAAACCATTTATCTCAGCATCATTGCGTCGAATGCCTATTTGAATGAGCCCGAAACGGCAACCGCAACCTGGTCAGACGAAACCGCCACTTTCTCAATTTCTCTGACAGAAGCTTCTCCTGGCGAGTTCAACGGTTCGCTGACGGTGCCGCAATCACCGGAAAAACTGCTGACAGTGGCCCCTGAGTCCCGGCCAGACCTGATCAGATATCTCAGAATAACCCGCGGCTTCGCTCTGGAATCTTTCTCACCGGCCAGCGGAGCAGTTAACGTGCCGGCGGATGTCTGGCCCAGCTGGAATTTTACGCGGCCGGTGGAACCGACAGATCTTTCAGCAGGCAATTTCAGTCTGATCAGGATCAGTGATAATACAACTGTTCCGGTAACCATACGCCGCAGTCTCAGCGGCATGCAGGTCAGACTTGAGCCGGCCGGGGTATTGCCGCTTCTGACAGTTTTTGAAATGCGCCTGAGCGGATCGGTGCGCGACACATCAGACAACGCGCTTGGATCCTCTCTCGCAACCAGGTTCTCAACCCAACCGCCACCGCCGCCGCCGACAGAGATCATAAGTCTGCGCAACTATGAGACTTCGGCTTATGCGACCCCGACCCTGGCGGTAGCCAATGACGACAGTCTCTACCTCGAAATGGTCGCCAGAGACACATCTTTTTCGACCTACGAAACTGCCCGTGTCAGAGTCGAGTCTTCTGACAGCAGCCTCGACGGCCTGGAGCTGACCCTGGTCGAAATCGCACCGCCTTCGGGCGTATATCGCCTGGCCCTGCCAATCAATCTGCCAGTGGGTACAACGATCAAGATTCAATCTCAGGCCAGCCCCGGCATGGTTATCAATCTGACCGCATACCTGCGGACCAGGCTGCTCGGCATTTCTCCGGCTTCAGGCAGCACCGGCCTCTATCTTGACCAGCCATTCAGCTTTAATTTCAGCGGAGCAATTACCAGCAGCACGCTTGCCGGCGGCATTCAGATTTTCTCGGCCGGCGGGCAGCAGATTCCGGCAGATTTTTCGGTCTCTAATGCCGGAAAAACCGTGACTTTCACCCCCCAGACAGCCTTTGTCACCGGCAGCAGCCATCAGATAATTATCAACACCAGTCTGCGTGACGCCAACGGGCTGTTTTTGCTGCCCGAAACGGCTTTATTCAGCACCAGAAGTGAAACTTCCGCAAGTTTTGAGCTGTTAACCGGCCTGGCGCCTCTGGCCGGCCAGAAGGTTTCACTGACCGGTGAAGCGGTGAGGGGTGCGATAGGCATTCTCGCCAGTACCACCGAAATGTTTGCCAATGCCTCGGATACCAGAGTTTTCAGATTTTCTGCCGGCAGTCAGGTTCTTGACGTAATTCTTCAGGAAACCACGCCCGGCAGCTTTGCAGGCAACTCTGATCTGGCCGCATTTTCCGGGTCCTCGCTGCAGGGCAGTCTGCTGTTCGCCGGTAATCCGACAACCAGTTTCGCACTGGCATCAGAGCCTGAAATCGTCACGGTTACACCTGCTTCCGGCAGCAGCGGCATTGACGAAGTCGTACAACCCGCAGCGACATTTTCACGAAAAATGGCCTACGACAGTGGCGATGGAGCCCTGCGCATCGAAAGCGCGGCCGGAACCATCAATACGGTTCAGCACGGCCCGGCAACTGATTCAACGGCTCTGAACTGGCGTCTGACTGCACCTTTACCGGTTGAAGCCAGCTGCACTTTAAGGCTCAGCGGTCTGACCGATTACCTTGGGCAGCCTCTGGCCGACTATCAGCATACTTTCTCAACCGGTGGGCGCCAGGGGATCAATCTTTACAGCGAAAACAGTTTTGCCCAGCTGATAGCTTCAGAGACCATAAATCTGCCGATTATTTTCTGTGAAATTGCGGCTTCCGGCACGCTCTACCTGAGCGATCGCAGTTTCTTTCTCGAAGCAAAGCGCGGCACCAGAGCAACCGAAACCATCAGACTCCCGGTTGAACCGGCATCGACAACCAGCGGGCTTTATCGCTGCAGCCTGGCCATCTCAGAGAGTCGCGCGGTTCCTCAGCACAGCCTGCAGCTGTTTCCCGGCGAGTGGCTTGAAATAACTTCTCCAGAGCTTACTTCAGACAAAAAGCTGCTTTATTACCGCAATGCAGGCAGCACCACACCGACCCAGATCAACGATCTGAGATTCTTTGCCGACCGCCATTACGCCCGCAGGATTTACGACAAGCTAGAGAGCCCGGCCCTTTTTGTCGAAATCGACGCCGAAGATCAGAACTGGTTCACGGTCGACAAAACCGCGGTAAAAGTCACCTCTGACGCCGACCCGGTCGGCTTCGACCTTAACCTTGTCGAAACTGCGGCGCATTCTAACATTTTCCGGGCTGCGATCAGGCTGAACAGTCTGCGCAGTGATCCGGCGGCCGGCAATCTTAAAGTTGCCCCCGGCCAGCGCATTCGGGTCGTTTCGCTTGCCGACAGTTCGGTACAGGGCAGCATAAGATATGTTCCTGAAAACAGCATCAAGAACATCGCGGTTTACCCGAGCCCGGCGCGCGGCGATACGGTCACTTTCAGGTTTTATCTGAATTTTGCCAGCGACGTGCACCTTGAGATTTACGACACCGCCGGTGACAAGATCAAAGGCTTTGTCATCAGGGCCAGAGAGGGTGACAATGACTTTCGCTGGCGGCTGCCTTCGCACCTTGCCAACGGCGTTTATTTTTACCGTATGGAAATCGACAAGGACCCGCAGACGCCGGCCGGCAAGCGCAAGGGACGTGGCAAGTTTGCGGTTTTGCGATGATTCTGCTATTATCTTTTCAGACAATTCAACATTTAAGGAGACCGATATGAAGGGTGGACTCAATATGCAGGGCCTGATGCGCCAGGCTCAGAAAATGCAGGAAAAAATCCAGAAAGCTCAGGATGAGCTCAAGGATAAAACCATCGAGGCAACTGTCGGTGGCGGCATTATCAAAGTCGTTTTCAATGGCGCCCAGGAAATGGTGAAAATCGAGATCAATAAAGAAGCCGTTGACCCTGACGACGTTGAAACCCTTCAGGATCTGGTGCTTTCAGCCGTTAACGCCGGCCTTGCCAAGTCAAAAGAAATGGTTCAGAACGAAATGGGCCAGATTACCGGCGGCATGAATATTCCGGGGATGTTCTGATTCGGCTTACAGGCGCAAAATACCAGAAAAGCTTTCGCAGCTGCGAAAGCTTTTTTTATTTAACCTTGTTGATGAAACAGCTGCCAAAGGTTTCGGTCTGGCGGTAGCCTCTCAGACCGCGGGCGCCCTGCCTGACCCGCCCGATTTCGAGTTTGAGGTCCTCACGCAGCTTAGACAGGTCTGTTTCAACGCGGGCATCAGATTCGACGAGTTCGCGCAGTGCATCTTTGACCGCATCGCAATCATTGCCCAGTTCAGGCAAAAGGATCGACACAGCGAGAATAGCCTCTGTCAGGTTGCCACACGGGAAACCATGCCCCTGAAAATTCTGATTCAGCGTGGCTATAAGGTCGGCGCCAAGCACGTCGAGGTCTTCGACAACGAGATTACGCTGCTCGATCAGATTACGAAACCCATCGACACCTGAAACCTGGAAATTGAAAGCGTTGTTACCGTCTGCGAGAGCCAGATATGCCTGGGTGATGGCTTTCAGTTTTTCGCTGATCTGTATTTTCATTGCTATGGTCGTTTCTTTTCTGCGGTTGGAATCTTGCCAAGAATTTTATCGAGTTCGTCGAACAGTGATTGAGAGAAGAGAATAGTTTCCTTGTGTTCGGCAAACACGGCATTACCACCGCGGTCGACACCACGATAGGTTTCGATGATCGAGACGCCGGTCCAGCCAAGTTTCTGCACTGCAATCAGAAATTCGATCGGCCAGAAAAAGCCTTTAAAGCCATTTGGGCTACGTGGCATGGTCTTGTCGCCAATCATCAGAAAAATCGGGAAATCCTTTTCCTCGTAAGCACCGTAGAACCAGTTGGCGTGGTCCCAGGCGAGGAATGAATCCTTACGGTTGATCGAGAAGGAGCGCTTGGCCCTCTCGGTAAAATTCATACTGCCGACGATGATATCGGCGCCATCGGTTGTTGCGAGCTTCTGCTCGATTGTGTTGATGGTAAACGGAATGCCGCGTTTTTCGAAGGCAATGGTTTCGAGCTTGAAAATGGAGTTGAATTTATCGATGACCAGCGGGTGGCTTTTGAAGCCGAGCGCCATCTTGATCTGGCCTTCGAGTCTTTCGTAGTCATCCTGAAGAGCCTGACAAAGCATCTGAAGACTTTCCATCTTTTCGCTGTCGGGCCGCACTCTGGTAGATTCGATTTTCAGGCGCTGGCGGGTTTCGACCAGCTCGGCGCGCTGCTTTTTAAGAAGAACCTGTTCTTCGCTGAGCGTGCGTTTCTTGAAACCGCGTCTGGCAATCTGAACGCCGCGGATTTCGCCGGCGATGGAGCTCATGCCGAGACCGGCGCGCCCCTGTCTGGTGACTTCAAGCAATCTTTCAAGCTCGCCCTGAACCATTTCAGCCGTCGGGTAACGCTGCTGCGGATCGCGCGAAAGCAGCTTGAGAACGATCTGTTCAAGCTTCTGCGGAATCGCCGGATTCAGCTGGCGGGGCGGCGGAAAATTCCATTTCGTCTGTTCGATAAACACCTGCATCGCCCTCTTGCCCTTGAATGGCAGGTGGCCGGTAAGTTTTTCGTACATCACGACGCCGTATGAAAAAAGGTCAGAGAGATGGTCGACCGGCTTGTTGGTCAGCTGTTCGGGGCTGGCATAGGCAACGGTAAACATGCCATCGGCACTCATATTCAGATCATCGTCGCGACTGGTGAACTTGGCGATACCAAAGTCGATCAGGCAGGGCTGGTATTCGCTGCCGCGCAAAATGATGTTATGGGGTTTGATGTCGCGATGCACCAGCCCTTTTTTGTGAACATAGCTGAGGGCGTCCATGCAGCCGATGAAGACCGTCAGGTATTCTTCCATGGATGGCAGACTCTGCTTGACCCCGATAGTGGTCATCGAATTGCCGAGCGGAAAACTGTCGAGCGACAGGCCCTTGACGTAATCCATGATCAGGTAATGAAACTCGTTCTGGCAGCCCTGATCGACGAATTTTACGATATTGGGATGGCTGAGATTTTTGAGAATATCCCCTTCCTGTTTAAACTGGACCAGGACCTGGGGGATTTTGGCAACTTCGGGGTCGAGAAGTTTAACGGCCACCATCTTGTCAGTATCAAGCTGGAAACCAATATAAACCGAACCCATACCACCGCAACCGATAAGGTCAAGCAGGTGATAATTCGTTAATTCTGGAGGATTAACGATGGGCATAGGGACCTTTCAGTAATGTGATTCATTTGCCCTGAGAAGCGAGGAAATCAATGCGTTCCTGTGCGTTTTTGGCAATCTTCGAATTGGGCTTGATTCTGATGACTTCGCTCCAAGCTTTTTTAGCTTCGGCCATCATCTGCTTTTTAAAATAGCTGTTAGCAAGGTAATAGTGCTGATTTTCGTTGTCAGGTTTTATCGACAGAGCGCGCTTGTAAGTAGCGATGGCCTTGTCGATATCGTTGTTGCTGTAATACATGAATGCAAGCCAGTCAAGCAGGTCGACGTTGTTCGGGTCGCCTTCAAGAAGCTTTTCGACTTCGTTGATGCCTTCACCGGTACCGGCGGTATATTTGGTCAGCAGTTCAGCCTCTTCGGCCTTCATGTTGTTCTGCAGGTCGTCACCTGAGAGAACCTGTTTGAACCTCTTGTGGGTGAGGTCTTTCTTTTCTTCTTCTGGTTGAGACTTTTTGGGCGGCTCCACCGGCTTTTCTTTGCCGCTGAGCACAAAAACAATTATTGCGATCAATACTACGATGGCGATACCGATTAAGAGTAGCGTTCCGTCCATTTGAAAGTTGACCTCCAGATTTCACTAACTATATATACTTTAAAATCAGAATAATTACCACAGTTTTCTACACAGAACCCGCGTTTCCGTAACTTAACAGCAATTTGGCAAGCCGGGCAAACGAAAACAGCCCGGGGAAAGTCACCGGCAATTCTTCAATCTGCGCGACGACGACAGTTGAGTTATCCTTACCACCAGCCTGATTGGCAGCTTCGATCAGCTTCTTGGCCGCACGCGAAGGCACGGTATTCCGTAACAGCTCTTCAATCTGGAAATCTTCAACCATACCGCTCAAACCATCTGAGCATAACAATAATACGTCTGAAGACTTGAGTTCTGTTTCAAAAATATCGGGCACAACGAACTGCCTGGTACCCATTACCCGGCTGAGAATATGCCTGGTCGGGTGAACCCTCGCGGCTTCAGGGGTAAGTTTGCCCATTCTGACCTGCTCACCGACCAGGGAATGATCGTTCGTGAGCTGTTCGAGCTTTCCGCCGCGCAGACGATAGAGCCTTGAGTCGCCGATATGGCCGACAATTGCCCGCGCACCTTTTATAACCATCATGGTCATGGTGGTACCCATACCTTTGGTATCAGGGTTTTCCTGGGCATGGCTCCAGACGGCGGCGTTGACGGTGGCGAACATCTCTTCGATCAGCTGCGGTGAAAAATTTTCGAGACTGTTGCTTTCGAACCATTCGGCAATTGCCCTGACCGCGAGACCCGAGGCCACCTCGCCGGCGTTCTGGCCACCCATGCCGTCGGCAACTGCGAGCAGGCAGGCGCCTTTCCTGATGGCCAGACTGCTCCATGGCGGAATAACCAGGCATGAATCTTCGTTATTATGCCTGACCATACCGGTATGCGTTAAGCTCGATATTAACAAGGTCTCTCTACTTACCTCTAAATTTGAGAACAAGCCGAAAATATATTTCAATACAAAAGATTGTCAAGTGCAATAGTAAACAGGCGAAAAAAAAGACCCGGCAGAACCGGGTCATTTTTTAAGAAAAAATAGATTATTTTTTCTTTTTGGCAACGGTGCCGTTAACCAGATCTTTCAGTTCTTTGCCGGGGATGAACTTGGCAACTTTTTTGGCTGCGATCTTGATGGGCTTTTTGGTCTGGGGATTGACACCTTTGCGAGCTTCGCGCTTAACGGTAGCAAATGAACCAAAGCCGATGAGCTGAACTTTGTCGCCCTTTTTCAGGCCGGCCTTTACGGCGTCAACAAATGCTTCAAGTACTGACTGGGCGTTGGCGTTGGTTACGTCTGCTTTTTTGGCGATAGCTTTTACGAGTTCTGATTTATTCACGGAAACCCTCCTGGTAAATTTGGTCAAAGGTGATTATACATATAACTCCAAAGATGCACAAGTGGGTCAACTACTAAAATTCATATTTTGCGAAACCGACCTGCATTCTTCTCAAAAACTTCTCAGTGTTGATGCTGGTTTTCGGCTATTTTTTCCGCGAAAAAATTTTTTACTTTTTCTTTCGAGCCGGCAGTCGGAATCGCCGGACCGGTCATTTTTTTTAATGTGAATCGATGCTCAACCCCATTGCTTTAAGTTCGCTGACCAGCGATTCAGCCATGCGTTCGGCAAGGGCATCGATCTGCTGCCGCGAAAGATGATTGATTCGGTAGTAATTTTGAATGCAACTGTCTTTTTCGAGTCTGTCGAGAAAACCATGAATATCTATCGCCCGGGCGATATCGGATGAATTCATCTGCCGTGTCTCCTGCTTTTTTATCAGGGCTTTTTATAACACAAGCACAGCGATATGCGCAAAGCCTCTAAAACAAAGAAGCCAAGCAGAAAACAGGAAGGCGTGGCCGGCAACTCTGCGTGGCTGTAAGGCGAAAAAATTTCAGCGGTCGAAAATAATGAGCTGCATCATTTTCAGCTGAATGACATCGCAGATTGAGAAACCGGCAGCAAAACCCAGCTCTTTGATTTTTTCGAGCGGCATGCGGTGATCGAGGGGCGGCCCCACCGGCTGTTCGACGCAGGGCCATTCAAGAATCGCAAGCCGTTTCGCCGTGACCCTGAAGGCTTCGCGCAGGGATTTTTCAGCATCGTCGGTTTCGTGCAGCACGTGACCCATGAACACAAGGTCACAGCTTTTATCAGCAAACGGCAGTTGCTCGGCGGGCGCTTCGATAAATTCGGCATCAGGCACCAGCTCGCGGGCAACCTGCAGGAACTCAGGGTTACAGTCGACGGCGCGAACGTTCACCCCTCGCTGCAGCAGAGCTTCGGCAAAAACTCCGGTGCCGGTGCCGACATCGACGGCATTAATAACTTCGATGCCGGCCAGGCTGTAAGCCATGACGCGATCGATCTGCAGGCGCTCAAGGCGCTCAGGATTGCGAAGTTTGGTAATCAGACCATTGAATCGGCGTTCATTCATTGCAGACTCAACCCCCTGATTTTGGCTCAGATGGCGGTTCTATCTTCTGCTGGTCTTTTGCCGCCTTTTGTTCAGCGACAGCGACCTGAGCCGCGACTCTTCTCATCGTCTCTTCGGCTTCCTGTTCAGCTTTAACCTGGCGCTCGCCTTCTTCTTCGGATGCCATTTTCTGCACCAGCCATTCTCCGCCAATCGCCTTGGCGATTTCTATCGAATGCAGATTGATACGCTTAAAGCACTGCAGAAGATCCATGTGCAGAGTTGAGGTTTCGATGGACTGAACCTTGTGCTGGAAAACGCGGCGCATGTGGGCAGTGCGCAGGCGCTTGATCAGCACTTCAAAGGTTCGTTCAGATTTGAGAACCCGTTCGGCGGTTTCCAGATTGTTGGTGGCGAAAGCGTTGATGATCAGCATGAAGCTTTCGTTGACACGGTCGAACATGTTGAGCAGTTCGCGGAAACCCTCTTCTGAGAACCTGATTTCTTCGCGGGCCTTGGCTCTGGCAAAGGGCACGATGATCTTGTGAATCAGGTCGCCCTGCCCTTCGAGATCATTGATGATCGCCATGTATTTCATCATCGTCGAGGTCTGGTTTTCGGTCAACGACTCTTCAGAGAGGCTTGAGAGATATTTGGTAATTTCGTATTGAGCGGTGTCTACCTTCTCTTCACGCACGCCGACTTCCTTGATCGTGTCTTCACGGCCGTAAGAGATCATTTCGGGAACCTTTTCCATCATGTATTCGACATGGCCGGCCATGCGCGAGATTTCGCGGGCAACGTTGCCGAGTGCCAGCTCAGGTGACTTGAGAAGGCTTTCAGAGAGATATTTGGTGTGAACCGAGCGGCCGCCTTCTTCGACCTTTTCTTCTGGAATGATCAGGTGGGTCAACCAGACAATACGGTCATAGAAAGGAAACATGACCAGCATTTTGATAATCGCGGAAAGCATGTGAGCGTTGGCCACTTCGCGGGCAACTGAAGTTGAGAACGGCGCTGTCAGCCAGTGCACAAAACTGCTGAAACTGTAACTTTCATAAAGGAAAGGCAGAAAAACTACTGTTCCGATGAGGTTGTAGAGAATATTAAGAAGCGCGGTCTTTTTAGCTGCCGAAGAAGCCCCGATAGCAGCGAGCCAGCCGGTGACACAGGTTCCGGTGTGGGCGCCGAGAATCAGCGGCACTGAGGCATGCAGGGTGAGCAGGTTCTGACTGGCGAAAACAACCGCAAGACCGATGGTGGCGCCACTGCTATGAATCAGGGCTGTGAAAAGCATCGAGCCGAAAATTGCGGTAATCGGGTAATCGCTCATGGCGATCAGCATGTCTCTGAAAGCCGGGAAACTGCGCAGCGGCGACATCGACACGCTCATAACCTTCATACCATAGAAAATAAAGCCAAAGCCAAGAATGATATCGCCAGAGTAGTTAACCGTTTTGTTCCTGGAAAATTTGAGAAGGAAACCCAGACCAATCATGAACAGAGCAAAGTGGGAAATTTCGAAGGCAATCAGCTGAACCGTGACTGTCGTGCCGATATTGGCCCCGAAGATTACCGAAAGAGTCTGGCTGATTGTCATCAACGAAGCATTGACAAAACCAACCAGCATTACGGTCGTTGCCGCGCTGCTCTGGGTGACGATGGTAATCAGAATGCCGGTAAGAACGCCCATGTAACGATTGCTGGTGAATGCTCCGAGAATATCCTTCATTTTCTTGCCGGCAATTTTCTGCAGGCCGTCGGCGCCGACTTTCATGCCGAAGAGAAACATGCCCATGCCACCGAACAGGCCACACATGAGATACATGATCCAGGATTCATCGTTAACGTTTAAGTCTATGTATGAATAGACCGACTGATCGCCTTCAAGCATTGCCAGGATTGAATAGTGCCCGGCGTCGTTCAATTTGCCGGGGTGAAAGGTGGCAACGCCGATCGGGTTGGTGACGACTTTTTTGTCGCTAATCTCGAATTTTTTGGCACCGGAAGGCTTAGATGCAACGATAAAAACGATTTTTGCTCCGACAACGGGTTCGCCGTCGGCGTCAAGCATTTTGAGTTCTACTGGTTTGGCGGTGCCGCCGGCGAGAACCGACTGGTTATTTCCAGCCCCGATTTCGATGCGGGCACGGGTCGGAAGGGTTTCCTGAGCGGTTGTCTGCTGCTGATGCACCGCATCAATCTGACCGGACGCAACAGATTCTGCGCCGATCACGAGCCTGAAGCTCAATAAAACGAGTGCCAAAAGGACAACAACTAAGTAGGGCCGACGTGCAAACATTCCTGTTCCCTCTATTCTGATTTCTGGTAAACCGTTATCGTAACAAAGGTAAACCTTCCGTGTCAAACTTATGAGTCTTCATAAAACTCTTAACGTTCATTTATCGGCGTTTTTCTTTGTTTTCCGAAGGCCCTGCGCGAAGGCATTCAATGCACCGCAAATCAACGGGCAGCAAAAAATACAATGATCAACCCAGACAATCGCCAGTGATGACCAAGGCGTGACATCCGGCTGCCATGACTTTGCTCTTAATATATGCACAAATGTATGACAATTTGAGGGTTCTTGTAATAAACTATCAGACAGATATGAATGAGGAGCAAGCATGCCCGACAAAAAAAGATTACGGGAAGTAACCTTCTTTTCTCTTTTTCTTCTGCTGCTGATCGGTTTTTTCCTGCTGATCGGCGAAACGGCGGACGCACGGGCCGGCGGCGGGCATAACTATTCGGGTGGTGGCGGTTCAAGCAGCAGCCGGCGCAGCAGTGGCGGCGGCGGTGGCGGCGAGCTCGACCTCATTTTTCTGCTCTTCCGGCTGATCATTCACTATCCGGCGGTGGGGATACCGGTGACGATCGTGGTGGTTTTTGTGGTGGTCAAGGGCTACCACAAAGGTAACGACGCCTGGATCGACCATACCATAATCAAGGGCGTGCGGGTCGCCCCCGACAGTCAGGCCGCAGTGGCCCTGACCGAGCTGAAAAAGCGCGACCCCGACTTTGACGACGGCCTGTTCAGAAAACGCGCCGAAAAGGCATTTGAAATAATTCAAAAGGCCTGGTCGGACCGCAATCTGACCGATGCGCAGTATTTTCTCTCTGACGGTGTGTTTGAGCAGTTCAGCATTCAACTCGATGAGATGAAGGAAAAGGGCATCATCGACCACATGGAAGGCCTGAAAATTCTGGGCTCCCGGCCAGTCAAGTTTCAGTCTGACAAAAATTTCGACGTCATTCATCTGCGTATTGACGCTCAGGCAGCAAACTACCGCAAAGACGAAAAAACAGGCCGGGTGCTCAATGGCTCACGTTCTCCGGAAAATTTTGCCGAGGTCTGGTCATTTCTGCGCAAGCCTGGCGTGCGCACCCTTAAAAAGCCGGGCCTGATCGAAGGACAATGCCCCAACTGCGGGAACCCGATCAAGGTCGGGCGTCTGACAAAATGCGAAGTCTGCAATTCGCTGCTGCGCTCGGGTGAGCATGACTGGGTGCTCGCCGGCATAACCCAGGCCTGTGAATGGTCTGCCAGACCGGATCGTATTGTTCCGGGGCTTGGAGATATGGTCGAAGCCGATCCCGGCTTCAACATGCAGCATCTTAAAGACCGGGTCGCCGTGATGTTCTGGCGAAAACTCGAAGCGGAGCGCAAGGGCAATGTGGCACCGTTGCGCAAAATCGCGCGCAATGAGCTTTGCGACGCACAGCTGCAGTGGTATAAACCAGACAACAGCGGTGCCAGACGTTTTTATACTTCGTGCGCCGTTGGCGCCATCGATCTTCTCGGCATCGAGCAGAAGGAGCCCGACGATCAGACCTACGTAGAAGTAATCTGGAGCGGCCTGCCTTCGATTCTGACGCCGAACAAAAGTATCGAAACGGCCCCGAAACCGATCAATTTCAGGCATGTTTTCGTTCTCGGGCGCAAACACGGGGCTCTGACCAAAGTCACCTCGTCACTGGCCAGCACCCAGTGCCCGTCATGTGGCGCGCCTGAACAGACCGGCACTGCAAATGAATGTCCATACTGCGGAACCGTGATGAACGACGGCAGCAGCGAATGGGTGCTCGAAGCCGTCGTTGACAAAACCGACCCGCAGGTAAGCGCGGTTCTCACAAAAATGAACCAGCTGCGGCAGAACCCGGCAAGGCAACGGCCGGCTCAGGCGCAGTCGGCAACGGTTGCCGCAGGAGTTGCGACGCCATTTTCCCAGTATGGCCTGACCGGGCTCGAACTGGTGAAGTGGGCGGCAGCCATGATGCTTGCCGATGGCCAGATAGACCCCAAAGAGCTCGAAATGCTCAACGGCATTGCCCGACAGCGCGATGTTTCCGGCCAGAAGCTGCAGAACATCATAACCGAGCTGAAATCAGCAGCCGATCCGGTTGATTTTGTCATGCGCACGAGCACTCTGGCTACGAGCAATGAGCTTCTTGTTCAGCTTGCCAGAGTGGCGCTTTCAGACGGTCGTCTGTCAGACGAGGAAAACGCGATGCTGCAGCGGGTAGGCCAGAGAATCGGCATGCAGCCGGCAGACATCAACATGCTTGTCAGTCGCGAGCGTCGCAATCTGTATCAGGAAGCGAAGATGGCGATTGCACAGGCGAAACACAACAAATGAGTTTGACAATGCTCTCTGCGTGGATATTTTCTGATAAGTTGAACTGATAGAGAAAAACAAAGGAGGCTTAGAATGCAGAATTTCACTTTTCACAATCCGACCAAGATCATTTTCGGCAAAGGCACGATCGGGGCGCTGAAGCGCGAGGTGCCGGCCGGTAAGAAGATCATGCTGATATACGGTGGCGGCAGCATCAAGCGTAATGGCACCTATGACGAAATCATGGCGGCGCTCGAAGGGCGCGAAGTTTTTGAGTTTGGCGGCGTCGAACCCAACCCGACTTACGAAACACTGATGAAGTGTGTTGAAGAGGTTAAAAAGAATGGTGTCGATTTTCTACTGGCTGCCGGTGGCGGCTCGGTAATCGACGGCACCAAGTTTGTGGCGGCGGCCGCGCTTTTTGACGGCGACCCCTGGAAGATTCTTCAGACTTACGGCTCATGCGTAAAGGCCGCCCTGCCCTTCGCCTCGGTTTTAACTCTGCCGGCAACCGGCTCTGAAATGAACAGCGGTTCGGTCATCACCAGAGTGTCGATGAAAGCGAAGCTGCCCTTCAACAGCAAGCTGGTTTTTCCGATGTTTTCGGTGCTCGACCCGCTCAAGACTTACACACTGCCTCACAATCAGGTCGCCAATGGCATCATCGACGCGTTCATTCACATCGTCGAGCAGTATCTGACGACGCCGGCACACGCCAAAGTTCAGGACCGCTTCGCCGAAGGCCTGCTGCTGACGCTGATCGAAGAAGGCCCGCTCGCCCTTAAAGACCCTGAGAATTATGATGTCAGAGCCAATGTCATGTGGGCCGCAACCATGGCCCTTAATGGCCTTATTGGGTCCGGAGTTCCTCAGGACTGGTCGACGCACATGATCGGCCATGAGCTGACCGCCCTCTATGGGCTCGATCACGCGGTTACACTTGCCATCGTTCTGCCTGGCAACCTGACACTGCGCAAAGAAGTCAAACGCCAGAAACTGCTGCAGTTTGCCCAGCGCGTCTGGGGCATCAAGTCAGGCAATGAAGATCACCAGATCGCCGAAGGCATAAGAATGACCCGTGAATTCTTCGAGTCTCTCGGCGTCAAGACCAGGCTCAGCGATTACAAGATCGATGCCGCCGGCATCGAAAAAGTGGTAGCACAGCTTAAATCGCACCAGATGATCAAACTTGGCGAGAATGGCGATGTTACCCCCGACGTTGCAAGACAGATTCTCGAACTCTGCCTGTAATAAAGGAAATAACCTTGCTTCTCATACCGGTAATTACCTCTGACCGCGAGTGTTTTGTCCATATCGTCGCGCTGTTACAGCAGAACGGCGAAAACTGCGAAACTCTTCAGCTTGCCGAAACCAGCGAAGCTGAAGAGTTTCTGCGCATTGAAATGCCCGAACTGGCGGTCATCGACTTTGCCGATCCCGGCATTGACAGTGCCAGACTGCTCGCCGCGGTCAGAGGTGATTCCTGGCTTCTCAGTACCGGCCTGATCGGCTTGTGCGACTCTCCGGTTAAATTGCGTGAATCAGGTATTGTTAAAGGGGTGAACACCGTCGCCCTTCTCGACAAGGGGCGTATCAGTCGGCAGTTTCCGCAGGTAATCAATATTATCTGCAACAACCGGCACATGCTGTTTCACCGGGTGATCGGCAACGATTTCGGGGCCGAGATTTCTTCGAGCTTCGAGCTGCGCAACGACCCTCTCGAAGCCGGCGTATTCACCAACCTGATCTGCAACTATCTGTTCAACATGAACTGCATCGATGCCGGCCTGCGCGAACAGCTCAATTTCGTTCTCGTCGAGCTGCTGATCAACGCCATCGAGCACGGCAACTGCGGCATTTCTTACGCAGAAAAGAGCGCCTGGCTCGAAAAGAACAACGATATCTGCGAGCTGATCGACCGCAAGTGTGAAGACCCGGTCATTGCCGCACGAAAAGTATTTCTGCAGTATGCGATCGAGCCGGCTGTCTCGCGATTCACGATCACCGATGAGGGTGCCGGTTTCGACTGGCGGGCCCTCAAAACCCCGTCGATCGAAGAGCAGCTCTTGAGCCTGCACGGCCGGGGCGTGGCACTTTCGCGCGAAATGACCACTAATCTCACGTATAATGACCGCGGCAACCAGGTAAGCTTTGAATTCAACCACAAGAGCGGGATCAGTAATATCAGCCCGGCCCTGTTCCAGGACCTGGAAACCGTTGAGTTCAAACCGGGTGAAACGGTTTTTAACGAAG
>ERZ795061.1655-NODE-1655-length-21449-cov-5.867112_pt1 | contig 21449 bp, 19 predicted proteins | sample MGYA00375145_ERZ795061 | MGnify/ENA primary metagenome ERZ795061 (study PRJEB30190, sample SAMN05720144) | anaerobic digester metagenome | isolation source: active sludge of municipal wastewater-treating anaerobic digesters | place: USA | collected 2014-12-22 ... | reverse complement strand
TCTGTGAGCCTTATAAATAAAGGCTCGCAGGGCAGGTCAAAAGGGTTGTGTTGTAAAACCTGCCAAAATAGCGATTTATTTTAGTGTTTTCTGCGTAAATTTATATGCGATTCAATAAGTGATTTTGCCTGATTGCGAAAGCGACTGCCGTCCGCATCTTTCACCCACATGTGGAGCAAGCCGCTAAAGAATAAATGCGTGTCTTGCGCCAGCGCAAGCGGGGAGAGTGTGCATGCCAAAAGATTTTGTGCTTGCGCGCGCTGGTAACCTAGCACCAATTTTTCTAAAATGCTGGAACAGTTTTCTAAAATTTGTTGCAGCACTTCAGAAAAGTCTTCCACATATTCACACTTAATCATGATAATTTCATAGGTCTCACGCATTTCAATATTGTCATTTAAATCATCGATTGTTTGACAGAGGCTTTTTTCAATTTGCGTAAGCGGGTCATCATTGCCTTCAAGTGTCAGGCTGTCATCCATGCGATCAATGAGCGGCAATAGCACTTGCTCGCGGATGGCCTGAAAAATTTCAGTTTTATTTTTAAAATGCCAATAAATTGCACCGCGCGTTACATTGGCCTGTGTTGCGATATGCTCGAGCGTGGTGCGGCTGACACCACGCGATAAAAATACCTCGCGCGCAGCCGTAATGATGCGCTTTCGTGTGAGTTCTGCATCTTCTTTAGATTTTCTTACCATATAAAATAGCGCTCGCTCTACCCACTTTTGGTTGAATTTTCAGTGGAAAATAGATTCAGTTAAATATGAAAAAATAAAATGTTGAAAACATATATACATACATTCTTGTTTGTATATAATATACCTTCATTCAATCTAGTAAGCAAGTATGCGTTGGTTTTTATAAAAATTGGTTTTCTATAAAATGTATCTGCTTATAATTTTCATCACCACTCAATGCTTGGAGTTTAGGATGTTCGCGAAATTATCAACACAACACTTATCAATCTCTAGGTATTTTCGCACCATTATGTTGGTCGTGATTGCAGGCATGGTGGTGATTGGTTGCACAAAAAAAGAACCCGCAGAGCAAGCAAGTGGCAATATGCCGCCAATGCCTGTTAGTGTGTTGAAGCTAGAAGCAGTAAGCGTGCCGATTAGTGCTGAAGCCGTCGCCCAGACCGAAGGCGCAAAAGAGGTGGAAATTCGCCCGCGTGTGGGCGGTATTTTGTTAAAAAAAATGTTTGAAGAAGGCGCACCTGTAAAAGCAGGGCAGTTGATGTTTTTAATCGACCCGGTGCCGTTTCAAATAGCCTTGGCCAACGCCAAAGCACAGCTGGCGCAACAGCAGGCACGCGTTGAGCAAACCCGACGTGAAGCCGCGCGTTTAGAAAGCTTATTGGCAACGCAGTCTATTAGTCAACGTGAAGCGGATAATGCCAGTTCTGACCAAGCACTTGCCATTGCCGGGCTGGCGCAAGCTGAGGCAGGCGTGCGTGAAGCACAACTTAACTTATCGTACACCAACGTTACCTCGCCACTTTCTGGCATTGCCGGACGTTTTGAGTTTTCTGAAGGCGCATTGGTGAACGCCAATACCAGCTTGCTCACTAAAGTTAGTCAGGTGAACCCCATCTGGGTGCGGTTTAGTTTGTCTGATAGCGAGTTAGCACAATTAGGTGGCCACTTGTCGCCCGCGAATGTGAAAGCAGTGACGTTACTGACTTCGGATGGAAAAGAATATGCTTCCAAGGGAACGCTCAATTTTGCTGCGAGCGCGATTGAACCAACGTTAGGCACACAACAATTACGTGCTACCTTTGAAAATGCCAATAAACAATTGTTGCCTGGTCAATTTGTGCGTGTACGCGTGACGACAGGCTACCAAGAAGGTGTGTTTGTGGTGCCGCAAACAGCCGTGATGACCAATGACAAAGGTAAATTTGTTTACGTTGCAGAAAAAGATAAAGAGAATAAAACCGTTGCGGCAATTCGTTTAATTCAAGCAGGCGGATGGCAAGGCACCCATTGGGTGGTGTTAAGCGGTTTAAAAGAAGGCGAGCAAGTGATTATTGATAATTTGCTGAAAGTGCAACCTGGCGCAGAAATTCAGCCAAATATAGTAGGGGCTGCACCTGAATCAAGTCCTGCAAGCCAAAATCAGCCAGCAAATAAAGGATAAAAGACATGACCAAGTTTTTTATCACGCGCCCCATCTTTGCCTCCGTGCTGTCGATTATTATTGTGCTGGCAGGGCTGGCGGCGGCGTTTAAGTTGCCTATTGCGCAGTATCCGCAAATTGCTCCACCTACAGTCACGATTACAGCCTCATACCCAGGAGCCAGTGCAGAAACGCTGTCAAAAACCGTTGCAGCACCCATTGAAGAGCAGCTTAGTGGCGTGGATAACCTGCTTTATTTTTCATCCAGTGCAGACTCTAGCGGCACATTGGTGATTACCGCTACGTTTGAAGTTGGTACAGATGTTGACCAGGCAACGTTTAACGTTAGCAACCGCGTAAATATTGCTACGCCACGCCTGCCCGATGATGTGCGCCGTAATGGCCTGATTGTGCAAAAAAAATCGAATGACATTTTGCTGGTCGTGATGCTGACGTCAAAAGACCCAAAGCATGACCGGCTGTTTTTAAGTAATTACGCAACGCTCAATGTATTGGATGAGTTTAAGCGCGTGAAAGGGGTGGGGGACGCGCTGATTTTTGGTGGGCAAGATTACTCCATGCGTATTTGGTTGCGGCCAGACCGTATGGCGCAATTAGGTGTCACTACCAGTGATATTGCCGCAGCGATTAGCGCACAAAATAATCAGTATGCTGCCGGCAAGATTGGTGCTGAGCCTGCGCCTGCAAGCCAGCAGTTGGTCTACACCGTCACGGCAAAAGGCAGATTGGTTGACCCTGAGCAATTTGCTAACATCATGATTAAAGCGGATGGCCCGCGCGGTGTTTTGTATTTAAAAGATGTGGCAAGAATTGAACTTGGGGCGCAAAACTACAATGTGACTTCAGCTTTGAATGGGCAAACAGGTGTTGCGCTACCAATATTTTTACAAAGTGGCGCGAACGCGCTAGATACCGCAAAAGGCATTAAAGATAAAGTAGAAGAACTAAAAGCACGTTTTCCTGAAGGCATGACTTACACCATTCCTTATGACACCAGTGACTTTGTGAAAGCCACCATCAATGAGGTACTAAAAACGTTTGGTGAAGCATTGGTGCTGGTCGTGCTGGTGGTATTTTTATTTTTACAGAGCTGGCGTGCAACGTTAATACCAATTATTGCCGTGCCTATTTCTTTAATTGGCACCTTTGCTGGCCTCTATATGTTTGGTTTTTCCATTAACTTACTCACGCTGTTTGCCATGATTTTAGCCATTGGCATTGTGGTGGATGATGCCATTGTGGTGCTGGAAAACACTGAGCGATTGATGCGTGAAGAAAATTTAGCACCGCTGCCCGCAGCGATTAAATCCATACACCAAGTATCAGCCGCTGTGGTGGCGATTGTATTGGTATTGTGCGCGGTGTTTGTGCCTGTTGCTTTTCAGGGCGGTATTGCAGGCGAGTTATACCGTCAGTTTGCAGTTACGGTAGCCATTTCAGTAGTCATTTCAGGCATTGTGGCGCTTACTTTAACGCCAGCCCTTTGTGCCATGATTTTAAAAAAATCCCATGGAGAAAATTGGTTTTTTACTAAATTTAACCAATCGTTTACGAGGTTCACACATTTTTATACGCATACCGTTGGTGTCACGCTTAAACATAAAATCATTGGTGCCATTGCGTTTTTGGGTATTGTTGCAACCGTGATTTTGTTAGTCATGAAGGTGCCTGGCAGTTTTGTGCCAGCCGAAGACCAAGGTTACGTGGTGACAATTGTAGTGATGCCCAATGGCGCAACGCTTAGCCGCACCACAAAAACCACAGAAAATATTCGCGCAGCGATTCATCAAGACGATGCCGTGGCACATGAGTTTGCCGTGAACGGCTTAGAGTTGCTGACAGGGGCGAATAAAACCAATGCTGCCACCATGTTTGTTAGACTTAAAGATTGGCAAGACCGCACTGCAACAGCAGATGATATTGTCGGTAAATTATTTGGCATCGGCATGAGCCAACCCGACGGCATTGCCTTTGCAGTGAATCCACCGGCTATTCGCGGTTTGGGCTCAGCAGGCGGTTTTGAAGTGTATGTGCAAAGTAAATTAGATACCGACCCAATTAAGTTAGCTGAAGTGACCAATCGTTTTATTGAAGCATTGACGGCAGATAAAAACTTAACGGGTTTGAATACTTTTTTTCGGCCGACCGTGCCGCAACTGTTAATTGAAGTAGATGAAGCAAAAGCGCTCTCACAAAAGGTAAGAATCTCGGATATTTATGCCACGTTGCAAAGTACGATGGGTTCATTTTACGTGAATGACTTTAACCGAAATGGCCGTACTTATCGTGTGCAATTGCAAGCTGAACAACAATATCGTATGCAGCCTGAAGATTTAGGCAAAGTGTATGTGCGTAGCCAGCCTACCGCTGTAAATCCTGCCGGCAATATGATTCCACTCTCTGCATTGAGTAAAGTGACCAATATTGTTGGGGCAGAACAACTTGAGCGTTATAACGGCTTACTTTCTGCAAAAGTGTTTGGTAGCGGTGCGAGTGGCGTGAGTTCGGGTGATGCCATTCAAACGGTTGAGCGGATTGCGGAAGCAAACTTGCCTGAAGGCTATCAAATTGCATGGACTGCCCAAGCCTATCAAGAAAAGCGTACTGGGTCAGCCGCCATGTTTGCTTTTGGTTTTGCCATCATCATGGTGTTTCTAATTTTAGCGGCACAGTTTGAAACATGGGCTTTGCCATTGGCAGTGATTATGGCCGTGCCATTTGCGCTGGCAGGGGCTTTTTTGGCGGTATTACTGCGCGGTATGCCTAATGATATTTACTTTCAAATTGGGCTCATCACTTTAATTGGATTGGCCGCCAAAAACGCGATTTTAATTGTAGAGTTTGCCAGCCAAAAAATGGAAGAGGGCATGCCAGTGGCAGAGGCCGCGCTTGAAGCTGCACGATTACGGTTTAGGCCGATTGTCATGACCTCAATGGCTTTTGTGTTGGGTATTGTGCCGTTGGTTATTGCCACGGGTGCCGGGGCTGCGGCACGCCAATCAATGGGTACCGGGGTATTTGGCGGCATGATTTTAGCCACCTTTGTGGCAACGATATTTATACCACTCTTTTTTACTTGGTTGTCAGGCAAGCATGTACGGCATCATGGCCAAATTGAAACCGAATTAAAATCGCAGGAGACGGTGTGATGGTTTGCAATCAAAGTAACAATCATCCAAGGTTGAAGTTGCGCCTAATTGGCTTGTCAGTGGTTGCTGTGCTGATGGCGGGTTGTAAAACGGTAGGGCCAGATTATCAGCGTCCAGAAGTTTCTCTGCCTGCGACTTATGCTGAGGGGGTGAGTCAAGTCAGCCAAACGATAGCGGAAAATTGGTGGACACATTATCAAGACCCAATATTGAATGATTTGGTTGGTCAAGCATTAGTAAACAATAGCAATATTAAATTAGCCGTAGCGCGTATTGAAGAAGCCAATGCGTTAGCCAATGAGATTGGCGCGGCATCATTGCCACAAGTGGATTTAAATGGAGCGGCCAACCGTTCACGCGTGACTGAATCGGGTGCCAATGAAGTTTCAAATAACCCGCGTAATCTCTATCGGGCGCAATTAGGCACAAGCTTTGAAATTGATTTTTGGGGCAAGTTGATTCGTGCCAAAGAATCGGTACGTGCGCAGGTGCTGGCGAGTCAATACGCAAAAGACACGGTTGCGCTTTCACTCACAGGTTTGGTGGCCAGCAATTATTTAACGCTACGTAGCTTAGCGTCACAAATCAGCGTCACCCAAGCGAACCTAAAAACATGGGATGAAAGTTTAGCGCTTACAAAACGTCGCTTAGAAGGTGGGGTTGCTTCCATTTTAGAAGTGCATCAGGCGGAAGCAGCCAGTGCAATTTTGAGTGCACAATTGGCAGAATTAACGCGATTACGGGCACAAAGTCACCATCAACTGGCAGTCTTGACCGGCAATTTGAACTTAACGCTTGCACAAGTGGGAGATGTTCAGCAGTTACCCGTTCCACCAACGCCACCTGCGGGTTTGCCTTCGAGCTTGCTTGAAGCGCGGCCCGATGTTGCACAGGCTGAAGCGAAAATGGTAGCGGCAAACGCAAATATTGGCGTAGCCAAGGCCGCTTTGTATCCTACAATTTCATTGACAGCAATTTTTGGTGGCGAAAGTATGGAACTGGCTGATGTGCTGAAATCGGCTTCTAGAATTTGGACAGGCGGCTTGAATTTATATTTGCCGATATTTGATTCTGGCAAACGTAACGCGCGCGTAGATCAGGCTAGCGCCAAACAAAAGCAAGCCTTGGCAAGTTATGAAGGCGCTGTTCAAAACGCTTTTAGAGAGGTGAACGATGCCTTGGTTGATTTGCGACAACATACCGCACGTGAAACTGCCTTAAATGCGAGCCAGCAATCTGCTAAAAAAGCGCTTGAAATTGCCGAAAATCGTTATCAATCTGGCTATTCTGCCTATTTAGATGTGCTGGATGCCCAACGTGTTTATAACGAAACTTCAATCGCTTTTATTCAAAGTCGACAGTCAAGGTTGCTGGCCTCTGTTGCGCTGTTTAAAGCATTGGGTGGCGGCTGGAATGCGCCAGACAAAACAAACAATGTTGTTACTAAACAATAAGATAAAATATTTAGTTAAACAAATCTGTTAATATTTGTGCAGGTCTTTCACTATCTGCACGGGCTTCTAAGAAATCATAAGTCAGCGGGCAGCGCGTCGGTTTTTTGGCAGCTTTACGTTTTTTTGGGGTTGTTGAAACTAAATCAATATACGGTGTTTGGCTAATACGAATATAACCAGAACTCAGAAGTTTTTGCGCGGTGGTTTCAAACAGGCTAAGCGGATTGTCAATGTTTTGTAGAGTAACAACCGATTTGCTGACTTTAAGCACGTTGTACATGACAAATTTAGCCGCCGTTTGTTTACCGTATATTTCGCCAGTTTGAATTTGCACAAAGCCTCCTAAAGCGCTTACATCATCGATGTGTTACGTGCATATTATCGTTAGTCGCTTAGTTGAACAAGTGTTTTGCTTTTAGCTGGTTGGTGTACACTATTCAGGCAGGCTAAAACATGATGAACATAGCAAAATTGAATGAGATGACAAATTTAGATGCACAACCCAATGAACATTAAGCGCCAAGCATTTTGTATGAAATCTCACGCGTTATGGGTGGCTGTTTTTTGCGCACTGGCATCTGTACAAGTCGCGGCGAACGAGAGCTGCGTGGCTGGCAAGGTGTATGTGGATTGTAACCACAATCAGCGACAAGACTTAAAAGAGTTGGGCATACCCAATGTGCGTATTTACATAGAAGACGGTACCTATTTGATTACCGATGTTGCAGGTAAATTTAGTTTTTGCGGCCTGAGCGCGCAAACGCATGTGTTAAAAGTGGATAAAACGACCCTGCCTACTGGTAGCCAATTGATTGCCAGCAGTAATCGAAACTCGGGTGATGCTAATAGTTTATTTTTGGATAGCAAAAATCATCAACTTATTCGTGCTGATTTTATTGAAAATAGCTGCTCAAAGGCAGTATTAACGCAAGTGAGAGCGCGCCAAAATCCGCGTATTCAGAATACTGAGTCAGCTAATCAGGTGCAGCCAGCCATCACTTTTAAGGGCACTTCGCTGGAATATGAGGTGAATAATCCTAAAACTTCTGCTGATATTGCCAAGCAAAAAACACGTTAAATATTAAGCCAATTTCACCAAATGATTTAACTATTTGGTGCAGACACACCACGCATTGAACCGATGTTAAATCATGTAATTTTATATTGAAAAACACACAAACCTTTTGAGATGCTCTGCAAGCCTTTATTTATAAGGCTCGCAGGGCAGCGTTTTTCTCTCGGGAGAAAATATGGCTTTTTAATACGCTTTTGTGAAGGCCACACGGACCCAGTTTTCATGCTGTTCAAAACTGTCAGTTAAGCGTACGAGCATGTCGTGTCCTGCAATATTAATTTTGAACGCATCTTTTCTGTTGTACTGATAGCGCGGCACAATCAGCGTTTCTTGTTTAGAGACAGAAAACTCTTTTGGTAAAAACAAGCAGGTAAAGCGGGTAAAGTCATTGCTAAAGCCTGAAATGGTGTCGTTTAGCTGGTTAGCCGAAGTGGTGTTAATTAACTGACGGCTGACATTTTCAGCTTTTGCGCAAAATGCGGCACGGCTGAGTAATTCAATACCAAGATGAAACTGGTTACCTGCCACAGGCTTAATGTTACGAATCACGCCAACTTTAATGTCATGGCTTTTTTCTTTGGCCGATACACCAATCATCATGCCGATACTCAATTCACTGGCTTGTTTGCGTACCAGCAAGCCAAATCCACGCTGGCTTTCATCCACAATATTCGATTGCCCAGCACCTAAATCCACATAAATAATGTTGGCACCACGCCCCTTGATAGATTCATGGTTTGTGTCTTTTTCAGTCAAGATAATCTCTGCGCTCTTGGGCTCAGCAACTTTGTGTTCCGAAATACTTTCATAATGTCTGATGCGGTCGCAGGTTTCTTCAAAACCAAAAGTGGTGTTGGCAGCTTTTTCAGTTTTAACACGCTCAAGGCTTCTGCGTTGGCGTGAAGGGTCAATGCGTGACCACTCTGCCTGCAGTGCGCCTAAAGTGATGAGCGCATATTTGCTGTTGACAATTTCTTTAATCTTTTCTTGTTTAGGTGCAATATTAAATTCTAGCAATGAGAGGCACAGCTCGACTTTTGAGTTGATGCCGTCAAGCGACCAGTAGCGGCAATGCTCGGTGGGTTTAAATTTACGAATACGTTTGGCCGGTGTGTTACTGCCTGTATCAACATAGAAAAAATATTTTTGTGAATCGTAATCACGGTCTATGCTGACTTTAGCTGACCAAAAATCAAGAATTTTATGCGCTAATTCAATTTGCTGCGATTTAAAGCTTAACCCCTCTAACGACCCCAACATGCAAGCTTGAATGTACATAGATGAAATGGTCGTCAATTTTTGTTCAGCACTGGTTGGGTCAAAATAAATGGCCATAGCTTCATTTTGCAGAAAATGTTTTTCTGCAACTTTGTAGAGTTTTGAAATTTGTAGCCAAATATTGGCCGGCGCACTTTGAAACTTGTAAAAGCGCCATTTCACCATCGCCGTTGCAGTGTTCATTGCGCGTAGCAACATGGTGTGCAGCACAAGGTGCTCAACAGGTGCAGGGTTTCTTAATAGTGCTAAATACGTGGCAAAAATTTCACGATGATATAAAAACGCAGCATTGGCAATACGCTCTTCATGGTCAATATCTACAAAATCCGTTTCAAGGTAATCCTCGGTGATTCGCTTGGCGATTGGGTGCGTTTTTTCATCCATTGCAAAAAATGCCTCAAGATGCTGGTGGTCTTGATATACACCATTTTTCAGGTCTTCTGTCAGTCGCGCGGTTGTAAGTTCAATCGCTGCTAAATCTTCTAGCGTGTCAATTTCATGCGCCCATGGTAACTCGTGGTTAGCAAGGAGCTTGGTTGAGTAATCAATAATTTTTTTAAACAGTTGCATTGCGATACCTTTTTTCTCTATATTTGAATCTTACGATTCGGTATTTTTTGATGCTTTAACGAAAGCTTTGGTTTGCTAACTGCAAATAGTGTGCCAATTCTAAATTGGTATTGTGCTTTAAGTTTGATGGCAGGCTAATGTTGCCTTGCATGGCGCCAAATAAGGCGGATAACCTAGAGTTGGTGCTTAAGAGCTCAGGCAGTGTGCGTTAAATAAAATCGTAATTACTTTTTAGCGATATTTATTGGCATGATAAAATATCGACATCTTTGACAAAAAACACTTCATATGACCGTTCGTACCCGTTTTGCCCCTAGTCCCACTGGTTTTCTTCATATAGGCGGTGCTCGCACCGCGTTATTTTCATGGGCGTTTGCCAAAAAGCATGGCGGAACATTTATTTTACGTATTGAAGATACGGACGTTGCGCGTAGCACCCCTGAAGCCGTTCAAGCGATTTTGGATGGTATGCAATGGCTTGGTTTAGATTACGATGAAGGTCCGTATTACCAAATGCAACGTATGGAGAGATACAAGCAGGTTATTCAAACAATGCTGGATGCTGGCAGTGCCTATTACTGTTATTCCAGTCGCGAAGAGCTAGAAGCGTTACGTGAGCAGCAAATGGCTAATAAGCAAAAGCCGCGTTACGATGGTAAATGGCGGCCAGAAGCAGGCAAAACACTGACAACACCCCCCAAAGATATTCAACCGGTGATTCGCTTTAAAAACCCGGTGGATGGTGTTGTGGTGTGGGATGATATGGTGAAAGGCCGCATTGAAATTGCCAATAGTGAGCTGGATGATTTAATTATTGCACGTGCGGATGGCACACCGACCTATAATTTTTGTGTGGTAGTGGATGACAGCGATATGGGGATTACGCAAGTCATTCGGGGCGATGATCACGTCAACAATACCCCACGCCAAATCAACATGTTGAAAGCGCTGGCTGAAATTGACACAGCCATTCAGCTACCGCAATACGCGCATTTATCCATGATTTTAGGCAGTGACGGGCAAAAGCTTTCTAAGCGACACGGTGCGGTAAGCGTCATGCAGTATCACGAAGACGGTTATTTACCTGAAGCGGTATTAAACTACTTGGCGCGACTGGGCTGGAGTCATGGTGATGACGAAGTGTTCTCAATGGCGCAATTTTGTGATTGGTTTGATTTAAACCACATTACGGCCTCAGCCGCGCAATTTAATACAGAAAAATTAAACTGGTTGAATAATCACTATATCAAATTGGCTGATTTAACTGAATTGGCTAAAGATATTGCTGCACGCTTGGCACAACAAGGCGTTCATGTAACGGCAACGCCAAATTTAACAGATGCAATTTCGCTGTATCGTGACCGTGCGAATACCTTAAATGAACTCGCTCAGAGTGTTGCCTATTTTTATAGCAAACCTCAAGTAGATGCTGAAGCTAAAGCCAAGCATGTGACAGAAGATATATTGTCAGTACTTGCTGGTCTGACCGCCCAACTTGCTGAAGTGGAGTGGACGACTGAGGCGATTCATGCGCTGATAGCGCAGACCGTGGCGAGCCATGCGTTAAAGTTTCCAAAGGTCGCGATGCCGCTTCGTGTGTTAATTACTGGTGGAGCGCAGTCGCCTAGTATTGATGCAATCATGGCAATATTAGGGCGCGATGAGACCATTGCGCGATTGTCATCTTAAGGATGGATTTAATTTTAAGCACGCCAAAAAATAAATACGAAGTGCCATTGAAAGCGTGAAGTGATGGCACCATAATATAACTGCGATGCGTATTTCTTGAAACAGGTAAGGGTGACAAAAATTTTTACCAAACAGAACGAAACTGGTTGTTCTACGTCTCAATAAGAGTAACATCTACACTGTAGCGCAAGCTATAACCATTTAATTTAACTCCAAGTAATAGGAGAAAGTCATGAACCAAAAAGGGCAAATGTTACAAGACCCATTTCTAAACGCATTACGCAAAGAGCATGTCGCTGTTTCTATCTACCTTGTAAATGGTATTAAGTTGCAAGGTCAGGTAGATTCATTCGATCAGTATGTCATTTTGCTCAAGAACACAGTAACGCAAATGGTGTACAAACATGCAATTTCCACGATTGTCCCTGCGCGCATGGTCAATATTGGCTTATCTGAAGATAATGCCTAAGTGGTAGCAAATAAATTTAAAGATTGGGTTTAATTAACCTTGAAAGATTTATTTGAAAGGCCAAGTGGCTTTGAAGCTGCAATTTTGGTGAGCGTTGATTTTGGTGATCATGATTACGAAGAAAGCCTAAATGAACTCCGTCAACTCAGTATGACGGCTGGTTTGGCTATTCGAGGCACAATAGAATCAAAGCGCAATGTGCCTGATGCTAAATATTTTATCGGTTCGGGCAAAGCCGATGAATTAAAGCTGATGATGCAGGCTAGTGAAGCAAATATTGCTGTCTTCAACCATGACCTGTCACCATCCCAGCAACGCAATCTTGAGCGCTTGCTTGAAGCCCGCGTGGTGGATAGAACCGGCTTGATTCTTGATATTTTCAGTCAACGTGCGCAAAGCCATGAAGGTAAGCTACAGGTCGAGCTAGCGCAACTTGAGCACTTATCGACGCGCTTAGTACGTGGCTGGACCCATCTCGAACGTCAAAAAGGCGGTATTGGGGTGCGCGGTGGTCCGGGTGAGACGCAGTTGGAACTCGATCGTCGGATGTTGCGCGTTCGCGTAAAACAACTGCGTGAAAAACTCATAAAACTTAAAGCGCAGCGTGGCATGCAGCGACGTGCACGTAAGCGGTCAAGCGTCATGACGGTGTCGTTGGTTGGTTACACCAATGCAGGCAAATCAACGCTATTTAATCGCCTCACAAAAGCAGATATTTATGTGGCAGACCAGTTGTTTGCAACACTGGATACCACCACGCATAAGATTTTTATACCGGATTGTGGCTCAGTGGTTATTTCAGATACGGTTGGTTTTATTAAACATTTACCACATGCCCTAGTTGAAGCGTTCGGCGCTACTTTGGAAGAAGCGGCGCAGGCGGATTTGTTGCTTCATGTGGTCGATACTGCGAGTAGTAACCGTGATGAGCAAATAGCACAAGTCAATAAAGTACTGTTAGAAATTGGCGCGGCCAATGTACCGCAAATTTTGATACATAATCAAATTGATCGCGTGGGGCTATTGCCAGAAATAACGCGCGATGAATATGGTAGAATTAACACCATTCATGTCTCTGCTAAAACTGGAGAAGGAATGGATTTATTACGCTTGGCGATGGCAGAACACTACCAATTTTTGCAGAGAAAAAACACAGAAGAAAGTGCGTACGTGTGACTTTAGATTTAGGTTGGTTTACGCAACAAACTTTGAAAAAGAACATTGGTTTGAATTTAGAATTTTGAATTAAGAATATAGTTGGTTGGTGTGTAGATATTGCTTGGCACTGAAATAAATTAAGTTTGTTTTTATGGAGTTTTGAATGATTAAATTTCCAGGATGGAAAGCACAAAATAACGAAGGTCCCCCAGACCTAGACCAAGTCATGCGCGATTTAAGCCGTAAAATCAATGGCTTATTTGGCAGCGGTGGCAATGGCAATCAATCCAACGGCCAATCCAGAATACCAAAAGGCGGCAATGTGAGTGTGCCTGTATTGCCGATTTTAGCTATTTTGTTACTGATTTGGTTGGCAAGCGGCTTTTACTTGGTGGATTCTGGCTCAAAGGGCGTGGTACAGCGCTTTGGTAAAATGGCAGTAGATACGACCGAGCCAGGGCCTCGCTGGCACCTACCGTATCCAATTGAAAAAGTAACAGTGGTTAATATGGAGCAAGTGCGTCGGTTAGAAGTGGGTTATCGTAGCAGCGGTGAAGGCAGCGGCATCAAAGTAAAGCAACCTAAAGAAGCATTGATGCTCACCGAAGATGAAAACATCATTGATTTGCAGTTTGCTGTGCAATATAACCTAAAAAATGCGACCGATTATTTGTTTAACAACCGTTCAACAGATGATGCTGTGATGTCTGCTGCAGAAACAGCTATTCGTGAGGTTGTGGGTAAAAATAAATTAGATGATTTGCTGCAAAAAGGCATTCAAGATACTTCAGACCGGATGCAGGCAATTTTAGACAGCTATAAAACAGGGGTCAAAATCATCAGTGTGTCTTTACAAAGCGCACAACCGCCAGAGCAAGTGCAAGAAGCGTTTGAAGACGTTAACCGCGCCAATCAGGACAATCAACGTCAAATTAACGAAGGCCAAGCTTATGCGAATGATGTCATTCCAAAAGCGCGTGGTACGGCTTCAAGATTACTTGCAGAAGCAGCGGGTTACAAACTTAAAATTGAAAGCGAAGCCAAGGGTAACGCAAGCCGTTTTGACCAAATCTTGGCGCAATACAACAATGCACCTGAAGTGACTCGTCAACGTCTGTTTTTAGATGCACAAGAGCAGATATTATCTAGTGTAAGTAAAGTGGTGATTGATCAAAAAGCAGGTAGCCTGATGTACCTTCCGCTTGATAAACTCATGAGCGCTGACAATGCTGCACCACAACAATCTCAATCAATGCAGTCTTTAAACCCACAAGCGGCAGTGGCGCCTGAAGCTGCCGCAACGGCAGATCGTACGCGAGATGCATTTCGTAGCCGTGATAGAGAAGGACGATAGGGATTCGCCATGAAAAATTTAACGAATATATTGGTAACTGTTTTAGTTGCACTGTTGTTTTTGATGACCTCCGCTTATACGGTTGATCAAGCTGAATTTGTAGTAGTAAAACGCTTGGGTGAAATTGTCTCAGTAAAAAAATCACCCGGGCTATATTTTAAAGTGCCTTTTATTGATGACATTAAGCGTTTTGATAACCGTATTGTGACCCTAGATTGGGAGCAGCCAGCTAAATTTATTACCAGTGAAAATAAATATATGCTGGTAGATTCTTTTGTAAAGTGGCGCATTATTGACCCTGCTAAATACTATGTTTCAGTTAAAGAGGGCGGTGAGACTGCTGCTGAAGATAGGCTTTCTAAAGTGGTGAATGCTGGTTTGCGTAGTGAGTTTGGTAAACGTACCGTCAGAGAAGTGATTGCAGGCGAGCGTGAAGTGATTATGAAAAACTTGCGCAAATCCGCCGATACTGAGGCACGTCAGATCGGCATTGAAGTGGTGGATGTACGTTTGAAACGTGTGGATTACTCAGAAGATATCAGCAAGTCGGTTTATGATCGTATGATTGCCGAGCGTAAACGCTTAGCCAACCAATTGCGCTCAGAAGGTTCAGCCGCATCTGAGAAAATTCGTGCCGATGCAGATAAACAGCGTGAAGTGATTATTGCCGAAGCATATCGTGAAGCACAAAAAACCAAAGGTGAGGGTGATGCTAAAGCTGGTGAGATATACAATCAATCATATAGCCGTAATCCTGAGTTCTACGCGTTCTACCGTAGCCAGGAAGCCTATAAAAATAGCTTCAAGAATAAAAGTGATGTCATGGTGTTAGATCCAAATTCCGACTTCTTTAAATATATGCGAAACCCTGCGAAGAAATAAGCTTGGTTTAAATTTCAAAGATTTTTCAAGTGAAGAGTACATTTTTATTGGCGTTAGGGTTGATGCTGGTGCTAGAAGGATTGATGCCTTTATTGTTACCACAAGCATGGCGTGAAACTTTTAAACGGTTGATAGAATTTAAAGATGGGCAATTACGCTTTGTCGGATTAATGTCGGTGGTAGGCGGATTACTTATCATATGGTTAAGTAAATAAAGTATTAAGTAGATAAACATGCGTAATTGGTTACTCCCGGAATACCTAGAAGACGTGCTCCCTGCTGAGGCTGCACGCATAGAAGCACTACGTAGAACCTTGCTCGATTTATTTAAAGTGCATGGCTACCAGTACGTAATTCCGCCGATGATGGAATACATGGAATCACTCATCACCGGCGCGGGACACGATTTAGACTTGGCCACGTTTAAAGTGGTTGATCAACTCAGCGGCCGGTTGATGGGTGTGCGTGCTGATATGACGCCGCAAGCTGCACGTATTGATGCGCATTTGTTAAATCATCAAGGTGTGACAAGGCTATGTTATGCAGGTAGTGTATTGCGTACTAAACCAGATGGTTTAGCCCAAACGCGAGAACCGTTGCAAGTTGGCGCAGAGTTATATGGCCATGCCGGCGTTGAAAGCGATATTGAAATTCAGCGGCTACTCATTAAAGCACTACATGCCATTCATATTGATGGTATTCACATCGATTTTAGCCATGTGGGTATTTTTGAAAGCTTGGTGCAAGCAGGCAATATTGATGCAAATCTCGAGCAAGCTTTATATCAAGCACTCCAAAGTAAAGACCAATCTGCTGTGGCTGAGTTAGCCAAAGGGCTGGATGGCAAGATTAAAGAGTCACTTATTCATTTAACAACGCTTAATGGCGATAGGCGCGTGCTGGAACAGGCCGCGCGCGTGCTTCCGAACACACCTGCAATTCAGACCGCATTGCAAAGTTTGGCTCAAGTTAGTCAGGCCTTAGTGCATTTAAACGTTTCCGTTGGCTTTGATTTAAGCGAATTACGTGGCTATCATTACCACAGCGGTGTTGTATTTGCAGCTTATGCGCAACGCTACAAGGGACCGCTGGCTTTGGGCGGTCGGTATGATGAAGTAGGCGTTACCTTTGGGCGTGCGCGACCTGCAACTGGATTTAGCCTGGATTTGCGCGGTGTTGCGACAGCTTTGTCACCGGCAACCCTACCTAAAGCCATCCTGGCACCATCAGAAATGAATGTCGATTTAGCCGCTAAAATTGACAACTTAAGAGACAGTGGTGAAATTGTCATTCAAGCATTACCAGATGCCGTCAATAACGTGATAGAACTCAATTGTGACAGAGAGCTGGTATTGTGCGCGGGCGAATGGGTGATTGAGTTTATCAATTAAATCAATAGTTAATTTTCATACAAAATAAGTAACATATTATGGCCAAAAATTCAGTAGCAAAAAATGTAGTCGTCATTGGTACGCAATGGGGCGATGAAGGTAAAGGTAAAATCGTTGATTGGTTGACTGACCATGCGCAAGGTGTGGTGCGTTTTCAAGGCGGGCATAATGCTGGACACACTTTGGTAGTAGGCCAAGGTGATGCGCAACGTGTTTACAAGCTCAATCTCGTGCCTTCTGGAATTGTGCGCTCTGGCATTAATTGTTATATCGGCAATGGCGTGGTGCTAGACGCAGGTCATTTGTTAAATGAAATTGCAGCGCTGGAAAAAGATGGACTAGAAGTTAAAAGCCGCTTAAAAGTAAGCTCTGGCTGCCCGCTTATTTTAAGCCACCATATTGCGCTGGATACTGCGCGTGAAGCTAAACGTGCCGTGAAAATCGGAACGACGGGTAAGGGCATTGGCCCCACTTATGAAGACAAAGTGTCGCGCCGTGCATTGCGTGTGTACGACTTATTTTACCCTTCGCGATTTGCAGATAAATTACGCGAAGTAATGGACTATCATAATTTTGTTCTAACAAACTACTTGGGCGCAAAAGCGGTTGATTTTAATCAGCAATATGATGCGAGCATGCAGCATGCGGTTGCCCTAAAGCCGATGATTTCTGATATTTCAGCTGATTTATATGCGGCCAATGCACGTGGTGATAATTTACTGTTTGAAGGCGCTCAAGGCGCGCTGTTAGATATTGACCACGGTACTTATCCGTATGTGACATCTAGCAACTGTATTGCAGGACAAGCTTCTGCAGGCACCGGCGTGGGTGCAAATATGCTGCATTACGTATTAGGAATTACAAAAGCGTATACGACCCGTGTGGGCGGCGGCCCTTTTCCAAGCGAATTAGATATTGATACGGCAGGTGCGCCTGGCACGCAAATGTCTGTTAAAGGCCAAGAAATTGGTACCGTAACAAAACGCAAGCGCCGTTGTGGCTGGTTTGATGCTGCCGCACTGCGTCGCTCTGCCATGATTAACGGCTTAACAGGGTTATGTATTACCAAACTTGATGTGCTTGACGGCATTAAAGAACTCAATATCTGTGTAGGTTACGAGTTAGATGGCAAAAAAATCGATGTTCTGCCGATTGGTGCAGACGATGTAGCTGGTTGCAAGCCGATTTATGAAACAGTTGCAGGCTGGACAGAAAACACTTTTGGCGTTAAAACTTGGGATGGTTTACCTAAAAATGCCCAACATTATCTTAAACGGTTAGAAGCCCTTTGTGGTGTTAAAGTTGCAATTGTTTCAACGGGCCCTGAGCGCGATGAAACGATCGTGATTGAGCACCCGTTTGCATAATTTTTTGGCTCATTGCAACGACTAAACTGGGTAAATATGCTCGAACAACGCTTAGCATGGGCAATAACAGGTTCTGGGCATTATTTAAGTGAATCGTTAGCGCTGCTTGCGCAACTGAAAAATGTGGACGTTTTTTTGAGCAGAGCTGCGGCTGAAATCATCAAACAATATGGCTATCAGGCGCAGTTAGACGCGATGGGCCACAAAATCTATCAAGATAAAACGGCCAGCAGTGTACCTGTGGAATTGTTTTATGAAGGTAAATATCACACTTTAGTGGTTGCGCCTGCCACATCCAACACTATTGCAAAAATGGCGTATGGTTTTTCTGATTCTTTAGTCACCAATCTTTATGCCCAAGCGGGAAAAACACGTGTGCCAAGTATTATTTTTGCCTGCGACACGGTGCCAGAATCTGAAGATTTTTCACTGGAATCTGTGGCACCACGCGACAATATCGTCAAAGTTTTTCCGCGTAAAATTGACTTGGAAAACGTTGCAAAATTAGCCACATTTGAGCACACAAAAATCGCCGAGAGTTTTTCATGCCTCCAGGAGGCTTTATTTACAAGGCTTGCAGAGGTGCACTCAAGGGTTGATACAAAAAATGCCTGAAAATTTACTTTTTTTAACAGGTAAATTAGCCGAAAAAAGTCTGCATAAAGTACTCAAAGAAGTGCAATCTAATCCAAACACACCAGCCTTTAAATATCGGGTTGAGCAAATCGGTGTTTCAGTGGCCGCATTGATGACACCAGAAATGGTGGCGCGTCGTTTAAAAACGACGGGAGATGCCAATAAAATGATTTTGCCCGGCCTTTGCCAAGGTGATTTAAGCCAATTGCATCGCCAGTTTGGTATTCCTGCTGAGCGTGGTCCGAATGACTTGAAAGATTTGCCGCAATATTTTGGGCAACAAGGCATTGCACCTGATTTAAGCCAATACAGCACGCAGATTTTTGCTGAAATTGTAGATGCGCCAGACTTGAGCATCGAGCAAATTCTGGCAAAAGCGCAGCGTTTTCAGGCGCAAGGTGCAAATGTGATTGATTTGGGTTGTTTGCCCAACCGACCTTTTTTGCATCTCACTGAAGCGATATATGCGTTAAAGTCAGCAGGGTTTAAAGTCAGTGTCGATTCAATCAACCCGGAAGAACTTCTTGCGGCTGGAAAAGCCGGTGCGGATTATTTATTAAGCCTCACTGAAAAAACGTTATGGATTGCGGATGAAGTGTCGTCTACGCCTATATTGATTCCGGCTAAGCAGGGTAGCCTTGTGTCACTTTATCGCGCGATTGAACACTGTTTAAAACAAAATCGCGCGTTTATTGCCGATCCAATTTTAGATCCGATTCACTTCGGTTTGACTGATTCGATAGTGCGCTACCAGAGGCTTCGAAAAAAATATCCTGATATTGCAATATTGATGGGGGTTGGCAATCTTACAGAACTCACCGACGCTGACACCACAGGCATTAACGCGATTTTGTTTGGCATCATCAGTGAACTCAATATTAATGCGGTGTTGGCGACTTCAGTGAGCCCGCATGCAATCAATGCCATAGCTGAAGCTGACATTGCGCGGCGCGTGATGCATGCTGCCAAACAAGATAACCGTCTACCACGTGGTTACAGCGATGGTTTACTTGGTTTGCATGATAGGCGACCATTTCCCTACCATGCAGACGAGATTGCCGAGCTTGCAGTGCAAATTAAAGACCCGAGTTTTAGGGTGATGGTGAGCGAGGCGGGCGTACATGTTTATAACCGCGAGGGCATGCAGGTTGCGGTGGATCCTTTTGATTTTTACCCAAAGCTTGGCGTGGAAAATGACGCTTCTCACGCATTTTATTTGGGGGTTGAACTTGCCCGTGCGCAAATTGCCTGGCAACTCAATAAACGTTATGTGCAAGATGAAACGCTCTTGTGGGGGGTAAATTCACGCATGGGCGAGGGTTTGAAAAGTTCAAATGATTCGCCAAGACAGTCGCACCGCGAACTATCACTCAAAGAAAAGCAGCACAAAAAATGATTTATGAAGTCATTGTGAGTACCATCAATGCTGAAGGTCAGCCTCATGTGGCACCCTTTGGCGTGCGCTATGAAGGTGACTTGGTTGTGATTTCACCTTATAAACCCTCTACAACCCTCGCTAACATTTTAGCAACGCAGCATGCCGTGCTGAATGTAGTGGATGACGTGTGCGTATTTGCTGGGGCGCTCACAAAGCAGCAAGATTTATCGTTAGTTGCCACTGAAATTGTCAACGGGTTTAGATTGAAAAATGTGTTATTGCACAAAGAGTTAAAACTGCAAACAGTTGAAGACGATGTGCAACGGCCGCAATTATTTTTGCAGGTGATGCATGAGCAATATCACCAATCTTTTCAGGGTTTTAATCGCGCACAAGCGGCTGTTATTGAATTGGCCGTACTGGTTAGCCGCCTGCATATGCTGCCTAAGGAAAAAGTATTATCTGAAATGGCTTATTTGCAAATTGCTATCGACAAAACTGCAGGTGAGCGAGAGTTGCAGGCATGGTGTTGGTTGCTAGATCAAGTCACGAATTTTTATTCTGAACAAATCGGCGATAACCTCGCATAAAAGTTTTCATATTTGGCATAAAAATTCTTAAAATTGGCAATTTAAACATCATGCAATTACTAATCAGTGTCACAAGTGTGCAAGAAGCGCAAATGGCCCTAGCGCATCAGGTGGAAATTCTAGACTTAAAAGACCCTAACACGGGGGCATTAGGTGCATTGCCATTCGATGTGATTACTGAGGTTGTGCAATATGTGAAAAATCAAACGCAAAATGCAACACCAACCATCAGCGCGACCATTGGCGATGTGCCGATGTTGCCAGAGGTGCTAGTTGAAAAGGTTGAGCGCCTGCAAGCGACTGGTGTGGATTATATAAAAATCGGCTTTTTTGCGGCAGATGACTATCAGCCATGTTTGAATGCACTTCAACCGATTATTCAAGCAGGTGCAAAAATCATCGCAGTATTATTTGCTGAAAATACCTATTCGGCAACGTTAATAGAATCTATTAGTCTATCAGTCGTGAAGTAGTTTACTTCTTCCCAACGCGCAAATAGTTCTTGTAAATCGCCGATAGGCTGTGTCGGTCGCATGCCCGTTTCTCCGGTTCGTGCGTTTTCCATTTTAATAAATTTTGTCGGATTTGTTGACTGAGCCCATGCTTGAGACCCGTCGGTGGCATCAAATACCTGTTGCGGTAACTTAATGTCGAACGCAAACTTTTGCATAAACTGCTCGAGACTGAGTGGATTCTGGTAGCCAAAAACTTGCCCAACTATTTTATCAATAATTACCTTGGCTTCTTGCGGATTCATGTATACTCCTACTTCTTTAACTTTCGCCTACTTGATGATTGACTTTCTAGCATATCTTGAAGGCTAGAGCTATATTGACTTACATCTTGGTCTTGTCCAGGCGTCTGAAA
>ERZ795061.1646-NODE-1646-length-21520-cov-7.429304_pt1 | contig 21520 bp, 14 predicted proteins | sample MGYA00375145_ERZ795061 | MGnify/ENA primary metagenome ERZ795061 (study PRJEB30190, sample SAMN05720144) | anaerobic digester metagenome | isolation source: active sludge of municipal wastewater-treating anaerobic digesters | place: USA | collected 2014-12-22 ... | reverse complement strand
CTCCTCCAGCACACGTTCCCCGGCCACGAACGCTTGCAGCCGCACCATCCCGCCCTTCCCGAGCCCTGCACGCGGGGCGAGGGCGCGCGAGGTGGGGCGCGGGGGGCTGCCATCGAAGGTCGCGTGCACGCCAAGCCCGGCGAGTGTGTCCGTCAGCTGCCAACGCGCCTGGCGCGTGACGCTGTCGAAGGTGATGACGATGCGCGGGAGGGCTCGGGCGCCGGGGCCCATGACGAATGTCATGGCGCCAAGCCGCGCGCGGTGATCGCCGTCGATGCGCAGCTGCAACGCCGTCAGGTCACGCGGCGCCGCCCCCCACACCACATCGGCGAAGGCCAGCAATCGCGGAAGCGCCATCAGCGCCAGGTTGGTCCCCGAGGTGATGTGCTCGCTCCAGAACGTCACCTCGCTCCCCAGCACCCGGTGCTGCTCGCCCGCGGTGAGCCCCTTGGGGACGGGATCGAAGGCGTACACCTGCTCCAGCGTCAGCTCTCCTGCCTGCCGGTTGAGGTACACCCACTCGTTGGGCGAGGCAATCACGCGGTGCCCGCGCTCGGCGGCCTTGCGCGTGAAGGAGGAGTCGCGCCACGACTGCACGATCGCCCCCGGGGCGAAGCGCCCCTCGAGCACCTCGTCCCAGCCGATGATCGTGCGCCCGCGCGACGACACGTGCGCCGCGATGCGACGCAGGAACCACCCCTGCAGCTCTTCCTCGTTGGCCAGCCCCTCGCGCCGCATCACCGCCTGGCAGGCGGCACAGGCCTTCCAGCGATCCTTCGGGACTTCGTCGCCGCCGATGTGCACGTACGGCGAGGGGAAGATGTCCATCACCTCGTCGAGCACACCGAACAGGGTCGTGAACACCTCGTCCTTGCCGGCGCAGAAGATGTCGGCAAAGACCCCCCACGAGTTGGGGACGGCGATCGTCTCACCCGTACACCCCAACTGCGGATAGGCGGCGAGGGCGGCCGACGAATGCCCCGGCATCTCGATCTCCGGGACGACCGTGACCCCGCGTTGGCGCGCGTACTCCACCACCTCTCGCGCCTCGGCCTGCGTGTAGAAGCCGGCATAGCGATCGCCGGTCGCCTCCGTGCGGCGCCCTCCCACGCGCGCGAGCGCCGGGAAGCGCCGGATCTCGAGTCGCCACCCCTGGTCGTCCGTCAGGTGCCAGTGGAAGATGTTGAGCTTGTAGCGCGACAGCAGGTCGATGTGCCGCTTGATGTCGCGCACGGGGAAAAAGTGGCGTCCGACGTCGACCATACTGCCACGCCACGAGAAGCGCGGCGCATCGTCGACCCGCACCGGTGCGACCCTCCAGGCGGCGCGCCGGGCGCCACCTCGACGCTCGAAGTCGGGCGGAAGCAGCTGACGGAAGCTCTGCACCCCCCACAGCACCGCAGCGGACGTCGCCCCGCGAATCGCGACGCTGCGCCGGGACACGTCGAGCGTGTAGGCCTCGGCGCCACCGCCGGTGGGCGGCGCGAGTCGAGGGGCGAAGCTCACCGTGTCGAGCGTGATCGCCCCCTCGGGCGCCTGCGACACATCCCCTGTCGACACGCGCACGACGAAGCCCGTGCGCTCGCGGATCACCGTGCCGAGCAACTCCCCGATCTCGCGGAGCCGCACGCCTCCGGAAGCCACGACGATGTGTACCGGGCTTCTCAGCTCGAAGGGGGCGCCGGTCGAGTCGGCGAGCGCCCGCGCCGGGCGAGGGACGATCGACTCCCCACTGGTCTGGGCCGGCGCGCCGGCGATCGGCAATCCGAGGGCGGCCACGACGGCCGCCCCCGCGGCGGTGGCGCGCCGAGTTCGTGCCAGTATCCGGACGGGGGCGGTGCGGGTCGCAGGGATCATCGAGAGGTCATTAATGTACTGTCTTCATGCCTCCGCGACGCCGACCACCCGGCCGGCGCCGGAGCGTCACCCCTCGCGTCATGCCGAAGCACCCGCACGTCCTCGTCGCCCTGGCCGTGAGCGTCCTTGGCGCCTGTGCCACGCCGAGCACACGCCCCGTGGCCCCCGCCCCCGCGCCCGCTCCCTCGGCACGGCCCTCCGCGGCGACCGCTCCGGGCAACACCGCCGCTGCAGCCCCACTCGCCGAGGCCCCGGCCGACTGGCAGCTCCTCGACCCAGCGACCGATCGGGTCCCAGGGACGGCGGCACGTCGCGCCGCGCAGGAGCTGCTGCGCGGTCGCAAGCCCGAGCGCACGGTCGTTGTCGCTGTCATCGACGGTGGCGTCGACACCGCGCATGTCGACCTGCGCGCCAACCTCTGGACCAACCCGCGCGAAGTGGCCGGCAACGGCAAGGACGACGACGGCAACGGCTATGTGGACGACATCCATGGCTGGAACTTCCTGGGTGGCGCCAACGGCCAGAACGTGAACTGGGACCAGCTCGAACTCACGCGCGAACACGTGCGGTGCACGAAGATGCGCGCCCAGACGCCGGCTCCCGACAGCACGGCGCGCGCACGCTGCGACGGCATCGCCAAGGCGTTCACCGCCAAGCGCACCGAATTGCAGCAGATGTCCGCGCAGATCCTCATGGTCGATGGCATGTACTCGCGCGCCGTGCGCGTCCTGTCGACAGCGATCCCGCGCGACTCGATCAGCGTGGCACGCGTGACGGCGCTCGCCCCATCAGCCGATAGCGTGCGCCAGGCGCGAGACCTGTTCCTGCGCATGGCAGCGAGCGGGATCACCGGCGAGGAGCTGCACGATGCCAAGGAAGACGTGCAGGGGCGTCTCGAGTACGGGCTCAACCCCGACTTCAATCCGCGCACCATCGTCGGCGACGATGCGAGCAACCCCAACGAGCGCCGCTACGGCAACCGCGACGTGACCGGCCCAGACGCGAAGCATGGCTCGCACGTGGCGGGGATCATCGGCGCGCTGCGCGACAACGGCACCGGGATCGAGGGCATTGCCGGCGCCCCCGGCGCGGTGAAGCTGATGGTGGTGCGCGCCGTGCCTAACGGCGACGAGCACGACAAGGACATCGCCGCTGCCATCCGCTACGCGGTCGACAACGGGGCGCAGGTCATCAACATGTCGTTCGGGAAGGACTTTTCTCCCGACAAGCCGCTGGTCGACGCCGCGGTCAAGTACGCCGACTCCAAGGGGGTGCTCCTGGTCCATGCCGCCGGCAACGATGGCGAGAACCTGGCCGAGACGCCGAGCTTCCCCGTCGCGCGCTATGCGGGCGAGGGGAGCGCCGCCAACTGGATCGAGGTCGGGGCGGCCTCGTGGAAGGGAGGGAGCGCGCTCGCCGCACCGTTCTCCAACTACGGCAAGGAGCAGGTGGATGTCTTTGCCCCTGGCGTCGACATCCTGTCGACGATTCCGGGAGGCGGCTACGCCCGCGAGAGCGGGACGAGCATGGCGGCGCCGGTGGTCTCGGGGGTCGCGGCGCTCCTCATGAGCTACTTCCCCAAGCTCACCGCCGCCGACGTCAAGAAGCTCGTCCTCGACACGTCGACTCGTTATGCCGAGCTGATGGTCGTGCGCCCGGGGGCGCAGAACGGCGAGAAGGTCGCCTTCGGTGCGCTCTCTCGGACCGGCGGCGTGGTGAACGCTTATGCCGCGGTGAAGGCGGCGATGGCGCTGAGCGGGGCGGTGGTGCAGTAGCCACCGGCCGGTCGCGGGGGGAGCCTCAGGACTCCCCTCGCATCTCGCGCACGAGCGCGTGGCGCGCTTCGGCGATCACCGCGCGCGTTCGGTCGCGCAGCTCCGCGACATCGGCGATGGTCATCCCCGTCACTTCGATAGGGGGGAGGACCTTCACGCGGGCCCGCGCCTTCTGGAAGCGGAACGTCCCCTTCTGCATGCAGTCGCGCGTCCCCGCGACCACGATCGGGAGAATCGGGGCCCCGGCCTCGAGCGCCAGGCGGAAGGCGCCGTCCTTGAAGGGGAGCAGCTCCCCGTCGCGCGAGCGCGTCCCTTCGGGGAAGATCATCACGCTCACGCGCTTGCTCAGGCGGTCGCGCGCCTCCTTCATCGCCCGCACGATGCTCGTACGCTCCCCGCGTCGGACCTCGATGTCGCCGGCCATGCGCATCATCCAGCCGAAGCACGGGATCTTGAACATCGTCTCCTTGGACAGCCACTTCATCTCCCACGGCAGGTGGGAGATGAGGAAGATGTCGGCGTACGACTCGTGGTTCGAAACCGCCACGTAGGGGCGACGGGGGTCACGGATGAAGTCGCCCCCCATCTCGAACTTCCAGAGCGGGTTGAGCTTGACGGTCAGGACGCCGAGCAAGCGAAAGAAGCGCCCGGCAGCATACCGCCCCTTGTCGAAGGGGGCGGTGAGGCAGAAGAGGATGAAGGCGAAGGGGGTGGCGATGATGACGAGCAGGACCGTCTCGAACCACACCCAGGCGTTGAGCAATTGTGCCATGTTGGAGCGAACGCAGCGAATGATGCGCCGGACGGTTGGCCGCGAGGGGGCGGAAGCCGCACCCGGCGTGTGGCGAAATCTAGCCTCTCGCGGGTGATCGAGGCATGCGCGCGGCGACAGGCTCGGCGAGGCGGGAACCTCCACAGGAGCGGCGATGGGAACAGGACGTCCGGACTTTCGTAGCGCCAGCGAGCTCCCGGCGCTCGTGAGCTACGTGCGCGAGCGTCGCTGCGTGCTCTTCGTGGGCGCCGGCCTCTCACGTCCCGCCGGGTACCCGGGGTGGGGTGACCTGATGCGGCACGTGGTGGAGGGCACGCATGCCCAACTCGGCGATGCGGCGCGCAAGGACGAGCTCGAGAGCCTGCTGGCGCAGTACAAGTTCGCCGAGGTCGCCGACCAGTGCCGCACGCTGCTGGGGCGCACCTTCTTCGGGCGCATGCTTCGCGACCAGCTCGCGCGCCCCGCCAGTCCCCCCGAGGCCACGCACCGCGCCATCGTGCAGACGCCGTACGCCTGCATCGTCACCACCAACTTCGACACGCTGCTCGAAGACGCCTTCGCCCGGTGGAGCGACTTCGGCATTCCCAAGGCGCCGACCGGAATGGAGCTAGCGCAGCACGGGACGCTCCTGCTCGATGGCGCGTTCTTCATCCTCAAGGCGCACGGGACCATCCACGACGACGACTCGATGGTCTTCACCAGCGAAGACTATCGCCGCATAACGCATGCGAATCCCGCCTTCCAGGCGGTAATGTCATCGCTCCTGCTCACGCACGCGGTCCTGTTCGTCGGCTATTCGCTCAGCGATCCTAACTTCCGCCTGCTGCTGGACTCGCAGCTCACCACGTTCGGGAGCGAGGCGCCGCCACGGTACGCACTCATGGAAAACGTGAGCGCGTCGGAGCGGGCGATCCTGCGACGCACGGCCGGCATCGAGGTGATCTCGTTCGCGAAGGGCGCGTTCGGGGAGGTAGCCGGCCTGCTGCGCTATCTGGCCAAGGCCAGCGCGCCAGAGCAATCACCTGCGCAGGCAGCAGCACCAGTGCAGCCGCCGGTGCAGGCGTCCGTGCAGTCACCGCGCCGGGTCCTGCGTACGCGCACGGCCGACCCGGCCATGGTCGTTCGCCTTCGTGCGCGCGACGTGATGGTCGATTGCACCTGGTTCCAGACCACGCTGCGCGACCTGGACGGCGTCGCCCTCCCGCTCGAGCGGATCACCACCGCGACCAACCTTTCGCCAGCATGGGCCGAGCTGTCGCAGTACCTCTCGAACGCGACCGACATTCCGATCGGAGACGTTGCCCAGGGGGCGCGGTGGCACGTCGGCGACCTCCTCGCGCGCGTGCTAGAGGGCGTGGACGAGGCGCTGCTGGCGACGCCGCCGTCGACCACGATCATCCTCGACATCCCTCCCGAGCTTTGGGCGCTCCCGTGGGAGTGGACGACCGTGGGTGAATGGTCCCTCGCGCTCGCGCGCCCCACGTGCCGTCGCATGCCAGGGATTCCCGACGCGTCGCGAGGTCGCCCCTTCGTGCGCTCGCCGCTGCGCGTGCTGCTCATTGGTGACCCCCTGGCCGACAGCTCGCAGACGTTCCCCCTCCCCGGGGCACGCGCCGAAGTGGAGGGATTGGCGTTGCAGCTGTCGAACGCCGCCCCGGAAACCGTGGTGACCACGCTGATCGGCCGGGAGGCCTCGTACGCCACCGTCCTGCGCGAGCTGCGCCACGGGCGCTACGACGTCGTCCACTTCTCCGGCGTCTCCCACGACGACGGCGACGGCTCCTACCTCATGCTGCACGACGGCAAGGTGGGGACGTCGGAACTCGTGACGCTCCTCATCAAGCGTCCGCCGGCCCTGCTCTTCCTCAACACGATCTACTCCGGCTTCGTCCCCGTCTTCTCCCAGGCGTTTCCGCTCGCGCTGCGCGAAGGCACGTCGTTCGACGATCACTACCGCGAGCTTCGTCGTCGTCGCGTGGGATTCGAGCGCGCGGCGGCACGCTCGGGGGTCGGAACGTTCGTTGGCGTCATGGGACTCACCGACGATGAGGTCGCCGGTCAGGTGGCTCGTGCCTTCTACGACATCCTGCTCTCCGGCAAGGGGGCGGCGCACGCACTGCACGCCGCCCGCAATCGCGTGCGCGCCACGTTGGGGAAGGCCAGTTGGGGGCGCGCCGATACCACGTCGCTGCAGATCGCGATGGCCGGTTATCCCGACCTTCGGCTCGTGCCCGCCCGCGGGGTGCGCGCTACCGCCCGTCGCGCCTGACTACGTACGCGCGCCCGAGCTGCCGCAGCGACGTTGCCCCCACCTGCCGCATCGAGAGCAGGAGTTCGCGCCGCATCAAGGTGAGCACCGCCTCCACGCCGGCCTGGCCAAACGAGGCGAGCCCCCACAGGTAGGGGCGTCCGATGCCGACGGCCGTCGCGCCTAACGCCAGTGCCTTCACCATGTCGCTTCCTCGCCGGATCCCGCCGTCGATGAGCACGGGGATGCGCCCGCGCACGGCCGCCACCACCTCGGGCAGCGACTCGATCGTCGAGCGCCCGCTGTCCTCGGCGCGCCCGCCATGGTTGGAGACGACGATCGCGTCGGCCCCGTTGGACACCGCCAGCGCCGCGTCCTCGCGCGTCACGATCCCCTTGAGGACGAGCTTCATGCGCGGCGCCACGGCGCGGCAACGCTTCACCCACGCCCAGTCCATCGTCGGCTGCTCCAGCCCCTTGGCCGCGCTGAGGTCGAGACCGTCGAACATCGGCTTGCGCTTGAGCATTCCCGCCAGCCCGGGGGTGTGGCATTCCGCGCAGTTGCGGCTGTCGAGACGCGCCGCACGGGCCTGGGTCTCCAGGTTGCGCCCGCCGTTGAGGTCGACCGTAAGGATGAGCGCCGGGCACCCCGCCCTCGCCGCGCGCCGCACGATAGCGTGCGCCACCGCGTCGACGTCGGTCGGGTAACACTGGAACCAGACGGGCATCCCGCGCGCCGCGTTCACCTCCTCCACGCTCGACGTCGTGACGCCGCTCAACATCATCAGGCGCCCCTTGGCCTTCGCCGCGCGCGCCGTCGCTACGTCGCCCTCGGGGTCGTAGATCTTCTGGCTCCCCGTGGGGCAGACGAAGATCGGCGTCTCCCACCGCTCGCCGAAGATCGTGACCGACATGTCCACCTCGCGCACGTTCACCAGGCGGCGCGCCCGCAGCTGGAACTGCGCAAAACCCTCGCGATTGGCGCGCAGCGTCCCGTCGTCGTCGACGCCGCTGGCCATGTAGCCGTAGTGGCCCACGGGGAGCTTGGCCTTGGCGACCGGCTCGAAGTCGAAGACGCTCAGCGCGTCGCCCGGGTCGCGAATGAGCGGCGGCTGCTGCGCCGCCTGCTGCAACGACCGCGGGGCCTCCGTGGCGCGCGTCACCTCATCCAGCAGGCGCCAGCCATCGTCAGGGTTCCCGGCACTCGTCAGGCGCTCCAGGGCGCCCAGGTCCACGCCACCGGCCGCGAGCAGCGGACTGGCGGCGAGGAATCTCAGGAAGCGGCGGCGGTCGTCGCCATCGGGATGATGCGGAGCGCTCATCGCATCCCCGGGGTCGTCGTAGCAGACAGCGGCGCGCAGGGTCGTTGCATCGGGAGCTCCAGTGGGGGAGGATCAGCGACGACAAGCTCGCCCCTCCGCTGGCACCTCGCCAGACGGCTCCGCCCGTGGCGCGCGTAGCGCGACTCGGCGCATCGCGACTCCGCGCGTCGCGACTCGGCGCGTCGCGACTCGGCGCGTCGCGACTCGGCGCGTCGCTACTCCGCGCGCATCGCCGTCACCGGGTCGACCAGCGCGGCACGCCGTGCCGGAAGCCAGCTGGCCACGAGCGCCACCACCAGGAACAGGAGCGAGACGGCCAGGAAGGTGAACGCGTCGGTGGGCGCCACCCCGAAGAGGAGCGAACGCAGCAGCTGCGTGGCGCCCAGGGCGAGCACGATCCCCACGGCCCCTCCCACCATCGTCAGGCGCACCCCGCGCCGGATGAAGATCCCCACCACTGCGCGCCGCGTCGCCCCCAGCGCCATGCGAATGCCGATCTCGCGCGTGCGCTGGCGCACCGTGAACAGCATCACGCCATGCAGCCCGACCGCAGCGAGGACGAGCGCCAGCGCGCCGAAGATTGCCAGCACCGTCGCCCCGCCGCGCTGCTCGCGCGTGGCCGCCTCGCGCACCCGGGCCATCGTCTCCAGGCGGTGCACCGGTAGCGCCGGGTCCATCGCCCGGATGGCATCGCGCAGCGCCGGCGCTAACGCACTCGCATTGCCGGACTTGGTCCGCACCAGCATCGTCAGCCCCGACGACGGTCGCTGGCGCAGTGGGACATACACCCCGCTCGGGGCCGGTGCATTCAAGGCCTGCACCGCGTCGCGCACCACCCCGACCACCGTGAGCCACGGTCCGTTGGCGCCGTTGGTACTCAGCCGTGCGCCTAACGCCTTGCCGCCGAGCTGCTCGCGGGCAAAGCGTTCGGTGACAATCGCCACCGGCAGCGACGTCGCGACGTCACCCTCGCCGAAGTCACGCCCCGCCACCAATCCCTGCGAGACGGTGCGGAAGAACGAGGGGGCAACGACCGACAGCGACGCCAACACCTCCGCCGATGGCTCCGCCCCCTCGGCACGCTGCGTGTGAACGCTCGCCGTCGACCACTCCGACAGCGGCAGGAGCGACGTGAGCGTCACCGTCTCGACCCCAGGCATCGCCTTGGCTTGCGCCACCAACTGGTCACTGAACATCCTGGCGCGCGCTGAATCGTAGCGCTGCAACCCGAGGTCAAACGCGACTGCCAGCACTCGCTCCGACGCATCGAAGCCCAGGTCGAGTCGCTGCGCCTTGTCCAGCGACCGCAGGAACAACCCCGACATGGTCAGCAACAGCAGCGAGAGCGCGACCTGCGCCACCACCAGACCGCCCTGCAACCGTGAACGCCGTCCATCGCCACCCGTCGCCGATTGCCGCAGCACCTCGGCCGTCCCTCCGCGCGTGGCGTGCAGCGCCGGCGCCAGTCCGAACAACACGCCCACCGAAAGCGCGAGCGCCGCACTCACCCCAAAGACGCGCCAGTCGAGCGAGAGATCGAGCGGCAGTGGAAGCGCCGTGGCCAGCACCAGGTCGGACCCCCATGTCGCCAGGAGCAACCCGACCGCGCTGGCCACCAGCGACAGTACCACCGACTCGGTGAGCAACTGCCGCACGATACGCCAGCGCGACGCCCCGATCGACAGGCGGGTGGCGATTTCGCGCTGGCGTGACAGCGCACGCGCCAGCATCAAGTTGCTCACATTGGCGCAGCAGATGAGGAGAATGAGCCCCGTCACCGCCAGCGACAGCGCCGCCAGCGGGACGATCTGCCGCACGGCGCCAGCCGGAAGTCCCGCCGACGCGTCGTACGTGCGCAACGTCCACCCCTTGGGCTGCGCCGTGTCGGCCGCCGCAATCGTGGAGGACAGCCGCTGCAGCGCCGCGTTGGCTTGCTCGCGATCGTTGATCGAACGGAGCCGCGCAATCGCCCGAATGTTGCTGTTGGACGCATCGGTGAGCATCCACTTCCAGTCGGGGATGAGCGTGGTGATCATCGCCGATGGGATCCACAACGCCTGGATCTGGTCGTCGATGTCAGCGCCGTTGAACTGCGGCGCCGTCACCCCGATCACGGTGAGCGGCATCCCGTTCACCGTGATCGCCTTCCCCACCACCGCCGAATCGGCGCCCAACCAGGTGCGCCACGCGTAGTCGCTGAGCACCGCAACCGGGTGCGCGCCGCTCCCCGAATCCTCCTGCGCGGTGAAGCCGCGCCCTAACGAGAACGGGGTTCGCAGGGTGGTGAAGTAGTCGCTCGACACCGCCTCGCCCTGCACCTTCACCGCGTCGCCGCGCGTGCCCAGCGACAGCGGCACCCCGCGAATCGTCGCCACACGCTCGAACAGCGGCACCTCGTCCCGCACGCGCGCCGCCACCTGATACGACAGCCCCATCGGCCGCGAACGCTCCTCCGACGTCGCGGCGATCCACACCAGCGACGACGACTCGCCCACCCCTGGCCTGGGCCGGCGGATCAGCGCATCGGCCACGGAGTAGAGCGCCGAGTTGGCGCCGATGCCGAGGGCGAGCGTCAGGACCGCGACGAAGGTGAAGCCCGGGGCGCGGACAATCTGTCTCGCGGCGAAGCGAATGTCGGTGAGCAGCTGGTCCATGACGGTCACACACCGGAGCGGGGGAACCCGATCGAAAAGCAAGTCATGTGCCCATCGACGACGATGGCGCAAGTCGATGCGGGGGCGATACTTGAAGGTACAAACAGGCTCCCGGCTCGTCTCGGCAGCGTTCGATCTTGGGACGAGGTGTGCGCTTTCGGACGGGTGCCGGGTCGACGCAGGCACCGTGAGCGGCGCCTGTCGGCCGCGGCCGATCGGGCGCGGCGCGCATCGAGCGCGCAGCAATCCGACACGGCCACGGTTGACGTAGACACCGCACACGCTCGCGCGTCGTGCGGTTCCGGGGGCGGCAAGAACCCGGCATGGGCGACGCACTGGCCAAGGCAGCATCACACTGGCTTGCCGCCCACGCTGCAGCGCCCTGGAGCCACTCGTGCGCCTAACGCCCATATCGCTGTTGCTCGTCCTGGCCCTCGCATCGCGCGGTGCCCGCGTCGACGCGCAGACGTCGCGCGATTCCAGCACGTATCTCGACTCGACGCGCGTCCCATCCCTGCGCCCCATCCGAGTGCTGGGACGCGTCGACGAACTCCGGGGATTCGCGTCCACCGCCTCACAGGGACACGTGGGCGCGGCCGACCTGCGCCTGCGCCCCCTCATGCGCGAGGGCGAGCTGCTGGAAAGCGTCCCCGGGTTGATCGTCACGCAGCACTCCGGCGACGGCAAGTCGAACCAGCTCTTCGTCCGCGGCTTCAACCTCGACCACGGCACCGACTTCTCGACCAAGGTGGAAGGGATGCCCGTCAACATGGCCTCCCACGCGCACGGGCAAGGCTACACCGACTTGAACTTCATCATCCCCGAACTGGTCGAATTCATCGATTACCGGTTAGGCAACTACCACGCCGCCATCGGTGACTTCGGGAGTGCGGGAGGGGCCGAGTTCCAGCTCCGGCGCTCACTCGACCGCCCGTTCCTCTCCGTGGGAGCCGGTGAGTTCGGCTACACGCGTGCGGCTGGCGGCACCTCGATTGACCTTGGGCGCGGTTCCCTGCTGCTCGGCGGCGAGGCGAAGCGCTACGACGGTCCCTGGCGAGTCGAACAGCAGCTGCGGAAGTTCAGCGCCCTCGCGCGCTACGCCGTCGCGCGCGGCCGGTCGCGAGTCTCGGTGCTCGGGATGGCGTATCGCAACGACTGGGACGCCTCCGACCAGATCCCCATGCGCACCGTGACCGACGGAACCCTCGACCGCTTCGGGCAAGTCGATCCATCGCTCGGCGGCGCGTCATCGCGGTACTCACTCTCCGCGCAATGGGATCGTGCCGGCGCCCGTTCGGTGCAGCAGGTGCAACTCTTCGGTATCGCGTCGACGCTGGATCTCTACTCCAACTTCACCTACTTCCTCGAGAACGAGTACGCGGGTGATCAGTTCAACCAGCGCGAAGGGCGCACCACGCTCGGGCTGAACGCAACACACAAACAGCCGCTCTCCGCCGGGGGCGTGGAACACCTCTTCACGCTCGGGTTGCAGCATCGCTCCGATCTCGTCGATGACATCGGGTTGCACCGCACGCGCGATCGCATGCGCACCGGCACGATTCGCCAGGACGACGTGGCCGAGCGGGCAACGGGTCTCTATTTAGAGATGGAATCGCGATGGCGGCCACGCCTGCGCACGGTGCTGGGCGTGCGAGGCGACGCTTATTCGTTTGACGTGCGAAGTGTGCTTGCCGCCAACTCCGGCACGCGCAGCGCCGGAATCGCCAGCCCCAAGGCGTCGCTCATCATCGTGCCCACCAGTAACTCCGAGTTGTACCTCAGCGGAGGCCTGGGCTTTCACAGCAACGATGCCCGCGGCACGGTCATCACCGTCGATCCCACCACTGGCGAACCGGCCCAACGCGTGAACCCGCTGGTTCGTTCGAAGGGCGCCGAGCTCGGGCTGCGTGTTTCGCCCAACAGCCAGTGGCGTAGCACCGTGGCGCTGTGGGCGCTCGCTCTCGACAGCGAACTGCTCTTTGTCGGTGACGGCGGCACGACCGAACCGACCGATGGAAGCAGGCGAAGCGGGATCACCTTCGCCAACTACTATCGCCCCATCGCCCAGCTCAGCCTCGACGCCGACGTGTCGTTCGCCCGCGCACGGCTGCGCGATGTCGCGCCCGACGCCGACCACATCCCGGGCGCGCTGGAGCGCGTCGTGGCGGCGGGGATCACCTGGAGCAGCGCGGGGGGCGGTCCCTTTGCCAGCCTCCGCGTTCGTCACTTCGGTGCGTATCCCCTCATCGAAACCAACGCCGTGCGCGCAGCCGCAACAACGCTCGTGAATGCCGCATCCGGCCTGACGGTTGGCGGCGTGCGCGTGCAGCTGAGCATCCTCAACCTGCTTGGCACCCGGGCGAGCGACATCCAGTACTACTACGCGTCGCGGCTTCGGGGCGAACCCGTGGGTGGTGTCGCTGACATCCACTTCCACCCGGTGGAACCGCGCCAACTGCGCCTGGCCCTTGTGCGCGGGCTGTGATCGCGCATCATGTCGTGTGGTCGTCTGCTCGTCCGTGCTACTTCTCGTCTCCCGCATCCTCCATGCGAACGCTCGCACGCGCCACCGGCATCTCCGCCCTCGCTATCATCGTCGCGTCCGGCGTCCTTGCTGCCCATGACATGTTCCTGCGCCCGGCCACGCACTTCGCCGCCGAGCGATCGACCGTGCTCGTGCGCCTGCTCAACGGGACGTTCAGCAAGAGCGAGAACTCGATCACGCGCGACCGGTTGGCCGACGTGGCGATCGTCTCACCGAGCGGGCGCGCGGCGCTCGACACCGCGCAGTGGAGCATCGCCGGCGACACGAGCACCTTCACGCTCACCACCGGCGCCGCTGGCACCTACGTCCTCGGCACCTCTACGCGCCCGCGCATCCTCGGCCTCCCGCCCAAGGATTTCAACCAGTACCTCGCCGACGACGGCATGCCTGACGAGTTGGCGGCGCGCAAGAAGGACGGCACGATCAGCCAACCGTCGAAAGAGCGCTACCACAAGCACGTGAAGGCGCTCGTGCAGGTGGGAGCGCGCCCCGACTCCGGCTACAAGACGGTCCTGGGGTACCCCGCCGAGATCGTCCCACTGCAGAATCCATACGTGCTGAAGGTCGGCGCCTCGCTCGAGGTGCGCGTCCTGGTGGACGGCAAGACAGTGGCCAACCAGTTCATCCAGTACGGCGGCCGCACGCCGACCGAGGAGCGCGTGGCGCAGCGCACCACGCGCTCCAACGCGCAGGGCATCGCCCGCATCCCGCTCGACCGCGTTGGGACCTACTACGTCAAGTTCATCGACATGCAGCGCCTGAAGGGAGACGCTGATGCCAACTACGAATCGAAGTGGGCGACACTGACGTTCGCGGTGCGTTAGGCCCTACTGTACCACCGCCTTCTTGCGCAGCTTCTCGATCTCGTCGATCTCCCGTGGCGCCAGCGAGATGCGGATCAGCTTCCCCCCCTTGAGCACGTAGTCGTCCTCGACGCGTACGCCCGTGTTGCGGTACTGTACCGCCGGCCCCTTCGCGAGTGCGATCATCGCCCGGTTGCGCGGCGTGTCCGGAAGGTCCTTGAAGACGTTCTCCCGCACGTACAGCCCCGGCTCGATGGTGAAGGCGTCACCGTCCTGGAACTGGTTAGGCGCCACGTGCGAGAACTGCCCCGGGTCGTGCACGTCGAGCCCGATCCCGTGGATGAAGCCGTGGTACACGTACAGGTACCACTGCGGACACGTCCCGTCGGCGTTGGCCCAGTTCCCCGGGCAGAGCCCCGGCGGCGGATCGAATGACGCCGTCGTCGACTCGATGAGGTTGAGCTTGGCCAGCCCCGCCTTGAGCACCGCATAGGCCGAGTCGGTGGGGACGTTGCGTGCGACGCCGGGCTTGATCTGCCGCTCCGCCGCCTTCTGCGCGTCGAGCACGATCTGGTACACCACGCGCGCTTCCGGCGTGTAGGTGCCGTTGACCGGGAGCGTGCGCGTGACGTCGGCCGAGTAGCCGTCGTAGTACGCGGCCACGTCCATAAGCACGACCTCTCCCGCCTTGGCTTCGCGGAACGAGGCCGGCCAGTGCAGGATGGTCGAGTTGCCGCCAGCCCCAACGATCGACGTGTACCCCGGCCCGTCGGCGCCCAGCTTGCGATACGTCGCCTCCATGATCGCCTGGATCTCGCTCTCCTTCATCCCCGGGCGAATGGTGCGCATCACCTCTTCGTGCGCCTTGGCCGAGATCTCCGCGGCCTTGGTGATGATCGCCAGTTCGGCCTCACTCTTCTTTGCCCGCAGCTGCTCCACCTGCTTGCTCGCGTCGACCACCTTCACCGTGGGGTGACGCTGCATGAAATCGACGACGAAGTTGCGCCCGAACGAGAGCGAGTCACGCGTGTCGAACTCCGCACTCTGCGCATCGGAGATGGCGTAGAACGGGAGGCCGGTCGTGGCGAGCGAATCGGCGACCTTGGTCAGTTCGTCGGTGAAGCGTGCGCCGAGCCCGAGGCTCGCGGCCACTTCCTGTGGCGTCTTGCGGTCGCCCAGGTACAGCGCCGTGCGCGCGTTAGGCTTCTCGAGGAAGAGCGTCGACGTCACCGCCCCACCACGCTTGACCATCACGAAGGCCGCGTTGGACTCGAGGAAGCCGGTGAGATAGCGAAAGTGCGGGTTTTGGTAGAACGGCGGCCAGTGGTTCACCGGCTCGCGGCGCCCAAAAGCGAGCACGACGCCGCTGTCGATGCGCGCGGCGAGTGCGGCCCGGCGTGCCGCGTACTCGGCCACCGGGATCTGCCCCGAGCCGACGTTAGGCGCGAACGCAGTGGCAAGGGACAGCGCCACGAGTACCCGAGCAACCGACATGCGGATCTCCAGCAAGAGTGATCAGGCCAACCCGAGGTGCTTCAGCACCTCCGGCGGCGGCCCGTCGAACGACGGCAGCGCCACGTTCCCCACGTAGCCGATGTCCTTCATCCCTTCATCGGTCGTGTAGAACCCCTCGGCCGTGAGGTCGCGCACCCGATCGAAGAACTGCGCCGCCTGCTTGAACTCGGGCTTGGCCTTGGGGGCGTAGCAGATGTCGTCGCAGATGGCCGTGCGCTGCGCGGCGCTCAACTCGGCGAACGCCTTCCCGAAGCGCTTGTTGCTCTCGACGTTGATCCAGATCAACCCGCCCCGCACCTGCACCAGCGCCTTCTGGTACCACTCGGCGGGCGCGCTCACGTACTCGTTGATGTAGGCCGGCACTCCCACCGCCGACGCCGCCGGCGACTTGTCGTCGGCCGGGATGATCATGTCGCACAGCGCCGTGAGCGTGGCCATCTCGGAGGCGGTGAGCTGCAACGGCCAGTCGATCTTCGGCTTGCGCAGGTCGGGATCGCTCTTGGTCCCGCGTGGTCCCGCGAGCGGCACCCCGTTGGCATCGACTCCACCCGACGGCGCCTTGCCCGCGTCCACCACAGGCAGCGACCGACTGTCCGGCGAGCACGCCGCCAGCGACCCAACCATCGGCAGCGCCACAGCCGTCGTCGCCAACGCCTTGAGCGCCGCCCGCCGCCCCATCCCCGGACGCGACTCCCCCCCGTGTTCTCGCCCTTCCTCTGTGTTCTCTGCGGTCAGCTCCTCACGCACCGAACCCGGCGTCTTGTCGCTCATCCAATGCTCCGCGTCCGCAGTTGCTCGATGATGTGATCGCACGTCCGCCACGCCAACGCCAGAATCGACAACGTCGGATTTTTGTCGGCATTGGACACGAATGGTGCCCCATCCGTGACGAAGAGGTTCTTCACGTCCCACGACTGGCACCACTCGTTGAGCACCGACGTCTTCGCGCTGGTCCCCATGCGGCACGTGCCGACCTCGTGGATGATCTGCCCGCCACGTGCAATCACCTTCGACCCATCCGTCTCGACCTTGCCGTTGACCTTGCCGCCCATCTGCTCGATGATGCCGGCGAACGTCTTCACCATGTGCGCCGCCTGGCGCGTCTCGTGCTCGCTCCACTTCCAGTGGAAGCGCAGCACCGGAATCCCCCACTGATCCACCTGGTCGGGGTCGAGCTCACAGTAGCAGTCCTCGTTAGGAATCATCTCGCCGCGCCCGTCGAACCACATCCATGAGCCGTAGTAGCGGCGCGCCGCTTCCTTGAAGCGCGTGCCGTAGGCTCCTTCGGTGAGCGACTCCAATCCGCCCATCGCCCCGGAGCCCGGCATGCTGCGCCCGCCGCCGAACTCCACGTGGTACCCGCGCGCAAAGCCCAGCTTCCCCGCCAGCTGCGGCTTGTACAGCCACCACGGCATGTACATGTGCATCCCGCTGGCGCCGTCCTGGTTGTGCGGCGGCGTGTTCTCCAGCGCCGGAATCTGCCCACCGATCCCAGCCCCCACCGTGTCCATCAAGTACTTGCCGACAAGCCCGCTGCTGTTGGAGAGCCCGTTGGGGAATTGGTTGGAGCGCGAGTTGAGCAGGATGCGCGCCGTCTCGGCGGCGCTGGCGGCGAGCACCACGACGCGCGCCTTCACCTTCACGTCGGCGCGCGTCCGCTTGTCGATGTACGACACGCCGGTCGCCTTGCCCGACGCATCCACCGTCACCTCGCGCACCATCGCGTCGGGGACGATGTCGACGTTCCCCGTGGCCAACGCCGGCGGGATGAGCACCGTCGTCGACTGGAAGTTGGCGCGGATCGAGCAGCCGTTGCCGCACGGCGTCGCCCAAAAGCAGGCTTGCCGCGCCTTCATCGACTCGGCCAGCACGCGCTGCGCCAGCGGGTTGTCGGGATGGATCTTCTTGGGCAGCGTCTCGTGATCCTGCCGCTGCGTCATGATCGCCAGGTGCGCCGGAATCACCGGGATCCCCATCGGATCGCACGCCTTCTTGGCCAGCAGCTCCGTCGCGCGCGGCTTGGGGGCCGGCATCAGGACGCCGGGCGACGAGCGCGGCGTGTTCTCCAGGTCATCGTCGCCACCGTACACGCCAATCAGCATCTCCGTACGATCGTAGTACGGCTCCAGGTCGGCGTACGAGATCGGCCAATCGGCGCCGAGTCCGTCGCGCGTCTTCGGCTTGAAGTCGTATTCGCCCATGCGGAGCGAGATGCGCCCCCAGTGGTTCGTGCGCCCGCCAAGCATGCGGGCGCGCCACCACTTGAACTCGCTCCCCGGCGCCGTGGTGTACGGCTCGCCCGGCACTTCCCACCCGCCGTCGACCGTGGCGTCGTAGAAGCCGAACGGCTTCTCCTTGGACCCCGCGCCCCGCAGCGGTGCCTGACGCGGAAGGTTGAACATCGGCGTCTCGGTCTGCGGGTCGTAGCGGCGCCCGGCTTCGAGGACGAGGACCTTGAGCCCTGCGACGCCGAGCTGGTAGGCGGCCATCCCGCCCCCGGCGCCGGAGCCCACTACGATGACGTCGTACTCGGTTTGCGACTTGGGATTCTGCAGGAACACCCGGCTTGCGCTCCGGTGAAGGTCGGGAGCCAATCTACGCGCGGGGGCGGGGTTGGCGAGTCCGCGCGAGGGCGAACGCCGCGCACCAGCGCGTCTTGGCACATCCAACGCGCGGGTGCGAAGTTGTGTCCGCCGCCGTGCCGAGACGGACGCTGTTCGGCACGGATGCCGGGAAGGAAGGGCGGTGGCCGAGCACATCGCCTGTGGCGAGTATCGGTCCATCGAATTGAGCCCGCCGGGCTGGGGGCGCCTTCGGACCTCGACGCGTTCGATCGACACCATCGCGCGCTGAGCGCACCGAGTCTACGCAGAGGAGCATCACATGAGGCTTGCAGGGAAGGTCGCCGTCGTCACCGGCGCGGCGCGCGGCATTGGGCGGGCGACGGCTGAACGCCTGCTGGCCGAGGGCGCACAGGTGGTGCTCGCTGACATCGACGTGGAACAGCTCGACAAGACCGTGGCCGAGCTGGCGGCGCCGGACCGCGTGCTGGCGATGCGCGTGGATGTCGCGAATCAGCGCGAGGTCGTGCAGCTCGTGGACGCGGCGGTCCAGCGTTTCGGGTGCATCGACATCATGGTGAACAACGCCGGCATCGCGCCGGTCATCCCCTTCCTCGACGTCACCGAGGAGATCCTGAGTCGTGTGCTCGACGTCAACCTCAAGGGCGCCTTCTACGGAACGCAGGCGGCCGGCCGCCAGATGATCAGCCAGGGCAAGGGGGGCGTGATCATCAACATGTCGTCGATCAACTCGGGGCTGGCCAATCCCAACGTGGCGCCGTACGCGATCTCCAAGGGCGGGATGAACCAGGTGACCTCCACCGCGGCGGTGGCCTTTGCACCGCACGGCATTCGAGTCGTCGGCGTCGGGCCGGGGACGATCCTGACCGAGATGACCGCCGGCGCGTTCGTGAATACCGCCGGGCATCACGCAATCCTGTCGCGCACGCCGCTGGGACGCTACGGCGACGTCTCGGAGATCGCGTCGGTCGTGGCCTTCCTGGCCAGCGACGACGCATCGTACATCACCGGCGAAACCGTCTACGTCGACGGGGGGCGTCGTGTGCTCAACTACCTGGTTCCGGTCAAGGAGTAGGGGATGACATCCCTCTTCGGCAAGCTCCACCACATCTGCATCGTGGTGCACGACATCGACAAGGCGCAGGCCTTCTACGAATCCATCGGCATCGGGCCGTGGACGCCGTATCCGCCGCTCACCGAGTACGAGGAGCTGGACGTTCCGAGCCGGGAGGGCTTCCACTCGCTCAAGTACCGGATCTGCAACCTGCCTAACGTGCAGTTCCAGCTCTGCGAGCCTGACGATGCGCCGTCGCCGCAACGCCAGCACCTCGACCAGAAGGGCGAAGGGGTCTTCCACATCGGCTTCGAGGTTCCCGACGCCGACGCCGCGGAGGACGAGGCACGCGCGCGGGGACTCCCGGTGCTGATGCGCGGGCGCCGGCCCAATCGCACCGGCTTCACCTACTACGATTCGGCGGACCTGGGAGGGGTGACGCTCCTCACCCGCGCCACCAACCGCCCCGGCCAGTGAACGGCACCATGCGCATCGACCTCAACTCCGACCTCGGCGAAGGCTACGGTCCATGGATCATGGGCCACGACGCCGAGATCCTGGATTGCGTGACCAGCGCCAACATCGCCTGCGGGGGCCATGCCTCCGATCCGGAGACGATGTTCAAGACGTTGCGCCTGGCGGCCGACCGTGGGGTGATCGTCGGGGCGCATCCCGGCTATGCTGACCGCGAAGGGTTCGGGCGCCGGGTGATACCGATGCAGCCGGCCGAAATCGGCCGCATGGTCGTGGCGCAGACGGGAGCACTCGTCGCCGTCGCTCGGCTGGCCGGCACGCAGGTGCGATACGTCAAGCCGCACGGCGCGCTGGGCAACTTGGCGGCGGCCGACACAACGGTCGCCACCGCCATCGTGTCGGCGGTGCAGGCCATGGACCCAACGCTCGCCATCCTGGCCATCTCGGGGACGGCGCTCGAACATGCCGCGCGCGCGGGCGGCGTGACGGTCTTCTCCGAGATCTTCGCCGATCGCGCCTACCTGCCTAACGGGCAGCTCGTGCCGCGCAGCGTCGCCGGCGCGGTACTCCACGACGCGCGCGAAGCCACCGAGCGCCTCGTCGGCTACCTCAAGAGCGGACGGATGCCGGTGATGGGCGCCGATCCCATCGCCTTGGCGGCCGACTCGATCTGCGTCCACGGCGACAGCCCCGATGCCACCGAGATGGCGCGCCAGATCCGGGCTCGGCTCGAAGCGGAAGGTGTCACCGCCTCGGCGTTCCTGAGCGCGGTCTGATGAACGAGCGCTCGACGGCCGGCGACGCGTGGCCCCGCTTCACGCCGGTGGCAGACCACGCATTGCTGGTATCGTTTGGCGACGCGATTGCCGACGACACGAGCGCCGCCGTGTTGGGCCTCGACCGGGCCCTGGCCGATTCACCCCCGCCCGGGATGGCCGAGTGCGTCCCGGCATTGGTCAATTTGTTGATCGACTTCGATCCCGTAGTCACCGACCATGAGCAGGTGCGGGCGCATGTGGAGCGCCTGCTGCGCACCTCATCGCGTGGCCAGGCGCCGGGACAGCTCCGCGAGGTCGAGGTCTGCTACGACGAGGACTTCGCCCCCGATCTTGCCGCGGTTGCACGAACGGTCGACCTGTCCATCGACGACGTGGTCAACAACCACCTGCAGGCGCAGTACGTGGTGCGCATGTACGGTTTTGCGCCGGGATACGCGTACCTGTCAGGGGTGCCGCGGGCGATTCAGGTGCCTCGGAAGCCCGCGGCGGTGCGCGGCATTGCAGCTGGCAGCGTGCTCATTGCCGGGCCGCAGTGCCTGGTCAGCACGCTCACCATGCCCACCGGGTGGTCCATCATCGGCCGCTCGCCGACCCGGATCCTCACCCCGAATGAGCGCGTCCCCTTCCTCTTCGCGGTGGGCGACACGGTGCGCTTTGTACGGATCGACCGGGCACAGTACGAGGCACGCAAGGCGACCGAGCGCGAGCAAGCCGAGCGCGATCTCACGGAGCGCGAACAGACGGAGCGCCATGCGTGAGGCGCGCCTGACGGTGCGGTCGTGCGGCCCGCTCGTGTCGTACCAGGACGGCGGCCGATTCGGCATGATGCGATTCGGGGTCCCGGCGTCGGGACCGATGGACCGCCTCGCCCATGCGGCGGCAAACGCCGCCATCGGCCGGCCGCACGACGCCACCGCCATCGAGATCTCCATGGGAGGGCTCGAACTCGTCTGCGAGTCGGGCGAGGTCACCTGCTGCATCGCGGGGGGCGACTTTCGCGTCCTGCATTCCGGTGCCGTGGCCGCGCCCTGGGGCGTTCGCACCCTTCGTCCGGGCGACGTGCTCTCGGTGCATCCCGGCCGGTGGGGGAGCTGGGCCTACCTCGCGTTTGCGGGGGAAGTGCGCTGCAATCACTGGGCAG
>ERZ795061.1645-NODE-1645-length-21529-cov-7.975598_pt1 | contig 21529 bp, 23 predicted proteins | sample MGYA00375145_ERZ795061 | MGnify/ENA primary metagenome ERZ795061 (study PRJEB30190, sample SAMN05720144) | anaerobic digester metagenome | isolation source: active sludge of municipal wastewater-treating anaerobic digesters | place: USA | collected 2014-12-22 ... | reverse complement strand
TCCGTTCACTTCAAGTTCGCCGTCATAATAGAAGGGGAGCTCACCGCCGGTCAGTTCCTTGAACTTGGCGGCGGTTGTCTCGCGCGTCACGCCCTTGCCGAACCCGAAAGCGACGGGAATCACTGCCACATCCTTGCCGGCGAAAGCCTTCTGCAGGTTCACGAGGCTGGGCATCTCTTCCACGCACGGCCCGCACCATTCGGCCCAGATGTTGTAAACCACGACCTTGCCCGAATAATCGGCGAACGAGTGCTCCTTGCCCTCGGCATCGACGAATTTCGCCGTCGGAATAGACAGCTCGGTATCGAGGTCGAGCTTTTCGAACTGGCCGGCCTGGAATTTGGCCAGCTGGCTCGGGCCGGCCGGGGCGGGAGTCTCGGCCGCGGCGGCCGTTTCGGGCGTTGCAGGCGCTTCCGCCACCGGCGCTGCTGCTGGCTGGCAAGCCGCCGCGAAGAGTGCGAGAAGCGCGGCGGAAATAGCGGGTCTGAACGTCATGACGAAGAATCCCGAAAGCAACAGCCCCGAGAGCGGACGCTCTCAAAGCAACTCAATGTGGGGCGGCCGGTTCTCGGCTCGCCCTGATCAGGTCATGGAGGCGATAAACGCGTCCATCGACGTGGACAAGCGCCTCGCCGAGCAGGACATCGCCGGCTCGAAGGCGCATGCCGCCATGCTCGCGAAAACCGGCGTCATCACCCAGGCCGACGAAGCCGCCATCCAGAAGGGGCTGGATCAGGTCCTTTCCGAGATTCGCGAAGGAAAGTTCCAGTTTTCCAAGGCGCTGGAAGACATTCACCTCAATGTGGAATCCCGCCTGAAGGAAATCATCGGCGAGGCGGCAGGCCGCCTGCACACCGCCCGTTCCAGAAACGACCAGGTCGCGCTCGATTTCCGGCTCTGGGTCAAATCTGCGTGTCAGACCCGCATAGAGCAGATCACCGCCCTGATGAAGGCGCTTGTGGCGCAGGCCGAAACCCATGCCGACACCGTCATGCCGGGCTTCACCCACCTGCAGACCGCCCAGCCCGTCACCTTCGGCCACCACCTTATGGCCTATGTCGAAATGCTCGACCGCGACCGTGGCCGCTTTGCCGACGCCATCGTCCGCATGAACGAAAGCCCGCTCGGCGCCGCCGCCCTCGCCGGCACCGGCTTCCCGATTGACCGCCACATGGTCGCCAAGTCGCTCGGCTTCGACAGGCCCATGGCGAACTCGCTCGACTGCGTCTCCTCGCGCGACTTCGCGCTGGAGTCTCTCGCCGCTGTCGCCATCTGCGCGCAGAACCTTTCGCGTCTCGCCGAAGAGATCGTGATCTGGTCGTCGGCGCAGTTCGGCTTCGTGCGCATGTCGGATGCGTGGTCGACCGGCTCCAGCATCATGCCGCAGAAGCGCAACCCCGACGCTGCCGAACTCGTGCGCGCCAAGTCTGGCCGCGCGATGGGCTCGCTCGTCCAGCTGATGACCATCATGAAAGGCCTGCCGCTCGCCTACTCAAAGGACATGCAGGACGACAAGCTGACCACGTTCGAAGCCTTCGACAGCCTCGACCTGTCGCTACAAGCCATGACCGGCATGATCTCGACGATGACACCGAACAAGGAGCGCATGCGCGCCTCGGCTTCATCCGGCTTCTCGACCGCCACCGACCTCGCTGACTGGCTCGTGCGCGAACTCAACATCCCGTTCCGCGAAGCCCACCACATCACCGGCGCTGCGGTGAAAGCCGCCGAGACTGCAAACATCGCGCTTCCCGACCTGCCGCTCGACGTGCTGCAGAAACTGGAGCCGCGCATTACCGACAAGGTATTCGCGGTGCTTACGGTCGATGCGTCTGTCGCGAGCCGTCAGAGCTATGGCGGCACCGCCCCCACTCGTGTGCGCGAGCAGGTGGCGGCGTGGAAGCAGAAGCTCGGTTGAGTCGTTATGCGCCCGGCTGATCGCCAAGCATCGTCTCGCTGTGCGCGTGGCACTGCCAACCATCCTTGCCGCGCAGCCATGTCGAGCTGTCGGCTGCGCGCATCTCTTGCCGCTTACCGTTCATCTTCACGGTCTGCTTGACCGTGTAGGCGATGATTGCAACGTCCGGCGACGGGATGGATATTTGCACGTCATCGAAGGCGTAGTCCTCGAGCGTCCATTTTCCTTCCTCCGTCATCTTGCCCATCTTTGACTTTGGTCTCGCCTGAAAGCTCGGCGGTGCGATCACCATCCTTGGCTTTCATCGCGTCCCAGTAGGATTTTTCCAGAGCGATAATATCTTCCTTGCTAGGCTTCGCGGACATTGCGGCCTCCTCATGTTTTGAATTCATGCTGTGAGGATCAAACGGGTCGCGCAAAGCAGGGTTCCTGCCTGCCTCAGGAATGACAGGGCGAAATGCAGGCGCTAGAAACGCCTTATGTTGATCCGGCCTTACACGCCCGCCGACCTGCCCGCGCTGCACGCTATCCGCACCGCCGCGTTCGCGCCCGTGTTCGCGTCCTTCCGAAACATCGTCGGCCCGGATATCGCAGCCCTAGGCCTCACCACCGCAGAACAGGAACAGGCCGACCTCCTCGATGCGATCGCGAAGCCTGACAGCGGCCACACCATCGCCGTCGCTGAAACCGGCGCCACAATCACCGGCTTCGTCTCCTGGAAGCCGAACGTCGCGCCCGGCATCGGCGAGATCACGCTTAACGCCGTCCACCCCGACCATGGCGGCAAGGGCATCGGCACGGCGCTTTATGAACACGCACTCGCCGCGCTGAAAGCCGCGGGCATGCAGCTCGCCACCGTCGGCACCGGCGGCGACCCGAGCCACGCCCCTGCCCGCCGCGCCTACGAGAAGGCGGGTTTCAGCGTCCACATCCCGTCGATCTACATGTACCGGAAACTCTAGCCCGCCATCTGAAGGGCCTGCAGCCCGAGTACGTTGGCGATGACCAGCCACACCAGCGATGGCGCGATCAGCCAGAACGCCACTTTCGACACCGGACGCACCATCAGCGCCGCCACGACAGCAAGCCCAAGCGAGAACCCGTTCGCCATCACGCTGCCCAGCGTGCCGACATAGGCCGTCACCACGGGATACATCAGCCCCCAGACTATCAGCGCCACCGGCCACCAGCTGCGCGCCGCACGGGGGTCATTGGCCGTCGCCGTCTTCCACCGCGCAGCGCCCCATAGCGGATAGATCACACACCAGATGGCCCCGATCAGCCAACCCGGCGGATTCCAGGGGACAGCGGCATAATCCGCATTCTCCACATCGCCCACCGCGAACAGGATTCCATTGCCCGCAACCACCGCAACCAGCGGAATCACCATGCTGAGCGCCAGCCCAAGGCCGTTGGGCCGGTCCCAGACGGGTCTGCCCTGCCGGCCTTCTGTTATCGTGTTCATGCGCAATCTCCGGATCCGACAGCATAATGTACGCAGGCTTGCCCCGTTCCGGATTGCCGGCCGGATCGGCGGCGCCGGGTGAACTTGACCGGCAGCGCCCCGCATCAGATTGTGCCGCCCATGCGCACATCCCTGCTTCTCCTGCTGTCTCTCGCCGCCCTGTCCGCCTGCGGCCTGCGCGGCGATCTGGTGCGCCCCGTTCCGCTGTGGGGCGATCCGCCCAACGAAGGCGCGCTTGACCCCCGTACCATCCAGGCCGCCAAGGAAGCCGCAGAGGCCGAAAAGGCGCGCGAAGACGCCGAACGCAAGGCGGCTGATGAAGCACGCCGCCAACAGCTGGAACAGCAGGCAACCCCGCCCGCCACGCCGCAATAGTTCAGGCCTCGTCATCCACCACGCAGTGGGGGAAGTTGAGGACATCACGGGGTGACATTGCAGGTTCCATCCGCTACCTCGCCACGGGGCAAGGCTGGAACCGAAACGATGCATCACTTCGCTTATCGCAATGGCGTGCTTCACTGCGAGGATGTCTCCCTCGAAGCCGTCGCGCGTGAGCTTGGCACGCCGGCTTATGTCTATTCCGACGCCACGCTGCGCCGCCATTACCAGATGCTGTCCGACGCCTTCGCCAATCGCGATGTGCTGATCGCTTTCGCGGTCAAGGCCAACTCCAATCTCGGCGTACTCGCCACCCTCGCCTCGGTTGGCGCGGGCGCGGATGTTGTCTCGGGCGGCGAAATGCTGCGCGCCCTCGAAGCCGGGATTCCGGCCAGCCGCATCGTCTTCTCCGGCGTCGCCAAGACCGCTGACGAGATGAAGCTCGGCCTCACCCACGGCATCCACCAGTTCAACATTGAATCGCTTCCTGAACTCCACCGCCTCTCGCACGTCGCGCAGGAGATGGGCAAACGCGCGCCCATCGCCTTCCGCGTCAATCCGCACGTCGAGGCCGGCGGCCATGCCCACATCTCGACGGGTTCCGCCGAGCATAAATTCGGCATCGCCTGGCACGAGGCGGAGAGCTTCTTCGAGGAAGCCAGCCGCCTCCCTAGCATCGATCCGGTCGGCATCGCCGTTCACATCGGCAGCCAGATCATGCGCGTCGATCCGATGCGCGCCTCTTTCGAAAAGGTGGTGACGCTGGCTCGCCGCCTGCGCGACCGGGGCTTTGCCATTTCGCGTCTGGATTTCGGCGGCGGCCTCGGCGTGCCCTACAAGGACGGCGACGATCCCGACAGCCCGACCATCTACGCCCGCACCGCCCGCGAGGCGCTGGGCAACCTGGATGTGCAGCTCATCCTGGAACCCGGACGGTTAATCGCCGGAAATGCCGGAGTTTTGATCTCCCGCGTGGAATACATAAAGGAACGTGATGGCCGCACTTTCGTGATCCTCGACGCCGGCATGAACGACCTCCTCCGCCCGGCGCTTTACAACGCCCATCACGAGGTCCTGCCCGTCAGATCCCCTGAAGTTGGCGCTCCCCGCGCAACTGTCGACCTTGTCGGCCCCATCTGCGAAAGCACCGACCGTTTCGCCAAGGACCGCCCAATGCCCCCCCTGAAGGAGGGTGATCTGGTGGCCTTCATGACAGCAGGCGCATACGGCGCCACATTGTCGTCCCAGTATAATTCGAGACCACTGGTTGCAGAGGCGCTGGTTCGGGGTGATGCTTGCGTTGTCGTCCGCCGCCGGCCGACATTCGACGAAATGATCGCCCTGGAACGGGCCCCTGATTGGATCACGAGTGGCTGACGGATTTGGCCTCAGACAGAAGCTCGACGCCCGGATAGCTTCGGCGCGCCGCAGCCTGCTCTGGCCTGCCCTCACACGCGCCGTCCTGCCGGCCCTCGTCTGGTTCACCGTCTTCGCGGTTTTCTGGCTCACCGGCCTCTACACCGCCATGCCGATCGAGGCGCAGGCCACCACCGGCGTCATCTTCTGGGTCGGCTTCATCACCGCCGGGCTGATCGGCTGGAAAGTCTGGCATCCGCCGACCGACGATGAAGCACGCGACCTGATCGACAGCGCCATCGAAGGCCGCCCGCTCAGCGTGTGGACCGATCGCCCCGCCAAACCCGACACCACCGGCTGGACGCTCTGGCAGGAACATCGCGACCGCATGGCCGCCCTCGCCGCGAAGGTCGGCAGGCTCGACGTGCAGCCGCACTGGAAGCAGGCTGACCCGCTCTACCTGCGCATTGTCGCGCCGACGCTGCTCATCGTCGGCGTCGCAGTCGCCAACTTCGCCGCGCCAGATCGTCTCTATCGCGGCTTGTTTCCGGATTACGGCGCACTGTTCGGCGCCCACACGCTGAAGATCGAAGCGTGGATCACCCCGCCCGCCTACACCGGCTCGGCCCCCTTCGTGCTCACCAGCGGCGAAAGCGCGAAAGCGCCCGAAGGCTCGGAAGTCACCCTGCGCGTCATCGGCCCGGGCGCGCCGCAGATCATCGTGATGCCTGTCGATGGCGGCACGGTCACGCTGCATCCGCAGCCCGATATACAGAACGCCTACGAAGCCCGCGTCATCGTGAAAGAGCCCATGAGCATCACGGTGAACTACTGGGGCACGCGCGCCTCGTTCCCCTTCACCGTCGCGGACGACGCAACGCCTGCCGTCTCTTTCGTTGAACCGCCCAAGCTCGGCGAAGGCGACCGCACCGAATTCAAGTACAAGGTCGCGGACGACTACGGCGTCGACAAACTCGAACTCGTCTTCTTCGGCCGCAAGGATATTCCGACCACCGCAGGCGTGATCGAAGACCTCGTGCCCGTTGAAACCGTCGCCCTCGCCCCAACCGAAGAGGAAGGCGAGTACAGCCAGGATCTCGTGCGCCATCGCTGGGCCGGCATGGATCTGCAGGTGAAGCTGCGCGCGACGGACGCTGCCGGTCAGGTCGCCGAAAGCGAAGCCGTCGCCTACCGCCTGCCCGAGAAGATCTTCCTCCAGCCCAACGCCCGCATGGCGCAGGAAGCGCGCGCTGTCCTGCTGCGCAACTGGCAGGAATACACCGTCCCCGAAGGCGAGGACAATTTCACCAGCGTCGCCGGCACGGGATACGACGCCCTCGCTGTCGCGCCTGCCTCGCGCCTCCGCTGGGCCCCGAAAGAGATCAAACGCTCGGTGATGATGCTCGACGCCATCACCTGGCGTCCCGAGGATTATTTCCAGGACCCCGTGATCTTCATGGGCCTGCGCAACGCGCACGCCATCATCGACTCCGCGCGCGACCGCGAAGAGGCCGAGAGCGCCGAAAGCCTTCTCTGGGATGTCGCCCTGCGCGCCGAATACGGCAGCCTCGCAGACGCTTCCGCCGCACTTGAGGCCGCCCGCCGCGCGCTTGAAGAAGCGCTTCGCCGAGGTGCGCCTGAAGAAGAAATCAAGCGCCTGATGGATATGTACGAACAGGCGATCGAGAACTATCTCGCCGCCAAGATGGCCGAAGCGCTGCGCAACGGAAACGTCACGCAGGATGGCGGCCAGCAGCAAGGCGGCATGCAGGGCGGCGGCCAGCAGATGGGCGACGACGAGCTCACCCGCATGCTGCAGGCTCTGCGCGACCTTGCCGAAACCGGCGCCCGCGATCAGGCCCGCCAACTCCTCAGCGACATGCAGAAGCTGATGGAAAAAATGGAGAACATGCAGCTCCAGATGGGTGGCGGAAACACCCAGGGTCAGCAGCAGGATGGCCCGATGAACCGCGCCATGAACCGCGCGCTGCAGGACACCAACCGCGCGATGAACGACCAGCGCGACCTCAACGACCAGACCGAGGAAGCGCAGCGCAACGGCGATAGCGCCCAGAAAGGCCAGGAGCTCGCCGATCAGCAGCGCCAGCTCCGCGAACGCCTCGAACAGCAGATGCGCTCGGGCGGCGGTCAGCCACAGCAGCAAGGCCAGAACGGGCAAGGCCAACAGGGTCAGGGCCAACAAGGTCAAGGCCAGCAGGGTCAGGGCGAACAACAGGGCCAAGGCCAAGGCCAGCAACAGGGTCAGGGTCAGCAACCTGGCCAGGGCCAGCAGCAGGGCCAGAACGGTCAAGGCAGCCAAGGCAACCAGCCCGGCCAGCAACCCGGCCAGACGCCCGGCCCCGGCCAGGGGCAAGGCCAGCAGGCCGATCGCGGCGGCCCCGGCGGCCAGCCCGGTCGCCCCGGCGCTCAGGGCGATGCACGCTACGGCCAGGAAACCGACCGCACCCGCCGCCTGCTCGGCAACGCCATCGAGATGCAGAAGCGCGCGGAAGACGCTCTCCGCCGCGGAGACTTCGCCGCCGCCAAGGAAGCGCAGCAGCAGGCCATGTCAGCCCTGCAGGACCGCTCCAGCGAACTCGCACGCCTCAATGACGAGAACGATCCGGAAGCCCGCGAGGAGCGCGACCAGCGCGACATCCTCGGCCGCCTCAACAATGGCGAGAGCGGCTATGGCGACAACGTCAAAATCCCCGAGGAAATGGACCGCCAGAAAGCGCGCGAAATCCTCGACGAAATCCGCCGCCGCGCCGGCAACCGCGCCCTCACCCGCGAAGAGCTGGAATACCTGAACCGTCTGCTCGAGCGGTTCTAGGCCCAGCGTACCGCCCGTCAGGTCTAACCACCCCCACAGCTTGTCATCCCGGAAGCGCGTAGCGCTATCCGGGACCCATCGGGCGAGCACGACAACCTATCGATGGATCCCGGCTCTCCGCTTCGCTTCGGCCGGGATGACAAATGTGGTCAGCCCTCATCACCCCGCGAACCACGAGGGAGTGCTCACAACCTAAGTCTGTTGAAATCACGCGCCCCTGATCGCGCCCACGAATGGAAGCCCGCGCATCTTGCCCGCGTCATCCATTCCGTAGCCAACCAGATAGCGATGCGGCGCATCCCACGCCCACGCATCAAGGCCTTCCGTCACCGCCTCGGGCTTGCGCGCGAACACGCAGGTCAGAACCTCGCTCGCGCCCTTGTGCAGCATGTGATCGCGCGCGAACGAGATCGTTCGCCCGCTGTCGAACACATCATCCACCAGCAGGATGCCCCGGCCTTCAACCGGCCGCGCCACATCGGCTCGCACCAGCATGCGCCCCGAACTCTCGCGCGCATCGGCATAGCTCTCCAGCCACAGGCCATCGAACCCCATGTCGATCCCGCGCCGCGCAAAGGCGCGCATGAGGTCTGCGGCAAAAGGCGTTGCGCCCAGCAGGATCACGACTGCCGTCCATGAGCCCTGTGAAACTTTCGGCGCAAGCTGATCCGCCAGCGCCTCGATCCGTCTGTGGACCTCATCCGCGCTCAGCAGGACATCGACATTCGGCGGAACCGAAAGATCAGTGATGGTCGCTCTCCCCGGCGGGCGTCGCAGCGGCTGGCGCCGGCGCAGCAGCAGGCTCGGCATGCGCTGGCCCACCCACAGCATGCTCATCCGCGCCGTCGCCGCCAGACCAGGCTGGCGTATCCTTGCCTTCGGCCGGCTTGGCGCCTGAAGCTGCGCCATGGGGCTCGGGTGCAGCGCCATCCTTGGTCGCCTCGACATTCGTATCGGCGCCGATCGACTCCTCGCCGTCCTCGCGCACGAAACTGACCGTCAGGCGATAGGTCTCGACCGGAGGCGCCTCAAAGCGCGATGCGAATTCCGTCCGCTCTTTCGGTCCGAGCGAGGGCACGCTGAACTTGTCGGTCCATGTCTGAACGGCGTTGCCCGCCTCGTCTTTCAGCGTCACGCGCAGTTGCGGCGTATCCAGCCGGTCATCGCTGCCATTGATGACGGAGCCGCTGACTGTCAGCACAGGCGTCGTCCCATCGAATGTCCGCCGCGCCTGCACATTCTCAAACGTCAGCCCGAAGCGGTTCACATCGAGGCCGACCAGCTTGTAGATCGACGCCGCACGCGGGAAGGCCTCGGCCACCTCGTTGCGGAACAGCACGGCCGCGCCGCCCGCCAGCACGAACAGGGCGAATCCGCTGGCCCAGGCGATGGTCACGGCCCGGCCATGGTGGCGTTTGCGCTTGGCGTGCTCGCGTGCGCGGAATTCGGCATGCGGGCCAGCCCGCGCCTTGGTGTTCTCGGCCGCCGTCTGGCGCAGGCGTTCCACCTGCTCGCGCGTCAGTCCGGTTTCCTCGGCGACGACCGTTTCGCCCTCTTCATCGGGCAGTTTTGCGTGCCAGGCATGGCCACAGGTCGCGCAACGCACGCGACGCCCCTCCTTACCGATGGAGGAGTCGTCGGCGAAGTATCGCGTATCGCAGGACGGGCAGACGAGGATCATCGCACTATCGGAATCATAGAAGCGGTTAATATAGTCCAATTAGGGCTGGATTCTGTAACACGCCCACCCCCGGAGATTCATGCGGGATCGCGAGCTAACCTCAGATGAACCGGTTATCCGGCTGGACCGGGTCGGGCTCTCTTATGGGCCGGAAGCCGATGTTCTTGCTGATGTTTCTCTGCAATTGAGCCCCGGATCCATGACTTTTCTCACCGGCCCGTCGGGCGCCGGCAAGTCCACCCTGCTGAAACTGGCCTATCTGGCATTAAGGCCTACGGCGGGCAGGGTTTCCATGTTCGGGGTCGATACCAGCCGCCTGTCCCGGAAGGAGCTGGCCCCCCTCCGCCGCCGGATTGGCGTGATTTTCCAGGAATTCCGCCTGCTCGACCACCTCACGGCCTACGAAAACGTGGCCCTGCCCCTCCGCGTCCTGGGCCAGCACGAAAAAACTTACCGCGACGACGTGATCGAGTTGCTCAAATGGGTCGGCCTGGGCGACCGGCTGGACGCCCGCCCCGCGACCCTCTCCGGCGGCGAGAAACAACGCGTCGCTATCGCCCGCGCTGTTGTCGTGAAGCCCGATCTCATCATCGCCGACGAACCGACCGGAAATGTCGACGAGGAAATGGGCGACCGCCTGTTCCGTCTCTTCCGCGAACTCAACAAGCGTCTCAACACCACGCTGCTGATCGCCACCCACGACCTCGCCCTCGTGCGCAAGGCCAAGACCGACGTGCTGCGCCTGGCAGACGGCATGGTCGTGCGCGTCCCCGCGCCGGTCGACGCTTCACCCGTGGCGCCGGCATGAAGCCATCGCTGTCGCCCCTGTTGCCGAAGGAAGATGCGCGCGAGGCTGCGCTGTTCTTCGTCGTCTGCGCGCTCTGCTTCCTCGCTGCGCTCTCCGGCCTCGTCGCGCGCTCGGCTTATTCCGCCGCAGACGAATGGACCGATCGCGTCACCGGCCAGATCACCATCCGCGTGCGCGGCGATGACGCAGCCACCGCGCGCGCCGTCGCCATCGTTAAGGCAACTCCCGACATCATCTCCGCCCGCGCGCTCGAACGCGCCGAGTCGGAAGAACTTCTCCGTCCCTGGCTCGGCGCAGCCGTGCCGGCAGACCTGCCCCTGCCGCATCTTATCGCCGCCGAAGCCTCGCCATCCGCCGCGAAGGCAGGCGGCGCCGGCCAGCGCCTGTCCGCCGCGCTCAAGGCCGCCAGCATCGACGCCACCGTCGACGATCACATCGTCTGGTCGAAAGACGTAAAGCGCGCCACCGACTCAGCCGGCCTCGTCGCCCTCGTCGCCGTCGGGCTGCTCGGCGCCACCGGCCTTGCCGTCATCGCCTTCGCCACGCACGCAACCCTGCTCGCCCGCCGAGACATGGTGGAACTGCTTCACCTCACAGGCGCCAAGGACACTTTCATCTCCGGCCTGTTCGAGCGCCGTTTCCTGATGCTTGGCGTGCAGGCAGGCGCGCTCGGCGCCCTATTGGCGTTCGGCGCGGCGGCGTTCATCCTGTTCGTGGTCAAGCAGGCGGATCAGCAGGTCTGGCTGTTGCCACAGTTATCCCTGTCGCTGGCAGACGGGCTTATCCTCGGCGTGTCGCCGCTGGTTGCAGGGATTGCATCAATGCTGGCCGCGAAAGTGACTGTCATGCGATCTCTTTCCGACATGGTTTGATTTCATGGTCCGGAGCTTGAAAGAGTTCCGGAAAGTAGTTTGGGCCTGATATTTTGCGTTTTGTACTCCGCGTCTTCGTGATCGTCCTTGCCGCCGCGCTCCTGCTGGCGGGCTGGGACTTTTCGCGCTTCGTCGCGCGCGCAGATCGCGCCGTCTCGCCTGATCCACCGATCGAAGCCGAAGCCGTCGCCTCCCTCACCGGCGCCTCCGACGCCCGCATCATCTCCGCCGTCCAGCTCGCGGATTCCCTCGACCTTCCGCTGCTCATCTCAGGCGTGAATGTCGACGCCACTCCGGCGGATATCGCCCGCGTCGCAAAGGTCGATGTCGGCCAGATCGATTGCTGCGTCACGCTGGGCAAGGCCGCCGCCTCCACCGAAGGCAACGGCGATGAAGTCGCCGACTGGGCCCGCCGCAACAAGGTCGAACGCATTATCGTCGTCACGTCCGAATATCACATGGAACGCGCTCTGTTCGAACTGAAGCGCGCCATGCCCGAAGGCCATTTCTTTCCGCACGCCGTAATGACCACCAAAGTCCGCCCGTCGGACTGGTATCGCGATACATCCACCGCGAAGACCCTGATCGAGGAATGGATCAAATATCGCCTCGCGGGCTTGCGCACGGCTGCGCTCACTCCGGAAAAAACCTGATGACCTTCATCCGCTCGCTGCTCTACGCGGCATGGTTCTATCTCACCATGGTTGTCATCGGCCTGGTCTGCATGCCGGTTGCCCTGTTCTCGCGCGACGCCGCGATGAGCGCGATCCGCATGTGGAGCGGCGCACAGCGCCTCGGCCTGCGCATGATCTGCGGCATCAAGACAGAATTCCGCGGACTCGAGCATCTGCCGAAAGACGGTGGCCTCATCGCGATGAAGCACCAGTCGACCTACGACACGATCGCGCCCTTCCTGTTCATCCGGAACCCCGGCTACATCCTGAAGAAGGAGCTGCTGAAACTGCCCGTGTTCGGCATCTACGCCTCGCGCGTCGGCATCCCGATCGACCGCGCCGGCGGCACGAAAACGATGAAGCTGATGCTGGCCGCAGCGCGCAAAGGCGCCGAAGCCGGCCAGCAGATCGTCATCTTCCCGGAAGGCACGCGCCAGCTTCCCGACACGCCCGCCGACATCAAGCCCGGCGTCATCTTCATGTACAACGAACTCGGCATCCCGTGCGTCCCCGTCGCCCTGAACACCGGCCTGTGCTGGCAAGGCTCGGGCTTCCTGCGCAAACCCGGCCATGTCGTTTTCGAAGTCCTGCCCCCCATCGAGCCCGGCCTGAAGCGTGCCGAATTCACCCAGCGCCTGAAAGATGCGCTCGATCCCGCCACGCAACGCCTGGTGGCCGAAGGCCGCGCCGCGCAGGGTGGTCGCGGCTAGCGTTAAGGTTAGCCCCGCTGCACCGCAGCATATTACGGGCTGAATCCTCACGCCTCGCGCCCCGGACAATCATGGATCAATGGCGGCGTTAACCCGGCCTGCTGCGATAATCGCTGGCAAGATCAACGGCATAAACCGTGCAGCCGACGCTCTGGGGGGCTTAACCAGGACACGCTGCGATGGGCCTTCCGACCGCGCCGGACAATACGAAAACGTCCGAGGTAGGCTCGGCGATCAGATCGACGCTGATCTGGAACGTCGTCACCATGGCGTTCGCGCAGATCGCGCTGGCGGGCATCTTCCTGCTGCTGGCCGCGCGTCTCGATCCGGTGACGTTCGGAACGTTCGCGCTCGCCGCTGTCGTCACCGACGTCCTCTACACGCTTGGCGCGTCTTCCGCCGTCGATGCCGTCGTGCAGCGGCAGGACTACACCCGCCGAACCCTCTCGACGATCACCTGGTCCATGCTCGCCCTTTGCTCGGTCGCGACGCTGGTCTTCTTCATGATCGCCCACACATACGCCGCGGCAGTGAACACGTCTCAGGTCGGGGTCATCCTGGAATTCCTGTCCCTGACCATGCTCATGCTGCCTTTCGTCGTCGGCCCGATGGCCGTGATGCGCCAGCGGATGGACTTCAAGGGCCTCGCCCTGCTCGGCATGACCTCATCCTTCGCCGGTAGCCTCGCAGCCCTCGCGACGGCCTACACGCCCTTCCTGGAATGGTCGCTGGTCGTCCAGCGCTTCGTGACAACCGGCACGATGATCCTTCTGGCCACCTTCCGCACGCGCACTCTGCCGGACTTCGGCTTTGACATGACGGCTGCGCGCGCCTGGTTCGCCGCCACCTGGCGCATCTTCGCAGGCCAGGCGATCGCAAGCGCCACGCCCAGAGCTGTCGATCTGATGATGGGATACTTCTTCGGCGTGGTTGCACTTGGCTATCTGCGCATTGCCGCGCGCCTTGCCGATCTCGCCCTCAACACGCTTATCAATCCCATCGGCCAGCTGTGGGTCGTGCTGCTGTCGAAAGCCAAGGATTCCGCCATCGACCGCCGCAGGATTTTCCTCCAGCTCTCAAGCCTGACCGCGCTGATCTCGCTCCCCGGCTTCGCGGGCCTCGCGCTTGTCTCGCAGGACATCGTCAGCTTGATCCTGCCGCAGCAATATGCGCCGGCCTCCCAGCTGCTGACGGCGCTGTGCGTGCTGATGATCTTCGCGCCGATCACGAATTCGCGGAACTCGATTCTCACCGCCCTGCAGAAGTTCAACTTCCTCGTCTGGTTTTCGGTGCTCGATTTCGTCGCGACAATCGTGGGCATGCTCATATTGAGCGGCTCGGGCACTTCGATGATGCTCGTCGGCGGCGCGCTCGCCTCGATCCTGCTGATCCTGCTGGCGCTTCCGGTTATCCTGCGCAGCATGGGCGTAGGGTTCCGCGAATACGGACGGGAAATGGCCCCGCCCTACATCGCCGCAGCCACGATGTGCGCAGTGATCATCGCGATCCAGCCCCATCTGGCGGGCATGTCGCCCCAGATGGCCCTGCTGACCAAGGTTGCGACGGGCGCGGTGGTTTATCTTGGCGTGCTTGGAGTCCTGTTCAGGACGACCGTGAGAAACGCCATGGGCGCGCTGGCCACCCGCTAGAAGCGTCACGGCTTCTTGCTGGTATCCCGCCCGAAGTTAGCGGCCGACGTATCCTGCCCCGCATCAATGATCTCGCGGCGGATGCGGCGTGACTCGGTGAACGTATCGAACAGCTTCTGACCATCCGCGTTGCGGATCGCCTTGCGCAGAGCGGTCAGGTCTTCCTCGAACCGGCCGAGCACTTCCAGCACGGCTTCCTTGTTGTTGAGGAACACGTCGCGCCACATCGTCGGATCAGACGCGGCGATACGCGTGAAGTCGCGGAAACCGGCGGCGGAGAACTTCACTACCTCGCCTTCCGTCACCGCTTCCATGTCGTAAGCCGTCGCCACCATGTTGTAGGCGATCAGGTGAGGAATATGGCTCGTCACCGCCAGCACGAGATCATGCCGCGCCGCATCCATGCGCTCGACCTTCGAGCCCAGCATCGACCAGAACGCGGCGAGATTATCTGTCGCCGCAACATATTCCGCCGAGCCGCCCGTCTCCGGCGTGATGATGAACCAGCGGTTCTCGAACAGGCTCGCAAAGCCTGCGTCCGGGCCGGACTTCTCCGTCCCCGCAATCGGGTGCCCGGGGATGACATGCACGTCGTCCCGGCCCAGCGCCTTGAACTCGCGCGCCACATTACCCTTCACCGAGCCAACGTCGGTGAGGATCGCGCCAGATTTCATCGCCCCGATGCTGGCCTTGGCCGTCGCACTGATGGCGCCCACCGGCACGCAATGAAACACAGCGTCCGCATCGCGCACCGCATCCTCGATGCTTGCAGCAGGCCTTCCGAAACCGATCTCGCCCGCCCGCTTCAGCGCATCCGCATTGCCATCGAACAGCACAACCTCGCCCGCCGCGCCCTTCTCCAGAGCCGCGCGCGCGATAGAGCCGCCGATCAGGCCGACGCCGATGATTGTGATCTGCTTGAAGACCGGGGCCATATGATTACTTGCCCAGGAATTCTTTGAGCAGCTTCAGCGCCGCGTTGTTGGCTTCGACGGTGCCGACCGAAACCCGCAGATGGTTCGGCATCTTGTAGCCGCCCAGCCCGCGCACGGTCACGCCGCGTTCCTTCATGTAGGCCAGCGCTTCGGCAGCTGTCTTGCCTTTGGTCTCGGGAAACTTCGCGACGCAGAAATTCCCGACGCCGTCGATCACGTCGAGGCCCAGCGCCCTCAACTCGCCGGCAAGCCGCACCAGCTCGCGGTCATTGTGCGCCAGCGACGCCTCAACGAACGCTTCGTCTTCCAGCGCGGCGATCGCCACGGCCTGCGCCGCAAGGTTTACGTTGAACGGCATCCGCACGCGCTCGATCGCATCCACCACGTGCGCGGGCGCATAGCCCCAGCCCACGCGCAGACCCGCCAGCCCGTAGAGCTTCGAGAAAGTGCGCGTCATCATCACGTTCTCGAACTGCGAGGCGAGTTCGATGCCCGACGCATAATCGTTCTTCCGCACGAACTCCGCATAGGCGCCGTCCAGCACCAGCAGCACGTTCGACGGCAGCCCGGCGTGAAGGCGCTTCACCTCGTCATAAGGCAGGTAAGTGCCCGTTGGATTGTTCGGATTGGCCAGCCACACGATCTTCGTCCTCGGCGTCACCGCCGCGAGGATCGCATCCACGTCCGCCGTGAAATTCTTCTCGGCGACTTCAACAACCGTGGAGCCCTGCTGCTGCGCAATGATCGCGTAGATCGCAAACGCGTGCGCCGTGCAGATGCTCTCATCGCCCGGCCCGAGATAGGCGCGGCCCAGCATCAGGAAGATCTCGTCGGAGCCGGCGCCGACCACCAGCCGGTTCGGGTCCAGCCCGTGCTTCTTCGCGATGGCAGCCTTGAGATCTTTAGCCGTCCCGTCCGGATAGATGTCCAGCTTCCCGGCCATCTCGACATGCACGGCCTTCGCCTTGGGCGATGCGCCCAGCGGGTTCTCGTTCGACGCCAGCTTGTAGCTCGGTCCGCCGGTATATTTTGGGGCCTCGCCGGGAACGTAGGCGTTCACGCCGGCAAGTTGCGGCAACGGCTTGGGACGATCGGTCATTTCAGCCTCGGATCAGGGCCGAGGCCGTACCCCGACAACCCGCAGCCCGTCCAGTCCCGCCTTCCGGGCCAGATCGATCCGGCGGTCGTCCACAGCCACGAATTCCGGGATGCGGATCAGGGCCAGCGAACGCGCCCGCGCGACCACTTCGGCCTGCAAACCCACGTCCTGAAGCCGCTTGTCGGCGCTGTAGTGGTCGTCATGGGCAGTAGCGAGCGTGTCGTCCTCGCCGGAGCTTTCCATGCTCATCTTGCCGACAATGGCCATCCGCGGCGTCTCGTTTGCCGAGCCCGGCAGGCTGGGCCAGCCCGCCACGATGGACAGATTGCGGAACTTGTTCTCGTTGAGCATCGGCCACCACTGGCCCGACCCGGCATGTTCGGGCCACGGCACGACAGCCAGAGCGCCCGGCATGGAATCCGCCCGGTCCAGCGCATCGCGCACGCCGACGAGCGGCACGATATTGGGCCCAAAGCCGAAATAGCCCCGCGCCGCCTCAACCCCGAGGGTGATGTCGCCGCCGGCCACGTAAACCGCCTTCAGTCCCCGCGCGACCGCCACATCCCCGCACAGCGAGCGCCAGACTCGGGCAATCGCGTCGGGCGGCGCGCCGGCTGCCGTTGCAGCCCGGCACATCCTGCGCATTTCGGCCGCTTCACGGGCCGGGCGAAAGCCGATCCCCGAGGCCGAAACCGCCGGGACATCCCGCAATTCCCGCCATTTCTCGGCCAAAGCCGAGAGAAAAGCATTGTTCATTGTATCGGATGGGTTGTGAAAGCTGTCAGCTGCCATCGTACTCGACTAACTCGGTCACGCTCCCCAGCGCAGCGAAAGTGATACCCGAGTTTCCCCTTCTCCAAAACCCTTCCTGCAAAAGCTGTTCCCCGTTTAAGTCCAGCCACAACGCCGCCTTGAGCAAACGGCCCGTTCCTGCCTATTGCTTCATTCCACGATCGACCTGATCTAGGCTCCGAACCATGAACGCGCCCGCCCGCACCCTCAGCGGCGCGGATGGGCTGAAACGCCTCTCCGTCGCCACGCCGGCCCAGCCCCTGAAGCTGGACAGCGGCCGCGTGCTCGAGAACGTCGAGATCGCCTACGAGACCTGGGGCACGCTCAACGCCGACAAGTCCAACGTGGTCGTCGTCTGCCACGCCCTCACCGGCGACCAGTTCGCGGCCACGCCCAACCCCGTCACCGGCCGCCCCGCCTGGTGGGACCGCATCGTCGGCCCCGGCATGCCGGTCGACACCAACCGCTTCTTCGTCATCTGCTCCAACATCCTCGGCGGCTGCATGGGCTCGACCGGCCCTGCGTCCAAGAAGCCGGACGGCTCCTACTGGGGCACCGACTTCCCCATCATCACCATCGCCGACATGGCGCGCGCCCAGATCGCGCTGCTTGAACGCTTGGGAATTTCCGACGTCTTCCTCTGCATCGGCGGCTCCATCGGCGGCATGCAGGTGCTGGAATGGACGATCCAGGCGCGCGACCGCGTTTTCGCCGCCGTTCCCATCGCCGTCGCCCCGCGCCAGTCCGCGCAGAACATCGGCTTCTACGAAACCGGCCGCCAGGCGATCATGGCCGACCCTAACTGGCGAAACGGCACATACCTCGCCGAAGGCACACGGCCCGAAAAAGGCCTCGCCGTCGCCCGCATGGCCGCGCACATCACCTACCTGTCCGAGACCGCGCTCAAGCGTAAGTTCGACCGCAAGCTGCAGGACCGCCAGACCAAGACGTTCGGCTTCGACGCAGATTTCCAGATCGAAAGCTATCTGCGCCACCAGGGCCAGACCTTCGTCGATCGCTTCGACGCGAACTCGTATCTCTACATCACCCGCGCGATGGACTATTTCGATCTCGCCAGCGAACACGGCGGCGTTCTCGCCAACGCGTTCCGCGGCCTCAACACGCGCTTCTGCGTCTTCTCGTTCTCCTCGGACTGGCACTACTCGCCGGAAGAAAACCGCGACCTCGTCCGCGCGCTCAACGCCGCCGGTTGCGAGACCAGCTACGTCAACATCGAGACCGACAAGGGCCACGACGCCTTCTTCGTCGAAGAGCCCGAGTTCGAAGCCGGCCTGCGCGGCTTCGTCGATGCAGCCGCCAACGCCCGTGGCCTGCCGAAGGCCCGCGCATGACATCTGCTCCGAACACGAACGCCATCCGCCGCGCGGACCACGTCGCCATCGCGCAGTTCATCAACAAGGGTGAACTCGTGCTCGACGTCGGCTGCGGCGACGGCCAGCTGATGGAGTTGCTGCAACAGGAACGCGGCGCCCGCACGCGCGGCCTCGAAGTCGAACAGGCCGGCGTCAACAGCTGCATGTCGAAGGGCCTCGCCGTCGTGCAGGGCAACGCCGACGCCGACCTTCCCGTCTATCCGGACGACGCCTACGACGTCGCCATCCTGTCCAAGACGATCCAGGAACTCGCGCGCCCCAAATTCGTGCTCGATGAACTCTCGCGCATTGCCCGCCGTGTGATCGTGTCGTTCCGCAATTACGGCCACTGGCGTGTGCGCACCGCCCTGCTCACCACGGGCCGCATCCCCAATCTCGGCCACAGCACGGGCTGGTGGTCAGACGGTGCTCGCCGGCCCTGCACGGCCCGCGACATGGCCGAACTCGCCGCCGAAGCCGGCCTCGTCATCGCCGCCGCCACCGCCGTCAACGGCAAGCCGGTCACCGGCGGCTCCCTCGGGCGCCTCAACTGGACTGCCGACGAACTCGTCTTCGTTCTGGAGCGGAAGAAGGGCTGATCGCCCGCAAATCCGACCAATCCGCCCGATTCCGTCAATCCCTTGCTAACGGCAAAGGCGCACCCTTGCCCCGTCGGCCCGCAATCCCCGGCGGGCCCGGAGCCTTGTCATGTCTTTCACGATGACCTCGACCGTTCGCAAAACCCGCGACCATTTCGAGCCCGAAGCCAATCTCGATCCTCAGCAGCAGCGCGCCCTGCGCGCACATCTCGAACAGATCGATTACGCAGCCTTCGCGGCCAACAAGGAAGTGGTGGCCAAGGTCGTCGGCCACGCCGACCTCAACCGCTTCCAGCGCCTCGCCGTCGCCGCGGCGCAAGCCCGCGCCCGTTGGGTCGCCGCCGCCGTCGCACTGACCGAAAAACCTGAGGCCCCCGCCCCGCAGGACGTCGCCCAACTCACAACGCTGCGAAGCGCCTACGAGGAACTGACGGAAGCCTACGAAGCCATGCGCCGCATGGTCGAACGCGGCTACCTGCCTTACCGCGCGAAGCCGTAATCAGGCGGGATTATCACGCGCCGAAGCGGTCCAAACTGCCCGCTCATACCGACGGGTCGAGATCGGCGAGCGCCCGAAGCCCAGTCATAAGCGATAGCCGGAACTGCTGCTCAAATGCGCGGAACCGCCGGGAGGGGTCGGCCTCCGGCGGCTCATAGCTCTGGCTGCTTGTTGCGGGGGCGTAGGCTGCCAACGCTCCAGCCCAATTGGCTTTGAGGCCGGTGACGCGCCGGCCGCACTCTTGGGGAAGAGTACGGCCGGAAGTCAGGCAGGTCTTACGACGTCAGAGCGGCTTCGTTCTTCTCGCCGGTGCGGATGCGCAGCACGCCTTCCAGGTCGAGCACGAAGATCTTGCCGTCGCCGATCTTGTTGGTGTTGGCGGCCTGCGTGATCGCATCGACGACTTTCTCGACGACCGAGTCAGACACGGCCACTTCGATGCGAACCTTCGGCAGCAGGCGCACTTCGTATTCCGCGCCGCGATAGACTTCCGTCTTGCCTTGCTGGCGGCCGTAGCCGCGCACTTCCGTCACGGTGACGCCAGAAGCGCCAGCGGCGGTCACGGCATCGAGGACGGCGTCCAGACGGCTCGGTTTGAACACTGCGGTGATGTATTTCATTGGGGCTTCCCTTTCCTGTTCGGTGGGCGGGTGATCTCCGCCTTCCCGGTGTATATATCGCTGTACTTACACACCTTCAACACCTAAGTGCGACTTTTGTCAACGGGATTGCGTAAGCTCCTCTTTTCAGGCGCAATTTTCACAACACGCCGTCCCCGCGCAGGCGTTCCGGGTTCGATATAAAGGCGTTTGACCGCCTCGATCATCAGCACGCCGCCGAATCCCGACCAGGCAAACCTGCCCATTTTCTCCCACGCATCGCCCGCGGAGGAGATGATTCCCCAGTTGATCGGGGGTGCGTAGAGCGCCCGGGCGGATGCCTGCGGCAGGAACATCGCGTCCTCCAGCAGCCGGTTCAGCTGCGAGCGGGTATAGGGCCGTCCATGCCCGAACGGTGTCGACTCCGCGCGCGCCCAAAGTCCCCGTCTATGAGCAACAATGATCAGAATCCGGGCTTCCGGCGCGGCCACGCGCCATAATTCGCGCAGCAGGCGGTGCGGGCTCTCCGCCTCCTCCAGCGCATGGCACACCACGATCCGGTCAAACAGCGCATCCGGAAACGGCAGCCGCTCGTCCTCGACCAGCGCGGTCAGCCCCTTCCCGTCCGCCGGCCAGCGCTCAGCCCCCTGCTCGTCCGGCGCTGCCGAGATCACCCGACGCGCGCCCGCCCGATAGGGCTCCAGCAGCGCATCGGCATGCCCGAGGCCCAGCACGTCCAGCCCATCCGCATGCGGCCACAGCGCCGCCACGCGCTTGGCAAGCATGTCGTGGGACATGCCCCCGAGCGCCGACCCGTAAAAGGCCTGCAACCTGTCGATGTCGAAGCGCATGCCCTGACCTGCAGCCCGTGCCAGTCACCTGTAATCCAGCCTATATAGGGCGGGAGCCGACCGGAAAGGTAAACCGCGTGAGCAAACCCATCGTCCACATCTTCCCCTGCCTGAAGGACAATTACGGCTTCCTGCTGCACGATCCGGATACGGGCGAGACCGCAACGATCGACACGCCTGAAGCCTCCCGTATCCTCGCCGAAGCCGACGCCAAAGGCTGGAAGATCACCCAGATCTGGAACACGCACTGGCATCCCGACCATGCCGGCGGAAACGCCGATATCGTTGCGAAGACCGGCGCGAAGGTGATCGGCCCGAAGGAAGTCGAGCGCGCAGCGCCTGCGCCAGATCGCATCGCCGGCGAAAGCGACATCGTGAAGCTCGGCAAGATCAGCGGCACCGTGATGGAGACGCCCGGCCACACACTCGGCCACATCG
>ERZ795061.1628-NODE-1628-length-21619-cov-6.856845_pt1 | contig 21619 bp, 19 predicted proteins | sample MGYA00375145_ERZ795061 | MGnify/ENA primary metagenome ERZ795061 (study PRJEB30190, sample SAMN05720144) | anaerobic digester metagenome | isolation source: active sludge of municipal wastewater-treating anaerobic digesters | place: USA | collected 2014-12-22 ... | reverse complement strand
AGCGGGATCATCGCGGGGAAATTGAACGGCGTAATGCCTGCGCCAATGCCCAAGGGCTGGCGCATCGACCAGACATCGATGCCGGGTCCCGCGCCATGGGTATATTCACCCTTCAGCACATGCGGCAGGCCGCAGCAGAATTCCACAACCTCAAGCCCGCGCTGGATATCGCCCTTGCTGTCGGCGATCACCTTGCCATGTTCGGCGCTCAGCATATGAGCGAGTTCGTCCATATGCTTTTCGATCAGGGCTTTGAAATCGAACATCACGCGCGAACGGCGCTGCGGGTTCATGGCGGCCCACGCCGGTTGCGCTGCCTGTGCGGCGGCCACAGCGGCATCCAGCACGGACCGGTCACCCAGCACTACCTGCGCCTGAACACCGCCATTATTGGGATCCATGATGTCCGCAAAACGCGTTCCTGACGCGCCTGCACCCCCATGAATGAAATGATCGACCTGCCGCATAAATATCCTCTCTCGAATAAGTTCGCCGCTATGTGAGCCAATCTATAATTGCAGGCAACATATAATATTGCTAGCGATACCTGCAATTATGCAGGTTTATGACTGGAACGATTATCGGGCGTTTATCGTCGTGGCGCAAACCGGGCAAATCGCACGGGCGGCGAAGAAAATGGGCGTCGATGCCACAACCGTAGGGCGCCGTATCCGCAGGCTCGAAAGCCAGATCGGCTACACATTGTTCGAGCAAACCCGTGAGGGGCAGGCCGTGACACAGGCCGGGGAGAAGTTGCTTAACGCAATTGAAGTCATGGCCGCGGCGGCCGACGCTGTCCAGCCGACGGCACCGCGGGGCAGCGGGCCGAGCGGTACCTTGCGCATCAGTGTGTCGGAAGGATTCGGCTCATGGTTCCTGACCCAGCATGTCCCCCAATTTGTGGAACGTTACCCCGAACTCCAATTGGAAATTGTGGCGAGCAGCGGTTTTTTAAGTCCGTCCAAACGGGAGGCGGATATTGCTGTCGTCATGTCACGGCCTAAAGCCGGGCATGTCATCGCGCAGAAACTGTCGTCTTATCAATTGCGGCTCTATGCGAGTAAAAGCTACCTTGCCCGAAACGGTCAGCCAACGCGATTAAAGGAATTGGGGAACGAATATCATTTGATCGGCTATATTCCTGATCTGGTTTATGCGCCCGAACTCAACTATCTGGACGATCTCGTACCCGGTCTGACACCCGATATCCGCTCGTCGAGCATCATCGCGCAACACAGACTTGTCGCGGTCGGCGCAGGCATTGGTGTGTTGCCATGCTTTATCGGCGACACGGATGACACGCTGACATCGATATTTCCGGAAAGCACGATCAACCGGAATTTCTGGTTGGTCACGCATAAGGACAACCGCTCGCTTGAACGCATAAAAGCCGGCAAGAACTGGCTGATGCAGATTACCCGTCAAAATGCGGAGCTTTTAAATCCAGCCGTTTCCGCCACCCCGGTCATATAAGCGACGTCCGGAACGCGCAGGTCGCGCCTCAGGCTGAGCCTGTCATTTTCTGCCAAGCCGCGTGCAACTGGTCGCGCGAACCCGTTCCGAAGACATATCGGTCGGGGCGCACAAGCACAGCGTCTGCATGGTGCGCGTCAAGCCATTCGCACAGCAAATGACCAAAAGGCGCCAAAGCCGGTTCGGTCAGTTTGTCGCGCGCGATAAGCCAATGCCGGTTTCCAAGAATATCGTCGATGCGCAAGCCGTTCGCGGACATGAGTTGCGGAAAATAACGGCCCGCGCCCTCGCTGCCCGCGAAAATGGCCCCTTCACCTATCGGCGGATAGGCGGGCGGTCCGTCGGGAAGTTTGCCCAGCATCCGCCCCAGTTTGAATTTCAAATCGCGCATAAATGCTGACCATTTGCTGGTCGTGCAGACCATGCGTCCCATCATGATCGCCATGTCGATCGTTGCGCGCAAATGCGGCGCACGTTCCTTCTGGTAGCTATCCAGAAGCCTCGGATCCGCTTCACCCTTTACGACCGCCGCCAGCTTCCACGCAATATTGGCCGCATCACGCAGTCCGGAGCACATCCCTTGCCCGGCAAAAGGTGGTGTCTGATGTGCCGCGTCCCCCGCCAAGAGCACGCGTCCCTTGCGCCAATGTTCGGCAATACGCGCGCGGAAGGTGTAAACCGCCTTTCGCTCCAACCGCACCGCGCCTTTGACGTCCCAGGGCTCCATCAGCTTTTCGATGAAGGCGTCTTCGCTCACCTGTTCGGCCGTTTCGTTCGGTTTGATCATGAATTCCCAACGGTGTCGCCCTTCCCCCATCAGCACGCAGGTTGTTGGCCGCTCGGGATTGCAAATCTGCAAATTTGCGGTTGGCAACCTGGAATAGTCGTCCACGAGCATATCGACGACGAGCCACGCTTCTTCGAACCGGAGGTCGTCAAAGTGTACGCCCGCCATTTTGCGAACGGGCGAACGCGCACCGTCCGCGCCGATGAGATACCGCGCACGGATTGTCTGTTCGCCATCCGGCGTGTTGATCTGGGCTGTGACAAAATCTCCTTCGTCATGGAAACTGTGCAATTCCCAGCGGTTGTGCAGTGTTGCAAGTGTCTCGCGGGTCAGAGATCGGCGTAAAGCAGTCTCGACGCTCGGTTGATGGATCATATTTGCCGCCGGCCAGCCGCCGGGTCCGGTTCGATCGGATCCGGTGAACCGCAGCAGCAGGTCGCCCTTGGCATTGAGGAAATCATAGCGGGTAACGCGGCGGCTTGTCGCCATGACATCATCGGCCACACCGGCTTCTTGCAATATGCGCATTCCTTCATGGTCAATATGCGCGGCACGGGGCAGCGGATAAATGTCCGCCTCTTTTTCCAGAACGATGACCGAGACGCCGCGCTTTGCGAGCAGGATTGCCAAGGTTACGCCTGTCGGACCACCGCCCGCAATCAGCACATCGCAGTCGAGCATCATTGCCTAGACTTCCGCGACCATGGTGCCTTCAATATGGCCCAATCCGTCAATTTCGCAGCGGACGATATCGCCCGGCTGAAGGAACTGGCGGGGATCCATGGCGGCACCGACACCACCCGGTGTCCCGGTGAACAGGCAATCGCCGGGCTCCAGCGTCATACCGACGGACAGATGCTCGATCTGGCTCCAGATGTTGAACACGAGATGTTCGGTATTCGAATTCTGGCGTTGCTCGCCGTTGACGAAACAACGAAGGCCAAGGCTATGGGGGTCGCCGACCTCATCTGCTGTAACGATCCATGGCCCCATGGGCGCATGGGTGTCGAAGCTTTTCCCGAGCGACCATTGAGGCCCGCCATGCTGCCACATCCGCTCGGTCACATCGTTGCCGACGCAATAGCCAAAAATGGTGCCCGCAGCATCATCTGCGCTCACATGTTTGCCTCCTTTTCCGATGATGGCGACCAGTTCGACCTCATAGTCATTGGTCATCGTCCCTTTGGCGATCTCGATATCGTCATACGGTCCGTTGACGCTGGTTTGCGCCTTGGTAAACCAGACCTGCCGTTGCGGTGTTTCCATTTTGGATTCAGCAATATGATCGGCGTAATTGAGTCCGATCGCGAAGATTTTACCGGGACGTTGCACAGGTGCTTCAAGCCGCACCGATGTCAACGGGACACCCCCGCCTGCCGCAGCTTTCGTCTCAAGATCGCCCTTGAGGTGATCCCAATCCCGGATGAGGTCGATCATCGTTCCCGCAACACCGCTGTCGATAATCGCATCACCGACGACGATGCCCGTGCGGGTTTGTCCGTTGGCTGTGTAGGTAGCGAGTTTCATGCGGCGTTTCCTTTGTGCTGGCGGGTGAACATCCGTTTCAGACGGATCGAGAGGGCGGTGAAGAAGGCAATGAGAGCCGGCGGTGGCGGCATCTTTCCGGCAAACATCGGGTGGGGACTACCCCATTGCACGGCGAGCAAGGCGCTCATGGGCATTTTCTGTGGCGGGTCGGCGGCGGTGAAAAGGTCGCCGTCCGTCCAATGTTCCAGTTCGTTGCCGAACGGATCTTTCCAATAATCGAAAATCTGGCTGCCCATGATGTGCCGGCCGACCCCCCAGGCAGGCTTATGCTTCCTGGCTTTCAGATGCTGGTGACCGAGCATAAGGTCATCGAGGTTGCTGACTTCAAACGCGGCATGAAGCAGACCCAGTTCACCCGGCAATTGGGCCAGGAATAGCGTGTGATGATCGGAAGGTTTATCCCCCCTGTCGCAGCGCATGAACGCGCCCAACGGCACATCCTTTGCCGCCTCGACCTCGTCCGATGTCAGGAAACCGAAGCGGTCCTTGTACCATTTTTCCGATGCGCGAAAGTCTCGGACTTTAAGGACCGCGTGGCCGATCCGGCGGACATGGGCGGGGGCGGCGTCAAGCCGGACAGACGCGCGCAGCCGTGGTTGGGCAAATGCACTGTTACGCAAGGGGTCAGTCGGCGGCGGGGTGGGTGCTGCTTTTGCCTGTCCCGCGACAATTTCGACGCTGTAGCCATCCGGATCCGATAGCCGGACAATCTTGCCGCCGCCCGGTTCGTTCAAATCTTCGACCAGCACGCCTTCTGAAGCAGCAAGTTTTTCGAGTTCTGCCACATCGGCGGCACGGAATCCGACCGCGAGGAATTTGGCATCCCCCTTGTGCGTGGCATGGACAAAGGGGCGACCGTCGGCCCCTTTGCCGTAAAGCCGGCCACCTTCTTCGACACAATGCATGCCGAAATCTTCGAGAAAGGCGCGCATGACGGCCAAGTCGGGCGCGGTAAAACGCACATGCGCAATATCCTGGATCTTGATGACCGCCATTCCGGCTCCCTCTCCGACTCATAGTTGACTTTTTAGTCAAATAGATTGCACTTGACCATATAGTCAACTAATATCCGGCAATGGCTAGTCATCCCGAACTCCTCAACCTATCTCCGCGTGCCGCACGAACACGCGCCGCCTTGATCGCAGCCGGTTTCGAATTGCTGGTGGAACGTCCGATTGATGCGATAGCGATTGATGAAGTGGTTGCTCGTGCCGGGGTCGCCAAAGGGAGTTTCTTCAACCATTTTCCCGACAAACAGGTTTTTGCCGAAGCCATCGCGTCCGAAGTGCGCGTAGAACTGGAAGAATTGGTGACGCGGGCCAATGCGGACGTGACGGATCCGGTAATGCGCATCGCAGGAGGCATGCGCGTTGCAGCTGACTTTGCACGCAACAATCCCAAACGTACCGCCGTGCTGTTGCGAAGTAATGCAAGTTCAACCGCGCGTGACCACCCGCTCAACCAAGGCCTGGTTCATGATATCAGGGCGGCGGTCGATGCGGGCCTTGTGCGACCGGAGGCAGAGGGTAGCGGCGTGCTCTACTGGCTCGGATTGTGCCAAATTCTTATGGCCAATCTTGTCGAGAGACGTTTGGACCGTGCCGACGCCGACAGGCGGATATCGGACATGATCATTCTAGGTCTGACAGGGTTGGGTGTGAAAAGTGGCGCAGCGTTGAAACTTGCGGGGCGGTAGAGGTCACGGGGCGGAATAGTTGCATGCGGTTCGGCAGGACCTTAGTGACATCTTAGCCGTATTTCCGCAAATCTTGCCGCTCGACCCAATGGGCGTGTGTACCGCTTGATATCTTATGCGGCAAAGCGATGCGGCATACGGGGCCGTCGGCAAAACGCTTGCAGTCGATGAGAATGCATTCCGACGTGCCGCGGTTTTCGTCGATCACGAAACTGACCAGATAGCCGTCATCTTCGTCTTTCGCATTGGTGCGCGGGGCAAAGGGGGCTTCGCTGCCGTAACGCCCTTCCTCCAGCATCACCTGTTCGGATGCACCGGTTTCCAAATCATGTTTCACAAAACCATTGAAGAGGAACCAGCCCGGCTTCGACGTGGTGCTATAGGCATAGCGGTAAGGAAGACCCAGATAGCGCTGGTTCATCATCCCGAATTCGAGAATGCGGTCGTCAAGCCGTTCCTCTTTCGTGGTCCCGTCCGCCAGATTGAAGCGCCAGCGGTGCAGCTTCGGTTTGAAGCTATGTTCGTCGACATAGGCCATCATATGCGCATATTCGCCCGCGCTTTCGATGGGCGGCGGATAGGGGTCTTCTTCGAAATAGCCGTCGAGGATGACTTCATCACCCTCTTCATAGGCGTTAACGAAATGCAGGACGAATGTGGGGTCGGCTTCGAACCAGCGAATATCTTCGGGTTGGCCATAGCGCGGGATCAGCGCAAAGCGGGATGGAATACCTTCATGCAGGCGCGTGACGTGCACATCGCGCTTCAACAATTCTTCGTCCCAGAACAGCGGAAAGTCACACAGGATGGACCAGTTCGGCGTGAACATCATATCGTGGGGAAGGCGCGGCCCTGGCAAGGGAACAGGAACATAATGCGCCAGCTTTCCATCCGGACCGACGACGCCATAATGCATATAAGGCGCGTGCTTCGAATAGTTGAAAAACAGAAGCTCGCCCGTGCGTTCATCGACCTTGGGATGTGCTGAAATGCCATCAAGCGGAACCCAGGATGCGACGCCCGACTGATCCAGCGTTTCGGGGTCGAGAACATATCCTTCCCCACATTGGTAGAAGGTCGACACGGCCTTGCCGGCATGGACGATAATGTCGGTGCTGGACGAATCCTTGAGGCCGCCATGCGCACCAAAGCCGGGGCGCTTGGAAGTGCCGGTGCGGTCCATCAGCCCGCCCCAAAGCGAGCCGCCCGCGTCCTGCTCCGCCGAAAAGCAGCGGGTGCGGACGAAACGGTTGCGGTAACTTGCCTTGCCACCCGAAAAATCGATCCGGTGGATCATGCCGTCACCGTCAAAGGGGTGATAACGGCCAAGTGGCTGATGCAACTGGTTTTCGGTGTTGCGCAGATAGATACCATCAATGTCGTCGGGAATTGCCCCTTCGATCACGTCAAGGTCAAAGGCGGTTACCTCCTCATGCTGCGGGGTCCACGCCCCGTTCAGATAAGGATGATTACTGGGCTGCAGCGTGGCCTTTACCGGCGGCAATTTTTCGACAAGCATAGGTCTCTCCTGCCCGTCAGCCTAGGTCAAAAGTCACACCTTGCGCAAGCGGCAGTTCGTTCGAATAATTGATCGTGTTGGTGGCCCGGCGCATATAGGCTTTCCAAGCATCCGACCCGGACTCGCGCCCGCCGCCGGTTTCCTTTTCACCGCCGAATGCACCGCCAATTTCCGCGCCCGATGTGCCGATGTTGACATTGGCAATGCCGCAGTCGCTACCCGAAGCAGACAGGAATCGTTCGCATTCGCGCACATCGGTCGAGAAGATCGAAGAGGACAGACCTGCGCCGACGGCATTCTGCAAGGCGATTGCCGCGTCCAGATCAGTGTAGCGCATCACATAAAGGATGGGCGCGAATGTTTCGCGCAACACCGGGCCTTCCTGCGCGGCCATCTCCACAACCGCCGGGCGAACATAGACGCCGTTCCCCGGCAGGCGTTCCCCGCCGGACAAAATGCCGCCAAGGGCTTTTGCTTCCTCAAGTGCCGCCTGCATCCCGGCGAGGGCTGCCTCGTCAATCAACGGTCCGGCAAGATGTGCGCTGTCCAGCGGGTCGCCGATGGGCATTGAAGCCGCAGCCGCCTTCAGCGCGGGGACGAAGCTGTCGTAAAGGCTGTCATGGACAAAGAGCCGCCGCAAACTGGTGCAGCGCTGTCCCGTTGTGCCAAAGGCCGAAAACAGCACCCCGCGCAGGGCAAGCGCTACATCGGCCTTGCCGCTGATGATTGCGGCGTTGTTGCCGCCGAGTTCGAGGATGGACCGGGCAAAGCGGCCGGCCGCCACCTGCCCCACTGTGCGCCCCATAGCCGTGCTGCCCGTTGCAGAAATGAGCGCGATGCGCGGGTCGGCAACAAGCATGGCACCGACATCGCGTCCGCCCTGCACCACCTGGGAAAGATGCTCCGGCGCATCGCCAAAGGCGCGCACGGCTTGTTCAAAAATGGCCTGAACGGCGAGAGCGGTCAGCGGGGTTTTTTCCGACGGTTTCCAGATCACGCTGTTGCCGCAGACCAGCGCGAGCGCGGCATTCCATGCCCAGACCGCGACGGGGAAGTTGAACGCCGAAATAACGAGCGTCGGTCCCAGCGGATGCCATTGCTCCATCATCCGGTGGCCGGGACGTTCGCTGGCGATGGTCAGCCCGTGCAACTGACGCGAAAGACCGACGGCGAAGTCGCAAATGTCGATCATCTCCTGCACTTCGCCCAAGCCTTCGGACAGGGGCTTGCCGCAATCGATAGTGACGAGGCGCGCAAGGCTGTCCTTATGGTCCCGCAACGCATTGCCGAAAAGGCGCACCAATTCGCCACGGCGCGGTGCGGGAACAGTGCGCCATGCCTGAAAGGCGGTGCCGGATTGTGCGATCGCCGTCTCGACTTCCATCGGTGTTGCTTGCGTATAGGTTGCAACCTGGCTGCCATCGATAGGGCTCTGCACCGGCACTGTACCATGAGCGGCTACGCCTAGCCCATTTAGAAGATTTTCGACCTCATGTTGCAGGGACACTGCATTCTCCTTTGCGTCATTCCGGTGGCGATCATATCCGCCTGCTATGTCTGCCATAGCTGCACTATGGATCGCGAAACAAGTTCGGGTTGAAACTATCAACGGAAACTTGTGGAAGCTGCACAAAAAGTCTAGCGAGCGGCCATCAATTGGAGACAATCTATGGCCGAAATGGCAGCTTTTAACTGGTCCGATCCGTTCAATCTGGACGCGCAGTTGACCGAAGACGAACGCATGATCCGCGATACCGCCCACGCCTTCGCGCAAAGCGAACTCCAGCCGCGCGTGATCGATGCCTATCGCAGCGAACGCGACGCGCCCGAACTATTTCCGCTGATGGGCCAGACCGGCCTTCTCGGCGCGACAATTCCGGAAGAATATGGCGGCGTTGGCGCATCCTATGTCGCCTATGGCTTGATCGCGCGCGAAATTGAGCGCGTCGATTCAGGCTACCGGTCGATGGCTTCAGTGCAGTCCTCGCTCGTGATGCATCCTATCTATGCTTATGGCTCCGAAGAACAGCGCCGCAAATATCTGCCGGGTCTGGCGGCAGGCACGCTGATCGGCTGTTTTGGACTGACCGAGCCCGATGCAGGCTCTGACCCTGCCGGGATGCGGACCTTCGCCAAAAAGGTGGATGGCGGCTATGTGCTGAATGGCACGAAGACCTGGATTTCCAACGCGCCCTTTGCCGATGTGTTCGTCGTGTGGGCCAAATCCGAAGCGCATGGCGGCGGTATTCGCGGCTTTGTGCTGGAAAAGGGAATGAAGGGCCTGTCCGCGCCCAAGATCGAAGGTAAGCTTTCGCTCCGCGCTTCCACCACCGGCATGATTGTCATGGACAATGTCGAAATCGGCGAAGATGCCCTGCTCCCTGATGTCCAGGGGTTGAAAGGACCTTTTGGCTGCCTCAACCGCGCACGGTACGGCATCAGCTGGGGCGCGCTGGGTGCGGCCGAGTTTTGCATGCACGCCGCGCGGCAATATGGCCTTGACCGGCACCAGTTCGGCAAACCGCTTGCCGCCAACCAGCTGTACCAGAAAAAGCTGGCGGACATGATGACCGATATCGCGCTTGGCTTGCAGGCCAGCCTTCGCGTCGGCCGTCTCATGGACGAAGGCCAGTTTGCGCCCGACATGATCTCGATCGTCAAACGCAACAATGTCGGCAAAGCGCTCGACGTTGCGCGCGCCGCGCGGGATATGCATGGCGGCAACGGGATCAGCGACGAATATCAGGTCATGCGTCACATGGTGAACCTCGAAACGGTCAACACCTATGAAGGGGCACATGACGTCCATGCGCTGATACTGGGCCGCGCCATCACGGGCATTGCCGCATTCTGACAAAAGAAAGGGCCGCCTGCGATATTCGCTTGCGGCCCAAGTAGTTGGCTATTCAGCCAGCTAGGGAGGAAAGTGTATCTACAAAAAGACACCCCTCCCCACTAAGCGGCAATGGTAAATATTAACTTAACGGCAATTGGCGAAACGAAGGTCGTTGCCGTGCCCGATCAGCAGGCGCTCATCCGGCGTCCTTCGACGGAAAAGGAAAAGGGCGCATTATTGCGGATGCCCTGCGACTGGATATGGATCAGGCGCGGGGATTCCTTGCGGATGGTGGTCAAACCCTGACCTTGGCCCTTGCAGCTATAGCTCACCGTGACCGCAGTCGCGCTCGAGCGGACAACATAATGTTCGCAAGCCGCCGCTCCATGCTGGATCTGGACCAGCTTGGCCGGATCACTCACACAAATCTGGTTGGCAGGCGTACCCGACGGACCACCGCCCACCGCCCGCAGTTGCCACATCCCGCGTTCAACGGATTCCAGCAAAGACAGGTCGCCGCCTTGTGCAATCGCATAGGCGCCCGATGCCGCAGAAAGGGCACAAATGCCCGCGAGAGTGATGTGGGAGAATTTCATTTTCATATGCTTCTTGACCGTAAACCTTAACCAGTTTCAGCGAAGCGACCTTTTCTTTGTTACGGCTATAACAGCAATTGTTACAATAAGCACGATAGAATGTGGTATATGAACGATGAATGACTGTCAATTTGCGACAAATGTCACAATTCAGTTATTGAAGCTTGCCAGACTCACCGGAAAGCGCCGCGAACAGAACTCGCAATCAACCACAATATCGCCTGCTTCATCGGCCATTTCGGCCCGATCCTCGGCGGGAAACTTCGCAATAACGTCGCGAATATGCGCCGGATCGCAGCGGCAGCCTTTGGTCAGCTTGCTTGCCTGTTCGACCCGCACTTCGTCTTCTTCGTGAAACAACCGCCAGACGATCTCTTCCAACGGAAGTTTGGGATCCGCAAGTTCTTCGGGCAAAACCGTGAAGGCCAATATTTCGACATGCTCCCACTCGGGATGGTCGAGGCGGACGTGGAGGCGTTCGCGGCCTTCCTCGCCCTCGGGTAAATGCTGCGCCAATATTCCACCGGCAACGCAGCGTCCATCCACATGGTCGACCGCCGCGCGAATGAAGGTCGGGATTTGCTCGGACTGGACAAAATAATTCTGCGCAGCCTCTGACAGGCAGGACCCTTCCAGCGGGACAATGCCCTGATAGCGGCCACCGCCCTCGGACGCTGGCTTTGCCCGATCGAAGGTTATCGCAAGATAGCCCGTCCCGAAAATACCGAATAGCGTCGAATCGTTCGGAAGCGAGGCCACGGTTGCCGCATCAAACTGCGCATATCCGCGCAGCGCACCATCCTTATAGTCGCAGGCGAGCAGGCGTATCGCGCCCTTTTCGGTCTGGACCTGCAGCGTGAGCTGGCTTCCCTGATCCTTCAGCGACGTTCCCAGCAGGGCCGTCAGAACAAGTGCCTCGGCCAAAGTCCTTTCCACCAGCGGCGGATAGGCGTGTGCCGACAGGATTTCGTTCAGCACGGAATCCAGACGCACCAACCGCCCCCGCGCATCGCGTGCCGGAATGGAAAAGCGCAAGGGCTGGTCGCTCAGGGTTTCAGGTTGCGAGGCCATCAGGTTCGGGCATCTGCCGGGTGGGTCATCCCAGCAATCCAAAGCACCACAGCAAAATCGACTTTTGCGCGTGAAGCCGGTTCTCCGCCTCATCCCAGATCAGCGATTGCGGGCCGTCGAGAACAGTGTCGGTCGCCTCTTCGCCCCGGTGCGCCGGCAGGCAGTGCAGAAACTTGGCATCGGGCTTTGCGCCAGCCATCAACCGGTCATTGACCTGATAAGGCATCATGGCCGCGATCTTGTTATGGGCATGCTCCTGCCCCATCGACACCCAGGTATCGGTCACCACGACATCCGCCCCGGCCACGGCCTCTGCCGCATCACGGGTCAGCGTGATCTGCGCACCGGCGGCCTGCGCCGCTTCGATGAACTGGCTGTCGCTTTCATAACCCTGCGGCACGGCAATCCGGACGTTGAACTTGAAAATACCCGCCGCCTCGACGATCGAGTTCAGCACATTATTCCCGTCGCCCAGCCAGGCCACTTCCAGTCCCGGCAAAGCCTTGCCCTGTTCCGTAACGGTCAGCAAATCCGCCACAATCTGGCAAGGATGCGACAGATCGGTGAGTCCATTGATAACCGGAACGCTGGCATATTTGGCCAGTTCCTCGATCTTTGCATGGTCATCGGTGCGGATCATGATGGCATCGACATAGCGCGACAGCACGCGTGCGGTATCGGCAATGCTCTCGCCCCGCCCGAGCTGCATCTGGCCGGACGCCATGAAGATACTGTCCCCGCCCAGTTGCTTCATCGCCATCTCGAAAGACGTGCGCGTCCGAGTCGAGTTCTTCTCGAAAATCATGCCAAGCGTATGCCCGGCGAGCGGCGCATCGCTGTCCGCTTTCCCCTTGGGCCAGCCGGTGCGCGCTGCTTTCCTGTCCATTGCGTCCGCGAGCATCGCCGCAATCGCGTCTCCGCCAGCGTCCGCCAGATTCAGGAAATGCCGTATCATGCGGCTTCCGGCATTTGGTAGCTAGCAGCCCCTGCCGACAGTTTTTCCATGAAGATGGAGATATGGCTGTCGTCAATATTCAGCGGCGGCAAGACGCGGAAAGTGTTGTCCCCTGCGGCCACGGTCAGCAGGCCGTGATTGTCGCGCAAATGGGCAACAAAAGCGCGTGTTTCGTGTGTCATGGTCACGCCGAGCATAAGGCCCTTGCCCCGCACACCGGTGAACAGGTCAGGATAGTTACCGATAAACTGTTCCAGCGCCGCGCGCAGCTTTTCACCCGTTGCACGGACCTGCGCCAGGAATTCGTCATTGGCAACGACATCCCAAACTGCCTGGCAAGCCGCCATCGCAAAAGGGTTGCCGCCATAGGTCGAACCATGGGTGCCGACGACCATGCCGCGCGCCGCTTCTTCGGTGGCGAGGCACGCGCCAACCGGGAAGCCGCCGCCCAAGCCCTTGGCGGTCGCCATGATATCGGGTTCGATACCATATTGTTCATAGCAATAGAGCGTGCCGGACCGCGCGACGCCGCACTGCACTTCATCGAGGATGAGCATCAGGCCATGTTCGTCGGCCAGCGCGCGCAGACCCTTCATAAAGGCATCCGACGCCGGACGCACACCGCCCTCACCCTGAATAGGTTCAACCAGGAATGCCGCGGTCTTCGGACTGATTGCGGCCTTTGCGCCTTCGAGGTCGTCAAAGTCGACATATTTGAAACCTTCGAGCAGCGGCAGGAAGCCCTTGTGCATCTTTTCCTGATTGCTCGCTGAAATCGTCGCCATCGTGCGGCCGTGAAAGGCGTTTTTGAAGGTGATGATTTCGTACCGGTCGCTGCCTTGGCTCTGGTGGTAAGCGCGGGCGGTCTTGATCGAACATTCGACAGCTTCCGCCCCCGAATTGGTGAAAAACACCGTATCGGCAAAGGTCGTGTCGACCAACCGCTGGGCAAAGGCCTCGCCCTGCGGGCTGCCATACAGGTTGGATACGTGCATCAGCGTAGCCGCCTGATCCTGTATCGCCTTGGTCAAATGCGGATGGCCATGGCCGAGAAGGTTCACCGCGATACCCGCGGCAAAATCCAGAGCGCGGCTGCCGTCTTCGGAAATCAGCCAGGCACCCTCACCTCGCACCGGCCGGAACCCGCACCGCGGATAGACAGGCATCAAAGGTGTAATCGACATGGCAAATTCCTTCCATAGGTCCAAAAGGCAAAAAGCGGCCCCACGGGACCGCTTGCTTCTAAAAAGCCGCTATAAGCCTGCAAAAAGGGCAAATCAACCCACCGTGCAGGAGTCAGTTTACCCCAAAAGGGTGTTGATGTTGATCTGGTTGGTCAATGTGCGATGCACGGGGCATTTCTCGGCAATTTCAATCAGCTTGGCCCGCTGCTCCGCATCCAAGGCGCCTTCCAGCCGGACGATCCGGTCGATCATATCAACCGGCTTTCCGTCATTTTCACCGGCCCGCTCTTCCTTCGAATGTTCGAGCGTGACATGCACTTTTTCCAGTGGCCACCCCTTGCGCGCCGCATACATTTCCAACGTGATCGAGGTGCAGGCCCCCAAGGCCGACAGCAGCAATTCATAAGGTGTCGGACCATTGTCCGTCCCGCCTACTTCTGCAGGCTCCCCTGCTACCCATTCATGGATGCGGGCCTTGATCAGTTGGGCATATGTGCCATCGGCGCTTTCAACCGTCGCATTTGGGTTTTCGGTCATACTTCCTTTTCCTTCTCACGCTTGGCGGCGGCAATCCGGCGGCGCAAATAGCCAAAAAGAATCAGGTGAAACGCTAGCGAGAGCAGCACGATGATGGCTATGATTTTGACAGCGCTCAATCGCCACCTCCGCCATCACAACCACCAGCATCCGCTGGTCCGCAATCGGAACTACCGCCTGATGATACCGATCCGCCGGTCCCGTCGTCGCGTTTTTTGCCTTGGGTCTTCTGCCCGCCAGACGCCACCTTGAATACCACCCCAAGGCAGATTGCGACAGAAACCAGCGCCACGAGAATCGTTCCGCTCATGCAATTTTCCACTTCATGCAAAATCACTCCCGTCATCGGTCGGTGGGGCAATGGCCCGTTTCAAGGCCGCACTGGGCAGATTGAGCGCACGTAACATGGCCCATATTTCCTCACGCGCATTGGGCTGGGCCTTCCCGAGGTCGGGCAAAGTATCGAGATCGAACAAGGTCAGGCCAAGCGGAAACAGCTCGCGATATGTGACGCGTTCGCTTAGCCCCGGCACGATTCGGAAGCCAGCAGCTGGCGCGATCTTGTCGAGCGCATCGCGCACCTTGCGCTCATTATTGGTGGCGAGACTTCGCGACCGGTTCTGCATGACGACCCAATCAAGCGGGGTGGAGCGCAACGCAATGCCGGGGTCTTTCAGATGTTCAACCAGCCGCGCGAAATTACCAAGCGTTTTGAAATCACCCGTGCGCGGATCGATATGACCGAGCATGTCGAGGTCGATGAAGCTGTCGTTCACCGGCGTCACAATTGTATCGGCCATGAAGATAGCCTTGCGCGCAATGGGCGAGTCATGTCCGCCGACATCAATGACGATAAAGCTGTTGTGGATTCGCGCCATGCGCAGCTTCTCGGCCAGCTCATTCTCGTTCTGCTGCGCGAGCATGATCTGTTCAGGGCCGGGAAGCTTCACGCCATATTCGCGCTCGCTTTCCTGACGTGCCCACAGCGCGCGGTGCAGCGTCAACTGGCGCAGGTCGACATCCAGCGCCGCCACCCGCTCGCCCGCATTGCACAAGGCGATGCAGGTGTGGAAAGCCGACGTCGATTTGCCGACCCCGCCCTTTTCATTGGCAAAGACAATGATATGCCCCTTGGGAGCGGACACGGGATATTTCATCCATGCCGGCTGGTCCGGTTCGGGCGGGATCTCAAAATTCTGATAGGCAGGCATGGGCGCCACGAGTGGTGGTGGCCACGGCTGTACGGGTGCAGGCGGCGGTGCCGCATCCCTCGCCTTACGCCGTTTGAAGCGGTCAAATAATCCCAACTGGCCTTGCCTCCGATTACGCTGGTGATGGCGGAAGGTGGTTGGTGTATCAAGACAATTTAATCTAGGGTAGCGATAGGGATTTTCGCCCGGTATCTGGCGCACGCCAGAATTAACACGCCGCATTCAAGCTGACGCCGCTATTCATACCCGGTCACGATCTGCGCACCGAGTAAACCCTCTGAAATCTTCACTTTAACAGTGCTGGGCCGCTGATCATTCCACCGTTGGTAAGTTTGCTCGGAAATGAAGTACCGGCCCGCTTTCGCACGGGCCGTCGGTATCTCGGGCCGCAGCCAAGCCCAATGATTGACGGCCCTGCTGCGACTGATCGTCGTGATGTCTGTCCGCATGAGCGTCATGCGCACCGTCTCTTGGGAACCGACGCTGAATCCGTTCACGCTTGGCAGGACACCAACAGTCCAAACGGGCCAGCCCATCAAGCCGGCCACACCGCAGATAGCCGCCGCCACTTTAAGAACGCGCATATCCTCTATGCGACGCGTTATGAACCGCCAGACAATCAGGCTGGTCAATGCAGATGCGCCAAAGCCGAACATCTTGAGCCCCGATCCGGGTGCAATATTTCGCGGCCAACTCTCCCCTACAAGGATCACCAATGCCGCCGTCAAAAGCATTGGAATCGCAAAAGGCAGCAGCACTTTCACGAAAAACGTAGGAGGCACAATTGGCCGGGATGCGAAAGTCTTTGTCACAACGCATATCTATCGCACGGTTGGTTTACGAAACCATTTATGCCCTGATATGGCATCAGGCGGTGGCGGCGATTGGGATTTGTTCTCTTTAAGCCAATGTGGTGGCCTTGGATCAATTTTGCGCGTCTACGGGTTCCTGAAATTCGCATGAAGTTGGATTGATTTCCAAACTTGGTGGCCGGCATGCCCATGGCGCACAGGATCGCTATTTTCTCGTTCGGGTCACTTTTTTACATCGCGCTTGATCCCGGAGACGCCGCGAGGCAGTGGGGGTGCAGAGGCTGAACGGGAGCAAGCAAAATGGCAGCACGAATGATATCGGTAGCGGCGCTGCTTGCGGCACTTATCTTCCACCCTGCGGCACGTGCGCATGTGCCCATCGTCATGAACGAAACCGAAGCACAGGCGCCGTCCCTGCCTCCAATCTTGAACACCCGCGAAAGAGCGGAGATTGAAAACCGCATACTCGCCGAACGGCTGGATAGCATTATCCCCGCGATCATGCGTGAACAGGGCATCGATATGTGGTTGCTCGTGGCCCGCGAATATTTTGAAGAACCCGTGGTCGCGTCCATGCTCGATGCCGAGAATATGCATGCGCGCCGCCGCACGATCCTGATTTTCCACGATACCGGAGACGGGAAGCCGGTCGAGCGGCTGACTGTTAGCCGCTATGGGCTTGGAGGATTGTTCGCACCTGCATGGGACCCCGGCAAACAACCGGATCAGTGGCAGGCGGTCGCAGACATCATCACGGCGCGCGACCCGGCCAAAATTGCGATCAACACGTCCGATCTTTATCAGTTCGCCGACGGCATGACGCTTAGTCAGTATGGAAAATTCGTTGCCGCCTTACCCGTCCCTTTGCGGCATCGGATTGTCAGCGGCGAAACACTTGCCATCCGTTGGCTCGAAACCCGCACACCTTCCGAGATGGAGTTGTACCCGGGCATCTTACGCACGGCCCATGCGCTGATTGCAGAAGCGTTTTCGCGGTCCGTTATTACCCCGGGCGTAACGACAGCGGAGCAGGTTCAATGGTGGTATCGTGACCGACTTCTCCAACTCGGCCTCGTGCCATGGTTTCATCCTTCAGTGGCTATCCAGCGGCAAGGCGCAAAGGGCATGCTGGAGGGCGCAGAAATCATCCAGCCGGGCGATCTGCTGTGGACTGATTTTGGCATTACCTACCTTCGGCTCAATACCGATACGCAGCACCTGGCTTATGTGCTGAAGCCGGGGGAGAGCAAGGTCCCTGCCGGTCTGAGGCAAGGGTTGGCGAACAGCAATCACGTGCAAGACATCCTCACCCGCCATTTCGCGATCGGACGCAGTGGCAATGCGGTGTTGGCGCTGGCCCGCAAGGAAGCAGTTGCCGCCGGGCTTGATGCATCGATTTATTCGCATCCGATAGGCTTGCATGGCCATGGCGCGGGACCGTCCATCGGCTTCTGGGACAACCAAAACGCAGATCAACGTGGCAGTGGCGTCATCAACGCCAATACCGCGTGGTCAATCGAGCTCACCTCTTACGCGGCAGTGCCCGAATGGGGCGGGCAACGCGTAGATTTCCGGACCGAAGAGAACGCATATTTTAATGGGACTAGCGTGCGCTACATCGATGGGCGCCAAACCGAGATCACGATTATCCCTTCAGGGCCATAATTCCGCACAGCGCGGAGGTGCCGTGTTCCGAACGAAGATGACGGCTGGTGTGTTCGCTGTCCCACTTATATGGTGACAAAATGATTTTCCTTTAACGCCCGCAGCGTGAAAATCTCAGGCTGAGACGAGCAACTCAGTATGTTTTAGCCAGCCTCATTCTGACGGGCACGACATCCCAATGGTTGGCAATTTTTCCCAATATGTGGATACACTTCAATGGTGTAGTATTTGCAAATCTGCCTTACAATATTGAAAAGATACATTAATGTATATTTGGCACGAGCCGTGCAAAGTAGTTCGCATAGCCGGAATGGTCCGGCATATTTAAAGGAATATATCATGGCTCAATATGCAAGCACCCAAATCGTTTCAGCTTTCGCAGCAGTGATCTGCGCTTTCATCACCATCGGCATTAGCGTTGCACCTGCTGTGGCACCTGTTTCGGGCCTTGTCGCATAACCGCATGGAAGTGGAATATGGGAGTTCAACGCCGCTGAGGACAATGAACTATCTTGCCTCGCCAAATGCGTGCAGAAACAGCATCAGTTGGTCAGCGCCTTAGCGACAAATTCTCCGCCCATGCGGAGGCCGACGGGATCGACGCTGTGTCCCACACCGGATGAAATATGCGTCGTCACGTCAATGCCAAGATGTTCTAGTTCCGCTTTTGCGGCATGCAACGCGGCAACAGGCACAATCGGATCCGCCGAACCGTGGACAAGCAGCACAGGTGGTTTGGTGATCGGCACGTGCGACAGTTCGTGTCCGCCGGTTAGCATCCCGGAGTAACCAATGATTGCGGCGACCTGGCGTGGTCTTCGCAGTCCTATATGAAGGGCCATCATCGTTCCTTGGCTGAACCCGACGATGGCGAGGTTAGCTTCGGTCAGTCCGTATTGATTGAGTTTTCGCTCGATGAATGTTTCGATCGCTGGCGCTGCGCTCGCCGCACCTGATGCCAATGCCTGCGGCGTAAAGGCCGACAGCGGCCACCATTGGTAACCGGACGAAAGATAAGTCAGTCTTTGCGGCGCATTAGGTGCCAGAAAAAGCGCATCCGGCAGTTCGCGCTGCCAATGTGGCGCCAGTGCGATGAGATCGGCACCACTAGAACCATAGCCGTGAAGCAGTAGCACAATCTGTTTCGGGATGCCGCCTGACAAAGGTTGCAGGCTCGACCCGTTTACGATCTTGGACAAAAATAACGTCTCATTCTAATATGGGGTACTAATGGTCGGGCATTTCACATTTCTTATACAGTGACCAGCGTGAAGCTATCCAGATGGTTAGGACGACTTAAGCATCTGGATCGCTTCATGCTGACATTTCGTTGCGCAGGAAACGATTTCAGGCGCAAAGCAAGGCTTAACCCACACCACTCGTGAAAATCCACTGGTTGCCCCGCAATCAGTCATTTGGACGGTGCTTCCAGCAACCCGCTTGGACTCATCGCTCATTGATAAATGGTTGTTTCGCATATTGTGTCGCTCAGCCAGTTTAGAGCTACGCAACTCGGAACTTCCATAAATGCCAATAGAACCAAGCAACCTCTCGTCCTGCGTTTTGCGTCGGGTGACATTATTGCACCGTCATCCCTAAAAATTTGCAAACAGTGTCGTCCGCCTCAAGTTGCCGTAGTTTCCGGATGACCGCAATGTTCAACAGTTAGCAGACGTTCAGACAGGTATCTCTGTTCCATTGGGAAACAACCGACTCTCGATGTACGCGTTGCCCTTTTGCAACGTGTGCACATCGAGAACGGTTTCTTTCGGACGGCTAAATTTCTCTAAATACAGGGCATTATACGGACACCCTGAATGTGCGTGACTGGTCCAATGGAGGTGCGAGAAAGCCGGGAACCGGACGAAGCCCTGAAATATCAATCCAAGCAAGCTCCGCTGCCCGAATGGCTGTTGCATTCGCAAACCAGCGCGGATGACTCCGGCCAGGATTCCTATCGGTACGCCAACCGCGTGCCGTGACAAGCAGGTGAGCATGTGGTGCGACTGCATCCTGTTTGTGGTGGATCGCCCAGTCGGCAATCATGCCTTGATTGGAGATCTGCCCGGTACCGAAAGTCTCGATAAGATGCACCCATTCACCTGCGTCCATGCTTGGAGGAAGACTAAGGACAAGGTGAAACGCAGCAGCTTCGGTGAGGTGATGCGGCGTCACCGAGGCGTCGGCATCTTTCCAGATTTTGGGACCGGACCGCGCCCAAGCTAGTGTTTGAGCCGGATGAATGCGACCGGTTGCAACAAGATCGCTGCGCGCTCCCCATTCCTGCGGCATGGGTCCATACATGTCGGCATCAGGCTCACGCCGGATATAGCAGTATGACGCGTAGGCTGTGCGATGTGTGGCTCTAAGTTTGCTTTCGGCAATAACAGGGCGGAAATTGAACGGGCGGAAATATGTGTTGTTAGTCATGGTTGTATTCCTTGTTGGATATATGAAGGCCCGCTCGTAGCGGGCCTTGAAGAGTGTGATGATGATGTTGGTTTCGACTGCGTCATGACGCCATTCAGCTGCGATGGCGCTCGCGTGCCGTCTGCTCGATCAGGTTCGGGTGATTGACACCGATGAGTTCAAGCTGTTTGCGCTCGGTATCAATTGCGTTCGCCGATATCGTCTTATGCCAAACCTTGTTCGGCGCATCGAAAGTGTAGCTCCATCGCTTGAGCCATTCCTTGTCGTTAATGCGCGAGCCTGTGGCCTCAATCCGGAAGGTCGATCGGTCGGAGGCGGCAATGAGCTCTTGCAACGCGGTACCTCCATCCATGTCCGGTTGGGTGAGCAGCGTGAACAGCGCCCAGACATCGGCTGCTGCGCGGTGCGTATCGGTGAACAAGCCCGACTGGTTCAACAACCAGCCCAGAGCGCGACCCTCGTAACCGCGCTCGGCCCAATCTACCTCATGGCAGCTGCAGGCCCATGCGCCACCCTTGATCCCAGGCAGCAGCGCCTCGACGAACACATTGTCGAACGCGGCGTGGTGAGCAACCAGAAGTTCAACACCCGACAGCATCGCCAACGTGGCCTCGCGGTCGATGCGCTGACCCTCCAGCATCTCGTCGGTAATGCCGGTAATACGGGTGATTACAGGATCGAGATCGAACATCGGCTGCTCGAGCCAGGAGACTGGTTCTTCATAGCCGACGACGTTGCCACTTTCTTCGACAACAACGATCATCACCGCGAGCTCGATGATGCTATCGGCTGCAGGATTCAGACCAGTGGTTTCGCAATCAACGATCGCAAGGCGCATGCCGCCGGGCGGCACTTCGCATGATCCTGCGGCATGTGGATCAGGGACGCGCCGCAGCATGCGATAATCAGGATGCTGATGCACCTGTCTTGCCATGCGATCCGCTTCGGCATCGCTCATCATCCCGCGATACGCGGGTGCAGTAGTTTCGTAGTTCATGATAATTTCCTTCGTTCAGGTTGGTGAGGCCGAAGGCCGAGCAGATCTTTTTTCCACTCTTACCTTCTTCCTCAATTCTCCTGACTTCAGGCAGTTACATCCTCGCCGTGGTGGGGCCACGGGCAGTACTCTGATAACGCCTGTGCAAGCACTGTTTCAATGGACGCTTGAACATTGCAGTGAAGTTGAAGCTGCTCGAATACATTACGATCGACGTATGGGTGGGGAAGTGGCAACCGGCAGTTGGAGCGAATTTGTGCCCCCTGCCGCCTTGTCATAACCTTCAGGGGTTCAGGAGGGGG
>ERZ795061.1623-NODE-1623-length-21642-cov-11.396211_pt1 | contig 21642 bp, 22 predicted proteins | sample MGYA00375145_ERZ795061 | MGnify/ENA primary metagenome ERZ795061 (study PRJEB30190, sample SAMN05720144) | anaerobic digester metagenome | isolation source: active sludge of municipal wastewater-treating anaerobic digesters | place: USA | collected 2014-12-22 ... | reverse complement strand
GGTTCGACAGGCCTGTCCTGAGCACAGTCGAAGGGCTCACCACGAACGGAGGGGGTGAGAGCCGCTCATGGTTCGACAAGCTCACCACGAACGGAGGGGGGGTGAGCGCCGTTCATGGTTCGACAGGCCTGTCCTGAGCACAGTCGAAGGGCTCACCACGAACGGAATTTTTTGCTCAGAGCTGGTTGACCGGCAACCTAGAATCTCACCAAGAACGGAAGTCTCCTGTTCAGCGTTGTCTTAGACTTCAGGCTTGATCTCCGCCACGAGGTATCCATGCCGTCATTCATTCCACCCGAGGTCTTGTTGCTGGGGCCAGGTCCGTCTCCGGTTCCGCAGCGCATCCTGGATGCCTTGGCGAGGCCCACCATTGGGCATCTGGACCCCCGGTTTGTCGGCATGATGGATGATCTGAAGCGCTTGCTTCGGTATGCCTTCCAGACCGGCAACGAGTTGACCATTCCGGTATCGGCGCCGGGTTCGGCGGGCATGGAAACGGCGTTCGTCAATGTGATCGAGCCGGGCGACACGGTCATCGTCTGCCAGAACGGCGTGTTCGGTGGACGCATGCGCGAGAACGTCATGCGCATCGGTGCCATGCCCGTGATGGTGAACGATGCCTTCGGCACGCCGATTGATCTGGACAAGGTGCGTTCTGCGTTGAAGGCCAATCCGGGTGCCAGGGCGCTGGCTTTCGTGCACGCGGAAACATCCACGGGTGTCGAATCCGATGCTGCCGAATTGTGTCGACTTGCGCAGGAGCACGGTGCCCTGAGCATCGTCGATGCCGTCACCAGTCTCGGTGGCATTCCGGTATGTGCGGATGCCTGGGGCGCCGATGCCATCTACTCGGGTTCGCAAAAATGCCTGTCCGCGCCGCCTGGACTGTCGCCCGTCACCTTCAGTGCGCGCGCCATGGAGCGGGTCAGGGCGCGTCGTTCGCCGGTGCAGAGTTGGTTCCTCGATCTTGGCCTGGTGATGAACTATTGGCAGGGAGCGGGTGGGCGTGCCTACCATCACACGGCGCCGATCAACATGTTGTATGCCTTGCATGAAGCATTGCTGATGCTTGAAGCGGAAGGCTTGCAGGCAGCCTTTGCCCGGCACCGGGCCAATCACGAGCGATTCCGCGATGGCTTGCAGGCAATGGGCATGGAATTGCTGGTCGCGGAAAACTGCCGCCTTCCGCAACTGAACGCCGTGAAGGTGCCGGAGGGTGTCGATGAAGCGGCTGTGCGCAAGCGTTTGCTAGCCGATTTCAGCATCGAGATTGGCGCGGGCCTCGGCGAACTGGCCGGCAAGATCTGGCGCATCGGGCTGATGGGGGCGGGCAGCAATCCCGAGAGCGTGGACCGGGTCCTGGCTGCACTTGGCGCCTGCCTTGATCGCAAGGCACCGTGAATGAACTGCTGCCCTGCGCATGCGGGCAGATGCTTCACGCGGGTATTCTGGCATCGTTCAATCCACCGGCGAGGAATGGCTTGAAACAGGATGGGTCTTGGCCCGTGATTGTCCCTTTGTGGCATTTCCTGACTCCTCGCCACCTCGCCGCCGCCGGTTGGGGCAAGAAACGATTGGCCCAGGTCTTGCAAAGGTTCAGGGAACAAACCTGAAACCTTGATTTGCGGAGGCCATATGGATGCCACCAATGCCCGGATCGCGGAAGCGGACGAAGCTGTCGTCGTTCCGATCAGGCCCGTAACGGACGTACGGCAACGCAATGCCATCATGTTGTTGCCACCGGGCATGCGCATGCCGGACGGCTGGCAGGAGGCCTGGGTCAAGGCGGGTTGGAATCTGGTCAGTTGTGCGGGCCCCGAGCAGATCCCGGCAGCCTTGCATGGCCCGGGCAACGCGGCGCTCATTACCTCGCCGTGGGCGGAAGTGGGAAAACCGGCCCTGCGCGGGACGGTTGCACGCGGCCTCAAGGTCATTACCCAAAGCGCGCAACTGAACGCAAAAACCTTGCCGAAAGCGGCGGCTTCCGGATTGCTGCGTCGCGCGGAATTCCTCGAACTGCTGGAACGGGCCGAGTCCGATTCCGCCGAGTCAAACCGCGTGCTGATCTCGATCCACGTTGATCAGTCCGCACGTTTCACCACCCAGATGCGTCAGACCGTATTGTTTGATCTGGAGGAACGGGTCATGCAGCGCATCTGCGCCCAGCTTCGGCCCGAGGACGCGGCAACGATCTGGCCGGAACTTGGATTCGGCGTGCTGGTTGAGCGCAGCAGCTGCGATGAAGTGGCCATGCTGGCCGAACGCATCCGCATGTCGCTGTCGGAATCACCGTTCGAGGTCGATGGCGAATCCCTTTGCCTGACAGTCTCCATCGGCGTTGCGCTTTCGCCCGCGACTGAAGCCGGTGAAGGCGGACAGGCCTGGTTCGCCTCGGCATGTGCCGCACAGGCCATTGCCAGCCGTCACGGCGGAAACCAGGTTGCCGGCCTGCTCAGTCGTGCCTATGCGCCCATGCCGGCCGAGCGTGTGTTGATCCTGCGCGAATGGGCGCAGGAAGCAAAGTCTTGCAACAACATCGTGCTCGAGTACCAGCCGATGATGCCCATGAAGGAATCCTCCGGCGAGTTGTACTCGGTACAGGCCAAGTTGCGTGATCCCCGCGCGCCATTGGCCGGAGTGGGTCGCACCGAGTACCTGCGCATCGCCAGGGAAGCCGGAGCGATGGTGATGATTGATCGCACCTGCCTGTTCCATGCGCTGGAAATGTTGCAGCAGGAACACGAGCGCGGACGCAAGACTGAGCTGGTCGTGCCGATCGAAATGGAAACCCTCAATGGATCCGCGTGGCGCTGGTTGCAGAACGAATTGCGCCGTCGTGGCCATCTGGCTGCACGCCTGATCCTGGAGCTGGAAGGGAATTCCGGCCTGATGAGCAAGGACAGCGTTGCCCGCATCATCCGGCTGCGCAGGCATGGCGTTCGCGTGGCCGTTGCCGATGCCAGCGGCGACCTCGGCCAGGTCTGGTTGTGGGCGAGAATGCCCCTGGATTTCCTGCGCCTGCCGTATGCAGCGGTGCGCCGCTACGCGAGTCCGGAGTATCGCAGGGCGCTGCGTTCCTGGCAGTCGAAGGGGCGCCAGCAGATCATTGATTGCGTGGACGATACGGCGGCTGTTTCACACCTGGCCGCATTCGATATCGATCACCTGATCGGGGATGCCCTGGTGGCATCCGGGCCGCGCCTCGACTACGAGTTTGCGCCGCCGGCCTGAAGCGGTGCCAGGCGGACCCTCAACTGGTCGCGCAGCAGGAAAAAGCTGATCACAGCCTGCAAGGCAACCGTGGCCACCGAGAGGTACCACACCTGTTCGATGCGGAAGTCGGCCTGCCGGGACAGCCACAACACTGGCAAGGCAAAGGTCAGCAAACGAATGGCCGTGCTGAGCAAGGCGGGCCAGGTGTTGCCAAGGGCCTGGAACATGCCCGAGCAGGTGAAGATGATTCCCTGGGCGACGAAGTTGAGCGAAATGAGTTGCAGGAACACCGTGCCCACGGCAATCACTTCCGCTTCATCCGTGAATCGGGAAATCATCCATCCAGGCTGCCAATGGCAGAGAAGGGTGAGCAGGAACATGACCACGCTGCTCATCAAGGCGGCTACACGGAACGTTTCGCGAACCCTTTGCGGATTCCGCGCGCCGAAATTCTGACCCGCAATGGCGGGGGTTGCAAAAGCAATGGCCATGGCGGGAAGGAAGATGGCCTGCATGACCCTGCCGCCGATACCGAAGCCGGCCTGGGCTGCGGCACCGAATGGAGCGATGACGGAATAGATGACCGCCATGAAGACAAACATCAGGGCAAATTCGGCTCCTGCCGGAAAGCCGATCGCCAGCATGCGCTTCCAGGTCTCGATTCGTGGCCGCAATTGACTGGCACGGAATGAAACGTAATGTTCCATGCGCACGAAATACACCCACATCATCACCACGCCAGCAGCAACCGAGAGCGAACTTGCCAAGCCCGCGCCAGCCACGCCGAGGGCGTAGCCGGTTCCCCAGCCGGCGATCAACACCGGAGCAAGCACGATGTTGATCAGCAGGGTCAGCACCTGCACGACCATGGTGGGTTTCACGATGCCGGTTCCACGCAAGGCCGAGCCCATCGCCACCAGCGCAAACTGCAGGGCGAGACCCGGCAGGTACCAATGCAAGTAGGTGAGACCTTCACGGGTGGTGGCGGCGTCGGCCCCCACCGATGCCAGATAGGCTCCGCCCAGGCCATATCCACCGATCAGGGTGATGCCAAGGCAGATGAAGGAAAGCAGCAGGGACTGATTGAACAGCAGGTTGGCGTCTTCCTGATCCTTGCGTCCGACCGCATGCGAGATCAGCGCCACGGTTCCCACGCCCAGCATCTGGGTCAGGCCAAGGACGATGTACATGACGGTGCCACCGAGACTGACGCCTGCAATGGCCGCATCGCCCAAGCGTGCGACGAAATAGAGGTCCACCAGGAAGTACAGGGTCTGGATCAGCATGCCGATGGCCATCGGCGCGGCCATCTGGATGACATGCGTTGGAATTGAACCTGTCGTCAGGTCTTTCATCGGTACTGGCCTCGTGCAACGGCATGCCCGGGATGGCGAGCGGAAAGGGCGCGGCAGCATACTCCATAGCGCAGCGCGCCTTTGCCTACGGCACCGCGCTATGCTTTGCCGCATGTGGGTCGCGGGAGAGTGGCATGGCAACCGGATGGGCGGGTGATGGCGCGGTGCAGGATCAGATTGATGCCACCATCAAGGACGGCATCCGTCGCGCGCGTACGCAACTGCGCAAGGGCCCGGGCTTGAAGCGTTGCGCAGAGTGCGATGCGCCGATTCCCGCAGCACGACGCAAGGCCGTGCCCGGCGTGCGCCATTGCGTCGCCTGCCAGGAAACCCTTGATCGCGAACAGGCCCAAGTCGGCGGCATGAATCGGCGCGCCAGCAAGGACAGCCTGCTGCGCTGAGCGTACGCGAGAATTCGTACGCCGGCCCGTGTCATCCAGGCTCGTGCGCAACAGGACCCATCATTGAAAAAGCAAGCGGCCCGGTTGCCCGGGCCGCTGTCTGTGCCACTCTGAATGAGAGTTGGCGGGTTACGGCGTGTAGCTGGTCGTCAGGGTCACCCCGGAGAAGGTGGCGTAAGCACGCAGGCGCACGTAATAGGTTCCTGCCGTCGGCGCCGTGAACGAACAGGTTTCCGTGTTGCCGGAGGTGTACGGGCGACACAGGTAACTGCTCGTGGTCGGCGCCGCGCCCAATCGAACGTAGAGGTCCGCGTCACCCGTGCCTCCTGAAATGTTGAAGCTGAGGTTGGTTGCCCCGGCTGGAACCACGAGGGTGTAGGTCGAGGTCCAGTTGTTGCGGCTTGCGGACAGGCCACTGACGCTGGATCCGTTGCACAACACGGTTCCCGATGGCACGCAACTGCTGCTGGATACCGTCACCGCTTTGGTCACCGAATCGGTGGCGCCATCGTCATCAGTCACCGTCAGGCTGACATTGTAGGTGCCGGCCGAAGCATAGGCATGGCTGGGGTTGGTGGCGGTGGAGGTGCTGCCGTCGCCGAAATTCCAGGCGCGCGAGACGATGCTGCCGTCACTGTCCGTGGAGGTGTCGGTGAAGTTCGCCGTCAGGCCACTGCTGGTGGAGCTGAAATCCGCGTTCGGTGCGACATTGCCGACCAGGCTGTAGCTTCCGGTCAGCGAGACTCCGGAGAAGGTGCTGTAGGCCTTTACGCGCACGTAGTAAGTGCCGGCCTGTGCAGTGGCAATCGGACAGGATTCGCTGTTGCCGCTCGCGTACGGGCGGCAGTCGTACACGGTGTCGGTGGGTGCGCTGCCGAAGCGCACGTACAGGTCCGCATCGCCCGTGCCGCCGGACATGTTGAATGTCAGTCCGCTCGCGCCAGCAGGAACCTGCATTGTGTAATTGAGCGAATTGCCAACCGTTGCGGCAAGTCCGCTCACGGTGACGCCGTTCTGCAGCACGTTGCCGCTGTCAGCGACGGTGACTGTCTGCGTTTCGCTGTCGGTAGCCCCGCCGTTGTCGGTGACCGTCAGGGTGACACTGTAGCTGCCCGCGCTGGCGTAGGTGTGGCTGGGATTGGTCGCCGTCGAACTGCCGCCATCGCCGAAGTTCCACGAGCGCGATGCAATCGTGCCGTCGCTGTCGGAGGAGCTGTCCGTGAAGTTGGCGGTCAGTCCGCTGCTTGTGAACCCGAAACCGGCAGTCGGCGGATTGTTGGTCGCGGCGGTACCGGTGAAGTTCTGGCCACTGACGTTCGCACCGCTGACGCTGACACTGCGGCTGGTTGGCGAGAAGCTGTATCCGCTCAGGCTAGGAGTCAGGGTGTAGTTGCCATTGGCAAGGCTGGCAAGCGTGTAGGCACCACTGGAATTGGTCGTGGTGCTGACCGTCCCGGTGCTCACGGTCACGCCGGAAATGCCGACGCCGGTGCTGGTGGACACCGTTCCGGAGATGGACCAGGTGCTTGGGGCGGTGCCGCAGTCACTGAACTTGAAATCCTGGATGCGGGTATTCCAACTGCCCGACGGGCGGTACATGCCGACCATCCAGAACGTGCAGTCGTCGGTCGGGTCCACCGCCATCTGGTAGTAGTCGCCCCAGCGGCCGGAGGTTTCCGCCGCACTGCCGTTGACCACCATGTTTTCGCCCAGGGTCATCACTCCGGCGGCATCCGAGGCCATGCGCCCGGTGTAGCCGAGGCTGGCATACGCGGTGGGCGAGGTGGTGCGGGTCTTGTTGAAGCCCAGTGCGATGTTGCCCTTGTTGTCGGTGGCAATGGTGCCCAGCAGATGGTGGGTGCTGCTGTCTCCCGGGCTGTAGGTGCCTTCCTGTTGCAAGGTCCAGTTGCCGCTGCCGATGCGGCGCAACTCGAACCAGCGGATGCCAGCGTCAACCACGGTTCCCGAGCGTGCCGCATTTTGATTGGTGGCGAACTGGCCTACGATGGATTCGTGACTGCCCAGGTTGCGATAAACCAGCGAATTGAGGATCACTTCGCGGATCGGATCCAGACGGGAAGTGGAGCCGGGCTGCGGCACCGTGGCAAAGGTTGAGTAGTCACGGAACCAGCTGTTGAATTCCGTGATGGCTATGTCGGGCTGGGCGGTGATGGCGCTGTTTGCCGGCGTGTTCCAGTCCACGTTGATCGTGTAGATGTCAATGAAATCCTGCGAGGTGTTGGCGGACCCACCTGCATGCGCTTCGTCGTCGTTGTGGCGGACCAGGACTTGCCGGGTTGACGCTGGCGGCGCGTGTGCGCTGTCGCCCATGAAGGTGGCCGGGGTCAGTGCCTGGAAGCCATAGCCGGCAAGGGCAGGAACCGTCGCGAAGCGTTGTTGGGCACGAGCGGTTGCACCGTTGAGCATGTTGGCGCGGTCATATGCATAGACCGCCACATTGCTGCCGCCCTCGTTGTCGGTACAAACATACGCATTGTTCCACACACCACAATGCGGATAGTCGTTCAGCGCGGGCGTGGAGAAGCCGTAGAACCACCAGCCGCCGGATACCGGATTCTCGGTTTTTGAAACGTAGATGCACATCTTGGCGGCTGACGAGGTGCCGCCCATTTCCAGCAGGAACCAACGGTTGGCAAGACGATCGAACAGGATGATCGGATCACTGACCGAAGTCCGACAGCCATCCCCGGCCGGAGCCAGCGAGGAGAACGTGGTCGGGCCGGCCAGTTTGGTGCCGGTCTTGTCGTAAATCGTGAAGGAAGTGCCGCTGCTTCCGTTGACGCCGTACATGATGTGGTTGGCACTGACATCGACTACGGGATCACCCGGGGAGACACCGGTGGATGCGTTGTTGATGCTGACCCGAGACTGCGGCAGGCCGCGGCGCAGTTGGCCGACCACGCTGTCGTCCCACATTCTCTGCAATTCGGGCAGGCGATCCGGAGCGGCTTCGATCCAGGCGGGCAGGGCGGCGTCTGGACGGTTGGGAGCGAAGAATTGACGCTTGTGTGCCTCCTTGATCGGCATGCCGGGTTTCCAGGCCGCCATGACCGGAAGGTCACGCAGGTCGACGTCGATGCTGACCGCGCTGACCGGCTCGCCAATCTGCACCCCGGAGGACACGTTGGTGTCGGCGGGGCCGGCGGCCTGCGCGAAGGCGCAAAGCGAAAGCGCCATGATCATTCCTGTTGCCTTGCATTTGCGGAAGCTCATTCGTGAATCCTCATGCAGAAGTCATGAAATTTCGGGTACGCCGTCGCCTGCTGCGGCGGCGCTCAGGGTGTGGCCATGCTCAGTGCTTGCTCTCGGTCTTGTCGTGTTCTGGAATGGAATCGGGTGTGCTGAAGTCGCGCCAGCGCAGCAATCGGATTTCGCCGCGGCGGCTTTCGAGACTCAGGCTGGATGCATCTGCACCAATCAAGGTGGTGGCGCGCTTGTTGGGTTCTTGTCCGGGAAGTTCTTCAACCTGCAGCGAAAATTCGGTGGCGAACAAGGCCGACGTCGCCATCTGCACGCGTGCGTCGAGGTGTTCAGTGACGGCTACGATGATTGCGCCGGTGCTTGTGGTGAGACTCTGCTGCGCTCCAGGCGGCGCGGCCAGCAGCGAGGCCTCGATGGAACCGTCTCCGGTATGCGCCTGCACGCGCCCGTGGGTTCCGCGCAGGGCAATGTTGCCGTGCGTGCTGCGTAGATCCAGATCACCACGCATGCTGCGGCTTTCGATGTTGCCGTACTCGGTGCGTACCGTGACGTTGTGGCCCTTGGGCACGAACACGGCCAGATCGATGCGTTGGTGCTCGGCAAGCAGGCGGCCTTGCGGAAGGCGAGGGGCGATGCGGTATTCGCCTGCCTCCTCGGCTGGTTGCAGGGCGATGGCATCGGCACCCGGCGGTTGCTGGGCCACGGACTGGAGTTCGAGTTGCTCTTCGTAACCGCCGAAGCGCAGACGCACGTCACCGTAGGGATTGTCGATGATGACCGCCTGGCCGGGTTTCAGCCGGGTGCTGTGCTCGGATCGAATCAGTTGCGGTTCGATTGTGGTCGTGGCCGGAGCCGCTGCGGCCGGCGCCTGGTTGAGCGGCGCATCCGCAAATGCAAACGTGCAGCCGCAAAGAGCCGCCAGAGCGCTGCCGAGCAGAAATTCGCGCAATCGATTTCCCCAGTGTGATGCCGTATCTCCGTACCCGATGCCCCCATCGTGTTTCGAATTGCCGGGGTTCCCTCATCGTGTCCGGGCAGAGCCGAAATCAGCCTATGGACTGAGTCCGAATCAAACCAGCGGCGGATGATGCATGGCGTGGGGTACAGATTCAAGGGGCGCTGCAACGTGGGTGGAGAACGGCCTGTCGTGAGGAAAACCCGGTCCTCCAGGCTGCCGACAACACCGTTTTCGGGCAGACGAAGACGCAATCCCTTAGCATGTCGTCATCTTTCATGGCGCCGCAGCGCACCCAGGACAATCGATGAATGAGACGCTTCCCGACCGCCTGTCGGTCGATCCCCAGAGCCCCTTCCATGATGCGGATCTGCTCGCGCGTGGAATCGGCATCCGTTTCAACGGCGAAGAACGCACCACCGTCGAGGAATACTGCGTCAGCGAGGGCTGGATCCGCGTTGCCGCCGGAAAGGCTTTGGACCGGCGCGGCCGCCCGATGACGGTAAAGATCAAGGGCGAAGTGGTTCCCTATTTCCTGGATGCCGGGGCAGATCCCGCATCCGCCGCAACCACCTGATCCGCGCGTGCACATCCCCGCTGCACCGGGTGCACACCTTCCCGTCGACGCTCGGGTGTGAAGGGGAGCGGGCGAGGATGTCGAACCGTATCCAGGGCTTCAAGCATTCCGGCTTTTCCGCCAGAACCTGGAATCGGCAACATGCCACGCGACGCAAGGCGCTGCTTACCGCGCTCCTTGCCGAGATTTCCAGCGAGGCACTGCGCGGAGATTCCCTCGAATCCATTCTCAAGCGGATCGTCGACTGCGTGGTGAACCGGTTGCCGGTGGCCATCGCCAGCATCATCCTGCTCAACGACGAAAAGACCCATTTCGTGCAGGAAGTCTGGTCAGGCGAACTGGAGTTGATGCTGCCGTTCGAGCCGCCGTGGTCGGTTGAGCACGGCGCGGCTGGGCGCTGCGCACGCACCGGCTTGCCGCAACTGATCTCGGACACGGCCAGTGACGCGGACTACATCCCCGGCAACATCCGGGTCAATTCGGAATACCTGGTGCCGATCGAGCATGGCGGACGCCTGCATGGGGTACTCAATCTGGAAAGCACGGATGCGTCATTCTTCAGCGCCGAGGTGTGCTCCATCTTCGACGCGATCGCCGCGCAGATTGCCGGGGCGGTGCATCTGGCACGCATCGTGCGCGAACTGGAACTGGCCAATGCCAGGCTTCGCGAATGGTCCATGTGCGATGGCCTGACCGGCATCGCCAATCGACGTTGTTTTGACCAGCGCCTGGAAGAGACCTGGCAAGCGCATGCGACGAGCGGCAAGAGCCTGGCCCTGTTGTTCGTCGATGTGGACTGCTTCAAGCTCCTCAACGATGCCTGTGGTCACCTGCAGGGTGATGAGTATTTGCGCGAAATTGCACGAGTCTGTGCGACCTTCGTTTCGCGTGAAGCTGCCCTGGTTGCGCGCTACGGTGGAGAGGAATTTGCCGTGCTGCTGCCGGACTGCGGGTTGTCCGAGGCGCGGATTATCGCCGGGCGCTTGCGACGCCAGGTGGAAAAATCGGGTTTGCACCATCCGTGCTCTCCTGTATCCAGCCGGGTCACGGTCAGTATCGGTGTCTGCGCGATGCAACCGGATGATGCGGTGGATGCGACGGTGTTGGTCGATACCGCCGACCGCGCCTTGTATGCGGCAAAGCAGGCCAGCAGGAATCGGGTGGTGTCGCGCCGGGTGCGCCGTGCGGTTCGCCGTATCGGGCAAAAGGACTCGTGACGATCGCCACGCGCCAGGCATAGTCAAGCGGACTGGATCAGGCGCAGTTCCCGTTCGATTGCCTCGATATGCGGGTCCTTCTCGCCCATCACGCGCAAGGCATCCGCAAGATGGCGGAAGTAGTCCAGATTCAGCCCACTCGGCCCCTGCGCCGAAAGAATATGACGGGCAATGTCCTGCGCCGAGGCTTCACCAAGGTAAGCCGCATTGGCCGGATTGGCGATGTAGACCAGCCCGTGCGCAGCGCCATCCTCGAACTCGATGTCGACGGATTCGCGCAGGTAGCCGTTCTTCTCGCGGTGATCGAGGTGATCGAAAACCTCCGGGGTGATCAGATAGGCCATGCCTCCACAGCGCGCTCCGGGATCGGCAATCAAGGTTGCCACGCGACCCGGTGCCTCGGGCGTTCCACGGTGATCGTGCGAGCCTTGCCAGAATCGCCGTGACCAGTTGCGAATGTGTGCCGGTCGGCGTTCAAGGAACGAGAAGTCGCATTTCCAGATCAGCGATCCATAGCCGAACAACCAGATCTCGCCGTGGCCGTCGAAGCGATTGAGATCGCGGTTGATGGCAATCGTGTCAACCATCATGTGTGCAGGTTCCGTTTCCACATCGGGTTGTCGGCACAATGGGGTGAAACCCCGGCCTGTCGTATGCTGCGTTGCATGCAATCCATTCAACGACGAGGAAAGCATCATGCGCAATCCCCCCTGGTTCGGTTTGTTGGCGCTGGCGACATCGTGCGGTGCGATCGCGGCCACGCCCGACTATTCATTGACCATCTACAGCTCCGCCCAGCCTGGCCAGATCAGCACGGATCGACTGTCTGCCTACGGCGCATCCTTGCCCGGCTACGCCCTGGTTCGCGATGGCCGCAGCATGACCCTGCAATCCGGCAATGGCGAACTGCGCTTCACCGATGTGGCCAAGCGCATCGATCCGACCACCGTTTCCTTCGAATCCCTGACCGATCCGGGCGGCACCCGCGTCATCGAGCAGAACTACCAGTACGACCTGGTGGATCGTGAAAAACTGCTTGAGCGCTATGTCGGCGAGCACATTGCAGTCGAACAGATGCGCGGCACCGAGCTGGCCCGCATCGAAGGCACCTTGTTGTCCGCAGCCGGCGGCAACCTGATCCTGCAGCAGGCCAATGGCGAGGTCTCCAGCATCTCCAACCTGACCAACATCCAGTTTCCCAGCCTGCCGGGCGGCCTCATCACCAAGCCCACCCTGGTCTGGCTGGTCAACGCCCAGCGTGCCGGAGCGCACTCGACCCGCGTGTCCTACCAGACCCAGGGCATGACCTGGTGGTCGGACTACAACATCACCCTGGGCGGCGACGAGGCCAACTGCAGGATGGATCTCTCCTCCTGGGTGACCATCGTCAACCAGTCCGGTGGCAGCTATCCGCAGGCGCAACTGAAGTTGGTGGCGGGCGAAGTCAATCGCGCGCCCGCGGCACCGCCACCGGCACCAGTCATGATGATGGCCAAGGGTGCAGCCAGGGCGGTGGCCGACGAGGGTTTCGCCGAGTCGTCCTTGTTCGAATATCACCTGTACACGCTGGGCCGGCGCAGCGACCTGCCGGACAATTCAACCAAGCAGCTTGAGCTGTTTCCCACTGCCGTGGATGTGGCGTGCCGAAGGGAGTTGGTGTTCACCGCAGCGCCGCAACCGTGGAGCTATTGGTCGCAACCGATCCAGGACCAGGGCTACGCAGCGACCAGCAAGGGCGAGGTGGGCGCGTTCCTCGAATTCGAGAACAAGGAAGCCAATCACATGGGAGTGCCACTTCCCGCGGGCCGCATGCGGGTCAACCAGGCTTCGGTGGATGGCAGCCTGGAATTCATCGGCGAGGACGTGATCAAGCACACGCCGCGCAACGAGACGGTGCGCATCAAGCTTGGAAATTCCTTCGATGTGGTCGGCGAACGGCGCCAGACCGGGTTCAAGCTGGACAGTGCTGGCCGCACCATGAGCGAAACCTTCGAGATCAGCGTGCGCAACCGCAAGAAGGTGTCAACGGCGGTTACCGTCCGCGAGTACCTGTATCGCTGGAACAACTGGAAGGTGACGGCAAAGAACCACGACTTCCGCAAGCGCGACGCGCAGACCATCGACTTTCCGCTGAGCATCGCGGCCGATGGCGAAGCGAAGGTCACCTACACCGTGAACTACAGCTGGTGATTGCGGCTGCGGAGCCGATCAGTACAACACCCGCGTGCGCAGCGTGCCGGGAATGGCCGACAGCGCATCCTTGAGTGCTGCAGCCTGGGCTTCACTGGTGCTGACATCGGCTACCACGTAGCCGATGTTGGCATTGGTCTGCAGGTACTGGCCATCGATGTTGATGTTCTCGCGCGAGAGAATGTCATTGATCTGCGAAAGCATGCCCGGCACGTTGCGGTGGATGTGCAAAAGTCGATGGCTGCGCGGATGCTCAGGCAGGGTGGCTTCCGGGAAATTGACCGCGGACAGGGTGGAGCCGTTGTCGCTGTAGCGCACCAGCTTGGCGGCCACCTCGATGCCGATGTTGTCCTGTGCCTCCAGCGTGCTGCCGCCGACGTGCGGGGTGAGGATCACGTTGTCCATGCCGACCAGGGGCGAGACAAAGGCCTCGCCATTGGCCACGGGCTCACTCGGAAACACATCGATGGCGGCGCCCGAGAGATGCCCGGCGCGCAAGCTGGCGGCCAGGGCATCAATATCGACCACGTTGCCGCGCGAGGCATTGATCAGTGCGCTGCCTGCGCGCATGCGGGCCAGCTCGGCGCTGCCGATCATGTTGTTGGTCTGTGCGGTCTGCGGCACATGCAGGGTGACGACATCGGCACGTTGCAGGAGGTCGTCGAGGGAACCCGCCGGGCGCGCATTGCCCAGACTCAACTTGGGTTCGATGTCATGGAAGATCACGCGCATGCCGAGCGCCTCTGCCAGAACGCCCACCTGGGTTCCGATATGGCCATAGCCAACGATGCCCAGCACCTTGTCGCGCACCTCGAAACTGCCGCTGGCGGATTTTGACCAGCCGCCACGATGGCACTCGGCATTTTTCTGGGGAATGCGACGCAGCAAGAGGATGATTTCGGCCAACACCAGCTCGGCGACACTGCGCGTGTTCGAATACGGTGCATTGAACACGGGAATCCCCAGCACCTGCGCTGCATCCAGGTTCACCTGGTTGGTGCCGATGCAGAAACAACCAATCGCCAGCAGGCGCTTGCCGGCGGCCAGCACCTCGGCCGTCAATTGGGTGCGTGAACGGATGCCGAGCAAATGGGCATCGGCAATCTGCCGTTTCAGCTCCGCCTCCTCCAGGGACTTCGGCAGGACTTCAATCTGCGAGTAACCCGCACTGCGGAAGGTCTCAACGGCACTGGCGCTCACGCCTTCGAGCAGCAGCACGCGGATGTCCTTCTTCGGGTAGGAGGTTTTTTTCATGGAGGCAAGTGCAGGCTGGCGGTAGGCGGGTGCAAGGCGGGCAGTGACTATGCCAGATTCCAAGCGATTTTGCGGCAGCGCAGTACTGGACGACTGGCGCTGTCGCTGTCAGGCTACTTGACGCCTTCAGGCAGCGCAGCCGCCCATCATCGCCATGGAAGCCAAAGCATGAGTGATTCATCCCTGTCAGGTTTGCGCCAACGGCTGTCCGCGCTGCGCCTGAAAACGGATGCCGCCGACCTCGAGTTTTACGGTCGCGACTGGACGCGCCGCTGGACGCCGACGCCGCTGGCCATCGCGCTGCCATCCGACATTGCGGAAGTCCAGGAAATCGTGCGTTGGGCCGTCGAGAACCGGGTCGGTATCGTTCCCTCGGGCGGGCGTACCGGATTGTCCGGTGGCGCGGTGGCAACCAACGGCGAACTGGTGCTGAGCTTCGAGCGCATGAACCGCGTGCTTGGGTTTGATCCGGTTGACCGCTTGTTGAGCGTTCAGCCGGGCCTTGCCCTGGAAGCACTTCAGAACGCGGCGCGCGAGCAGGGTTTGTATTACCCGGTCGATTTCGCCTCGCGCGGTTCCTGTTCCATCGGCGGCAACATCGCCACCAATGCCGGCGGAATCCGCGTGATCCGCTATGGCAACACGCGCGAGTGGATTGCCGGCCTCAAGCTGGTCACCGGCAGCGGAGAACTGCTCGATCTCAATCGTGGCCTGGTGAAGAACTCCAGCGGCTATGACCTGCGTCATCTGGTGATTGGTGCGGAAGGCACGCTCGGTCTGGTGGTGGAAGCCGAAGTCCGACTGACGGATGCGCCCGTGGAATCCAACGTCATGTTGCTGGCCTTGCCGGCCATGGAAAACCTGATGCAGGTGTACGCGGCCTGCCGCAACGGCTTGGGTATCAGCGCATTCGAGTTCTTTACCGATCGTGCCCGCGAACATGTGGTACGCCACGGTGCGAGCGATCCCTTCGGGCAGATGCATCCCTATTACGTGATCGTGGAGTTTGACGCCGCCGATGAGGAGCAACGCGCCAGCGCCTTGGCGGTGTTCGAGCGCTGTTTCAGCGAAGGCTGGGTGCAAGATGGCGTGATCAGCCAGAGCGTGGCGCAGGCGGCTGCCCTGTGGCGGCTGCGCGAGGGCATCAGCGAAAGTCTGGCGCCATGGAAACCCTACAAGAACGATATTTCCGTGCGCATCAGCGCCATTCCATCGTTCATGCAGGCCATGCATGAAATCTTCCAGCGCGAGTATCCGCAGCACGACGTGGTCTGGTTTGGTCACATCGGTGATGGCAATCTGCACATCAACGTGATCAAAGCGGACGGCATGGAGGAGGAGGCCTTCATTGCCGACTGCGAGCGCGTCACTGCGCTGCTCTCGCACACGCTGGCGCGATTCAATGGCAGCATTTCCGCGGAACACGGCATCGGCCTGGTCAAGAAGAAGTATCTCGCCGAAACCCGCAGCGAAGCGGAGGTCGCGATCATGCGCGGCATCAAGCAGGTGCTCGACCCGCACGGCATCATGAATCCGGGCAAGGTGTTCGACACATTCCGATGAACGGGCTTGCGACCTTCGACTCGCGCCACCATCTTCCCGGTACGGAACATTTTGCGCCGAGGTTTGCATGGACTCCCAATCCACGCTGATGCCCTGTTTGGACTGCGCGGCCATGAACCGCGTGCCGCGTGATCGCCTGGGACTGGGCCCGGTGTGCGGCCGCTGCCGCACGCCGTTGTACTCGGGCAAACCGGCAACGCTGACCTCCACCGATTTCGACAGCAAGGCCGTGCGCGGAGAACTTCCCATGCTGGTGGATTTCTGGGCTCCCTGGTGCGGGCCGTGCCTGGCCATGGCGCAACCGTTTGCGGAGGCAGCGGCGCAACTTGAACCGAGCGTGCGTCTGGCAAAGGTCGATACCGAAGCGGAACAGGCGCTGGCCGCGCGCTACGCCATCCGCAGCATTCCCACGCTCATCCTGTTTGCGCAGGGACGGGAGATTGCGCGCCAGTCCGGTGGCATGGGTAGTCGTCAGATCGTGCAGTGGACGAGGTCACAACTGCCAAGCTCATGATCGACAACGACGATCCCGAACCGCGCAAACCGGAACCGCCGGATCCCGGCGATTGCTGTGGAGGCGGCTGCGTGCGTTGCGTGTTTGACGTGTACGAGGATGCGATGGAGCGTTACCTCGCGGCACTTGCTGCGTGGCAGGCGCGCCATCCAGATACGCAAGTTTCCAAATAGATCGGGTGCCGTGGTGGATGCGCTGCGCTTATCCACCCTACTGGTGCGCATGATCCTCGCCGCACACATTCTGCTTTGGTAGGGTGGATAAGCGCAGCGCATCCACAGCTGACTACAGGTGCGCAAGATTCTCGCCGCACAAATTCTGCTTTGGTAGGTGGATAAGCGCAGCGCATCCACCGCTGACTACAGGTGCGCATGATCCTCGCCGCACACATTCTGCTTTGGTAGGGTGGATAAGCGCAGCGCATCCACAGCTGACTACAGGTGCGCAAGATTCTCGCCGCACAAATTCTGCTTTGGTAGGTGGATAAGCGCAGCGCATCCACCGCTGACTACAGGTGCGCATGATCCTCGCCGCACACATTCTGCTTTGGTAGGGTGGATAAGCGCAGCGCATCCACAGCTGACGTAGGTCGGGTTTCAACCCGACGTTCTTTCGCATCGCCGTGTCGGGCTGAAGCCCGACCTACAGCGGCTCCGCAAGGGCGACACAAGCGCGCCCGAAGTCGTCAATACAATGTGAAATGAGGGTAATCAGCGTTTCAGCTGGTGTGGCTTGTCGAGCAAATCGGTGGGTTCGAGTTTGATCTCGAACACCTTGGGCCAGAGTTTGCCGGTGACGAACAGGCGATCCTTGCTTGCGTCGTAGGCGATGCCGTTGAGCACATCCACCGGAACGGCCCGGTCATCGGCGCTGAGCAAACCGGCCAGATTGATCTGCGCGGTGACGCGGCCGCTGGCAGGGTCAATCACCACGATGCTGTTGCTTTGCCAGACGTTGGCGAAAATCCGCCCACGCACGAATTCGAGTTCATTGAGATTGGCCAGCGGCTTGCCCTGGTAGGTGACTTCCAAGTTGCCCGTCTGCTGGTAGGTTTTCGGATCGAGAAAGCGCAAGCTGGCCGAGCCATCGCTCATGATCAGGCGCTTGTCATCATGGGTGATGCCCCAGCCTTCGCCGCTGTAGGCGAATTCGCCCTCGCGCTTGAAGGTCTTGAGGTCGTAGACAAACGCCTTGCCGGATTGCCAGGTGAGCTGGATCAGTTTTCCCTTCCAGTCGGTCAGGCCTTCGGCAAAATACTCGCGCGGCACGGTTTCATGCTGCACCACCTCGCCGGTTTCGGGCTTCACCTTGCGAACACTGGATCGACCATTCAGGCCGGTGCTTTCGTAGAAAAACCCATCGCGCAGTATCAGGCCCTGGGTGAACGCCCCGCGGTCATGCGGCGAGCTCTTGACCACGTTGTATTCGAGCACCGCCGGTGGCCGCGCGGCCTCGGTCATCAAGGGCGCTTCAAGCGCATGGGCCATGTGCATCGAACCTCCCGCCAGCCCCATGACGACACCTACCCCAAATCGTGAAATCCAACCCGCCATCCGAAATTCCCGTTCAACCTGTAGGAGCCCCGAAAAGGGGGCAAGCCCCTTCAGGGGCGAAGCTTGTGAATGGGCTCGCCGCTCCAGGGCTCCCACAACGCGAATCCGAACGAGCGGATTATTTGTTCTTCTTTTTCTCGGCCTTGGCCGCGCGTTTTTCCTTCAGGGTCTTTTCGGGTTTCTTCTTTTCGGTCTTCTTCTGGTCCATGCCTTTGCTCATGACAGCCTCGCTTGGGTGTTTTGACAGGTCTGGGATGCGTCCGATGCCCGGGCGCGGTGATCGTTTTAGCGCGGAATGCACCGGTTGACCAGAGGAGGCCAGGCAGTGTCGGCGCCATGTCGTAAAATAGCCGGATGATCCTGAACATTGCCGCCTACCAGTTCGTCGAAATCGAAGCTCCGGAAAGCTTTGTTTCGCGTGTGCGCGAAGCCTTGGACGGGCTGGACCTGCGCGGCACCATCCTGGTTGCCGGCGAGGGCATCAACCTGTTCCTGGCCGGTGCGCCGGCCAGCGTCGAGGCGTTTCTCGAATGGCTGCGTGCCGATCCGCGCTTTGCCCACATCGTCTGCAAACGCAGTTTCAGCGAGACCCAGCCGTTCGCCCGGCTCAAGGTAAAGCTGAAATCCGAGATCATCAGCTTCCGCCAGGGCAAGGCTTCGCCGCTGGCGGGCAGGGCGCCTGCAGTGGAGCCGGGTAAACTGGCGCGCTGGATCGCACAGGGACACGACGACGAAGGCAAGCGCCTCGTTCTGCTGGATACGCGCAACCGCCAGGAAGTGGCGCACGGCACCTTCGAAGGCGCCCTGCATTTTCCCATCGACAAGTTCACCGACCTGCCGGCTGCGGTTTCAGAAGTCCGCGAGTCTCTCGAAGACGCCACCGTGGTGAGTTTCTGCACCGGCGGCATCCGCTGCGAGAAGGCCGCGCTGTGGATGCAGTCCGCCGGCATGCGCAACGTGCTTCAACTCGAAGGCGGCATCCTCGGCTACTTCGAGCAAGTCGGCGGCTTCGGCTATGACGGCCACTGCTTCGTGTTTGATGAGCGGGTGGCGCTGGATTCCGCCCTGAATCCGCTGGTTGCATACGACTCGCCCGCGCAGCGTCATGTCGAATCCTGAAACCCAGGCCCTTGACCAGTTGGTCCGGCAGTGGATCGGCCTGTGGTCCGTGCCGTTGGATTGGGCGCTGTTCGATGAACTTCACGACGACGGCTTCGAGGATTGCGCGGCGGCCGGCCGTCCCTCGGACAAACACGGTTTCGCCCAGGGCGTGAAGGCGCTCGCCGAGGCATTTCCGGATCTGCAGGCCCGCGTGGAAGACCTCGTGATCGATGCGGCGGCTTGGAAGGTTGCCGTGCGCTGGAGCGCGAGCGGCACCAATCGGCTGCGCTATCTCGGCATCGGGCCGACAAACCGCAGGACGGAGATCCGCGGCATCGAGATCATCGAGGTCCGCAACGGCAAGGTCACCAGGCGCTGGGGCGAGTGGGACATTTCAGGGCATCGGCAAGGCGATTGACCGGAAAGCACCTTGCGCGGGATCCTGTGCGCGGCGGCCTTCGACAGGCCCGGAAACACGATCGGAGGACGAAGATGCTTCGCATGATGATGGCGGTGGTCGCGCTGCTGCTGGGCGCCTGCTCGAGTGTTGCGACGAAACCGGCGAGTCTGTCGGTGGATTCCCTGATCGCGGCGGAAACCGCGTTTGCCAAGTCGATGGCTGATCGGGATTTCGACGCCTTCGCCTCGCATGTGGACGAAGGCGCCGTGTTCATCAACGGCGGCAAGCCCCTGCGCGGCAAGGCGGCCGTGCTTGCGCACTGGAAAAAGTTTTTCGAATCCTCCGAGGCGCCATTTGCCTGGAAGCCGGAAATCGCCGAGGTCAGCGCGTCCAACGGACTCGGCTACACCGAAGGTCCGGTCAGCATCCCCGATGGCCGCGTAGTGACCACCTTCTTCACCACCTGGAAGCAGCAGGCGGACGGCACCTGGCGCGTCGTATTCGACAACGGACACGACGTGTGCAATTGCCCCCAACAACCCTGAGTTGACGCGGGGGGCCAAGAGCTACTCGTAGTGGGTCCACATTCGCAATACCTTGACGGTGTGCTCTGCGTGCAGCACCTGATAAACCAGTCGATGCTGGATGTTGATGCGGCGTGAGTAGGCGCCTGCGAGATCGCCGACGAGCTTCTCGAAGGGAGGTGGGGTCTGAAATGGGTTGTCGGCGACAACGGCAAGGAGCAGTTGCGCCTTATCCTTGAGGCCGGCAGAGCTGAGATTGCGTGCGTCTTTCTGGGCTTGCTTGGTGAACACAAGCCGCCAGGTCACCAGTCAAGCTCCGTGGAACACGCACTGGTATCTTCGAGCATGCCGTCCTTGATGGACTCGCGCATGCCGGGTACCGACAGGAGGAACAAAGTCTCCTGGATTGCAGCCCAGTCCTCTTCCGAGAGCAGCACGGCATTGCTGCGCTTGCCGGAAATAAGAATGGGCTGATGCGACTCCGCCGCTTGATCCATGAGGCGATAGAGCTTTGCCCGAGCTTCGCTGGCTGTCAGAGTTGTCATGGGCGTAGCGTACGTCATCGCGTACGTTTGTGCAAGGCTAGGAGCCTGCGCGGCAGAATGAATTCGAAGCGAAACGGCGCTGGCGCGATTCAGCTGATCAACGTGCTACCCAACGTGGGACTCAGGTCGCGAACCACGCCCAAAGTGCGAAGAACTGCTTCATGCTACGTGAATCGCCCCGGCTTTTCCGGGTTTCCCCGGAAAGGTCACTCTGACCCGGGTTTTGGAAGTCTCTTGGGGTGTTAGCCAACAGCACGCCGTGACTTCGGTGCCGACTTTTCGAGGACGTCAACCATGCGTGATTGCCAGCCAGGCCCGCTGGCACGCCATCGCTCAATGACTTTCGACAAAGTCCGAGGTCAATATGGGTTTCCTCAGCTCGCCATGCAACGGCGGCAAGCTTCAGCCCGTTGCCGATGTGCTTTGTTGAATCAGGCCTCGCTTCTGGGAAGTTCACTCTGACCCGGGTTCAGAGCCTCAATTCGCTTCCACCGTGATCTTCAAGCCAAGCGCGTGCGCGACCTTGGACACCGTGGCAAAACTGGGATTGCCGCGGCCCGAAAGAGCCTTGTACAAGCCCATGCGGGTCATGCCGGTTTTCTCGGTGAGCTGGGTCATGTTGCGCGCACGCGCCACATCCCCAAGTGCGGCAACGAGTAATGCGGGATCGTCTTCTCCTGCACAGGCAGTCAGATAGGCGGCAATGTCCGCTTCCGTATCCAGATAATCGGCCGTGTCGTATCGGCTGAATTTCTCTTTAGCTTTGGTCTTGGCCATGCCTAATCCTCCCACTGAGCGGCAATTTTCTGTGCGAGCTTGATATCTTGATTCTGGGTGGATTTGGTACCGCCACACACAAACTCAAGCTGCAACGTGTGCGAATTGAAAGCTCACTCTGACCCGGGTTTCCCGGCCCCAGGTTTCCCTGGTATCCGGATTTGACCCGGGATTTCTCGCTTCTGGAAAGTTCACTCTGACCCGGGATTTGGACCCGGGATTTCCGGACCCGGGATTTCCGTGACCCGGGATTTCCGTGACCCGGGATTTCCGTGACCCGG
>ERZ795061.1618-NODE-1618-length-21671-cov-6.890313_pt1 | contig 21671 bp, 30 predicted proteins | sample MGYA00375145_ERZ795061 | MGnify/ENA primary metagenome ERZ795061 (study PRJEB30190, sample SAMN05720144) | anaerobic digester metagenome | isolation source: active sludge of municipal wastewater-treating anaerobic digesters | place: USA | collected 2014-12-22 ... | reverse complement strand
ACCTTTCAAACAGGACTCTTAAAGTTACCGTAAAGGATGCTCCTAACAAAGATGGTGTTATGACAACTGTAGAAGGTGTCGCTAACGTCAAATTTGCTTCAGAGAAAAATATTCTTATGGTTGCTGTTGAAAGATTTCTTGGAAAAAGCGACGATGAAGTTAACCAAAATATTCTGGATAACCTGGAAGGCCACTTAAGGGCTGTGGTTGGAAGGATGTCTATGGAATCCCTTATTGGAGACAAAACCGAACTTAACAAAGCCGTTCTTGAAGAAGCCAACGATGACTTTAACAAAATGGGTATCAATATCGACTTCCTGAATATTCAGGATATCCGCGATAACGATAACTATATAAAGAACCTCGGGCGTAAGAGAGCAGCTGAAATCAAAAGGGATGCTGATATTGGTACAGCTGAAGCAGAAAGAGATGCTCAAATAAAAACTACCACTGCAAAAAGAGCCGGTATCGAACAGGCTAACATCAATGACCAGAAAATTTTCGAATCCAATAAGGAAAGGGATGTTAAGAAAGCTGAAATGAAAGCTCTCACTGACACTCAGAATGAGATTGCTAACCAGGCAGGACCTCTTTCTCAGGCACAGGCAATGAAAGCAGTTGTTGAAGCTCAGGCAACAACAGAAGCTGCTCAGGAAGTTGCCCAGACTAAGGTGGAAGAAGCTCGTGCTCTTAAGGAAGAAAAAAGATACCTTGCCGAAAAAATCGTTCCTGCCGAAGCAGAAAAGAAAGCTCGTATCGTAACAGCTGAAGCAGTTCAGCAGTCTCAGATTCTCGAAGCTGATGGTGCAAAACAGGCAGCTATTAAGAAAGCTGAAGGTGAAGCAGAAGGTATTCGTCTCAAGAAGGTGGCAGAAGCCGATGGTGATGCTGCTAAGATTGTCAAAATGGGTGAGGCAGAAGGTAAGGCAATTTATGCTAAACTTTCAGCTGAAGCTAAGGGTATCAAGGAAAAAGCTGAAGCTTATGCAAAACTTGACCAGACTGGTAAGTTCCTTGAAGTACTTAATGCTCTTCAGACACTCGGACCTAATGTCATTAAGGAATTCGCAGGAGTTATGGCAGCTTCAACTGCTCACCTCTCGAACATCCAGGAGGTCAAAGTTATCGACTTTGGCGGAAATGGTCAGAATGGTTCGAGCGTTGGCAAGTTCGGCGCCATCCCGGTGGAAGTTCTTACCAAGATGTTTGAAGGATTTAAGGGTACTGGCTTCGACATGAGCAAGCTCCTTAACTTCGTCGGGATCAAACCCGAAGACCTTGCAAAAGGTGTAAATCCAGCTGATAAGAAAGAATAATCTTATCTCAAAGTTTTTAGGGCTCCAGGGATTTCTCTGGGGCCCTTTTAAAACTTTTACAAGGGAAATTAGTAAAAGATTTATGGAATTATTCGAGCTAACTAAAGCCATGTTTGAATCCCCTGCAAAATATGCAGAAGCAACTAAAGGGGATAAAAGAAAAAATTTCTTTATGATTCAAAGAAGAATGGCTATTAATTTTCCTATTCAAGCTCAATTGCTTCAACATATTAGGATAAACATGGAAGCTGCTGTAGACTGGTGGCAAAGATACCTAAGGAAGCAATATCAAAAAACCCCATATTGGATGTATCAGCAAGGGGTAAAAAAGAATCAAGAAAAAGAAGAGAAAAAAGTAAAAATCTCTAATGAAACCATTTCCGAATATTGTAGATTTTATCAGAAAGATCCAAGACAAATAAGGGATGCTATCAAGTTTTTTCCAGAAGAAATGGTAAAAGAGATGAATGAGTTTCAAAAAATGATAAAAGAATTTAAATAATTAAAACCTATATACATGGCATCAAAACAGAAATCAGAGGAGAAGATATTGAATTATACTCTAAATAATCTTAATATAAAAGATATTTGCCCTAATTCGGTAGACGGAGTTGTTTTATCTATAGAAGAGGAAAACATGGTTAGAATAGATCTCCCTTCTGCAATGACTGCTGAATCCTTTAAAAAATGGCTCCGGGGTAAGGGAGGAGTTTTTTCTAAAGATGTTAGGAATTTTATAAAAGGAAAACCCGCCGGAACTTATATTTTAATGGAGGGTGAAGGAGAAAGAACTATTCTTAGACTTATTGAAGATGATGAGTTTCCTGCATTTGAGATAAAGAAACTTGTAGATGGAAAGGTAAAAGACAAAGCCTATATGATTCTTAGAACTTTGAAAGAGAATGAACCTTTAATATCTTCTTCGAGATATATAGAAGAAATTATTGAAGAAGAGATCGAACAATCAGAAACTCAAGATATGCCTCATGATGCAGATGAGGACAGTTTAATTCAGTCAATGAAATTATTTACAGACTGAAACTTCAAATCTCTGTTAAAATAAAAACCCTTTGGAAATCGATGGGATGGCTTTTGGCTAAAAAAAGGGTTTCGATGTTAAACTAAAAAAATGATTATGAAACAATTAAAGAAACAAACTCGAGGAAAGGACAAGACTACATCAAATCCCCAACAAGATTTGCTTGCTTTTAATGGATTCAAAAGGATTAAAAAGTTTTTTCAGAAAGTTATTATATTAATAGCTCTTTTTTATATTAGCATAGTAATTGGGTCCTTTACCGAATCACCCCTGGTTGCTATGGATAATGAAAGGGAAACGGAAAATGTTGTCTATATTACCTCTATTAAAGAAAGAGTTAATACGAAACTTATTGAAGAAGTTAAAAATTATCTTCAAATTGCTGCTCCAGGAACAAAGATAGATCCAAAAATGTTAGTCGATTTATGCGATAAATATCAAATGGATGTTTCTTTTGTTATTGCTCAAGGTTTATTAGAATCACACATGGGGACTAAAGGTCTTGCTGCTCAAACTAATTCTGTATGGAATGTTGGTACATACGATGATGGGCAAATAAAGCACAGATATAGTAATCCAAATGAATCTATAGAGCCTTACCTAAAACTTGTTACAGAAAAATATCTTATTAAAATTACTCCTGCGGGAGATACTATCCGAAAAGATATTATTCAATTAACAAGAGATAGAGGTTTTGTTAATTATAAGGGATTAAGATATGCTACATCTCCAACTTATGAAAGTAGTTTAAGAAAATATATTTTGGAAATTAATATGAATACCGAAATAGCTACTTATCAAGGAATTAAAGAATTGGAGGATCAACAAATAATAGATTTCTTTTCTCCTTATAATCAGCAAGATTCTGTTTTGCTAGCATCTAACCTATAAATAAAATCCTTTTGAATTCAAACCCCCTGCATAAGGGGGTTTTTTGTTGTTGAATAAATATAGAAAATAATTCTTTATTATGTTAATGACCAATTATAAATTTAACCTACAGAGAAGTCCTGTAGACGAAAGAGACTTTTTATTAAGTACTGTTTATCCAGCAGATGTTACTCTTCCGGAAACTTATGATCTTCGCCCAGAAATGCCCGCTATTAGGGACCAGGGGGCTCAAGGAACTTGCTCAGCTCAAACAGCAGCTGCTATGAAAGATTGGCAAGAAAGAGTCGATGTGGGATTTCAAGGATATATGTCTCCTCAGTTTGTTTATAACTTAAGGGAATCCTATGGAATGGAAGGAATGACTCCAAGGGATACTATGAAAATTTTAAATAAAGTTGGTATAGTTCCCGAAAAGCATTATCCCTATGGAAAACTTGAAGATCTCAATGAGGAAACTCTTAATGCAGAGCTTCGTGATGAAGCAGCTAAATATAAAATAGCCGGGTATGCAAGAATAGATCTCTTAGATGGATTAAAGAAAGCTCTTTTTGCAAATGGACCTTGTTATATTGCATTTCCAGTTTATAATCCAGAAAAAATGGAATTCTGGAAACCTGATTTTACAGGTCAGCAAATGATCGGAGGTCACGCAGTTTGTGTAGCTGGATGGCTAAAGGATTCATTCATCATTAGAAATTCATGGAGTACTGCATGGGGGGATAAAGGATATACTTATCTCAAATTTTCTGATTGGGGTTCTCAATGGGAAGCTTGGACAACTATTGATGCTGATTCAACTCCAGAAAATCTAGAGAAAAAAGCTGCAGCTCAAAAGTGTACAAAAGGACTTTTTGCAAGATTATTTAAGAAAAATTTACAGAGATAATTTTTTTCTAAAGTAATTTTTTGTATATTTGTCTTTAAATATTAAAGACATGTATAAAGCATTTCTCATTAAGTACGAAGTACATTGTATGCTTCAGAATTTCTTCGGAAAAGAAATGATTGTAAAAAATTGTCTTTCTGAGCTACATGCAAAATCAAAGCTTGAGGATTTTTGTAAAAAGAAATATGGATCCGAATATCATTATATCGTGATCAAATCATGTTCTGAACATTTTTTATCAAGTAATGGAAAGATTGATTCTAATTCAATGAAAGATATTTTTAGTAATTTTGGGGATATTTTTGGAGGAAAGAAATAAATGGCACACGTATTTTTCCGGGATTTTTTCCCTCCTAAATCTGAAGATCAAATCCCTCCAGAACAAACTAAATATAATCGAAATTGTCTTGTTTTAGAAATAGCCAATAATTGGCCTTTTGTTAGATGGTTAATGGATAGACACAGAAATCAAGAATTAAAATCTGTTGATTTAATGGAAAAAGATTGGTTTAATTTCATTATTAATAATAATATTAATGTTGAAAAATATGGAAGCAATTCTGATGAATTTATTAATGAATATATAGAAAAATAATTTAATATATGGAAAACCTCGTTCCTATTAAAAAAGTTTTTAGCATTATAGATTCATGTACAAATTCCGATCAATTAGCAGGATGCATGAGATTAGCTACAGCTTACACGAAATTGGTCGAATCAAAAGGTGTTATAAACCCGGAACTAGTAAAAGAAACATTAAATATCAGGATTGAAGAAAAAAGAGAAGAAATAGAAATGGTTGAAAATTTTTACGCTAAGTAACAAAACTTTTTCATTCTTCGCGAGTATATACATTACAAGATATAAATTAGATGAGAAATTTTCTATCATATTATCCGACCCTAAATTTAACCTTAACACAGGAGCAACTCCCATGTGGAGTTTCTGAGAGGGTGTACCGATAAAAGTAGAAAGTTCTCATACTAGATACATTCTTCACCCTCCTCGGACAACCAAGGAGGGTTTTTTATTTTAACGAACTTTTAACGGAAAAAGTTTTTGTTCTTTGAGATCTTTTCATATATTTGCCCTATAAATAAAAACATTTTTATTAATGGCAAAAAAAGATCATACATTGTTGGAAGCAGTAGACTTGATTGGTCAAGCTCTACATGAAGCAGCTCCTTATGGCTTGCAGGCCGAGGTGATAGCTTCAACGATACAACATCTCCGAGAAAACCCGGAGCTTGATTTATCGGTTGCTTTACAATATGGTCTTCAGGATTGGGATGTTTGATTGTCTGATATGTTCTGTGTAATCAAAAGTCCCGGGTCCTTAAAAAATTCGGGACTTTTTTAGTCCCATCGATCTTTGACATGTTGGTTTCCCTGACGGGGTGCTTGAGTGGTTGAAAAGGACGGTCTGCAAAACCGTTTGCATTCGCACACGTGGGTTCGAATCCCACCCTCGTCTCTAAGTTGTAGTAAGATTGCGGGTTACTTCGTAGATCGTAATTCTAAAAAAAGACACTCGAATCAAATTTCTCAACTAACTTTTAAACTGTAGTAATGAAAAGAGTTACTTCGACAATTTGGTAAATTCGGCGCTCTTCGGAGCTTGGAGGTGAAAACCCTTCTTCCCCCACCAGCTTTTTTGGGGGAATGGTGAAAGATACAAACACACCGGAATAATTTAGAAAAAATACTCTTTCGGTTTTCTCAGTTTATGCCGACTTGGCTCAGTGGCGACAGCACGGGTTTTGTAAACCCGCACCTAACGGTCCCGGGGGTTCGAGTCCCCCAGTCGGCTCTAAGGGATTAGGGATTTGAATGGATAGCAGTAGAGAGGTTAATAGGACGATGCATCTCCGATTTAACAAGCTGAAAAGCTTCTTGCCATTCGCCTGCATCGAGTTAGAATGAAATAGGAACGGTAGGACCGAACCCTATGGACTATCTCTACGGAATCTATAGGTTTCTATACTAAAAAGATGCAATTTCCCTTAAAACTTTGCCCCGTTGCGTAACGGTAGCGCGCAAGACTTTGGATCTTGGTCAGTAAAGGTTCGATTCCTTTCGGGGCAACGAAGCGTGCCGTACCTCCTCTGCTCAGTAACGTTCAAGCATGAAACGAAGCGCGATAGACAGTTCCGGAACTGATTCTATCTTACCTAACCAGGGTGGTAACAGAAAGCCTGGCAATTCGGGGTGTAGCACAGTTGGTAGCGCGTATGGTTTGGGACCATAAGGTCGTCGGTTCGAGCCCGGCTACCCCGACAAAAAGAGTTTGTCACTTAAATATGCAGCAGAGACAGTGGGCACTCAAACAAACTTTTCTTATAAACTCCTTATACAAAATGGTCTACCCCAGGAGTTTATAAACGCCGACGACCCAGGGCAGGAGACAGGTCTGTAAAACCTCAGCTTGAAGTTTCGAGTACTTCCGGCGGCACTGCGTCTTTTTCGCCTCGTTTTGAAGATATATAGAATAAAACCTATATGCCAAGACGAGAAAAAAAGAAATTTCACTTTCTTTATAAAACTACTAATTTAATAAATGGTAAATTTTATATAGGGGTCCATTCAACAGATAATCTTAATGATGGTTATCTAGGGTCTGGAAAAATTTTAAGATATTCTATTAATAAGTATGGAATAGAAAATTTTAAAATTGAAAGATTAGAGTTCTTTGAAGATAAGGGAAAACTTTTTGAAAGAGAAAAGGAAATAGTTAATGAGTCTTTTTTGCAAGATCCTTCTTGCATGAATTTAAAATCTGGGGGATCCGGGGGATTTATAAATGAAGAACATCATAAAAAATGTACTACTGCAGGATTAGAATCCCAATGGAAAGATCCAATTTATTTAGAATGGCACAAGAAAAGACAAGCTAAGAGATTTCATGAATTAAATTTATCCCCTCCGGATAATTGGGGATTTAAAGATAAAACCCATTCTGAAGAAACTAAAATCCAAATGTCTTTAAAACATAAAGGACATACTTATCAAAAAGGTAATAAAAATTCCCAATTTGGAACTAAATGGATTACAAACGGAAAAGAAATTAAGAAAATAAAAAATACAGATCAAATTCCGCAAGGATGGAGATATGGCAAAAAATAAAGCGGATATGGCGAAAGGGTAAACGCCCCTGTTTAGTAATCTGGATTGAATTCTAGAACAGTCAAATCAGATGAGAAACGGGAGATCGGCCTTCTTAAAAGCTGTTTAATAAGTGATCATAAAAGCAGTAAGTAAGGAAGATCACCGATAGTCGAGGTTCGAGTCCTCGTATCTGCACTAAGATAGGAGGGGATAGTCACGTGAAAATATCTCCTTAAAAAGGCCATTCGGTCCATCCTATTTTTTCATTGTCCTTTAGTAGAATTGGCTAATACGCCTGACTCTGGATCAGGAGACTCCAGGTTCGAGCCCTGGGAGGACAACAAAACTGTAGTAATGTTTAGAGTTACTTCGAACTGTCTTGGAAACAGGTGCCTTAATGGCGTGGGGGTTCGAGCCCCTCTATTCGCTTCGGCGGATATGGCGAAATTGGTAGACGCGCTAAAGAAAAACGCTCTTTACGACTTTCTCAGTTTAAATTTAAAACTCTTCACTCTCGAATACATATAATAAACAAACATGGGTTCGAATGGTAAACTATTTTTATAGAGTTGAAAATAAAATAAATGGCAATTTTTATTATGGAGTTCATAAAACTAATAATCTTGAAGATGGTTATATGGGTTCCGGAAAAAGAATAAAATACGCTATAAAAAAATACGGTAAGGAAAATTTTAAAAAAGATATATTATTCTTTTTTGATACTTATCAAGAAGCATTAAATTTTGAAGCAGAAATAGTTAATGAAAATCTTTTATTGGATACTCACTGCTATAATTTAATGAAGGGGGGATTGGGCGGATGGGAATATATTAATCGAAATCCCTACATTAAATTAAAAGCAGGAGAAAATATTTCCAAAACCTTAAAAACTCTTTATAAGGAAGGAATAATAAAAAGTAAAGGATGGAATTATGATCAAAAGGGAAAGATTTTATCCCAGCATACTAAGGATCTAATTTCCAAAAATAATGCTAATAAATTATCCTCAGACGAGATTCAACTTCGAAAAGAGGATTTTCAAAACATTAATAAATCTAGGGGATGGCTTACAATTCTTTCTAAAAAATGGAATGTATCTCATACTCAGGTTAAAAGATTTATTAAAGAATTCGGGGAGTAAGTCCGTAAATGGTAGCGGTCCCGGCCTGGAACCGGGTGGCTTAGTTCCTTTGCACGTTCGAGTCGTGTTTCCCCGACAAACATGCCCTCGTGGAGGAATTGGCAGTCTCGCTAGATTTAGGATCTAGTTCCGCGAAGGAGTGTGGGTTCGAGTCCCACCGAGGGTACAAATGGGTATAATTAGGGCTCAGGCTCGGATGCTGACCTGTACGGTGACTCATAAAGATGGTTACAGCAATCGAATAAGTCCGGGTTCCGAAGATGGTGTCAAGGGTTCGATTCCCTTTATATCCACTAAGTAGTAGTAAAAGAAAGAGTTACTTCGCGTGAAATGGTTTCACATTTGATTTTGGTTCAAACTATGCGGTTCAAATCCGTCTGTTAATCTCTTCTGATTTTCTCTACTTTATGCTCCTGTGGCGAAATTGGTAGCACGCGATGGACTTAAAATCCATTGGTCCAAAAGACCGTGTCGGTTCGACCCCGACCAGGAGTACAAAACTTTCGGTAAGCACATTACTATAATATTAAAAATGCTTACCATGGATGAAAAAATCATTATTGAATCCTGTAATACTTCTTTAAGTATGTCTGAAGCTGCTAAAAAAGCAGGAATTCCTCACATGACTTTTAAAAGATATGCTATAAAATTAGGTATTTATAATCCGAATACAGCGGGAAAAGGAATTTATAAATCCAAAAAGAATCTAAAAGATGTTTTTTCTGGAAAAGTTGGGATGTCATCGGGTCAATTAAGAATTAGATTAATTAGGGAAGGATATAAAAAGAATAAATGCGAAAAATGCGGACAAGAATCTATTTGGTTTGAAAATCCATTAGTTATGGAATTAAATCATATCGATGGAAACAAAAAGAATAATAAATTAGAAAATCTCGAAATTCTTTGTCCAAATTGTCATTCCCAAACATTTACCTTTAGGGGTAGAAATATTCCTAAAAAATCGAGGTGTGGCGCAGTTGGCTAGCGCACCTGCATGGGGTGCAGGGGGTCGGAGATTCGAGTTCTCTCACCTCGACTAAAATCGAAAACTATGAACCAAATTGGTGATAAAAGAGTTATAGGAAACCCCGAAGATATATCTTCCTTAAGGGTTTTAGAAATAAATGATATTTATGAGGTTAGTCCCTCTGAAACATATTTTGAAATTATTGAAAAACCTTTAATTTGGGTCGATAGCGAAGTGGTTAAACGCGGCGGTCTGTAAAACCGTTCCTCCTTAGGTTCGGAGGTTCAAATCCTCCTCGGCCCACAATGTAATATGCAAAGATTTTAATTCTGTCTTTGAATATATAGAATAAAAACTATGGTTCAGAGAAAAATTAAAATCACCGATAAAGAGATCTTAGAAATCTTTAAGAAACATATTACTCTTCATGAAGCTTCAGCAGAATTAAATATGACTACAGTTTCTTTATGGAGAAGAGCAAAAAAATTAGGTATAAAATGGTCAGATAAAAAAATTCATAAAGGAGGAGCAGAAAAAATTCCTTTAAATGAAATTTTGGAGGGGAAACATCCATATTATCAGACTTTAAAACTTAAAAAAAGATTACTTAAAGAAGGGATTAAAAAGAACAAATGTGAAATTTGCAGTATAGAAAATTGGAATAATCTTCCTTTAAATATGCAATTAGATCATATAGATGGGGATTCTCATAATCATAAACTTGAAAATTTAAGAATGATTTGTCCAAACTGTCATAGTCAAACAGAAACATATTGCGGAAAAAACTTAAAAATATGAGACTTGAATCGCCTTTTGGATTTATTGATTTTGATGTTATCGTTGATGAAAAATATCCCGATGGATTATTGCTTTTCATGGGAAGCTATATCAAAAAAGAATTTAGAGGTCAAGGAAAGTTCAAGGGAATGGTAAACACCTTATTTTCTCGAATGAAAAAAGGAACAGAAGTTCAAGTATCCCTTGCAAATAAAAATTTAGTTTCTTATTTTAAGTCCATGGGATTTGAGGAAACAGGAGAAGTTGAATTCTGGGGTAAGCCTGATAATACAGTAAATTTAAAAGGGAAAATTTAAATTTGGCCGGTTCGTCTAGATGGCTCAGGACATCGCCCTTTCACGGCGGAGATCACGGGTTCGAATCCCGTACCGGCTACTATTCATAGCCCTGCTAAGAAGCTGTTAGCAGCCCACCTATACATCATTCCATTTTACGGAGTGTCCCAAGTAAGTTAGCGCGTTAACTGGGTTAAAGGAAATAGGAGAAGGTTATGGTATAAGCAGATATGCTGGAAATGGTATACAGAACAGACCGAGGATCTGTGCTCTTTTGAGCGTGTGGGTTCGAGTCCCACTATCTGCACTTTTTTGCATTAATTATTGAAATTTTTTGAAAAAAGTTTTTTTTCTATTGATTTTTTTCGTATATTTACTATGGAAATTAAAACTTTTAGAGATGAATATCCCAGCTACAATATCAACACCTAAAGTTTTCTTAGATCCAGAATTAGGGGAACTTGAAATTATAGGAAGATCATATCCCAGTAATTCTTTAGAATTTTGGAAGCCCATTTTGGATAGCATTTCTGAAATACCTTCAAGAAAATTCTCCATAAAGATTGGATTTGAGTATCTTAATTCTTCATCTCTAAAATTTCTTTATGGTCTTTTGAAGATATTTAAGGAAAAGCATCAGGTTATATCCATTGAATGGCTTTGCGAGGAAAAAGATCGTGATATGGAAGAAATAGCTAAATTCTTTTCAGAAGAAATTTCTCTTCCTTTTAAAATTATTAAGGTAGCTTCCTTTTAATAAATTCTAATGTATTGAATAGGAAAGCTCGAGATTCGAGCTTTTTTCGTGGGTTCGTATAGTTGGTTGCGTATGCTTAGTACGTCGGCCTTTCAAGCCGGAAACACGGGTTCGACCCCCGTGCTCACGACTAAATCCACCTGGCGTATTCCTGAATGGTCCTGCCAGATCAGTAGGGGGTATATGGGTGGTCTCTAAAGAAATCCTGGCAGGGAGATCTACGGGGTTAACTTCGGTCGTCTAGTGGCCTAGGACTCCGGCACCAGCCGGAAACATGGGTTCGAATCCCATCCGTCGGGCAAATTGAGGGATAAATAAAATAAAAGTACTATGGTTTTTGAAATCCTCGAATATGAGGCAACCCCTAAAACCCCTCATGTTTATTTTAATGGCAATAAGGGAATTTTGAATATCGAAGGAAGATGTATCCCAGAAGATGCTTCTAAATTTTTTGAAGAACTACATTCTTTCTTTGATAGGTATCGAAAATCTCCAAATTATCTCTTAAAGATGTCTGTATACTTAGAATATTTTAATACAGCATCTGCAAGAGAATTGATGAAACTTTTTAAAAGATTAGAAGAGTTTCCATCCGAAATAGCATGGTATTATGATAAAGGAGATATAGATATGCTTGAAGCAGGTACCGATTTTTATCAAATTCTCCAAGGTAAAGTTCCTTTATTTCTTCTTGAAAGAGAAAAATAATTTAACAGGAATTTAACAAGAAATATTTTTATCTAATCAGATCTTTTTGTATATTTGCTCTACAATTACAAACAAACGATCTTTCATATTTTGATTTATACGCCCCGTCCCACCGGCTACAAGAAAGGATGGCTCTATCATAATAGTGATCATAAAGGGTAGATGCGCGGTGAAAGTCCGCGATGGGGTAGCCCTAAGGATACTCCTTCAGAAGGAGGTCCGAAGATGCCTGCCGACCAGAGCATGAGATGGTCCTCACCTATGAGCAAATAGGGGTTTTTTGCGTTCTCATTTTATCCTAAGAAAATGAGGTTACCGCTTCCACGGCGTGATAGGGGTCTGGCCACGAGACTGATGCGGTGGTAGGGTTTTTACGTTTCTGATTTTTCAGCTTGGGGATTTTAAACCTTTCCCCTAAACAAAATCGGTGTACTGCAAGGTTCCGGCATATTGGACCTTTCGGCTAGCTTCAGTCAATGTAGGAATGGCATCCGTGAGCAAGAGCAACCAGCGCAAGGTTCTCGGGGGGGAAGATTAAACTTCCCCTTTTCTTTTTTATCGTTCTTCGAATATTTGTCATAATCTAGGGCGTTTGCGAAGATATATAAACTAAAATGTATATTTGCAAATGCGGGAGGAAATTTGAAAAACAAAATTCTTTAAATGCCCATTTTTCTCATTGTTTAATTCATAGAAATGGAAAAATTCCTATAAATCGTTTTAAGGGAAGGGAAAATTGGAATAAGGGGCTTAAAAAAGAAACTGATGAAAGAGTTCAAAAATATTCGAAATCATTAAAGGATTCTTTAAATAGTGGAAAGGTTATTCCGAGTTTTTTTGGGAAACATCATTCAAATAAAACCAAAGAAAAGCTTAGTTTAATTCAAAGCACTTCTCATAAAGGGGGATACTGCAAATGGATTCCATACCAAAAGGGGGATAAAATAATTTATCTTCAAGGATCCTGGGAATTTAAATATGCCCAATATTTGGACTCATTAAATTTGAAATGGATTAAACCCGGGAACGGAGATTTAAAATATTCTTTTTTCTGGATGGATGACTTGGGAATTAAAAGAATTTATACCCCGGATTTTTATATCATAGATTATAATCAATATATTGAAATAAAAGGATATTGGAGAGAAAATGATAGAATTAAAATGAAAAAAGTCCTTGAACAAAATAAAATATCTCTTCAAATTCTTGAAAAGAAAGATTTAAAAAATCTTAATTTATTGTAATCGCCCTCGTGATGGAAATGGGTAGACATACCAACCTCAAAAGTTGGTGCTTATAAAATAGCGTGTGGGCTCGAGTCCCACCGAGGGCACGACAGTGACAACAGGTTCCAGCCTGGTGCAAAATTGACTATAATAATAGGATGATGAGATTAATCTGGACGTATCATCCTTGCCACTGTTTCTTTTTATAACCAACATGTCCTTAATCTTTTAACCTACATTTAACAAAACTTATTTTCGTTTATAAGAAGATGAAGGGGACTTCAAAAACTGAATAATTGATTAAGAAGGGGCTATCGTCAATTTAGCCCCTTCTTTTTTATTTTATGACATTTTGTCGATAAATAAGGATCGGCATAATTATCGGAAGATATATATTATTTAAGGGATATTTTTAATTAAAAAACAAAATTATGAAAAAACCATTTTATTACTAGATTCATTCAAAACTTATCGTCATTACAAGACGAGATTTAGCCCCAGGAATTCAGGCTGTACAAGCTGCTCATGCGGCAATTGATTTCCAGCATCAACATTCTTCTATTGCTCGAGAATGGAATATAAATTCCAATTATCTCATTTTCTTATCTGTACAAGACGAGCAAGAACTCAAAAGATTTATTCAAAAATTTCAGATTTATGGTCTTAACCATACAGTCTTTGCTGAACCCGATTTAGATAATCAGGTTACTGCTGTTTGTGTTGAACCATCTGAAAGAACTATGAAATTATGTTCTCATTTACCTTTGGCACTCCGTGAATTTAACGGGTCTTTAACGCAAGGGTAATGAGATTTTTTGTATATTTAAATTAAAATTTTTGAACTATGGAACACTAGATTATTAGACCGCCTTAACCATGAATTATTTTATTTAGACATTAAATGGACATAAAATATGGACATTTGGACATCAATCAGGTCAACTTTAATTTTTTAACTCAAATAAAATAATAATCATGGAAACTTTAACTATCAATAAAATTGCAATTAACGCTTTAAAAAGCGATATTAAAAAACTTTCTGAAGAGCAGAAATTTTTAAGAAATCAGAGAAAGACAGTTTACATCAAAGGGGAAAGAACAATGGAACCTTGGGTAGCTGCCATGAAACACAGGGCTAACAGAGAAAAATTAAGAATCATGTTTGCTGCTTATGGTTTAATGAGAGGAAAATCTTTAGAACAAATTGAACTAAAGTCATCTAAGGAAAACTCTATTAAAAACTTTCTACCTCAGGTAAGTAAAACTATTGAAACTTATAACAAATTATCAGATGAGTTACAAAAGTGATTTCAAAAAAAGGGAGCTCGAACAAGAGCTTGCAGAGGAAGAGCGAGAAATCCTTGAAGAAGAAAAAAAGTTAACTACGGAAGAACTTCGTAAAAAAAGGCGTCAGGAGATAGAGGATGAAATACGGAGAGAACAGGCAGGATGGTAATAACAAGCATGGACATTATCATAGACATGATGTCCATGCTATTTTGGTTGTGTAGTTCAGTGGTTAGAACAGAGGTCTCTAAAACCTTATACGCGGGTTCGACCCCCGCCGCAATCACAATTTTTTATTAAAACTTCAATAAAATAAGCCATACAAAGAATAAATAAAATAAATAAACTACGTATGGAATATTTAACTACTGAAACTTTCAAAGAGAAAGTTTTTAATTTTGAAAGCGAATCCGAATTTAAGGTAACAAAACCCACAATAATTGATTTTTATGCTGATTGGTGCGGCCCTTGCAAGACTATTGCTCCAATATTAGAAGATCTATCTAAAGAATTTGAAGGAAAAGTAGACATCTATAAAGTAAATGTAGATGAGAGTCATGAATTAGCTGGTGCATTTAATATTAGAAGCATACCTGCCCTTCTTTTTGTTCCTATAGAAGGTAAAGCTCAAATGATGGCAGGGGCCCTTCCTAAAACTTCTTTTAAGAAAGCCATTAAAGATATTTTTCACATTGAATAATGTCTCTCTTTGAAAAAATATTAAAACCCTCTGGATCAGAAAAATTCTGGCAGGAGATGTCTTTAGAAGATCGAAGAAGACTTCTTGAATCTCATAATCTTTGGCAGGGGGCTAATACATATTTTTGGCAATATTTACCTAAAGAAATTAAGGATTGTGTCGATGAGGAATATAAAAAGCTCGACGATAAGTCCAGATATGAATGAATTTGAATTTTATATATAAATAAAATTTAACAATTTTTTAACAAGAAAATATTTTTTTCTATAGAACTTTTAATTATATTTGCTCTATAGAAACTAACAAAGAATTTTTAGTTGTAGTAAGAAAAGAGTTACTTCGATGGCAATTTGAAAAACGCTCTTTTCAGGTTTCTCAACATTAATTTGCATACTTTTTTAATTTTTAATTTATATGCAAGCCCGAGAAACCCTTAGTTGATCGGGCTTTTTTTGTTAACTTAAAAAGATTAAAATGACAACTGAAATCGTTTTATCAACTATCGAGTACACAGGAAAAGATCCGGTTAATGCAGATTTTTGGAAGCAGGCTTATCATGAGGATGAGGTTACTCCAGAAATGAAGATTAACGGTAAACAGTGGTATAAGTATCATGTAAAATTTGAGGGATTAAATCCGATTCAGATAACAAAGTCCGAAAAGATATAATTAAAAATAAATTCTTTGAGCAATGTCGCTCAATAGTAAAAGAAGGAGGTCAATTATGGCAAAGTACAATCAGAAGGTAGAACCTGTAGTTCATAAGACTACAACTCACCAGGGCGGAACCGGCTACACCCAGAAGCCAGAACATGAATTAATAAGTATCCTTGCAACCGGTATGGATAACACTTTCTATGAAAAGGAAGGCGAAAGGGAAAAGAGGTTTAGGGATCTTATTTCTAATATTGCATCCAAAAATAAGGAATTCGTTGCTAAGGCCCTCGTCTATGCACGTACTGTTTTCGGACAGCGTTCAGTAACTCACTTAGGCGCTGTTGAGCTTATTCCCTTCCTTCAGGGTGATAATCTCGGAAAGAGGTTCTTCTCTAAGCGTGACCGTAAGGTTAACAAGGGAGGTATCATATATCGTCTTGATGATATGACAGAAATCCTTGCTGCATATCTTGCAAAGAATGGAGCGGATGCTTCTATTCCTAACTCTCTTAAGAAGGGATTCAAGGAAGCTATTGAAAATGCTGATGCATACGAAATGGCTAAGTACCAGATGAAGGGAAAGAGCGTATCACTTGTTGATATAGTCAATCTCGTTCACCCACACGAAACCCCAATCAATGGTACTGTATTCGTTACTCTTGATGAATACGACAAGGCAATTAAGGGTACTAAGTTCGAAAAGGACCCTATTTTACTTGACGCGCCAGAAAATGGTAAGGTTGGAATTCCGGCTCTTAAGGCTCTTGTTCTTGGCTTACTTAAGCAGTATAACACTGTAGAAGACAAGAACACTGATGCAGGTAAGACTGTAGCAGAAAAGGTTAAGAAGGGTGAAATCACCAAGGAACAGGCAGTTGTAGAGCTCAACGAAGCTAAGACTGAAAACTACGCAGACCTTATCAAGACTAAGAAGATTGGTTACATTGCATTGCTTCGTAACATCCGTAACATTCTTAAGACTAATGATACTGTATTGCTTGATATGGCTTGTGAACAGCTTGTAGACGAACAGTTCATCAAGAAGTCACTTATATGGCCACATCAGATAGATTTGGCCAATGAAATACTACAATCAGAATTTCGTGCAGCGCAATTAGGAAAAGTTTTAATAGCGCTTAACACTGCTTATGAACGTTCAATTCCTAACTTAAAAGAACTTATGCCTGAACGTAAGACTGCAGTAGTATACGATTCATCTGGAAGTATGAGTACGCCAATTTCATTAGATGAAAGAAAAAGAGGTATCTCTAGCGCACTCGATAAGGCAGCTCTAATTGCAGCTACCTTCGGAAAGGGACTTAATGCAGATATTTATACATTTGCTAATTCATGTTCAATGTGTAGATTTAATCCTACCGATAGTATTAATTCAATTAAGAAAAATATACTTTTAACACGTGTAGGTGGCGGAACATCGTGGGAAGTTATTTTTCCCGAACTTTTAAGAAACGGAGGATACGAAAGAGTCATTATAATTTCTGATGAACAGTCACACGATAATGCATTTAGATCTTACAAAGAATATTGTGATAAATATGGTATGCCTTATCTCTACATTGTTAACATTTGTGGTTACGGCCCAACTACTAACATAAAAGAAAATAATAAGACATATCGTCTTTATGGGTATACACAGGATATTTATATGAAAGCTACAACAGCTGAAATAAATATTGATCAGGTAATTGAAGAAATTAATAAAATTCAAATCTAAGAAAGAGGGGACGTCCCCTCTTTCTTTTTGCAATTATCAAAATGATAATGTTTCATCCCTGCAATACCCCCAATTTTATTACAATATGGACATTGTACTTTAATTTGTTGTTTGCCTTTTTTTGAATTACTTATTTTTTCAATTGTTTGAGATGATTGTTTTTTTCCAAACATTGGATTTTGTTCGCCCGAATGAGACACATTTTTCATTTTTTGTATAGTCTCTTTTGAATATACTCCAGTTTTTCCTTTATTCCACGGTTCTTTGCCTTTTCGAGCAATACTCTGCTTATTCTTTGCTAATTCAGAGTGTTTTTTACCATACATGCCATTCTTTTTTCCTATTCGTGAAACACTCATTTTTTGAATAGTTTCATTAGAAAAACAATCTACACAACCAACGCCGCCTTTAGGACTTAAGTTATATCCTATAGGATATAACGTATTGTATTGAATGATATATTTTTCTTGCGCGTTAAATGCTTCTTCTTTTGTGTTAAAAAATTCGAGTATTTCTCGTTTGAAATTTTCTTTTCCATACTCATTTAATGCATTTTGAAAATAGGGTCTTCCACTTCCTAAATATCCGTCTTCAATTTTATTTGTTGAATGATCTCCTACATATTGCTTGCCGTTTAAGGTGTTTATTGTGATATAAACAAAATGAAATTTCTTTTTCATAAATATATGTGTTATTTATATATTCGTAAGAATTTGCATTAGAAGTAATGATATGATTTTTAACAAAACTTTAACAAAATATATAGCATTTATTCAAAAATAATTATTATATTTACATTATAATTAAAAATTAGAAAATGAAAAAATTAATGACAATTTTAGCAACAGTATTAATAGGATTGTTATCAAGCTGTGCTACTACAAATACTACGGTTACATCTAGTATTATTACAAAAACTCACGCTTTTACTATTCAAAATCAAAGGTTGTTATGGATTAATACATTTAATGGAACTACAACATTAACAACTGGATCGTTTAGCGGTTTAATCCCGGATAATATAGGATCATTGAAATGGAAATATGTGTTGCCTGCATATATTTCTACGGGAATCTTTAGTGGAGATTATGAAGTTATTAAAACTGATTCTTCATATACTATCATAGTTAAAAATTTAAAAGTCGTTTCTCAAACTCTTATGACAGGCTCTCAAGTACATACTCGAGATGTGTATGATATTGTTACTACCTCTAATGAACAATTTAAATCAGAAATGGGATTTACTAAATCTTTAGAAATTCTGCATGAAACATTTTTAAATAAATTTAAAACAATAAGATAAAATCGAAAAGATTGTAATCTAAACAAAAAGGGAGTAGTACTCCCTTTTGTTATTTTTAACAAAACTTTAACATTGAACAATAATACTTTAAAAATAAAATTAGTATATTTACATATCCTAATTTAAAAACATTAAAAAGAATACAACCGGAGAAATTATATCGTTAGGATTAATGAAGTAATAAACTTTTGAAAAGTTAGCCGCTAACAGAACTTTATACTTATTTGAGGTATAATATATAGAATACTAAAGCTCAGGCTATTATTAGTTTGAGTTTTTTATTATATAAATAAATTAAATAATTAAATTAAAATGGAAGGTAAAGTAAAATTTTTCAACGAGACTAAAGGTTTTGGATTCATCAAAGAAACCGGAACTGGAAAAGAATACTTTGTTCATATTTCTGGCGTTAAGGAAAACACCTTACGAGAAAATGATGAAGTAGAATTTGATCTCGTAGAAGGAAAGAAAGGTTTAAATGCAGTTAATGTCGTATTAGTATAACTTTTACTTTTAACCAAAATTTAACACCCGGGATATTTTTTTATCTCGGGTTTTTTTTGTATATTTGTAAAAATAATCAGTATGGAAGAGCTTGAATTATATGTTGTTCGAAATAAGCAAGGACAATATTTCCGCAATAAAGGATATGGCGGCTATGGATCTAACTGGGTAAATGAATTAAAAAAAGCCAGGATCTATCCCAAAATTGGTCCGGCAAGAACTCAGGTTTCGTTTTGGGCTACAAATTATCCAGAGTATGGAACCCCGGATATTCTCGTTTTAAAGGTTTCAGTAATACAGGTTCTTCAGGAAGAAGATCGGGTAAAGAAAGCAGCTTTAAAAAGGAAAAAAGAAGAAATTTCAAAACAACTTTATTGGGCAAAGAGGGAACAGGAAAAAGCTGAAATTAAAGTTAGACAACTATCAGATCAAAAAGAAGCTCTTTTAGCAAAACAAAAAGTTGAAAAGCTCGAGGAAGAATTAAAATCTCTATCATGAGAAAATATATGTGGATAAACAAATATAGGTATTGACGATTTATTAGGATGATATGATGAAATATAGAATGTATTTTTTTGTCCCCTATAATATATCCCCTATTCAACAGGCGATACAAGCAGGACATGCAGCATTGGAATATGCTTTCAAGTATTATAATCCGGCTGCGTATGATGAATTTATAAGTTTTATGAAAAACGATAAAACTTGGATAATTCTTAATGGGGGAACTACTAATAAAAATTTTACTACAGAAGACGGTTTCCCCCCTCAAAGAATAGGATCCTTAAATGCTATAATGGATAGTCTTGAAGAAAAAGGAATACAATATTCTTTCTTTGAGGAACCTGATCTTAATGATGCTCTTACGGCAGTTTGCTTCCTTGCAGATGAAAGAGTTTGGGAAATCAAAACATATCCGGATTTAGCAGATTATATCTTACATAATCTTGTGATGGCGGACAATGAATATGTCTCAGTAAAATCAATGAGAAAAGAACAACTTATCGAGGAATTTCCTGGGCTTTATAACAAATGGAAAAAACTAATAGGAGGGGAAAGTAATGAATTTTTAAGAGATCTAATCAGAGGAAAAAAATTAGCATAATGGCAACAATTAATGAAATAATGTCAGATCTGGATGTTATTAATCAACAAATATCAGCTGTTGTTGTAGAATTCAATGAGTGGCTTGATATATGTAAGGAAATGGGAATGACTGATGATGAGATATTAGCAAAAATAAATGAACACTGGGATTTTTCTTCTTTTTCATCATTGGAAGAAGCAATTGAATGGTTTGAGGATTTAGGAATTTAATTATGGCATTCTTTTCTTTCGGCGGAGATTATCCAGATTCAGGGCCTTTATCACATTGGTCAGAGGATTTTTCATATAATAATGATATTATGGACATAGGTTCGGGAAATGCCTATCCGGCAAATGCTTTGAGTAATTTTGCCCCTCATCCATTTGAGATTGATGGCGTAAAATGCAATTCTATGGAAGGATTCTTGCAATCTCTGAAATTTGAATCCAAAGAGATGCAAGAATATGTGTGTACTCTTGTAGGATATTCCGCTAAGAAAAAAGGATCCAAAAAGAATTGGAAAAAATCCCAGACCCTTTATTGGAGAGGAACCCCTATCAAAAGAGATTCCCAGGAATATCAGGATCTTCTCGACCGTGCGTATTCAGAATTATATAAAAACACAAAGTTTAAATCAGCTTTGGAAGCTTCTGGTAAATCGGTCCTTACTCACTCAATTGGTAAATCCAAAATATCCGAAACTGTGCTGACAACTAAGGAATTTTGTTCAAGACTTACTAAGCTAAGGGACACGGGAACTTTAACGCCGCCTAAACAAAAAAAATTAATTTGATATTGTTATTTTTAGTATTTTTATAAAAAATAAAACAATGGGAATAATTGCTAATCATATTAAAGGTAATCTCTATGCCACATCGGGGGATTTTGAATTTGCATTTCTTAAAGATAGATGCGAATTAATATTAAGAAATGATCCTGCTGTTTGCAGCCAACGAGATGATTTAATTTCATTAAAAGATGGGAAATATCGTATAGAGGGAGGAGTCCTTTATATAAAAGCTACCAGAATTTATTTTGGCTATCTTCCTGATTATTGTGAAAAAGAAAATGTTTGGAGTCCAAGAGCAATTTATTGGCCAGATGAAAAATTTCTTTTATCACTGGAAAACCCCCCCGAAGTAAAAGAGGTTATCATTAAAAGATGGTGGAGGAATAACAAAAAAATTCAAGCGATTGAATTATCTGAAGACGACCCCAGATGGTATAAAGCTAAAGTAGAGCATCCTTTCGAAATGGCTATAGAAAATTTCAGGCTAAATGAATCAAAT
>ERZ795061.1613-NODE-1613-length-21713-cov-8.505910_pt1 | contig 21713 bp, 24 predicted proteins | sample MGYA00375145_ERZ795061 | MGnify/ENA primary metagenome ERZ795061 (study PRJEB30190, sample SAMN05720144) | anaerobic digester metagenome | isolation source: active sludge of municipal wastewater-treating anaerobic digesters | place: USA | collected 2014-12-22 ... | reverse complement strand
ACGTGATCCGCTATTCTCTCGCATGCGTGGGGGAACATGAGTTCGAGGCGTGGTTCTCGGACTCGGCAGCGTATGACAAGCAGCGCAAGAAGAAGCTTGTCGAGTGCCCGGTGTGCGGCTCGACCGAAGTGAAGAAGCAGATCATGGCGCCGATGGTGCGCTCGTCCGACAAGGCCGTGCCGGCCGAGTTCGCGGCGGCCAAGGCGGCTGCGGAAATCCGCCAGCACATTGCGACGACCCACGACTATGTCGGCGAGAAGTTCGCGGACGAGGCGCGGGCCATGCATTACGGCGAGACCGAGCACCGGCCCGTGTGGGGCGAGGTGACGCCCGAGGTCGCCAAGGACCTGGCCGAGGAGGGGGTGCCGGCCATGCCGATCCCCAAGCCTTTCGCGCCCGAACCGCCCCGCCGTAAGGCCAGGGTGAATTAGGCTCAAACCGCGATTTTCGAGTAGATTCGCAAGGCTGGCCGGGCGTGCTACAACGTCCCCCAGCCTGAAGACTATGCCACAAGACCGAGACCAGCCCATGACCACCTCCGCCTTCATCGAAGCGTCCGAAGCTCCGGCGCGGTATTCCAGCCAGATCAAGTTGCATGGACCCGAGGCGTTCGCGGGCATGCGCAAGGCCGGCAAGCTGGCGGCGGAATGTCTCGACATGCTGGCGCCGCATGTTGTGCCCGGCGTGATGACGTCGACGCTGGATGATCTCGCGCGCGAGTTCGTGCTGGCGGGCGGCGGCATTCCGGCCTGTCTGTTTTACAAAGGCTATCGCCACACGGTCTGCACGTCGGTGAACCATGTGGTGTGCCACGGCATTCCCGGCGCGAAGGCGCTGAAGGATGGCGACGTTGTGAACATCGACGTGACCGTGATTGTCGATGGCTGGCATGGCGACACCTCGCGCATGTATTCGGTCGGCGGCGTGAAGCGTAAAGCTATGCGCCTGATGGACGTGACCTACGAGTCCATGATGAAGGGCATCGAGGCGATCAAGCCGGGCGCGCGTCTGGGCGATCTTGGCGCCGCGATCCAGGAACATGCAGAGCGCCAGCGCTATTCAGTGGTGGAAGCTTTTTGCGGCCACGGGCTTGGCCGGGTGTTCCATGACTCGCCGAACATTCTGCACTTCGGTCGTCGCGGTCAGGGCGAACAGCTTCTGCCGGGGATGATCTTCACGGTCGAGCCGATGATCAATCTGGGCCGTTCGGATGTGGCGCTGCTGTCCGATGGCTGGACAGCGGTGACGCGCGACCGTTCGCTGTCGGCGCAGTACGAGCATTCGATCGGGATCACCGAGACGGGCGTGGAGATCTTCACCCTGTCGCCCACGGGGCTGCACACGCCCCACACCTCCGGCCAGATGGACTGATCGGTCCAGATGGCGGACGGGGGGAAATCGAAGACCGGAACTTCGGAAGGCCCGACCAAGCATTATCACGGTCATCGCGAACGCCTGCGCCAGCGCATCATGGATGGCGACGGGTCGAGCCTGCGCGATTACGAACTGCTGGAACTGCTGCTGTGCGCCTTCATTCCGCGCGTGGATACCAAGCCGATCGCCAAGGAGCTGATCGCCAAGTTCGGCTCTGTGTCGGCGGCGCTGGGCGCATCGCCCGAGCGGCTGATGGAAGTGAAGGGCATTGGTGAAACCGCCGCCGCCTATATCCGCACTGCCAACCTGCTGATGCAGCAGGCGGCGCGTGACGAGGTGGTGGAACGGCCCGTGATCTCGAACTGGGCGGCGTTGCTCAACTATGTGAGCCTGAAGATCAAACATGAGAAATCAGAGCAGGCGCGCGTGCTCTACCTCGACCGCAAGAACAAGCTGATTGCAGACGAGAAGGTGGGGCAGGGAACCGTGGATCACGCGCCGGTATATCCGCGCGAGATCGCCCGGCGTGCACTGGAGCTTTCGGCCTCGTCGATCATCCTCGTTCACAATCATCCGAGCGGCGACCCGACGCCATCGCGCGCCGACATCGACCTGACGCGCGAGATCGAGCGCGCGCTCGCGCCGCTGGAGATCAAGGTGCACGACCATCTCGTGGTCGGCGCGAAGGAGACGATCAGCATGAAGGCGAAGGGCCTGATCTGATCTGTTTCCGGTCCATGCGGATTGCTGCGTTGCGGCACAGCCTTCGCTTGCCCTTGCACTGATCACGGCTAGGGTGTGCCCCGGAACGGCGCGGAAGCCGCCGTCAGGGAGGTTAGATTGGCAGTAGCACCAGCGACGGCGGGGGATGCCCCGGCCGGCGGACAGAATTACGGAACACGATCATATCGCGGCTATGTGCTGCTTTCACTGACGCTCGTTTACACGCTCAACTTCATCGACCGGAACCTGCTCGGCGTTGTCGCGCAGCCGATCATCGCGGAGTTCGGGCTCACGGATACGGAATACGGCTTCCTAAACGGGCCTCCGTTCGCGCTGTTCTATGCCCTGATGGGCATTCCGATCGCCATCGCCGCGGACCGTTACAACCGCGTCGTCATCATGGCGCTGTGCATCGCCATCTGGTCGCTGATGACCGCGCTGTGCGGCTTTGCTTCCAGCTTCGTGTTCCTGCTGATCGCGCGCGTCGGCGTCGCTATCGGGGAAGCGGGTGGAACGCCTCCGTCCAACTCGATCATCGCGGATTATTTCAAGCCGAAGAGCCGGGCCAATGCGCTGGGCATCTTCGCCATGGGCGTGACGCTTGGCGGCGCGCTCGCCAACGCATTTGGCGGTCCGATCGCGGGCCTGACGGATGAGACGGTGGTCGGCTTCTTCAGCAGCATCGGCGTGGGCGATATCCACGAGCAGCTGGGCTGGGGCCAGAATTTCGGCTGGCGCTTCGCGTTCATCGCGCTTGGCCTGCCGGGCGTCATCATCGCGCTGGTCCTGCTGTTCACCGTGAAAGAGCCGCCGCGCGGGTTTTCCGATCCGCCGGGCGTGCAGCGTGTGCAGAAGGCCAGCATTACCGAGACTCTTAAGGAGCTCGGCTCCAAGCCGACCTTCTGGACGATGTCGCTGGGCGCCGCCCTTGTGGCGCTGGTGGGCTATGGCCTGTTCGGCTTCCAGGCGCCCATGATGCAGCGTTTGCACGGCATGTCGCCGGGCACGTTCGCGTTGCAGTATGGCGTGCCGCTGTCGTTGATTTCTGCGGTGGGAACGTTTGCGGGCGGCTATCTGGCCGAACAGCTTTCGCCCCGTTCGCCGACAGCCGTGGCGTGGCTGCCTGCGGTGGGTCTGGGCCTCGCGATTCCGCTGTACATCTGGGGCTTCTATCTTGAGCCCGGCACGATGCAGCTGGTCGTCTGGGGCGCTGGCGCTGCGGCGCACTACAGCTATCTCGGCGCGCAATATACGATCGGTCAGGGCGTGGTTTCGCAGCGCTCGCGCGCTTCGGCGATTGCGATCCTGCTGTTCATCATCGCGCTGATCGGCAACGGCCTCGGACCGCAGATCGTGGGCATCCTGTCGGACATGTTCATGAAGATGCAGATCGATGCAGCCGGCATGGGCGACGTGCTGACCACCACAATCTGTCGTGGACGCGACCTGTCGGCGCTGAGCGAAGCGCAGCAGGCGGTTTGCGTGAGCGCGTATGGCGAAGGTCTGCGGCAGTCGATGGCTGCAACGGTGCTGTTCTTCATCCCGGCGGCGGCGTTCTACCTGCTGGCCGCGCTGACCCTGAAGAAAGACATGGTCGCCAAGCCGATCTGATCGGCGACAGCTGAGCACTTGCAGCGGCCAGACGCCTGACAGCGTCTGGCCGTTTGCTGTTCCGATAACGGCGTTGTCAGAAGACCACGACGCGCGCGCGGCGATTCAGGGTGGACCGCACGCGGCAAAGTTGTCAGCCTCCGAACCTGCAACTGGTCCGTCAGTGGCCAGGGTTCGGGAGACAAAGCGGATGGGCACCCAGACCGGCGCGATCGGCGCCGATACGCCGGCATCGGATGCGCAGGGCCACCTGACCGGTTATGGGACCAAGGCGTATCGAAGCTATGTGCTCAATGCGCTGCTGTTCGTTTACATCCTGAATTTCCTCGATCGCGGCCTGCTCGGCATCGTGTCCGAGCCGGTGATGAACGAGCTGCAGATAACCGATGGCGATTTCGGCCTGCTGACCGGCATCGGCTTCGCGCTGTTCTATTCGATCGTGGGCATCCCGCTTGCCCGCTATGCCGAGGTGGGCAATCGCACCTGGATCATGACGATCTGCATCGCGTTGTGGTCGGCCGCGACGGCGCTGTCGGGAATGGTCGCGCCGGTGGAAATCGGCGGCGTGGTGATCAGCGGCTTCGTGATGCTGCTGTTGTGCCGGGTGCTGGTGGGTGTGGGTGAGGCGGGTTGCACACCGCCGGCCAACTCGATCATTGCGGACTATTATCCGCCAGCGCGGCGTTCCACCGCGCTGGGCTATTACGCGATGGGCGTCACGGCGGGGACGCTGTCGGCGAACCTGATTGGCGGGCCGGTTGCGGATGCTTTCGGATGGCGCACGGCGTTTATGCTGATCGGCGCGGCTGGCATCGTGGTGGCGGTTGCGTTCCGCCTGACCGTGAAAGAGCCGCCGCGTGGCTATTCCGATCCGCCCGGCGCGGTGCGGCCGAAGAAGGCGACGTTTGGTGATGCGCTGAAGGAGCTGTCATCGAAACGGTCATTCTGGCTGATGGCGGCGGGGGCGACGCTGGCGTCGTTCTGCGGTTACGGCATCACGACTTTCCAGACCTCGTTCCTGATCCGCACGCATGGCGTGACGCTGACCGAGGCGACGCTGCTGTTCAACGTGCCGTCTGCTTTCGCGGCGTCGGTCGGTGTGGTGATGACCGGGTGGATGGCGGAGAAGGTGGTCAAGCGGCATCCGAACGCGATTGCATGGTTGCCGGCGATCGGACTGGTGGCATGTGTGCCGTTCTACCTGCTGGGCTTCAGTGCAGAGAACAAATGGGTGGCGCTGTTCGGCATCTGCATGGGCGCGGGCATCAAGTATGGCTACCTCGCGGCCCAGTACACGATCGGGCAGGGTGTGGTCGGCGCGCGCACGCGCGCGACGGCGACGGCGATCCTGTTGTTCATCATCAATCTGCTCGGGTATGGCGCGGGCCCGCCGTTCATCGGGTATGTTTCCGATATCTTCTTCTCGATGTCGGCGGACGCCGAAGGCTTCGCGGACCTTGCGCGGGCATCGTGCAAGGGCGCGGCGTTGCAGGCCTTGCCGGATGCGGCGCAGGCCTTCTGCCGCGCGGCCGAGGCCAAGGCTTTGCAGAACTCGCTGCTGATCACGTCCGTGCTTTATGCTGCGCCGGCGCTGTTCTTCATGATGTGCATCAAGACGCTGCAGAAGGATCTGGTGGCGAAGTGATCGCGATCAGCTAAATGTCGGGGCGCATGAGACGCCTCGACATACGACCCCGGAAGAAGCTGCGGAATCCCGCACGGCATTTGCGCGCGCTGGCGCGCTGGCCGGAGCGGATCGTGGAGCAATTGCCGACGCCGGAGCAGGTGAACGGCGAGCGGTTCTGGAATTTCAAGGTTCCAGTTTTCGCAAAGGTAGTCGAGCCGCCGCATGCCACGGTGGATACCCAGCGCGCCTGCATCGCGGCGATTTTTGCAGCGGCCGAGGCGGTTGAGAAATCAGACCGGCGGCCGAAAGGGTGCCGGGTGGCGTGCCTCGTGACGACGCCTTTTCTGTTCGAGTCCGAGGTCACGCTGTTTTTCGACGACGATTATTTCCGCACCTTCCTGCCGGTGAGCGGGAAAAGCCGCACGGATTATGATGGCGGATGGATCGAGGCGGCGCCGGCTGATCCTGCGATGATCGCCGGGATTTTGCCGGAGGCGCCGGTGGGGCTGGCGTTTTCGGGCGGGAATATTCTGCGCGAGTTCGATGCAGCGTGGGGCCGCGACAGCGAACGGTTCAACTGGGTGTGGGCGTTCGAGCGCCGGTAATCAGCGGCCGACTGCTTTGACCAACTCGTCGATCAGGCGTTCCTGCAGGTCGTGGTGCGAGCCATCGGCGGAACGGGAGCGGCTATCGAGGGCCTGGACGAAAGTGATTGCAGCGATTTCGTCTTTTGGATCGAAGGTCGGCATGCTGGTGACTTTTATCTTGCGCACTTCGCCATCGAGGAACTTGCCGATCATGCCGGCATAGTGGCGTTCACCGCGCAGCGCGCGACCGCTTGGCCAGTCGGCGCGCGGAATGGCGGAACCGCGCGCATCGGCAAAGCTCCAGCGGCCTGCTTCGCGTGCGTCGAACGAGGGAGCCATTTTACCGAGCAAGCCAGATATGCCGCCGGTCTTGCCGATCAGCTCGCCCGAACGCGAGACGAGCGCGCGACCGCAACTGGCAGCCGCTCGAGCACAGCCTCGAGGCGTTTGTACAGGTCGACGATGACAGGCTCCCAATCCGTTTGCGACCAGGCCCTGATGTGTTCAGCGGACCGGCGTGATCGCATTCGTGCAAGTAGCGAAGATCGGGGTGAGGATGAACCTGCGACGCTGGCGACGAGACGTCTCATGCCGTGAGCGTAAACGAAACCGCCCCGGAGTCCTGAGGACTTCGGGGCGGCGCCGTCGCGGGTAAAGTCAGGCGTGCCTGAAAAGGCCCGTGTTATAAATCTGGATCAGCTTGCGAGTTTCTGGATGTAGTCGAACTCGCGGGCGCGGCGTTCGCGCTTCTTGGCCGGCTGGAATGCAACGCGGGCATGCTCGGCGCAGTAGGGCGAGCCTTCCGCTGAGCCGTGACCGCAGAAACCGAAGCTGGCGTCAGCGGGATCGCCGATCGGCCATTTGCACATGGAATCCTTGACCGTCAGCACGGTGACCATGTCGCCGTTGGACAGGCGCTTGGGCTCGATGTTGGCTTCGGCCTCGGAGATGTGGTGGTGGGCAGGTTCGGCGCGGACGGCCAGGGCGGTCGAGCCACGGGCAGCCGGGGCGGACGATGCCTGACGGGGCAGTTGCTGCTGCTGGGGCTTGGGCCGCGCGAGGCGGGGCGGACGCTTGACCGGGCGGGACGGAGTCGCCCGACCGGAGAGTCCGAGACGGTGGACCTTGCCGATCACCGCATTGCGGGTGACCGACCCCAGTCGCTTGGCGATCTGGCTTGCACTGTGCCCTTCGGCCCAGAGTTTCTTGAGTTCTGCGACGCGTTCTTCGGTCCAGCCCATGAATGTCTCTCCACAGCCTCAGGGAATCATGCAAGACACAAGATGTAGGTTGTGCCGGTGCCGACCCGCTTCCTAATTTCAAGGAATAGTATCTGCGACAGGGCTGGCCGCAATATGCTGCGCCGCTTCCTAACAGCTTAATCAATATATTGGGGTTGTACACAGGCAGGGGTGAGTCACGCCGTCGCGGGCGGGTTTCGGCAAGGTGTGGCCGTGAGGACTCAACTTTCGGGCGAAGTTCCGGATGCGGACTCGGTTTGGACTCACGGCCTGTTTCTGTGGATTGGCCGGCCGGCGCCTGAGCAGGCATGCGCCCGCATTCCCGCAGGTGGGCTGCGGGGCGGAATGGATGGCGCTGGAAGATGGCGCTAGCCGGGATCGTCGGGGCGGTTTCGCGTGCGGTCCAGCGCGACAACGGCGCGCCGTTCGAGCGCGCAGGCGTTGAAGAATTCCGGGCGGCCATGCCACCACCAGCGCGTATCGACGGTGTAGGCGCTCGGCAGCTCCAGCGCGTAGGGCGACAGGCCGGCGATGAATTTCGCGAGGCGGCGGATCGCGGGCTGCGGATTTTCGAGAATGCGCGACAGCGCGGCGATGCGGCGCGCGAGCTTTTGCGTGGAAGGCGTGCGGCCGGGCCGCGATTTACGCGCGGGGTCGCGGATGGCGTCGTCGCGCGCATCAACAGTGGCGGAGCGCGGCGCGGCTTCCGGTTCGTCTTGCGCGGCTTCGTCGTCTTCTGCTTCAGGAACGCTGGACGGGAATTGCCAGGCGAGTACGCGGAATGCGCATGAGGCTTGTTCCGGATCGCTGTCGTGTTGTGGCGGCGCGGCGGCTTCGGTCGCGGAGAGGCGCTGCTGCAACGTTGCGATGGCGGGCGGTGGCGGCGGTGTGACCGGCTTGGTGGTCGCCAGCAGCTTGCGGCCATGCGGCGTCATCAGGAGGTGGATGATCGCCTCGGTGACGATCAGGGAGCGGACGAGTTTCTCGACAGGCACGAGGCGGCAGAGAAGGCTGGTGCGCTCGGGCCATGTCATGCGCGGGCGCGTGACGAGGGCGTGCAGCGAGCGCGCTTCGCGCATGATGACGGCGAACATGGCTTTCGCCCGCTCCCACAATCGCGGGAGCGGAAATTCGGTTGGCGGCCAGGCGGGCGCCGACATGGGATCGGTCATGGGCTTTCTCATGCCCGCAGTATTGTGTCGGGACACGAGGGTGGTGGGGTGGTGTTTGCAGCTGTCCTACAGGCGGGGTGGCGATGGGCGTTGTGGGGGTGGGGTTGGGTCGGTGGCTGTCCCCCGATCTGGCGGGAGAAATGTGCGGGATCTGGCGGGGGCTTTCTCCCTCTCCCTCTTGTGGGGAGAGGGTGGGGTGTGGGGGCTGTTGGACGGTAAGCAGCATCGACATCGCGCATGTTGAGCCGCCCCCCACCCCTGCGCCCCTCCCCACAAGGGGGAGGGGGAAGCTGACAGCGGTGCGTATGGCTGTGCGGGCCGGTATCGGGTGATGGGGCCTTGCGCCTTTGACCTGCAGACAACATTTCTCTGGCGCTAGCGGCTAAGGGGCATAAAACGCGGCCATGGATCAGACAGTGACGCGACCCGCCATGGAAGCTGCCGGGCCGGGGCTCTTGCAGCCACGGCAATATGGCGCGGTGAACTGGCTCGGGCTGTGGACGCTGTGCCTGCGCGAGACGCGGCGGTTCTGGAAAGTGGGGATGCAGACGCTGTTTGCGCCTGTGGTCTCCAGCCTGCTGATGTTGTTCGTGTTCAAGCTGGCGTTCGGGCAGGGTTCGGCCGCGACGGTTGGCGGGGTGTCGTTCGAGACATTCCTGGCGCCGGGCATCGTGATGATGGCGATCCTCAACAATGCGTTCGCCAATACATCGTCATCGCTGATCATCGCGAAGGTGCAGGGCAACTCGGTCGACTTTCTCATGCCGCCGCTGTCGCCGATGGAGCTGACGATCGGCTTTCTTTCGGGCGCGGTGACGCGCGGGATTCTTGTCGGGCTGGTGACGTATGCGGCGGTGTGGATCATGCAGATCACGCCGTTCCAGGTCGCGAACCTGTTTGCGGTTCTCTACTTCTCGATCGTGGCGTCGTTGTTCATGGGCGCGGTTGGCCTGCTTGGCGGGATCTGGGCGGACAAGTTCGATCACATGGCGGCGGTGCAGAACTTCGTCATCATGCCGCTGACCATGCTGTCGGGCACGTTCTATCCGATCGGGCGGCTGCCCGAGCCGTTCGTGACGATCAGCCATTTCAATCCGTTCTTCCAGATGATCGACGGCTTCCGCTATGGCTTCACGGGGCACGCCGAGGGCGACCTGTGGTTTGGCGGGCTGATGTCGCTGGCGATCACGCTGGCGCTGTGCGTCGTGTGCTGGCGCTGGCTGAAGGCCGGGTACAAGCTGAAGGCTTGAGGCGGGCGTGATACAGGTCCTTCACGATATGCGTTGGAGTCCCGAGTGGGACATCAAGAAGCGCAACAGGCATGTGATTGATCTAAGAGCCTGCAAGGACGAACCATGCATCCTGCGAAGTATCGGCGCAGTTCTGAAGGGTGCCGAAAGCGTCACGATAAGAGGCCATAGTCTGGATGCATTGCATGATGTCGCAGGCGATTGGTTCATGGAGCACTGGGGTGACAAGGTAGAAATCTACCTGCGCGGCATTGAAGAAATGCGACGCTGCGGACCGAACCTCATGAGCGAAATCTCTGATGTGCTGAACTCAGCTATCGACCGAGCGGCTGTGAATGCGCATCTCGTAGGGCGCGATTGCGCCGAGGACATTGCAAAAGAGCGCATCAAGATTTTCTTTTGCTTTAGCTAGCGCGTCTTTGGGTCAGTCCTTTGGCAGCATCGCTGGGTTGAACGCGACTTCCCAGAGATGGCCGTCCGGGTCCTGGAAGTATCCGGCATAGCCGCCGTAGAAGGTTTTGGCGGCGGGCTTCACGATGGTGGCGCCGGCGGATTCTGCTTCGCTCATCACGGCGTCGACTTCGGCTTCGTTATGGACGTTGTGAGCGAGCGTCATGTTCGTGGGGCTGGCGCCTGTGATGGCGAGGCCGGTGTCGGCGGCGATGCTCTTGCGCGGCCAGAGGGCGAGGCGGAGGCCGGGCTGCAGGTCGATGAAGGCGACGGCGCCGTTTTCGAATTCCGTGCCGACGATGCCGTCTGTCTTGAGCCCGAGGCCGTCACGATAGAAACGCAGTGCGCGGTCGAGATCGTCGACGCCGAGCGTGATGAGGGTGAGGCGGGGTTTCATGGGGCCAATCTCGCACGATTGTCGTCGGGTTTGAACGTGCGGGAGCGACTGAGGTTCTGAGGGGCTTTACCCCTGAGTCACTGCATTTTCATTGACACTTGGGGCGACCGGCCTCATTGAGCGCGCTTCCAAATCTACCCCTGAAAAGAGGTTTTTCAGAGTTTCCACCGGCGTCATAAGGAGATGCCCCCATGTCGAACGCAGTGCTTCCCGTTTACGGCCCCAGCCCGGTCGTCTTCGAGCGAGGCGAGGGCGTGCGCATGTATGACGACAAGGGAAAGCCTTACCTCGATTTCATCGCAGGCATCGCCGTCAACGCGCTGGGGCATTGCCATCCCGCGCTGGTGAAGGCGCTGAGCGAGCAGGCGAACAAGCTGTGGCACACGTCGAACATGTTCCGCGTGCCGGGACAGGAGCGGTTGGCGCAGCGCTATGTCGACCTGACGTTTGCGGATTTTGCGTTCTTCACGAACTCGGGCGCCGAGTCGATCGAGGGCTGCATCAAGATCGCGCGGCGCTATCACTGGGCGAAGGGGCAGCCTGAGCGCATCGGCATTCTCTCGTTCGAGGGTTCGTTCCACGGGCGGACGCTGGGCGGGATCAGCGCGGGCGCGCAGGAGAAATATCGCGAGGGCTTCGGTCCGCGCCTGCAGGGCTTCCGGTCGATTCCGTTCGGCGATCATGATGCGCTGAAGCTGGCGATCAAGGAGCCGGACCTGGCGGCTGTGATCATCGAGCCGGTGCAGGGCGAGGGCGGCGTGCGGGAAGTTCCCGGACAGTGCCTGCAGGGCCTGCGCAAGCTGTGCGACGAGCATGGCGTGCTGCTGATCTATGACGAGATCCAGTGCGGCGCCGGGCGGACGGGCAAGCTGTTCCATCACCAGTGGTATGAGGGCGCGGAGCCCGACCTGCTGGCGGCGGCGAAAGGCATTGGCGGCGGCTTCCCGATGGGGATGGTGCTCGCGACCGAGAAGGCTGCGTCCGGCATGGCCAAGGGCGTGCATGGCACTACGTTCGGCGGCGGGCCGCTGGCGATGGCTGTGGGCAATGCGGTGCTTGATGTTGTGGCGGGCGAGGGCTTCCTCGAGAACGTGCGCCGCGTCGCGGGCACGATGCAGCAGGGGATGGAGAGCCTGAAGGGGCGCTATCCCGAATTGGTGCTCGACGTCACGGGCGCGGGCCTGATGCGCGGCTTGCGCATGAAGGATGATCCGATCCCGCTGCGGGCCAAGCTGTCGGAGCGCGGCCTGCTGGTGGGTACGGCGGGCAACAACACGCTGCGCCTCGCGCCGCCGCTGATCGTCACCGAGGACGATGTGCGCGAAGCCATCGACATCATCGACCAGCAGTTCGCCAGCATGATGACGGCCGCCGGGTCATGAACCACTTCCTCGATCTGTGGCCCATGTCTTCGGGCGAGCTGAGGTCGATCCTGAACAACGCCAAGACCCGGAAGGCAGCCCGCAAGGGCCTGCCCAAGGGCACGGTGGACAAGGACGCGCCGCTGGCCGGGCATACGCTGGCGATGATCTTCGAGAAGAACTCGACGCGGACGCGCGTGAGCTTCGACATGGCGATCCGCCAGCTGGGCGGCACGTCGCTGATCCTGACGGCGACGGATTCGCAGATCAGCCGCGGCGAGAGCATCGAGGACACGGCGCGGGTCATGTCGCGCTATGTCGATGCGGTGATGATGCGGGCAAACCGCCATGCGGATGTGGAAGCGTTCGCGCAGTTTGCATCCGTGCCGGTGATCAACGGGCTGACGGATAAGTCGCATCCCTGCCAGATCATCGCGGACCTGCAGACGCTGGAAGAGGCGGGCGTTACGCTGAAGGGCTCGCGCATTGCGTGGGTGGGCGATGGCAACAACATGGCCAACACCTTCATCCATGCGGCGCCGAAGTTCGGGTTCTCGCTGAGCATTGCGACGCCGGCGGGGTATGATCCCGACATGAAGGATGTGGAGCGCGCGCGGGCCGAGCAGGGACGCATCGACCTGTTCCGCGATCCGAAGCAGGCTGTCGCGGGCGCCGATGTGGTGGTCGCCGATACGTTCGTGTCGATGGGCGACAGGGATGCCGACAAGCGGCTGGCTGATCTTGGCGATTACAAGGTGAGCGGCGAGTTGATGCGCGCGGCCAATGGCGGGGCGAAGTTCCTGCACTGTCTTCCGGCGCACCGCGGCGAGGAAGTGGATGCGGACGTCATCGACGGCCCGCAATCGCTGGTGTTCGACGAAGCCGAGAACCGCCTGCACGCGCAGAAGGCGATCCTGGAGTGGTGCCTGCGGGGATAAGCGGCGCCAAGGCGACTACCCAAGTGCGGGATCAGTGTTATGTCAAACATGCGCCAGAAGGCGCGTGGGCGACAGGATTAACTCAAGTGAAGGCAGCCGTTCACCCGTTACAGGCTGCCAGGCTTGCTGCGCTCAGGTCCTACGACATTCTCGATACGCCGCGCGAAGCGGACTTCGACGAGCTGGTCGAGCTGGCGTCGATCATCTGCGGCACGCCGATATCGGTGGTAAACCTGATCGACGAGAACCGTCAGTGGTTCAAAGCCGAGACCGGTCTTGGCGTTCGCGAGACGCCGCTGGAAACATCGATCTGTTCGCACGCAATCCTGGAAGAGAGCTTCGTCGAGATTTCTGACACGCTCGCGGATCGCCGCATGTCGGACAATCCGCTTTGCCTTGGCGATCCGGGCCTGCGCTTCTACGCGGGCGCGCTTTTGAGGACGCCGGAGGGCTTGCCGCTTGGCACGCTATGCGTGCTCGACTTCCAGACGCGCGTGCTCACGGATTTCCAGAAGCGTTCGCTTCAGTTGCTGGCCCGGCAGGTCATGACGCAGATGGACCTCCGTCGCGCGCTGAAGAACCAGACGGTGTTGATGCAGGAGATCGATCACCGGGTGAAGAACTCGCTGCAATCCGTTTCATCGCTCGTGAAGTTGCAGCGCGGCGCCTCCAAGGACGACAATGTCCGCTCGGCGCTTGACGAGGTATCGCTGCGGCTGCGCACGGTGTCGCTTGTGCATGAAGAGCTCAACATCACGAGCAAGGCGGATGAGGTCAATCTTGGCCGCTATCTGGAGCGGCTCACGGATCTGCTGCGCGCCAACGTGGTTGAAAATGTGCGGATCGATGTAGCGGCCGAGGAACTGAGCATCGACAGCAGGCGCGCATCCGCCGTCGGAATGATCGTCAGCGAGTTTGTCTCGAATTCGCTGAAGCACGCTTTTCCGGATAGCCGTTCGGGCGTCATCAGCATTTCGTTGGGTCGCCTGTCGGATGGCAGGGCCCGGCTTCTCTGCGAGGATGACGGGATCGGCGCGCCGCCGGTTCAATCGGGTGCGCGCAGGGGGCTTGGCCTGCGGATCATGGATGCTTCCGTGAGCCAGATCGGCGGGGTATCGGATGTGGGCGTCGACACCCCGGGTTTCAGGTTCAGCGTAGTGTTTCCGCTCGGCGCCTGAAGCAGGCTTGCTTGCAATCGTTGTGGCGCAAGATCACAGTTGGCGTTGGGCCGGCTGGGAGTTTGCGATGGCGCGTTGGCGGGAGTGGGCAGCGGCAGCGGCGGTGGGCCTGCTGGCGCCAGCGTGTGCGCAGGTGGCGCCGGCGCCGGTGGCGGCAGCTGAGACGGGCTTTCCGGCAGTCGACAGGCAGTTTGCGAAATTCCAGACCGATGAGCATCTGGCGGGGCTGGTGTGGGGCGTCGTGCGGGATGGGCGGATTGTGCATCTGGGCGCGTCGGGCGTGCAGGATATCGAGACGCGGGCGCCAGTGAATGCGGAGACGATGTTCCGCATCGCCTCAATGAGCAAGGCGTTCACGGCGCTGGCGATCCTGAAGCTGCGTGACGAAGGCAAGCTGTCGCTGGATGCGCTGGCGGAAACCTATGTGCCGGAGATGAAGGGCTGGGTTTATCCAACGACGGATTCGGCGCGCATACGCGTGCGCGACCTGCTGAGCCATGTCGGTGGGCTGGTGACGGATGATCCGTGGGGCGATCGCCAGCAGCCGCTGTCGGAGGCGGATTTCACCGCGATGCTGCGCGCGGGCGTGCCGTTCACGCGCGCGCCGCAGACGGCGTTCGAATATTCCAACTTCGGCTATGCGACGCTTGGCCGGATCATCACCAATGTTTCGGGGCGGCGTTACGACCAGTACATCAGCGCCGAGATCATGAAGCCGCTCGGCATGAATGCGACGACCTATGAGGTGCGCGATGTCGATCCGGCGCATCTGGCGCGGGGCTATCGCTGGGAGAACGAGGCGTGGGTGCTGGAGCCGACCATGCCGAACGGCGTGTTCGGCGCGATGGGCGGCGTTGTCACCAATGCGAACGACTATGTGAAATGGATGTCGTTCCTGCTGGACGCGTGGCCGCCGCGCGATGGCGCGGAGAAGGGGCCCGTCAAGCGGTCGACCGTGCGCGAGCTGGCGCAGGGGCTGAACTTCCCCATGAACATCGACCGGGTGACGCTGGAGGGCGGGGCGCCGTGCCGGTATGCGAACACCTATGGCATGGGGATGAATGCGGGGCTCGACTGCGAGCTTGGTTTCACGCTGGCGCACAGCGGCGGGTATCCGGGCTATGGCTCGAACGTGCTGCTGATGCCGGATCAGGGGATCGGGCTGTTTGCGTTCGCGAGCGGGACGTATGCGGGCGCTTCGCCGGTCAACCGGAGGGCTGCGCTTGAGTTGCACAAGGCGGGGATGCTGACGGGGCGGACGATTGCGGTGAGTGCGCCGCTGGCGGCGGCCTATCGTGCGGCGGGGGCGATGTATGGCGCGGGCGATATCGAGCCGGGCCGGGCCATGCTGGCGATGAACTTCCTGATGGATCGCTCGCCGGACAACTGGAAGCGCAAGCTTGCCGGGCTGAAGGAAAAGGTGGGCGCATGCAGGAGCGATGAGCCGATCAAGCCGACGGGCGCGCTGACGGGCAGGTTCGCATGGACGTGCGAGCGTGGCGCGATCGAGGGCGGTCTGCTGCTGTCGCCGACAAATCCGCCGGGGATCCAGGCGCTGGAGTTCAGCATTTCGGATAAGTAGGCGGCGGTCCTTCCGCTATTCGCCGCGGCCAACGATCGAGGCGGACGAGACGAGGTCGCCGAGGAGCGACAGCGTTGCGGCGCCCGAGGCGTTGAACGGATCGAGTTCGGCGCGCGTGAAGTATTTCAGCAGGAGGGACGGGTTGATCTTGGCGAGGTTGACCTGGCCCATCGTCCAGTTGCCGAAACGGCGTTCGCTGATCTCCGCATAGTCGAGCAGGCGGACGTGTTCGTGGCGCGGGTCGCGGACGATGGCGTGGTAGAGATCGCAGACTTCGTCGCGGCCGCCTTCGAGCACCTGGATGAAGACATTGCCCGAGACGCAGAGCATGCCGGTGATGCCCTTGGCCGGATTGTTGCGGCGGGACTGGGCGAGGATTTCATCGAGGATGGCGACGCTGGCGCTGGTGGCGGCGCGGCTGGCGTAGAGGCAGCGGACGAGCATTGAAGTCAGTCCTTCAGGTTGAGCAGCGACAGGAACTCGCGGCGCAGGCTTGGGTCCTTGAGGAAGGAGCCGCGCATGACGGAGTTGATCATCTTGGTCTGGTTATCGCGCACGCCGCGCCAGTGCATGCAGAAATGGTCGGCTTCCATCACGACGGCCAAGCCATCAGGGCGGACCTTGTCGATCAGGAGTTCGGCCATCTGCGTGATGGCTTCTTCCTGGATCTGCGGGCGCGACATGATCCATTCGGCGAGGCGCGAGTATTTCGACAGGCCGATGAGGTTCGAGTGTTCGTTCGGCATGAGGCCGATCCAGAGGCGGCCCATGATGGGGCAGAGGTGGTGGCTGCAGGCCGAGCGCACGGTGATCGGGCCGACGATCATCAGCTCGTTCAGCATCGAAGCGTTCGGGAATTCGGTGACAGGCGGGGCGGCGATGTAGCGGCCCTGGAACACCTCGCGGATGTACATCTTGGCGACGCGCTTCGCGGTCTCGTGCGTGTTGTGATCCGTCTCGGTATTGATGACGAGGCTTTCGAGGACGGCCTTCAGCTTGTGTTCGACTTCGAGCTGGAGCGCGTCGAGTTCGCCCGGCTCGATGAAGGCGGCGATGTTGTCGTTGGCGTTGAAGCGGCGCTTCGCCTTGACGATGCGCGCGCGGATGCGGGCGGAAACGGGCTGGTCGTCGGCGGGGGGCTTGGTGCGTTCTGTCATGGCTCAACTCATATGGCGCAGGCGGGGAGCGCCGTCGATGGAGACGGGTGCGATAAGGCGATTACGGGGTGATCTCCTGACCGTCCCAGGCGAACAGGCGGCCGGACTGGGCGGGGGTGAGGGTGTCTAGGACGGCGAGCAGGCGGGTTGCCGAGAGGGTGGGCGTGAACAGCTTTTCCGTTGCGACGCCAGACTGGAAGGGCTTCGACAGCGGCGTGTCGACCGTGCCGGGGTGGAGCGCGACACAGACGGTTTGCGGATGGGTGCGCGCCTGTTCGATGGCGAAAGTGCGGATCAGCATGTTCAGCGCCGCCTTGGAGGCGCGATAGCTGTGCCAGCCGCCGAGGCGGTTGTCGGAGATCGAACCGACGCGGGCCGAAAGCGCGGCGAAGATGGCGCGGCGGTTGCGGGCGAGGCGCGGCAGCATGTGCTTCGCGATGAGCGCAGGGCCGATCGTGTTGATCGCGAAGGCTTCGTGCAGGGCGGTGGCTTCGAGCGAGCGGGTGGATTTTTCGGGCTGGAGGCCGGGCGCGTGGAGGCGGCCGGTGGCGACGATGACGAGATCGATTTCGCCCGCCGCGATCTGCCCGGCGGCCGAGGCGATGGAGGATTCGTCTTCGAGGTCGAAGGTAAAGGGTTTCACGCGGGCCGTTTCCGGGAGCGGGCTGCTGCGCGAGCCGGCATGGATGAGGGCGCAACGCTCGTCCGAGGCGAGGGCGTTGACCAGCGCTTCGCCGATTCCGCCCGAGGCGCCGAATACGGCGGCGCGGTAGCCTTCCGGGAGGGAGGGAAGCGTCATGGGTTCAGTACGCTGCGCAGGGAGAGCGGATTGAGGGGACGGGATGTTTTTTTGGCCGGGAGAGCGGAGGGTGCGGGCTCGATCGCGGACGGGTTGAAACCGTGCGTCCCAACGCCCATTTGGCGCGGATGCTCACACATGATAGCTCCCCCGAAATGACCGATAAACCTATGCCAAATGATCCTTTGGGCGCAGGCGATGACTTCGTTGCGTCGTTCCAGGTCGAGGATACCTCGGTCCGCGGACGCATTGCGCGTCTGGGGGACGGGGTGCTCGATCCCATACTCAAGCGGCATGATTATCCGCGCTGGGCGGCTCACCTGCTTGGCGAGGCGGTTACGCTGGCTGTGCTGGTGTCGGCTTCGCTGAAGTTCGATGGCCGCGTGATGGTGCAGGCGCAGGGCGGTGGCCCGGTGCCGCTGATGGTGGCTGAGGCGCGCTCCGATGGCGGCGTGCGCGGCTACCTGCGGATCGACAAGGCGAAGTGGGACAATCTCGACCGGATCAACAAGGGCCAGCGGCCGCATATTCCGCAGGTGCTTGGCGCGGGCGTGCTAGCGCTGCTGTTGCAGCCCAACGATCCCGATCAGGCGCCGTGGCAAAGCATGGTGCCGATCGAGGGCGCGACGCTGGCTGATTGCGCGCAGACATGGTTCGCACAGTCCGAGCAGGTGCCGACGCGCGTGCGTCTGGCGGTTGCGGAGATTTCCGAGCTGGGCGGCACGCGGCGCTGGCGTTCCGGCGGCGCGCTGATCCAGCAGGTTGCGGGCGATGCTTCGCGCGGCGAGACGGTTGAGCAGTGGGACAATGCGCGCCACCTGTTCGATACGATCACCGACCTTGAGCTGGCGGACCCTGACCTGCCGTCGGCGGAGCTGTTGCTGCGGCTGTTCCATGAGACCGGCGTGCGGCTTGAGCCGCCGAAGGTCCTGACGGACAAGTGCACGTGCTCGGACGAGAAGCTGCTGACGACTTTGCGGCAGATGCCGCGCGACGAGCTCACGGCGCTGGCCGAGGCCGATGGCGCCATCGCTGCGGACTGCCAGTTCTGCGGACGGCTGTATCGCTTTCCGGTCGACAGCATCTGAGTTGAGGCGGGCGCGCTTTCGGGCGCGCCCGCCGCAGCCGGTTTGATCCAGATCAAGCGCCGCCGGGCGCGCCTGCATTCTGCTTGCTTCCATAAACATGGAGGGAGCGGATGCTCGGACGGATCTTGTTTTCAGCTATTGTCGTTTGCGGGATCGCTGCGCCGTCATGGGCGCGTGAGGGGGCGGGCGCGGGCGATATGCAGCGCGGCTCGGCCTATGCGCTGGCCATGTGCAGCTCGTGCCATTCGGTGACGGCGGACGAGGCGGCTTCGCCGAACCCGGCGGCCAAGCCGTTCCGGTCCGTGAAGGTGGACCAGATCCCCGGCGGGCTGGTGGCGTGGTTCAACACCGATCACCCGAATACGAGCCGTATCCTGAAGGATACGCAGGGCGAGGATATCGCCGCTTTCATTGCGAGCCTTGCCAAGCAATGAGGCCCGCTGCGACGTTCCGGCGCGCCAGGGATTAACGGAGAGCCCGCGGATTTTAACCTGAAGAAAAACCCGGCCGGTCATGTTGGCGGGGCTTTTCTTGAGGTTCGTCATGCCGAATTCGCGGAAGGATCTGGTCGGGACGTATATGCCGCCGGCGCTGGTGGCGGAGCTGATCGACGGGCAGGTCGTGCCGGTGCGCGCGCATGACGTGATGGGGCGTGGCAAGACGCTGGCCATCGGCGTGCCGGGCGCCTTCACGCCGGTCTGCACCGAGCGGCACGTGCCGGGGTTGGTGCTCAATGCGGAGCGGCTGCGCCGGTCGGGCTACGACAATCTCGTCTGCATCGTTGCGAGCGATCCGTTCACGACGCATGCCTGGGCGAAGCAGCTTGATCCAAAGGGGTGGATCCGCTTTGTCTCGGACGGCAATCTCAATCTTTGCCGTGCGATGTCGCTCGTTACGCACGAGCAGAGGCTGTTCCTGGGCGATCGTTCCGAGCGCTACATGATTATCGCCGTGAATGGCGTGATCGAAACGGTGCGCGTCGAAAAGCAGATCGCCGACTACAGCTGCACGCAGCCGGACCCTTTCGTGATCGAAGGCGTCTAGTTCGGACGGCGTTCGTCGTAAGGGCTGTCGAGGGCGAAGAGGGGGATCTTCGCTTCGAAGGCGCCGCCGTCTTCATCCTCGAACTGGTAGGCGCCCTGCATGAGGCCGGAAGGCGTCGTGAGGGGGCAGCCGGAGGTGTATTCGAAGCTGGCGCCGGGGCGCAGGACGGGTTGCTTTCCGACGACGCCTTCGCCTTTGACTTCCTGCATGCGGCCGTCGCTGTCGGTGATCTTCCAGTGACGCGTCATCAGCTGGAGCGTGCGGTTGCCGCGGTTTTCGATTTCGACGTGGTAGGCCCAGAGGAATTTGTCTTCCTCGGGCGAGCTTTCGGCTTCGATGAACATCGGGCGGACGCGGATGATCACGCCGTCTGTTTCAGCTTCGAAAGCGGGTGAACGCGCCAATAGCTATGCCTTTGAAATCCTGGGTCCTGCCAAGGCATACAAGAAGGGGCGCGGACCACAAGAGTCCACGCCCCTTTGCATATGTGAAACGATTAGCCTGCGGTTATTGAGCAGGCGCCGGAGCGACCTTCTGGATGAAGTCGCCTTCGATTTCGACTTTCACGTCGTCGCCGATCATGCCGGCCAGATAGGTGAGGCCGAAGTCAGCGCGGTTGAACGAGCCAGTGGCGGAGAAGCCGATGGCCGGGACCTTCGCGAACGGGTGAGCCGCCGTTTCGCCCGAGAAGGTGACGTCGAGCGTGACCGGCTTCGTGACGCCCTTGAGGGTCAGGTCGCCGGTGACTTTCGCCGAACGCTCGCCCGACGGCTCAACCGAGGTCGAGACGAAGGTGATGGTCGGGAATTGCTTTGCATCGAGGAAGTTGGTCGAGTTGGCGAGATCGTCTTCCCACGACTTGAACTTGGTGCCCGGGTGGTTGGTCACGTAGTCGGCCGGGTAGCCGGCGAGGATGTCCGACGCCTTGATGGTGGCGGAGACTTTCGAGGCGGCGATATTGGCCGGGTCGAACGAGACGGTCGCGTCGTAGGTGCGGAACTTCAGGCCGTAATAGGACAGGCCGACGTGATGCAGTTTGAACTCGACCGAGGCGTGGGTCGGGTCGACGACGTAGTCGCCAGCCGGGGCGGCGATGGTGATCGGGGCCGGAGCGGCGGTTTCGACCGGCGCGGGCGCTGCGGCTTCAGGCGCGGGGGCCGGGCTGCAGGCGACGAGGGCGAGAAGCGCGAGGCTGGCGCCTGCGAAAAGCGATTTCATGTGCAAACATCCTTCAACTGACGGAACGCCCCCCGCCGCGTCGGAGGAGCGGCGTTTGCGTTGTGCAGGTGATATGGACACGTTTGTTGCTTTTGCAACTAAAAATGTTGCAACGGCAACTAAACTCTGGGGTGAGGGGAAGTGTGGGTGGACTTGGAGCCGGTAAGTGTTGAGGGCGCCCCCTTTCAGGGGTAGGAACCCTGACGCGGGAGCGCTCTTCGATGTTGGGCAAGTGCTCTCAACCTGGTTCCTCCCCCCTGAAAGGGGGAGGTCAGGCGTGGGTCGGGTTCGGCTTGCGCCGCTGTTGGATCAGCCCAGCGCCTGTTCCAGGTCTTCGGCGATATCCTCGGGGTCTTCGAGACCGACGGAGAGACGGAGCCAAGTGTTGTCGAGGCCGATGGCCGCGCGTTCGTCATCCGTGAGGGTGCGGTGCGTGGTGGTGGCCGGGTGGGTGATGAGCGACTTCGAGTCTCCAAGGTTGTTGGAGATGTCGATCAGGTTCAGCTTGTTGAGCGCGGCATAGGCCGCGTCCAGTCCGCCCTTGACCGAGATCGACAGCATCGAGCCGCCGCCTTCCATCTGGGATGCATGGATGTTGTGGTGCGGGTGGTCGCTGCGGCCGGGGTAGCGGACGGCAGTGATCTTGTTGTTGGTCGCGAGGCGGTCAGCGATCTGGCGGGCGTTGTCGCTCATGCGGCGGACGCGGAGGTCCATCGTCTCGAGACCTTTCAGCACGACCCACGCATTGAATGGCGACATGGAGGGGCCGGTGTGGCGGTAGTATTGCTGGAGATCGTCCTCGATCTTCTTGGTCTTGCCGAGGATGGCGCCGCCGAGCGTACGGCCCTGTCCATCCATGTGCTTCGTTGTCGAATAGACGACCCAATCGGCGCCAAGCGCGAGCGGCTTCTGCAGG